>Ga0214473_10002965_pt1 | contig 20757 bp, 14 predicted proteins | sample RVTome_7_FD_203509 | JGI IMG/M metagenome (GOLD analysis project Ga0214473, IMG submission 203509) | Soil microbial communities from uranium-contaminated site in the Upper Colorado River Basin, Wyoming, United States - RVT98D197 | ecosystem: Environmental > Terrestrial > Soil > Contaminated >... | reverse complement strand
ACAGGATCCGCTGCAACTAGAAGTCGATCATCTTGTCCCCGCTCCCTTTTTATTTACTCGATCTCGGTATGCCCCTTCTCTTTAGTTAGCTTCGTGGGAATCCCGGATCTCTTTCTTAAGCTTCCCGCCCTGCTCCTGATTCCGTTCCCGTGGCACCTTTCTCCGGCCTGACGCCCTCTTCAAGCTTGCCTGCCCTCAGTCTCCACTCCAGCTTTAGTTCTTTCCTTTATTTTCATTTTCTTTCCTTGGGATGTCTTGCCCTAGGGAAGGTACTTTTTAGTTAGATTGATCCTATCCTATCTGCTTCTTAGCTTAGTCGAAAGCTAGAGATTGATTGCCTTTCACTCGAAGTCAAGCAAGTTTCCTCGGTCTATCCCCCCTTTCCCACATTAAAGAAGTTAATAGACGAGGGGTGACGTGGCTTAGCTGGTAAAGAGGTAGACGGAGAGGACTGAGTGTCAGGGTTCTTCCCCGGGCATTTCCCGTTCCCCTACAAAGGAAGGGAGATGTCGCTACAGCTACTACTAATATGAGAGTAAGACTTGGCCCGGATCGAAGGATATGAGGGAGGAGACTTTCGGAAGAGGTGAAGCTTACTCGAATGAAAAGAGAAAGCTTTGTCTTTCCTCGTGGGGTGGAGGACCAGGAGTCCTAAAGTCTTTCTTTTTTCGATTTCAGGCTTTTTGGGGACTGAGTCTCCGGGTCTAGAACCATTGCCATAGAATTTCTTGGTGTAAGCCTTGTAAGCTTTCCATTCCAACTCTCTCCTAGTCTTTCCCGTGTGTGTAAGGGGCTCTTGTAGGTCGATTGTTGTCTGATTGTTGTTTTCGATGTATTCGAGTTGGAAGTAGGGAATGCGGTTGTGGTTGCAGGTGGAGGTGACGAGCCCCGCCTTCCATTCGTTCGAAGCTCTCTCTCTACTCAGCCTCGCAGCTACGCTAGTAATCTGCTCAGGACCACCTCTGTCACCAAAGTAGCGTAGCCCACGGTGAAACCGTAGCGGCCTATAGTCGGAGCATGCAAACATCTCCTCACCCACGTCCTCTGGATCTATGACCTCTAGACTGTACCAGTCAACCACAACTACCAGTCTAGCAGCCAGCCGAGTCATGAGCGAACCGAAAGGGTAAGAGCGTAACCTCTTGGTAGCCCGGACGCGGATAATAATCGTGTCCATCACAAACCCTGCTATGTCCAACTGTCTCCCCGAAGCTAGAATAAACAAAGCAAAGAAAGGTAGGGAAGGGACATCGTACCACTGAGTCGGTCGCGGGTACAGTATCCTGCACAATACCCTATGCCACACCCTGTACTAGGGAGGATTCGATAGCACTTGCAAGAGACTGGAGACTGAACGAAGGCACACTGAACCTTGAAAGCAGATTGGTACTGGACAACTAGGACATCTAATGCACTGATAGTAAGCATTCCATCTAAACTCTGAACTTTCTTTCTGTCCTTAACCGACTCAAAAGGATACGGGAAAGCCTAGGAATGGCTGAACTTAACCCAATCTTCGCAAGAAGAGGCAATGTCAATTGTATCTGTGCTCCATTAGGCTGGATTCGCTTGCCTTGCCTTACTAGCAAATGTATCTAGCCTTTGTAGGTACATAAACAAAGAACGAAAGAAGGAAAGCACCATGTGCAGATCTCTCTTTAGATGCCAAAGCCTACAGCTTTCTTATCTTACCCTAATCGAATAGCTTGTTGAACTTCAGGAAAGGATTTCTCCTCAAAGACGGTTGATTCCAAGGGCGGGGAAGGTGTGCTCGCTGGAAAGGCGCGCTGCAAGCGCAACCCTAGCTTTGTTTGCTTTTCGGTATTGCTTTCTTAGCCGTGCTGTGTTCTCTTTCTTGCTGAGTTCTTTCTAGAACTGTGCTAATAAAGCACAGGGCTTCTTTTTTCTATTAAGATTTTGAATCAAAAACTTTCCTCCCTAAGCTAATGATGAAAGTCATTCTCATTCTGCTTGAAGATGGGGGATTTCTATATATTAAAAGCGAATAGTGCTTGCAAAGGAAGTAAGTGAGTTCCAGGCTGTCATTCGTCCAACCAAAAAAATCTTCCTGTTCCGCATGTTCCTCCTCCGAAAAGGCCTGGCTTCAATTGACATTACCTTTCCTTGCTTTTTACCTTTCGTATTCGGAACCGACAATCGGAAGAACAACAGGAACAGGTCTCTTGTCACTCTCCCCTCGCGCCACTAGTATTGAATGGTCCACTGTTAACTTGTTAACTAAAGGCATAAGCAACTGGATCCCATCGCTCCCTTCGGTGAAAGAAGCCTATTGTCGCACAATCGACCTCTAATGCATGATAATAGTCTAACTTTTAAGGCTTCTTATAAGCCTTATACTGATTGTTACAATAATAAGTGCTAAACCTTTCTTCAGACTTATATAATCTTAGGTTTCTCACCGAACGAGGTCCCCTTCCAGCTCTGATTGACCACTTCCAGTATAGGGCTTGTTTTCCTTCGCTACCATTCCTGGCTAAGCGAGGCTTAACCGAAGGAGAAGACATGGCTTCGCCACTTTTGACTCGTTAGGGAAGCTTTCTCCCCGGCAAGCAAGTCTCCCCTTGAAGGGTAAGACCTCTCAATGATAGCCCCTTCAACACAAGCTTAATTCCCTTTCTATGCCCATGGATGTGTACAGAAAAGATGAGTTTTTGAACGATAGCAGGTACCTTTAGCAGAAGTAGACCGGCACGAACCAAGCAAGAAGGAATGAAGTCAGGGAAAACCCTTTCTTTTCACCAAGCAAGGAGCTAACTCGCAAAGTAGGTATCCTCTGAAGTGGAATAAGTAGGTGCTGCTCGAAGAGGAAAGAAAGAGAAGTTGTTATGCCGATTGTAGGACGAGATCGAGACACCTATCTGAAAGCGGGGAATGGTTTCTTCCGGCCTCGTGCCATCTCATAGACAGGAACCAAGGGGCCAGAGATAGCTATCCAGCAATGGACAGTCTCTTTCCGAAATTAGCTTACTTCTAGTGATTCTTACCTGGGGGCTACATCCTTTTATCATTATAAAAATAAGAAAGTTCGATCCATTAGGTTCTTCGATTTGTCTTATACCTTTGGCACCCTTGGTTAAAAGGGGCAGATAAATAGTTTAGGCGAAATAGAATCAAGTCTCCTTACTAGGTGAAGCTACAACAGATAAATTAGAGGAAATCCATTCCATTCAAAAGAAGGGGAGCAAGACGGGCACTTGGTTGCCACCTTATTCGATTTGCCTGGAAAGGCTTTTCCATTTCTTTCCCAGCTGGATAACCTGAATATGAGTTACCCATATGCCCACCTGTTCTTTAAGTGCCTTCCTCTCATCTGCCTGTAACGAGAGCGTAAGCCGCAATTGAAGTTCGTACTTATTTAATTTAGGACGAGAAAGACATATTACTAGCTTTTGACCTAGAAGCTGACAGATGGATTGGCCTTGCCTACTTCAATGACAATGCCTGGTAAACATGTAGAAAAGACAGTTTAGAAGGCCTTTAGGGGCGTCATCCAACTCGAAATCTCGTAAGAGAAGAAAAAGACGCCCAAAAGTCCCATGTCTTTCTTGGTTGGACCAAGCGATTTCCGACATCCTCATTTTTAGAGCAAGAAGCGGAACTACAAGAAAGCTTTCTTTATCTTTATTTATGGATAACCAATCTTTTTTCAAATATAGTTGGGAGACTCTCCCCAAGAAATGGGTCAAAAAAATGGAAAGATCGGAACATGGTAATAGATCTGATACCAATTCGGATTACCTATTTCAATTGTTGTGCTTTCTTAAATTTCATACCTATACAAGGGTTCAAGTTTTGATCGATATTTGCGGAGTTGATTATCCCTCTCGAAAACGAAGATTTGAAGTGGTCTATAATTTACTTAGTACTCGGTATAACTCACGCATTCGTGTACAAACCAGTGCAGACGAAGTAACACGAATATTTCCGGTAGTCAGTCTATTTCCATCAGCCGGCCGGTGGGAGCGAGAAGTTTGGGATATGTTTGGTGTTTCTTTCATCAATCATCCGGATCTACGCCGTATATTAACAGATTATGGTTTCGAGGGTCATCCATTACGAAAAGACCTTCCTCTGAGTGGATATGTGGAAGTACGCTATGATGATCCAGAGAAACGTGTAGTTTCTGAACCCATTGAGATGACCCAAGAATTTCGCTATTTCGATTTTGCTAGTCCTTGGGAACAGCGTAGCGACGGATAATTCAGAATCTGAATAGGTCCAGTCCAGTGTCGGACAAATCAATAGGAAATGCTATTTGCTTTGTAAGAATGAACTTCACTTCATTGAAAGAGTTTCACGGGAGTCTGATATCATTGATAAATTGGAAGAAGTGTTATCGAACGATTTCCTGCAATTATTCCCAGTATGGAATGAGTAAAGAATCAAGCTACAAGTCTCGATCTATACAAAAGGGTTTTTGTCTTTCTTTTTTTTTGTTTCATTGATAGCAGAAGAGCCTTACTCTTTAGGGGCGCTAGCGCTTTACTAATAGAATATCAAGTAAAGGGGCCTGAAAAACGTAAGATAAGAGGCTGCTACTCTAGGCTCGCTTCGCTTCTTCGACGCTCCGCCCCTTAGACTAAAGCGCTAACGCGCCTTATATTTTCTAGTAAAGCAACCTTTCGCGCTAGGCGCTCACGTTTTTTGTCTGGGTGGAAGCTGGCGGTATTTTCCATTAAGTAAGCTTGCCGCATACACAGAATTGGGATCTCTCTCGCATGCAACTCTTTCTAGCGGGAATGGGCGGAACCGAGCGGGCTGATTATTTCGAAATTAAATAACCCTTTTTTTTTTTTCTTTCTTTTTCTCATATTCATATAAGTAAGCGTTGGTTGGTAGGAGCGGCGGGATGATGATGAGTATATAAACAAAAAAGACCAAAAAGAAGAAATGGCAAGAGACATTTTATTTCGATAGAGGAAATAACCATGTGGAAAACAGGGCAGGTATTCTCTACAATGACACCCGTAGACCAATTGAAAGGGATGTAGCGCAGCTTGGCCGTTTTGGGTACAGTACAAAATGTCACGGGTTCCAATCCCGTCATCCCTACCCTTCTCCTCTGGGCAGTAACGAGGAATCCATTAAGATCAATTCAAATTGGACATAAAAAATCTTTTATTTAATGAGACTATATGCATACAAATTTTTGGTAAGTAAGAAAATCATCCTTTTTTCTTTACAGTCGTATCTACTGTGATGTGATAAGAAAACGCTCTTAGTTCAGTTCGGTAGAACGTGGGTCTCCAAAACCCGATGTCGTAGGTTCAAATCCTACAGAGCGTGATTCCGAATCAGCAGACCCCATTACCGAGATATGACAACTCTTTTTTAAAGAAATAGTCAAAAAAATGAATCCATTTTCTATTTTGGAAGAACAACGACCAACTAACACTTTTACTTTAACTTATGATTCAAAAACATTAATTGCACATAATATATCGAATGAGAAGAAAAGGAAAGAAGTAAAGAACTGAAGCTGACAGATCGAGATTGGAGTGAAACAAGAAAAAAGAAGCTTACCAGGGCCCGCGGTAAGGCATGAATCAATGCAAGTGGACAGGCAGCAGCCATCCAATCCAGCTTTAAAGAAAAGAAGCCAAAAAGAACAGAAAGAAGTCTACGAGCGCCTATCTCTTCTCTTATCCACGCATATCGGTCTTTCTCCGGCTGCTCCAGGTAGTGCTCTTGGCTACTGCTTGCTTGGGACATTCTCTACTTACGGCTCTCAGCGGCACCCTCATTCTATCATAGATCGTAACAACCAGGCCCAGAAAGGTTGAAAACAAGAAATCGAAAGACTTAGATGAGAGCCTCGTGACCTCCTCTGAGTGCTATTCCCATCGTCAATTCTCTCATTCATTCACACGAAGGACTAACCTCTCCCTGACGGTCTGTAATGTACCGCTAACCCTCATTCTATTAAAGTAACCTTTAATCCTCTCCTTTCCTTAAGAAGACCATCCTTAGAACACGGGACTCGTGAGACAAGAAGACAGATCTTTCATAGCAATGCAATCGAGCGCTTGGGCAGCTGGATCGAAGGGCAAGCGGAAGGTAGAACCTCTACTTTGATGACAAGAAATGGAAAGAAGGATGCAATCGCGAATCTCTTTCTAAGAACCGGGGCCCTTACTCATCCAGCACTCGAAGATATCTAAATAGAAAGGGATGCTCTCGCCTAATAGAAGCCCTAGCGCCTACTTCCTTGATTACAATTACAAGAAAGGAAGATAAGGCATCAGTGCAACGGAGAAGAAGCCTTTCCAAGATTAGAAGGAAGTGTAGCTATCCAAAAGAGCGTCGGAAGCTATACAGTCCTCGTCTATTGTGGTATGAAGCGTCTGCCTACCGTCACTATAGATAGGGATAGGATAGACAAAAGATGAACGAGACCTGGATATATCTGTCTCGGCGCTTCCATGTAAGATCCTTAGCGAAAGCACCTATAGATCTGCACACCGTCCAAACTGCCTTTTGGGAATAGTTCATGCCGTGTGTGGATCGAACTCCAAGCAAGGGCGGTAAGGCGCTGTGGTCAATCTTCAGATATGGAGTAGGTACCGAACCGGAGTCAGAGTCAGCTGCGGCATTTCATTCAGTCAGCTTGGCTTTTTCTATAGTTTGCCTTTTTGTTTTGTCTACCTTCTTTAGTCAATGTCGCATTGGTCCATTCCGCTTAGCAGGCGTCTATGTTCATCGACTGGCATTCCGTTAGATTGACTTAGGCTTAGAACTCTGGCTCTACAAGAAAGGAAAGGGTGGCTATCCACTCCTCGATGAGGGTGACAATAACAACACTTGAATAGAACCTCTCTTCAATTGATTTAAGAAAGCTAATTAGCCAGAACTAGATTTAAACTATGAGCTACCCCCCCCCCCGGGAAGGGATCCAAAAAGACTCATACGCTTGATGAACAGACAAACCCTCTCTCAGACGGACGGACCATAATTTGGGATTCCCATAAGACAGGGACTAATCCAAATCTGTTGCCTCACTCTTTGTTGTTGCATCGAGCAGATCATTGCTAGTGGTGCCATAATACGCCTATGGGCTTTACACTAATCTAGTTGTGTCAGACGGGTAATCGAAGAGGTGAAGCAATTCTGATTCGATAGGTTTGAGAAGCGACGAAGTATGGGCATCCGTTTAGAGAGTTAAGGCGGCAAAGTCATGAACCCCAGGGAAATCCGCCGATTGGTCATCTTAAGCTTCTTGTTTGATCGGGCAATTTAAAATTTTTATGATAGAAAAAGAATCTTCTTCGATGACTCTCTTCCACTGGTACCATCCCATCTTGCTCTCGGTAAGTCAGTCAATAGCGGCTACTAAGACTATGGTTGTATAGGACGTATGAGGAGTCTCGCTCTGTAGCCTAGTTGATCTCTACCATTGGGCCTATTTGCCAACTGCTAAAGCGTAAATCAACCCAAGCCGAAGAGCCTTCTTCTTACCTTACACCTACCAAACCTATCTGGTTTTTGGCGGCCAGACAAATGTCTGTGAAGGGGGTGTTCCAAAAAGAGTAAGCTCATTCTCAAACAAAGTCCCATATTCACCCATCGCACTAGGATAGCTTGCATCTATTAGTAGTAAGCTTTTCCACCCACCTACCCGAACGAAGGCACCGGCTCTCTCTAGCGCTAGTGATCTATGGCTCTTAGGCCCCCAAGGGGGTATTCCATGCTTGACTGAATAAGAGCTTTTCACTTTAGAGGTTCCATATGCTCATCAATCACAATTGTACGTACTAGCGAACAAGAGAGAATCAACAACTGGTACTTTTTGGTTTAGCTCTATCGGTGAGTCTCCTAAATCGAATAGGTGAATAATAGCAAGAGTAGCTACAGATTTCTCTCTTAGGGTCGGGGCGTGGACTGGGGAAAGACTTGACTTAGACTACAGCTCTTGGGCACCTGCCATCATCGGCGAACGACGGAGCTTACCCGCGGCCATTGTCAAGGAACGATATCTCTTAAAGAGCCCTTATCAGACAGGAGATCTTGCTTTTTCTTCCTAATGAATCCTAAGACCCCCGCCGACTGAGAAATCCTGCATCAAGAGAGCCGGCCATCTAGCTGCCATTAAGCTTTTCCTATTGGGATTTGGAGAACGTCGAATCAGAGAATCTCTTTCACTCCCGGCTGAGTCAACAAGACTTGTGACAACAGACGGAAGAGCCCATCTTTTCTCTATGGTCCGGGCATTGAGCACAGGGATGAAAGTTGTTCAACAAATCAACAAGAGCGGAGTCGTTCACAACTATCTTCTCTACCTAATCCACTGCTCGAGCTAAGCGCAGGGCTTCTTCCTTGCAACAGCGGAGAACAGAGCAGCAGCAAGACCATCATATTGAATAGTATCGGATTCTATTCTGTATCAGAAGGACAGTGTAGACCCTTGAGTACGAAAGTAGGCTCTTTCTTTTACTAGGCTATTCTTCCCATTTCGAAAGAGGAGTTCCCAGATACCGCACCACTATTCTATTAATAGACCTTCCCGCCAATCCCAGGGGCGTAGCGATAGAAAGTTTGTCAAAGCGAGGGATGGGGGAATACACAAGATCTTGATTTGTCTCAGCCGCTCTCCCCAGGGCAGAATCTGTTTGATATCGCCGATACGTTAGTTAGCTTTCGTTTAGTAGCTTCATGCCACTCAAGCACAGCGAGGGGATCGGAGAGGAGCAGCATTGGGAAAGTCTGATTCAATGAAAGCCCTTTTGCCAGCGTAGATGAATCTTCTATCCAGATCTAATTTCGACCCGTCTTCCAATCCAAGACACCTTCAACCAACCGTAGAGATCAGGGTTGAGATATCAAAGTCGACCTCCTTGTCAGGTCAGATAGATGCCTGGCATAGAGAGATGCTTAAAACATCATTCTCTGACTGAAAACAGAAGCGACGAAGCAAGGAGCTTAGCGTACCGTTTTTGACTACCTTCTCTGTCATGTCTGAGTTCTAACATTCTAGGGAATCCGTGCTTTGCTTTGTCAATGTCACTTTCAATATGCTGAACACATACAAGTTTGATCATTGGCCATATAGAGAGATTATATACAGTGTGCCGTTAGGGAGGAGAACTAAATTGAATAAAGGAATTCGTGTTTACTACTGATAGTGATAGGACCGGCGGTGGAATAGAACTAATTAAAGAAAGCCCTTTGAAAGCACATCTTTTCTTTAGCATCTAAAAGTTGAATGATGAAAGAGATTCCTTTGATTTCACCCTTATAAGCTTGCTAGGTAGCCCCTCTTCCCAGGACTGTGACTTGTTACCGTCCTAGCTACGCTAGGGTTAGGGAACAGCACCCTAGTATACCCGACCCAATTCACCGAATAGTTAGCGCTGGCTTTGGTTCAACTCCTCGCTCAGGAAATCCAGAAATGGATGACATTTTTTTGGTCTTTTATCTTTTGCCCGCCAGCTCTTTTTCCACTTGGCTAGGGCCGACGCGACGTATCAGAGAGAGAGAGAAAAAAGACCTTTCCCGTTGTTTGATACAGGGGCAGCCCGCAAGATATGGCCTTTCTTTTTCAACTGTCAAAACCTTGATATCTTCATTCCTTACTCCATCGTTTGCATCAAGAAGAGCATACTCTCTTTCGAAGATCGCTGAAAGGGTAAACTTTCTATGCTTCCTTTGGAGAATGGTGGATATCTTAGGCATTGGTGGGGCTTACTGACTTATATTGATCCCGATCTACCTATGCTTCAAACCAAGTACCGTAAAAAGGGTTTCTAACCCGCGAGCTTTTACCTATAAGTGATGGGAGTGGCCAGAACACCGGTTGATTTAGTGATTTACCCATCCAAACAAGTGGATCTATCGCGCAGCATCACTATAGAGGCGAGAGAGACGTATAAGTGCCCCGCCCCTGTAATTGGCTCGGGATCCGTATGGGTGGGCACTGGATATAATGCTGCTGACTGTGCTACCTTTGCTGAAGTTTGAGCCGAAAATGACTTTGTTTTTGTCGGATATTGTGTCAGCTAGAGATGCCCCTAGGTTCGACCTGCAGTTTCTCCGATATAGGTCCTTTCTTTCCGCCGGCTTTTTGTTCACAAGGAGGCTTCCCTGACCTGGCTCTTTGCCTGATTTATGCTTTTTTGGACGCTGCTCTATAAGCGCTACCGGTGATGCTGGTTCAACTACTGGGTTTGCAATGAGATCTGAATATGCCGGAGTAAACTGCAATTTCTGCTTAGTTTCCCGGTCAACAAAGTCCATTGGCGCGGGATCCGTATCTGGAGGCCGTGATACTGTTTGTGCTGCTTATTATGTATGGTAGTGGTAGTGGCTCTGCCTTTGTTTTTTAATAATCAGCTATTGGAAAACCTTGATCCAGAACCGGAGCAATTCCTTCTTTTTCTGTCTTGGTCACGGGCCTACCCCTACTCGAAAGGAAGTGAAGAGCAATGCCTTTGACTTAGTCTACCTCCTCACCCCTATTCCCTTTATCGGTCTAAGCCAAAAAGAAGAAAGCTTTCGATTCAATCCGTCTTAGCTCTTGTCTAAGGATTCGAAGCTGGCGAAGTAGTAGAAGTCGTCTCAGGCTTGTGGTAACTCTCTGCATTTGGTGGTGCTCCGCCGGGCAGTCCCCTGAGTTCGGCCGATGCTTGCTTTGTCTTTCTAGGTTCCGCCTTAGATTCAATCCCGCAGAAAGATCTTTATCCTTAGCTTAGCCCTTTACGAAGATATAGCTTGCTCACGCCTACCTAAGAAAGGGAGCTGCTAGTTCTAGGGCCCTAGCGCGAAAGCCAGCCCTTGCGAGGTAGGCTAAGCTAGAGAAGTAGGGAAGTCCTTTCTTCACGCGCATGCCTTTGAGTGCTTACCTCGACCCCTAAAGAGAGAGACCCGAAACTTTTCACATTTAGAAAGGACATTCCGGACGAATCAATCATTAGCAGAAGGAAAGAGCGGAAAGGCCTTTTTCGATAGAAGATGAGACGAAAGAAAGGATCACGACAAAAGAATAATGACGAGGCCAACTGGGATTCAAAAAGTTACCTTCCTTGAACCGCTTGCCAGCCTATCCCTATATAGAGTCCTTATATTTAGATATATATCCAAAGTAAGCGTAAGCCTCCACCTAGCTAGAGGCATGAAAGAACCCGGCAAGTTCCGCATCTAGGATTATTCTGTAATCACACCCGGCGATCCTTAATAGCAAGATTTTTGATTCAATCTGGTCCTAAGGGGCGGGGCTAGCGGGTAAGGCAAAGGCAAAAGGGGTATCAGCAGTTCGAGGAAGAGTTCCATAAGGGGGTTCCCCACAAGCGTTCTATAGAAGGGTTAAAAAGGAGCTAATGGGCTAAAGGGCAGACTCTCAGTAGTAAGACTCACTCTAACGTGGTGGATAAGGCGCTAACAATCTCTAGTTCTTATCAGTGCTTCGATGGCGATCCAGATGAGCCAACCAACGAGTAAGAGTCCCTTCAGACTAGCAGTTTATAATCAAGCAGTTGATTCGGGCAAGTTAGTTTGACAGCAAGCTGACAAGGGAAAGAGACGTCAGCTAATCTAGCTTAGATCTTATCTTATAAAGCTTAGGAAAGTGGTGCCTTACGCAAGCAAGCATCTTTTTTCGGCAGGATAATATGAATATAGATAATTCCCTGAGAGGGCTAACGATAAGAGAGCTTCGACGAATCCGCACTTGGCCTTTGTTTCCCTGGGAACCTGTTCCATTTTCAGTTTTGTTTGAAGGTAAGCCTTACCGAGACCCGTACATACAAAGTGTAAGCAATCTTTTTAAGGGAGGTAGGAGTTCGTTACAGGGAGTGGTGCTAAGGTTTTCATTCTAGCGCAAAGTCTTTATTTTGATTGTGATAGTAGGTCTAGGAGGTTTTGAGGATATGGATACGAGCAAAGAAAGAGGGTTTATCCTTGGGGTTTGACCATTGTGAGTTTAGGGTAATCCTGTTGAAAGCCTATCTAGTTCTATTTAAGTTCTCAGCCATTCAGTATGAGTTGGATTCCTTGGTGTGATGCTCAGGTCTTCTTTAAGCGAGTGTGAAGTTCAGTGCCTTTTTTAAGGTGAATGGAATGCTAAGTGCTTCCCCTTCCTTTCGAGACCAGGTGAGCTTTTTTTTGAAGGGGCAGTTCATTTTCAAGCTAGGTTAAAGAGCAATCCTGTGCTGTGATAAAGTAAGTAAGTAAGAAATAGAGATAGATATAAAATAAAGCTTAGACCAGCAGGCGGCCAGTAAGGATGAGATTTTATAAAAGCAGGCGCAAGTGAGAGTTCAATATTTTAGTGCTAAGAGTGACATAAAGAAAGAAGACGACATTCGACATTCATAGTTACTCGCACGTAAAAGCGAGTTTTCCTTTTATTTAAATATTTAAAGGAAAGTCAGCTATTTTTTTTTTTCTCGGGGCCGTCACTTATTCTGTTCAGGGGGAGATGAAAGACAAAGAAAGAGATCGGGGGACTTTATGATCGGAGAAAGGAAAGGCGCGTGGTTGGTGTATCACTGGGTCGGTGGGGGAACCCGTAGGAAGGGGGGACGACCCGACGAATTCACATCAGAAATCGCCAACATGAACACAAACTCAATCTTGAATTGCGTATAGAAAGAAAACGAACCACTTCTATTCTCGGAGCTGAAGTATATGAAGAATGGCTTGTTGGTCCCTTTCGTCCAGTGGTTAGGACATCGTCTTTTCATGTCGAAGACACGGGTTCGATTCCCGTAAGGGATAGGTACGTGTTCTCGGCCGCTTTCAGTTAGTGTGAATTGCTGAGTCTCGCTATCTGGCTGGAAAAGGTGGTCCGGAAGCTTCCTTTCTCCCAGCAAGCAAGACGAGATCACCACTTCTCTCAGTAATGGACTTTATTGAATTCTTCCTTAGTCTTAGATGTCCTTTCATAGATTCTCGAACCTCCGACAGACAGAATCCAATCCCCATTGCATGCGTTCTTTCCCACCTAAATACATAGTTCCGTCTATGGAGCCCAAAGCTCCAACCATGGCATTAAAGTAAGCAGTGACGTTGGCCTAGTCTCTCGCCCAGCCTTCTTCAGTGGCCAAGTTGAAGCGTTCAACGGTTCTTCGGCCTACCACCTTTCTTTTTTTTTTATGTTCTTAGAAATTTTTTGATTTTGGTTGCTAACTCAACGGTAGACGGCGTGCGGCTAACATCTTTCTTTTGTATGAAGAAAGGGATTTGTTCATACCATCGGTATAGTTTGTAAGACCACGACTGATCCTGAAAGGAATGAATATGAATGGAAATAAAGGGGGGAGAAGGTAATGAACATTACATTAAGAAAAGGTTCGCTTCGCTCTCAACCGCTACCACTAGCCGGAAAGGAAAGTCGGTTTCTTCTGAGCTTGCTTGCCGACAATTTGATCTGCGACACTTGTACCTCCCGCTTGCCAATAAGCTATAGTCAACTGAACTTTCACTTCACTCGCAAAAAGAATTCTGCATTGAACTTAGGTTTCAGTTCCTTCTTTCTGATCCGCCCTAACGTGCTCCCTCTATCTCCGAACTAAAGGACAGGAAGGTTCTCTCTTCTTAGGTGCTGGCTTTCGCTTTCCCAGAACAAAAGAACAAGGATTTATACGACCGGCCCTAGTCATTAACCTAGCATCTTTCTTTAACTCATAAGATAAGATAAGAAGAGTCTAAATTACTTACAAATCTTCCCTATCCATACAAACCAGAGAGTGCGCTTCTTTCGAGGCCCCTTCTTCGAATTGTTTCTCTTTGGGGTTGGGGCCTGGGCCGGTTCCAAACCGTCTCTTTCTTTTCTGTATGTGTACGAGAGGCGGGACGGACCCGTGACTTCTGCGTACCACCCAGGGATAGCGACTGAAGACAAGGGGTTCTGTCTCCGACATAGGAAGGAGTCTTATAAACGTTAGCAGTCTAGGTTCCAGTCGTACTTTCTGCTATCGACACAGACAGTGGCAATCGCAGCTGCATTTCTCGAGAGGTCTCTTCCCATCATCAAACCTTACCAGCCCTTGACATATGAGGAATATCGCGTGAGTGAAAAGCCATCTGAGTCGAGATCACAGCCTTCTTTCTAGCCCTGTGCTAAAGCAAAAGGGGCCTCCTTCTAAATGAAAAAAGACTTGTCGGAAAAGATCGCATTTTTTTTTTGGACCGCAATTACAATGGGAAGGCATCCCGAAACATGGTGAGAATCTTCCTTCCATTATGAAGATTCATTTATGAATTCTGAACGTTCATCTCTCTTTTAGTAGTAGTCGGAGTACTGGGGAATATCTTATCGTCAGAGAAGTCAAAAAGGAAATGCCAACTTTCCTTTCCCTCCTAAGCTCCTCATTTCACACAATAAACTCTTTTCCGACATTTCTTTACTTCACTCGCTTTCGAGTCGACGAAGAAAAGAAGATTAACAACACCTTATGGAGATAGCTTGCCTTCACTCTCACAGCTTGTGTGCCGTGGAAGGGGAAGGTCTTGCTTTGGTCAAGATGAGAGAATCGTGATGAAACCCTCCATTAAAGAGGTGCCTGTCGTACAGCTCAAAGTCATACGGCAAATAGCTCCGCCTCTCAGCTGCAAACAGCCTTACCTTAACTGGAAACCGATCACGGGAGCTGGTTTAGTGATTGCGTCAAAGCCTTTCGTTACTGTTGGGATGGGAAGGTCGACCCGGCTCTACCTATCGGAGCCGTTACGCTATCTTGCTTGTGGAAGGCGAAATCAGACAGCGCCCTGATCACAGAATTGCTCCACGATTCTCTGTTGAGTGGGGACGATTTCGAGCCTAGCGAAATGATATAAGCGTTCGCCGTCCTAACCTAAAGGTGTCGAAGGATGTCCAGAGGCGAAGTTCTGGCGGGGTCCGGGCATAGTGCTAACCAAACGGGCTTCATCTTAGGCTTGCCACCTAAGGAATTGGTTTTAGTGAAACAAGCAGAAAGTTTGTTATCGGCGGATGACGACTCCTAAGGCTTCGATCAATGGTAGAGATCCGATCCTTCTAGTGAGGAGATGGCCTCTGGTCGTGCGGGTAGGTTGCAAGAGGCTAATGCCGAGTCCATAATGTCCGTGATAGAAGAGTGGCTGCTGGGTGCAGATCTCGTACTTCGGTTGAAGTTTTGCAAGGAGCTCTCGCGATCGGCGCTCAGCAACATCAAGATCTGGGTGGCGCGATTGTTGATGCTGTTGATTCCGACACTCATGGTACTGAAGATGCAAATCCTCAAGAGCTGGGTGCTACGGTTACTGCTGTGACTGACGACTTCACGGATGCAACCATTCATGCTGATTCAGCTAATACAGTTGGGTCTGGTTCTCTTGGGCCGTCGGTAGGTCTGGGTATGAAAGAAGTCACGAATCAAGTTGATTCGTGCAGCTCCCCGTGGACCCCTCTCACATGCGCCCAAGTAACATGCTGGTACGGGCGGGCACCAAAAGGGAAGTGATTGGTGTTGTTGAGGAGGTGAAAATAAGTCATATAAGAGCGTCTGAAGCACGTGATCTGGAGTGAGAGGACCACGTCCTTTTCCTTAGATTAGATTATAGAAGCTACTGTTGGGACTGGGCTTTTTGGTATCTTTCAAGGCTTATGACGCTTTAGTGAACATTTACTTAATTGGGGCTATTCTTTATTCTTATAGGGTTACACTTGTTATAGCTAAAAAGACAGGAGTCAAGTAGACGGACTAGAAGAGATCCTTATGGTAATCGAGTGCCCTAGGCTTTCCTCGAAGCTATCTAACCCCCAGCTATCTATACTCATCTTCCCTAAGAGCTTTCTTTCTTGCTTTGTCTTCTGTCTCTAGAACCATCTGTCTGTCTTAAAACAACCTATCTGTGGTCAGTCTTTCTTAATTAAGGAAGATAGGAGTTCGTCGGGTCTTGTACAGGTATAGGCAAGATGTGATTCCCTGCTTTTTAGCTGCTGGAACTGTTGTATCAGTTTCTTTTCTTGTGAAGTCAATCCCTTCTCTCCAATTCACCTTTCCCAACCCTTGAGTGTAGGGCTTACCTTCTATATTATATCCTAGTGACTCCGGCCTTGGTGGCGTACTTCCTTGTCAGAATGACATTCAGCTTCCCTTGGAGCTCACGCGGAACAGACTGAAACTGAAGCCTATCAGTCTTGCATCGGCTCGGAGCTCTTTCTCCGCTCACTCACTGTCTATAAGCAAGGGTAGGAGAAAGGCATCGTCAAATAAGGAACATGTTAGCTCGATTTCCTTAATAAGGTAGACTGCCGATATCGACATTTGCTGGTAGCGGAAGAATGAATGCCCGGTAACAAAGGAAGGGTCAAAAAGCCCTTGTGGTTGTTGATGCCAGTGTAGAATTATGAAGGAGTTCTATGGAATTTACATTTTTGGAAAAAAGAGTGAACATCAATAGTTGGAATTAGCGGAAGACTAACTTACAATCAGTGTGTCTAGGGTTTGTCTTCTTTCGTCAATCCATATCTCCGTGAGCGGTCTAGTGCTCGTTTAAGTCAGCGGCTCGGTATATGGCCCAAGATCAGCTATCTGGATAGCTAGCTCTACTCTTTGTTGTACCGGACGGATGGTTCTTCGAAAGGCTGTCTCATTTCAAGGGAGGGCGACAGACCACCGAGGACCTTGGCCTAGAAACTCAATCGCAGAATGAAATTGTAGGGTTCCAACTGTCTCTGAATCATCTCCATCCTAGCTTTGGCCTCTGCTCCATCGAGACTATCAGTCGGCCCAATTACCTTTTGAACTCAATCACACACGCCTGCTACACATACAGTATCCCTTTAGCCACAATGAGGGGGCCTGTCACACCCCCCGTGATACAGCATGGAGCTTCATCTTGAAGGCCTATCACGAATGGATCTCTCCCGCCTAAGGACCTCAGGTGTCCGATCTCTTCCAGCTCTTGGCGAACTCCTAGCTCTAAGCAATCTAGCTCTTCTGTCCTGGCTCGGGCTTACAGATAGGACTTCTAGCAACTCTCTACCTAGAAAGGACCTGACGGTACGCTCTCTTGGTGGATGATCTCTTGGTGAACTCTATCCTATCAAGTATGGCTATCCGACCATACTAAGAACTCAGTCCAGGGTCACGGAGTCCGTCCTTCTAGTAAAATAACTTTCATTTCAGAGTTAATAACGTAGTGTAGTGGATGACTGAGCTAGAGCTAGCTTTGTCAGTATTCGCCCCTTTCCTTTTTAGGGAAAGCCTTCGTGAGGGGACCGAAGTATAAAAGAGTGTAATCCTTTCCCTGTCTGATGAACTTCTTTTGGAACCACCAGCTAGCCGACTTCGACTTTAGTTGCCTAGCCTTCCAACGGTAACTGACCCCATCCCCTATTTTCTATTTCCTCCATTCTAAACTGTAATGACTGAACTAGATTATCCCTAGCTCCAATGAATTGTAAAGAAGAAAGTCAAGACCTTGCCGATGACTACATTCCTTAGAAAGGGCATCTTTCCCCCTTCATGAAGGAGGAAGACCGCTAAAGGAGGAGATGTTAGCCATTTAGTACTCGTTTTCCAAAGCCCTAGCTATAGCTGCAGGATTGGGAATGAAGACAAGAGAGCAAGGGGTTGTTAAACGAACCTGAATATACCGATTCTTTATCCTTTGCACTGCCTAAAGAATTCCACATAGCACGCTGATAGCATTCACATCCCCCGAAAGGTCGGGTGAAGGCGCCAGGCGCTACAGCAACTGAATTGAAAGATGATGAAGTACGGCTCTCTGACTGGTGGTTCCCTCCTTCTATTAGAGGAGCAAGAAGAGTCTCTTCTACGAGAATATCAAATCACATCACGGACCCACCGATATGGATTTTGAACCGCTGCTACTGCAAGCCCAGAGGGAAGAGATCCTCTAAAAACGGTTGGGTTGCTGATGCTCCTTCTCCGACAATCCTGTTTTGGTTAAACCCCATTGTGGCTGTCCTAATCTGAGCAAGTGACAACCGTTTTGGTACCGTCACTTACTATATGTTTTGCCTCCATTTTCTCTTCTCTCGTATCTGTCCATCTTTCTGATGGTGAAGACGTCAGATGTTGAAGCACGCACCCTTTCTCCTATGCTATGGGTAAAGAATCAAAGGCAACGAGCCAAACCCAGTTGTTTTTAGGAAGCAACCTCCTCCCTGTGGTTTCACCAATGCCTTTTCTTTTAAGCGCCTCTCACAACGGACTCGACACCAATCCCGGCAGAAGGATTTGGTTACCATAAGTGGGGGCATGATCAAGAATTTGGCCCTTGTTATAACAGAACAATTATCATATAAAGATGCTCAAGCGAGGAGATGTTACGACGTCTGCGGGCGCAGGGAGGCCAATGGTAGGAAGCTTAACATCATCTTTTCCAATAAGTTAGTCTCTCGAGGCTTACTCGTTCCGACCCTGAACAACCTTTTTTTTTCAAATGATCCAAGAAGATGAGGCCAAGTATGGCCCATGGAATTCCGTTACTGGCAGGAACAAGAGGCCCCCAATATCGAGAATCTTAACCAAAGGAAAGAACCTGATCAGGCCAACAAATAAGAGGTAGACCTCAGTACAAAACTAAAGCTGGTGAGAGAAGAAGCCCAAACCATTATACGGGCCCTCCTTCTAAAAAAGCAAACATCAATCGGGATAAGAAAAGCCCGCCACCTGAGAAAAAAGAAAGAAAAAGCCGACGTCTCTCCAGCCCACAACCCAAGATCCCCACTATTGTATTGGGGCAAAGGTATATTAACCAGGAGATCCAACCGGAAAGACTTTCGAGAAGGTGATTTCAATGGTTTATATGGTTGCCATTAGGGACCATGTTTACTCCCCTGGTCCTGTCTTCGCCGGCCCTGCACCATCAGAGTTCTCCCAGTTCTTTCCTAACCCCTCTTCGTCTCTCCCTTTCCTTGAATGGTCTGTCAGCTTCTGTTGGTCAAATCTGTCAGGGCCCCTTAGACAATTGGGCTTCCTGGGTAAAGCGTCTGAGTCCCCACAAGGGAGAGGATTTTTCAAATTAGGTATTTTTGATGCTATTATGATGAGCCTGAACACCCCTCCGAGTCACAAACCGCAGATCTCCGCTACTCTTATGTTTTGGTGTCTGGCTGAACAGTCATTCCACTTTCGTGTGGGTGCCATGGTTCCGACCATGATGGATGTCGTGGCTCTGACCGGCCTTCCTTGGACAGGAGAGACTGCTTATGCGGGAATGTCTGTCCCTGATATCGAATACCATCGGCCAAAATCGGCGGGGAAGCCTGGCCCGGCCTATGGTACCTTCATAGATACTTGCATGAAATCCGATTCTTCTATCTCTGAAGATATCAGCTTCTTGTCCTGTTGGTTGAACCGATACCTCTGCAGCTCTCCTACTCTTGCTATGACAGCCGACTTCGTAGACCTGGCAAAGGTTCTCCATAGTGGTCGGAGGGTGGCATTGGCCCCCCCCTTTCTTATCTTTACCGAGGTATGAATGAGGTTTTTGAGAAGTCCGTCGGGTACTTTTCCGGGGCCGCTTTGGCTATTGCAACTCTGGCTTCAGGCCTACTTCCCTGATCTCCGATATGATCCTCCTCCCTCGCCCGTTCATGATTTCTCTACCTATGGCTCATGGCTGTCTAGTTTCCCGCTGAAGGAGGTGACATTCCATGGTTGTTTTCAAATCTTCTTGGGGCTTTCCTCTGCTTTGCTTGCTACCCCCTTCCCGTTTCATGCCTTTCCAAGAACGCTCGGTAGGTCCGGACTGGTTTAGAAGACTCCCTTCTGTTCCTATTTCTGGTCAAGCTCGCGACGACCATTCTAAGGTTTGGGGCAGTTTCCTAGTGTGTCGAGATTTACATTACGTCAAGCCGGGACTTCTGTTAATGTTCGTTGTGGGGTCGAGCCTGCCTTCTTTACCAGCTATATAAATATATGCGACGTTTTGTCCTCCTTTTCATCTGGAGGCAAGATTTGTTTTATTCTAAGAGGTTTAGAGAGCTCGTTTTTTTAGTAAAGTATTCGCTTTTTCTTCTTTTTATTTTACGTTCTTTCCTTCTTTTTTTCCAAAGTGTCAAGATCTTATTTGCCTTTTTTAGTTTTAGAAAGTTTTTCTTTTACGATCGAAGAATCAAGATCTTGGAAATATGATTCTAGAAGAACCGATTTTTTATTTAAAAGGTAACCTATCCGCCTATTTCTGCCCGCAGATAAGAATCCTATCATTTCTGCTACTCCGCGTGAGCCAACCTCTTCCTTCCCCACGAACCTTGGATGATTATCCCAATAGTGGGGCCCCGGGCGGCGTTGAGGTTCGGCTGTGAGTTTCTTTCCGTGATCGGCCCGCGAAAGGCGTTTGCAGCTTGGATTTAGTATTGGTTTTCGCTCTTTGGACTTAATTGTCTGGCACAGACCATTGTTCACTCGCTTCCTAGATCCTCCTCTTTGTTTTATTCTTATCATACAGCCCGGACTTTCCGCATGAGCCAGGGGGGCATGGCGTGAATCCTTTCTCCGGTGGATAGAGTGTCAGGCTTTCGCGTATGGACTGGCGCGATAGCGATAGATCTTTAGTCGACCGAAGACCTGACTGAGGGAGATTGAATGAGCTACCCTTACGTAGATAGATCGATTGAACCACCCCTGCTTGTGATCGAGTCTGGCGATAGAGTTATGCCTGGCATAAGTACTCCTATTGGAGAAAAGGCAAATCCGTCCCCCATATGCCCTTCGTTCTCCTGTCGTATGAATGTCTGTTTTCCCCCCCCCCCTTCAATGCTGTCGCATTCTTGCCCCTTTTCGGTATGGTCCTTTCATTCAGGCC
>Ga0214473_10002964_pt1 | contig 20758 bp, 17 predicted proteins | sample RVTome_7_FD_203509 | JGI IMG/M metagenome (GOLD analysis project Ga0214473, IMG submission 203509) | Soil microbial communities from uranium-contaminated site in the Upper Colorado River Basin, Wyoming, United States - RVT98D197 | ecosystem: Environmental > Terrestrial > Soil > Contaminated >... | reverse complement strand
AGCGTTTCGCCAAAGGCGACAAGGTCGACGCCCGCGTGATCCAGTACGATCGCAAGACGCAGCGAGTCTCCCTCTCGATCAAGGCGCTGGAAATCGCCGAGGAGAAGGAAGCCGTGGCGCAGTTCGGATCCTCGGATTCGGGCGCCTCGCTCGGCGACATCTTGGGCGCCGCGCTCAAGGATCGCGAGAAGAAGTAAGAAGGGGCTTTCGCCCGGCTTTCCCTAGCGGGGAAGCAGGCTCGAAAGGGGCCGGATGTGGGATAGGGAAACCGGTGACCCCACGTCCGGCACTCCGGAAAACCCATAGGCTCGCGCTGCTGGTGCGGGCCTTTTTCCTGAGGACGAAAGATGATCCACCAGGACGTCGCTTGGCGCGCAATGACCGGCTACGACTTGCCTGCCGTGCAAAAGATCGCCGATCAGGTCCATCCAGATTTCTTTGAGGCGCCCGAGGTGCTGGGCGAGCGGCAGCGGCTCTACCGCAACGGCTGCTACCTCCTCGAGATCGGCGAGAAGCCGGCCGGTTACGTGTTGAGCCACCCTTGGCGGTCCGGCTCGCTGCCGGCGCTGAACGCTCTCCTCGGCGATATCCCCTCCGATCCGGATACCTACTATCTGCACGACCTGGCGGTGATGCCGGTCGCGCGGCGGGTCGGTGCCGCGAGCCACATCGTCTCGGCGCTGATCAAGCATGCCAGCGCCAAGGGATTCCAGAGCATGAGCCTGGTCGCGGTCAACGGCTCGCGCGGCTTCTGGGAGAAGCATGGGTTTGCAGTGCAGGAATACCCCGACCTTGACGAAAAGCTTCGCAGTTACGAGGCGGCCGCCAAGCTGATGATAAGGCCCCTATCGAGGTCGTAGAAGCGGCGTTCCGGCGCCGAGGCCAGCCTTGCATTTGTCGCGAGCGGGGGCTATGCCCCGCGCACTTCGTTCGCGGCCGAGGCTCCCTCATGACCACTGAAATCCCCGATCCGGCGCACCTGATTCCTGCCGCCAGCAAGCTGCGGCGATCGCGGCGGCTGTGGCGGGTCCTGTTCTTCGTCGCGCTGGGCATCGCCGTGATAGCGATAGCGGGACGGTTCGCCAGCGAGTCTGGCGGAGTCGGCAACCGCATCGCTCGGGTCAACATCGACGGCGTCATCGCCACCGATCCTGCGCGGCTCGCGGCACTGAACGATTTGGCCGACGACGCGAAAGTGCAGGCGGTGATCGTCGCGATCAATTCGCCGGGCGGCACCACCGCGGGCGGTGAGGAACTTTACGAAGCGCTCGCCGCGTTGCGGGCCAAAAAGCCCGTAGTGGCAGTGATCCAAGAGTTGGGTGCTTCCGCCGCCTACATGACTGCCATTGCCAGCGACCGCATCTTTGCTCGCCGGCTCTCCATCGTGGGGTCGATCGGCGTCCTTTATCAACACGTCAACGCCGGCAAGCTGCTCGACACCATCGGCATCGATCTCGACAAGGTCGCTACCGGTCCACTCAAGGCCGAGCCGGACTACGACGAGGCGATGTCGCCCGAAGTGCGCGCCTCCCTGCAGCAGCTGGTGGGTGATTCCTTCGAATGGTTCGTCGACATCGTCGCCGAACGGCGCGGCCTCAGCCGGCCCGAGACTCTGGCGCTGGCGGATGGCCGCATCATCACCGGCCGCCAGGGCGTGGAGAGCAGGCTGATCGATGCCATCGGCGGCGAGGCCGAAGCCATTGACTGGCTCGAGGCGGAAAAGCGGATCGCCGCCGATTTGCCGGTGATCACCTACTATCCATTCGCCGAAGAAGACTGGTTCGGCCTGCCGCGTTGGCTGGGTGGAGCGGCGAGGGCCGCTCTGGGGTTCGATCCGAATGGACCGATCGCGCTTGACGGGCTGGTTTCCCTTTGGCACTTTGGCCCATCTATCTGATGCACCCACGTCTGTCTGTGGAGGAACGCCGGGGGGCGGAATGATAAAGTCTGAGCTAGTGCAAAAACTCGCCGACGAAAACCCGCATCTATTCCAGCGTGATATCGAGAATATCGTCAACGCGATCCTGGATGAGGTGGGTGATGCGATGGCGCGCGGCGACCGCGTGGAGTTGCGCGGCTTCGGCGCGTTTTCAGTGAAGAACAGGCCAGCCCGTCTCGGACGGAATCCCCGTACTGGCGAGCAGGTGGAAGTGGGCGAGAAATACGTTCCCCAGTTCAAGGCGGGCAAGGAAATCCGCGAGCGGATCAACCGCTGACGCGAGCGGCCGGCAGCAGGGCCTAAGGGCAAGCATCTATGATCAAGCGCATCGTGGGCTGGTTCGTGCTGGTGCCGCTTTGCGTGGTGTTGATCATTTTTGCGCTGGCGAACCGCCAGCCTGTGACGGTCAACTTCAACCCTTTTGCGGTGGAGCCGGAGACAGCAAGCCAGAGACTCGACGTTCCGCTGTTTCTGGTGATCTTCGCAGTGCTGCTTGCCGGCATCGTGCTGGGCGGCATCGCCACCTGGTTCGCGCAAGGCCCGCGCCGGCGTGACGAGCGCCATCTCAGGCGGGAAACCGAGCGGCTGCACCGTGAACTCGACGCCGCACGGCGGGCTCCGGCCAATCAGGCGCTTCTCGACGTGGACGATCTCGCAAACCAGTAAAGGCACATGTCCGACCCCCTCATCGTCAAGATCTGCGGCATCAGAACCCCAAAGGTCCTCGAAGCCGCCATCACGGCCGGCGCCGACATGGTCGGCTTCGTGCATTTTCAACGCAGTCCGCGTCACGTCGACCTCGAAGGCCTGCAACTGCTCATCTCCGAGGCGCGCGGCCGAGTCGAGACCTGCGTATTGCTGGTCAACCCCGACAACTCCTGTGTCATGGAAGTGGCGGCGCTCTCGCCCGATTGGATCCAGCTGCATGGCCCCGAGACGCCACACCGGGTCGAGGCCATTCGCGATGAGGCGGGCATCGCCATCCTCAAAGCGATCGGCATAGCTACCAGCGAGGACGTTGCCGCGGTCAATGGCTTCGCGGATGTGGCGGATCGCCTTCTGCTCGACGCCAAGGCACCAAGGGGGGCCGAGCGCCCTGGCGGCCTTGGCATGCAGTTCGACTGGAAGCTGCTCAAGTCGCTTGACCCGAGCTTGCCATTCATGCTTTCCGGGGGCCTTACGCCAGCAACCGTCGGCGAGGCGATCAAGGCGGTTAGGCCGATGGGTGTCGATGTCTCCTCGGGCGTCGAGACAGCGCCTGGCGAGAAGGATGCGAGCCTGATCAGCGCATTCATTGCCGAGGCGCGTGCTGCACATGGTTAGGAGCCTGAAGTGAATACCAGCGGGGCCAATAGTCTGCGCACCGGCCCCGACGAGCAGGGCCATTTTGGGCAGTTCGGCGGGCGTTTCGTCGCCGAAACCCTGATGCCGCTGATCCACGATCTCGAACGCGCCTATCGCGCCGCCCAGGCCGATCCCGAATTCCGGGCCGAACTCAATGACCTGCGCACACACTACGCCGGGCGCCCGTCGCCCCTCTATTTTGCCGAGCGGCTGACGCAGAAGCTCGGTGGGGCGAAAATCTACTTCAAGCGCGAAGACCTCAACCACACCGGCTCGCACAAGGTGAACAACACCCTGGGCCAGATTCTGCTCGCGCGGAGAATGGGAAAGACGCGCATCATCGCCGAGACCGGGGCCGGGCAGCATGGTGTGGCCACGGCAACCGTTTGCGCTAAGTTCGATCTCCCCTGCACGATCTTCATGGGAGCAACCGATGTCGAACGGCAATGGCCCAATGTCTTGCGCATGAAGATGCTGGGCGCCGAAGTGCGGCCGGTGACCGCCGGCGCCGGGACGCTAAAGGACGCCATGAACGAGGCGCTGCGCGACTGGGTCACCAATGTCGATACCACCTACTACCTGATCGGCACCGCCGCGGGTCCCCATCCCTATCCGGAGATGGTTCGCGATTTCCAGACGGTGATCGGCAACGAAATCCGCACGCAGATGATGGAGGCTGAGGGCCGGCTGCCCGATGCGTTGGTTGCCTGTATCGGTGGCGGCTCGAACGCCATCGGCACCTTCCATCCCTTCCTCGATGATCGCGAGGTCAAGCTCTATGGCGCCGAGGCCGGCGGCTATGGCATCGATGTCGAGAACGGCCACGCCGCCTCGATGACCGGGGGGCGTCCGGGCGTGCTACACGGCAATCGCACCTATTTGCTTCAGGACGCCGATGGCCAGATTCTCGAGGGCCACTCGATTTCTGCGGGGCTCGACTATCCCGGCGTCGGGCCCGAGCACTCCTTCCTCAAGGATACCGGACGGGTGACCTACGTGCCCATCACCGACAAGGAGGCGATCGACGCCTTCCAGGTCTGTACCAAGCTCGAGGGCATCATCCCGGCGCTGGAATCGGCGCACGGCCTCGCCCAGGTGATCAAGCTCGCGCCCACCATGGGGAAGGACCAGACTATCGTCCTTTGCCTCTCCGGGCGCGGCGACAAGGACGTCGAGAGCGTCGGCAAATATCTTGGGATGACGTTCTGATGACCTCTCGCATTTCCGCCCGCTTCGCAGCTTGCGCGCGAGAGAACCGCCCTGCGCTGGTGACTTTCACCATGGCAGGCGATCCCGATCTCGCGACAGGCCAGGCTATCCTCAATGCCTTACCCGGCGCCGGCGCCGACGTCATCGAACTGGGTATGCCGTTTTCCGACCCGATGGCCGACGGCCCCGGCATCCAGATGGCCGGGCAGCGCGCCCTCAAGGCTGGTCAGACGCTGCGCAAGACGCTGGCGATGGTCGAAGCATTCCGCGAGACCGACGGCGAAACGCCGGTGGTCCTGATGGGCTACTACAACCCGATCTACGTCTTCGGGGTCGAAGCCTTCGTTGCCGCCGCAAAGCTGGCGGGGGTCGATGGTCTGATCATCGTCGACCTGCCACCCGAAGAGGATGAAGAGCTCTGCATTCCGGCCCTGAGGGCGGGGCTCAACTTCATCCGCCTCACCACGCCGACCACCGATGATCGCAGGCTGCCCACGGTACTCAAAAACACTTCTGGCTTCGTCTATTACGTCTCGATGACCGGCATCACCGGGGCGGTCATCAAGAGCCGGGCTGCGGTGGGCGAAGCGGTGAAGCGGATCAAAAGTCACACCGAACTCCCGGTCGCGGTCGGTTTCGGCATCAAGACCGCCGAGGATGCTGCGATCATCGGCAAGGACGCTGACGGCGTCGTTGTAGGCACGGCGCTCTGCAACGCCATCGGCGACAGCCTCGAGAGCGGCCTGGCGACCGCGAGCACAGTCGAGGCAGCCAGGACGCTCGTCGCCTCGCTGGCCGGTGGCACAAGGCGGGCCAGGGCTTAACTAAGGGTTGCCTTTGCGGGCAGCCAAGCTTTGCGCCGGGGCGCGGAGCTGATAATATTCAGCCACAATCACCATATAGGGCCTGACACCGTGCCGCTGAGGCGGGCGTTAGAAACAGGCCACAGGCAGGTCAAGACAGATGAACTGGATAAACAACGTCGTCCGTCCGAAAATCCGGTCTTTTCTCAATCCGGCGGCCAAGAAGGAGACCCCGGAAAACCTCTGGGTCAAGGACCCGGAATCGGGCGAGATGGTGTTCTACCGCGACCTCGAGGCCAATCAGTGGGTGGTGCCGAATTCGGGCTACCACATGAAGATCAAGGCGGCCGACCGGCTCGCCACTTTTTTCGATGACGGCAAGTATCAGACCGTGCCGCTGCCTGCCGTGGCGCAGGACCCGCTGAAGTTCCGCGACTCCAAGAAGTATGTCGAGCGGCTGCGCGACAGCCGCACCAAGACCGGCACCGAGGACGCGGTGACCGTCGCCACCGGCAAGCTCTACGGCCAGGATATCACCGTCGCCGTGCAGGATTTCGACTTCATGGGCGGCTCGCTGGGGATGGCTGCCGGCGCCGCAATCGTGCGCGGCATGGAAACGGCGCTGCAGCGCAAGACCGCGTTCATCATGTTTGCCGCCTCAGGCGGCGCGCGCATGCAAGAGGGCGCATTGTCGCTGATGCAGATGCCCCGGACCACCGTCGCTTTGCAGCGGCTCAAGGAAGCGGGTCTGCCCTATATTGTGGTGCTGACCAACCCCACGACGGGCGGCGTCACCGCTTCCTACGCCATGCTGGGTGACGTCCACATCGCCGAGCCGGGAGCGCTGATCGGCTTTGCCGGGGCGCGCGTGATCGAGCAGACCATCCGCGAGAAGCTGCCCAAAGGCTTCCAGCGGTCGGAGTATCTCTACGAGCACGGCATGGTCGACATGGTCGTGCACCGGCACAATCTGCGCTCAACCATCGGTTCGCTGGTGGGCATCCTCACCAAGGCGGAAGCGCCTGCCGAACTGACCGCCAATGCGCCGGCGCGGGCGATCGCCCAGGCGCCCGTGGCTCAGGGCGATGACGATCTCGTCACCGCGCCGCCTGAGGCCGCGCACGCCGAGTAGGCGACCCGCCAGCTTCCTTCCACTGACCTGGTCTCCATCTCGCATCGCGCGATGGCAAGCCCGACGCGAATATCCTAAGAGAGTGGCGCCAAAGTTTTGTTTCGACGCATGATCTGTCCGGGAAGTCCACAACTTCTCGGGATCATGCTTTGCGGATTGACCCATGTCGCGCACCGACGCCATCCTGAAGCGGCTGCTCTCGCTGCACCCCAAACTCATCGACCTGCATCTCGACCGGCAATTGCGCCTGCTGGACGAAATGGGCCGGCCGCAGGACAAGGTGCCGCCCGTGATCCACGTGGCGGGAACCAACGGCAAGGGCTCCACCATTGCCTACCTGCGCGCGTTCCTCGAGGCGGCCGGGAAGCGCGTCCATGTCTACAACTCGCCGCACCTGGTCCGCTTCAACGAGCGTATCCGGCTGGCGGGCAAGCTCGTCTCTACCCGCAGGCTCAACGCGGTGCTCGAGGAGTGCGAGCAGATCAACGCTGGCCGCTCGATCACCTTCTTCGAGATCACCACTGCAGCAGCTTTCAGGCTCTTCGCCGAGGTGCCGGCAGACTACCTCCTGCTCGAAGTGGGCATGGGCGGAACCCATGATTCCACAAACGTGGTCGACCAGCCCCTTGGTGTCGTCATCACGCCGGTCGATTTCGACCACCTAGCGTTTCTCGGCAAGACGGTGGGCGAAATCGCTGAAAGCAAGGCGGGCATCTTGAAACGCGGCAGCCCCGCAGTGATCGGCCGCCAGCGCAGCGACGGACTCGCCGTCATCGAAAAGCGGGCGCATGCGCTCGGGATCAAGCCCTTTGTGGCGGGGCAGGACTACGATGGCTACGCGCAGGATGGGCGACTCGTCTATCAGGATGAGGATGGGCTGCTGGATTTGCCGCCGCCGGCGCTGATCGGCCCGCATCAATTCCAGAATGCGGCGCTTGCCATCGCCGCGGCACGGCATTTCAACCTGCCGGTCACGGAGGCCGATATCGCCCGGGGGCTCAAATCGGTCGTCTGGCCCGCCCGCCTCACCCCGCTCAAGGGCAAGCTCCGCGATCTCCTGCCGACTGGCCATGAACTCTGGCTCGACGGTGGCCACAACGCCCACGGCGCTGCCGCCCTTGCCGTAGCGCTCGACGAAATGCAGCGCGCCCGGCCAGTGCCACTTGTCCTTATCGTCGGCATGATGAACACCCGCGCCCCGCAGGATTTTCTCGCCCCGTTCAAGGGCAAGGTCGCCAAGGTCTACGCGCTTGCCATTCCGGGGGAGCAGAACGCCCATAGCGCCGACACCATCGCTGCCGCGGCGCGGGTCGGCGGCTTCGATGCCGAGCCGAAACGTTCGGTCAAGGCTGCGCTTGGCGCGGCCGCCGGGATTGCCAACGCGAGGGTGGTCATCTGCGGCTCATTGTACTTGGCCGGGCACGTGCTCGATAGGAACGGCACGCCGCCCGACTGATGCGCCTCAGGACGCGAACTGGTCGAGCCATTTGGTGAGCTGGACGCGCGACTGGCCCGCGCCCACCTTCATGTCCACCGGTTCCCCGTTGTGGAACACCATCATCGTGGGCATGTTGCGGACGTTGTAGCGGACCACCGTCGCCGGGTTCTCCGAGACATCGAGCTTGACGATCTTGACCTTGCCGGCGAGATCCCGGGTCAAATCGTCGAGGATGGGATCCATGGCGACACATGGCGCACACCATTCGGCCCAGAAATCGACGAGCACGGGTCCTCCTGCGCGGAGCACCTCAGCATCGAAGCTGGCATCAGTCACCGCGTGGGACATTGGTTTCTCCATCGTCATTTGCCGATAAAGCTACGCCGAGTCGGGCGCCGAGGAAAGGCATGCGAATGCGCCATTTGCGCCGGCAAAGAAAGACGCCGCCAGCGGGGCTGACGGCGTTGGCATTGAGGCGAGAAACGCGCGCTAGATCAAGCAGCGTGGCTCTCGAGCCACTTGGAAAGTCCAGCCTTGGGGGTCCCGGCGCCGATCTTCATGTCGGCAGCTTCGCCGCCCTTGAATAGGATCATGGTAGGAATAGAGCGGACGCCATATTTAACGGTGGTCGAAGGGTTCTCGTCGACGTTGAGTTTGACGATTTTCACCTTGCCGGCCAGCTCGCTCGAGAGCTCTTCGAGCACCGGGGCAATTGCGCGGCAGGGTCCGCACCACTCGGCCCAGAAATCCACGAGCACAGGCTCTTTAGAGGACAGGACTTCCTCGCCGAAATTGGCGTCGGAAACATGAGTTGTCATTGGGTTTGCCTTTTGGGTTGAAAGCGGCGGTCTGTTTGATCGAAAAGCTAGGAAGAGTCCAGTGTCAGTTCAACTTGTATCACCGCATGGTGAAGCTCCGGGCGGCTTCGGCCAAGAGTTCACGGGGCAATTCTAGCAGCGATTCCAAAGACGTCCAGAGGATCGCTGCATCCACGCGCAGGCGGGGGAAAAGCTGGGTTGCAACCAGCGCATAGAGCCCGATTTGCGTGAGATAGCCCCCTGGGACCGCTTTTGGATCATTGGTCGCGCCCGCGTCGGACTTGAAGTCGACGAGCAGGACCCGGTCGGTGTCCACCACCAGCCGGTCGATCCGGCCCGCGAGGCGGATCGGCAGGCCGTCGCGACTTGCGTTGGCGAGGAACGGCACCTCGGCGCGGCTGTTGGGGCCGAAGAGATGGCTCAAAGCCGGTTGGGTGAGGATCGATCGCGCCTTGGCCGCGAGCGCCGCATGCTCGCCGGGAAGGTCAGGCAGGAGCACCTCCAGCGCTTTTTGGCTGACCCGCTCCCGTTCGCCCGGCGCAACGCGACCCAGATGCTGGAGCAGCGCATGCAGGGCGATCCCCTTCTTGCGCGCCACTTCGGCGTCGGCGATTGCCTCCGCCGCGCTCTCGAGGACGCGCAGCCCGTCAGTGGGCACAAACGCCGACGACGGCCGTACGATGGCAATTTGCACCGGTTTGGGCAGCTCGGGCAGTGACAAAGCCTCTCGCCCGGTGGCCGGCACAGTCGGCCCCGCGACCATCGTCCTGGGCTCAGGGCGCTCCCGCGGATAGATCAAGGCCGGTTCGGCGCCTTCGACGACCTCGCATTGGGGTCGCAGCGCCCTCTCGATGGCCTCGTACCAGGTGTCCTTGAGCTGCTTGCCGGCGTCGCGCCCGGACGTCAGGACACCGGTCACATAGAGCTCGTCCTCGGCCCGGGTCATGCCGACGTAGAGCTTTCGCCAATACTCCTGCATCTGCTTGGCTTCATCCTCTTCGCGGAAGGCCAGCGTCCCCTCGGCGTGGTCCTTCTTTGCCGAAGCATGGATGAAGAGCGGCGGCTCGGTGCGCATGATCACCGGCTTGCTGAGCTGCCGTCCTTGCGGCCTGGACGCAGCGTCGGCGAGGATGACGATCGGCGCCTCAAGCCCCTTGGCCCCATGCACCGTCATCACCCGTACGCCTCCGCCACTTCCCGGCAGTTCCCGCTTGATCAGCACCTCACGCGAACGCATGGACGCGAGGAACCCCTGTAGGGAAGGATTCTCGGCCTGCTCATGGGCCACCGCCAGATCGAGGAATTCGGCGAAGACGTCGTCGATTTCGCTGCCCATGCGGGCATGGAAGCGCTTGAGCCCTCCCTCGCCATAGAGAATGCTGGCGAAGAGGTCGAACGGACGGTCGAAATCGAGCCGGCTCCGCCATCGATGCAATCTCCGGTATGGGTCAGCCGCGGCGGGCACCGTCGACGCAGCAAGCGCCGCCCACAGCGACGCGCCCCCGGGGCGCGGCTGCGCGATTGCATGAAGGTCTTCTTCGCTGATCTCGAACAGCGGCGAGCGCAAGAGCGCCGCCAGCTGCAGGTCGTCGGCCGGGTTGAGCAGTACGTCGCCGAGCGCCAGGAGGTCGAGCACGCCGATGTGGCTGGTCACCGCCAGCCGGTCGGCGCCCGGCGTCGGCAGCTTCTCTCGGATCAGGGCGCGGATGATCTCGTGGAATAGCGCCGAGCGAGTCTGCACCAGGATCAGCACATCGTCCGGCCTGACCGCGCGACCGCGGGGTCCGAGCGGGCGATGGGTGCCGATCCAGCTCGAGATGGTTCTGGCGATGCGGACGGCTACCTGCCGTGGCGCGCTCTGCAGCGAGTCCGGTGCCTCCAGCGGCCAGTCGTTGCTATCGGAGATTTCGCCGGCGGCCTGCACGGGCGGCCAGAGCGTCAACATGCCGCCGGTCTCCTGCCGGGCAGTGAAATGCCGGATAGTGTCGCTCGCCAGCACTGCGTCGCGCATTTCGTCGCTGTCGAAGACCCTGTCGACCGACGAGAGTATCCCCGGCAGGGTACGGAAGCTCGTGTGCAGCGGCTCCCGCGCGAAGCGCATGCCTACGATTTCCGCCCGGACCGCGAAGTCGCGCCCCGACGCGCCGAACAGGCTCGGGTCGGCACCCTGGAACGAGTAGATCGATTGCTTGCCGTCACCCACCGCAAAAAGCGTACGCAGCTTTTCGACCGCCCCCGCTCCGGTGAAGAACTCGCGGGCGAGGAGGTCCACCACCTCCCATTGCTCGGCATTGGTATCCTGGCTTTCGTCCACCAGGATGTGGGTGATGCCGGCGTCGAGCTTGTATTGCACCCAAGGGCCTTGGGCCTGGTCGCGCAGGAGGGCGGCCAGCCTTTCGATGAGGTCGTCGAAATCGAGCTGGGAACGGGCCCGCTTGTCGGCCTCATAGCTGCGCGAGATCGCGCCAAGGACATCGAGCAGCGCGTCGGACCGCTCCACGAGGTTGGCGGTCCGCAGCCGCGGCGCCAATGCGGCGAGCCGATCATGCTCGGCGCCGACTGCCGCGGCGAGGCCCGGATCGGTGATGTTGCCGGTGCAGCGGTCCTTGTAGGGTTCGGAGCTCTCCTTGAGAAAGGCCTCGAGCAGCAGTTCTGCGTCCAGCGGTCGGTGCCGGAGCCGGAACAGCCGCTCGGCGAAATTGAGGTTCTTGGACTTCTGCGGATTGGGCGGCAGATGCGCAAAAAGCGCCGGCCACTCCTGCGGAGGGAACAGCGATCCCTCCCTCGCTTCGCGGCGGAGCGCGGCGCGCGTCTCCCCCGGGCGCAAGGCGGCCAACTTTCTCAGCCGCGCCTTCGAGCCACCCACGTCGGCCAGCACGCGGCGAAGCCGGCGGCTATCGGCGAGCGCGGTGTCGATCGCCTCGCCGATGGCGAAATCGCTCATCAGGTCGAACAGGGTTTCGACCGCTTCGGTCTCCGCCGCGCCCTTGAGCCCGCCCGAGAGCACGCTCTCGCGCGCCGCAAGGATCATAGCGTCGCGCTCATGATCCTCGACTACGGTGAAATCGAAGGGGACGCCTGCTTCTATCGGGACACGGTGCAGCACTGCCTCGCAGAAAGCGTGGATGGTCTGAATCTTGAGTCCACCAGGGGTCTCGAGCGCATGCGCGAAGAGCGTTCGGGCACGAAGCCGACGGGCCGCCGACACCGTCTCGCCGGTCAGTGTATGCAGCTGCCGGTCCAGCGCAGTGTCATCGAGCAGTGCCCAGGCCGAAAGCCGCCCCGATACGCGCCGGCGCATCTCTGCGGCCGCGGCCTTGGTGTAGGTCAGGCAGAGGATTTCTTCAGGCCGCACATCTTCGAGCAGCAGGCGCAGTACCCGCTCGGTGAGGACGTGCGTCTTGCCCGACCCGGCATTGGCCTCCACCCAGACCGAACTTTTCGGATCGGCGGCCTTGCGCTGGCTCTCGAGGATGTCGTCCGGGATCGGGTCGCGAAGGAGTCGGCTCATTCGCTGTCGTCCCCTTCAAGCAGCGTCCACTCGTCCGTACGGGCCAGATGGTCGTAGTCGCCACGATAGCGCTGGCCGATGACCGGCATGATCCGCGCAGACATTGGCAGGCGGTCGGACAGCAAGAACTCGAAGACGTGGCGCTGCAGGCGCCGCGAAATCTCGTCGATGGCCTCCCCAAGATCGCCGGCCGGCGCCGCAAAGGGCCGGATTTGGAACGCCTCTGGTCCGCTAGAAATCTTGATGTAAGTGAGGCTACTCACCAGGCCGGGCGGCAGGCCCTCAAATCCACCCCATTGGGCGAGCGCCGCTTCGAGCAGCAGCTGCGGCGCCTCGAAGGCCGCCATCTCGCCCGGGGAGGGGACGCCGCCAGTCTTGAAATCGATGATCGCGTAGCTGCCATCGGCCTGCAGGTCGACCCGGTCCGCCCGGGCGGTGAGTGTGAAATCGTCGAGCGCCGGAAGGGCCCATTGCCCTCCGATCTCGGCGTGCCGTGCAGCAACGTCGGCTTGCCGCGCCCGCTCGAACTCGAGGAAGCGCTGCGCCGCCAGCGAGAAGCGCCGCAGCCAGATGTCGCGGCGCTCGCCGATGGCGTCGAGGCCGGCAAAGGCCTCAGCCGCGAGCACCTCAAGTCGCCCCTGCGCCTGCGGCGCGGCAAAATCCGCGCCTTCCTCGACGAAACGGGCAAAGACCTTGTGGATCATCGAGCCGCGCTCGCGCTGGTCCGGCTCTTCGCCCAGCGGCGGGATCTTGCGCAGCCGAAGCGTATGCTTGGCGTAGAGATCGTAGGGGGAGCGGAACAGCGTTTCGACCTCGGTGACGGAAAGCCGGCGCGGCCGCTGTGCTGCCGGTGGCCGGGGCAACGGCCGCTCGGCCCCCTTGGGTTTGCCCTCCGTCTGATCGATGGCGGAAGCCGCCTCGATCCAGATCTCTCCACGGCGGCGCAGCTCCGCGGCCATTTCCACTCCGAGGAATGCCTCCAGCCGCTGCACAAACCGCGAGGGCAGGGCCGGCGAAGTACCGATCCGCTCAGCAAAGGCAATGATGGCTTCGCCCGTCCCCAGCGCCATCTCGAAATCATGCGCCGCCTGCCCCTGCCGGCGCTCGGGTGGCGCAAGTCCGGCGGCAAGGCGCATGCCGCGGCTGAGCCAGGGGCCGGGATCGGCCGGTTGCGGCCAGATATCCTCGTTGAGGCCTGCAAGGATCATCATATCCGGGTGCTGGAGCCGCGCCTCGAGCTGGCCCCAGATGAAGATGTCGTCGCGGCGCCGCTCGATATTGCGGACCTCAACCCCATGCATCAGCGCCAATAACACGTTATCCAGCCCGACGGCCGGAAACGACGGACCCGCATCGGGCATGGCCGCAAGCTCGGCGGCCCAGCCCGCCAGCTCGCGGCTGCCGGGAACCGGGGTGGACGGCTCGCCATCTGGCTCGGCAGTGATACCACCAAATGCGTTGTGCAGCGCGCAGGCGATGGCCGCAGCGGTGGACGTGCCGCTCGTCAGCACTTGCAGCAGCGGCGCCAGCGCCGCCTCGAGCCGAACGAGGAGGCTGGCGACCGCCTCGTGCTCGGATGGCGTGAGTTTCGGGCCGCGTTGCGCCTCGGCGTTCTGGTCGAGCGCCAGGCGCAGGCCTGCAAGGCCGGGCCGCAGCAGCTGGCCGCGCAGGAGACAGAGCTCGATCCGGTCGGCGAGGCGCGCCACCTCGGCGCGCGGCAGGCGCAGGGTGGTCGCGCGGTTGCGCAGCAGCGCCATCAGCTCGATCGGACCGAACTGGTTGACCGCCACAGCCAGGATCAGTCGCACCAACCGGCCAGCCGGCGAATGGAACAGCGGCGTGCCGGCGGGATCGTCCACCTCGATGCCAAAGCGCCTGAGTTCGACGGCGATCCGGCGTGAGAGGTTCTGGTCCGGCGAGATGATGCCGACCGTCCGTCGTCGGGCGACTGCATCGCGTGCGGCCATTGCGATGGCTCGCGCCTCCTCGTCGGGCGTGTGCGCAGCGATGACCGCAAGTCCCTGCGCCGCCTGCGAAATCAGCGGGTGCAGATCCACCCGGGAAGCGGCCCAGCCGGCCGTCGCTTCGGCGAGAGCGAGCGCCTCGCGGACGACGATGGTCCGTGCCGGGCGCGGTTCGGGGGCGAGTTCGGTGACCGCCGAGGGCGTTGTCCCGAGATAGCGGAGCAGCTTTGCCATCCCGTATTGCGGGTGGCCGTGCGGGGAGAGCTTCTCGTCGAGCAGGGCTTGGTGCATTGCCGGCGAGAGGGTGTTGTCCAGGCCGGGGAGCACGATGGCGCCGCGGGAAAGTCTCGCGAGGGCCGCCAGGAGGTTAGCCGTCGCAGGGATAGAGCCTGTGGTTCCCGCGGCGATGACCGGGCGATCGTCGAAAATCTGGGGCGCCGCTTCGGCCTGGCGCCGCAGCAGCTCGTTGCGCAGCGCCGCGGCGTCGCTCTTGCCTCGTGAAGCAAGTTCTTGCGGCCAGAATTTCAGTGCGATTTCAAGGAACTGCAGGGTCTTCTGCCAATTGGCGGCAAGGTCCGGCCTAGCGATGTCCGAAGCCAGCCGGCGCAGGTCGCCGCCCTCGATGGTGAGGTCGTCGACGATTTCGCCCAGCGAATCGGCGAGGCTGAAGATCTCCGCGGCATTGGGCGGCGTGGCCAGGATTTCCTGCCCGCCGGGAGTCCGTGCCCAGGCGTTAACCAGTTGAGCCAGAAAGAGTTTTCGCTCCAGCGTCGAGGCGGCGGGAGGCAGCGCCGGCAGATCGTGCGGCGGCAGGAACGGCTCTTCGTCGGCCGGCTCCCCGCCAAAAGTCCGGATGTCGGGCAGAAGGGCTTGATTTCTATCGAGAAAAGCCTGCGCCAGCGCCAGCCGGGCGCGGCGGGTGGGGAGGACGATGGTGACGTCGGTGAGCCAGAATGGCCCCTCCTGCGGCCAGCCGCCAAGCAGCGTGCCATCGAGAATGCGGTCCACCAAAGTCGGCAAAAACCGCACATCCGCCGCAATGGTGAACAGTTTCTGAACGCTCATTGCTGCGAGATCTGTTCGGCTTGAGCGATCGACTGCACGTCGCCGACGTGAAACCACGGCGCGTCGAGCGCGACCCCGGCGAGGCGACCGTCATCGAGGCTGCGTTCGATGAGATCGTAGAATGAGAACACGTTATCTTTCACCCCTACGAAGACTTCGCGGATCACCAGCGCGACCCCGGCATAGATCACCGGCGCACCCATGTCCTTGGTGATGCGGCCGCGGAGGTCGAGGCAGAAGTCATGGCTGCGCCGGAATCCGACGGCATCGCGCGGATGCACGCACAGCAGAACCATATCGGTTCTTTCCGCGTCGAACCGCTCGATCAACCTTTCCAGCGGGCGGTCGCGGCCGAGCGGCCAGAACGAGTCGGCGTTCATCACCAGGAACGGGTCGGTCCCGAGCTGCGGCAGCGCCCGCTTGATGCCGCCGCCGGTATCGAGCGGCGCGCCTTCCTCGAGCGAGAGCTGGAACCGCGTGCCCGCGATCGAAGTCTCCAGCTCCAGAACATGCGCCCTGATCTGGTCGGCATGGTGGTGGGCGTTGACGACAAAGTTCGTTGCGCCTTCGGCATGGGCGGCGGCGACCACGCGGTCGATGAGCGGCTGGCCGGCCCCCTCGATCAGCGGCTTGGGGGTGGTCTCGCTGAGCGGCCGCATGCGCTTGCCCAGGCCGGCGGCCAGCACCATGACATCGGGGAATCGATCTGCGCTCATGGGGGCGATTTGATAGGGCGGGTCGCCTGCTGTCCAGAACCGGCTAGATCTGCCGGCCATCGCGCGTTTCGATGCTGACCGACCGGCCCACCCCGCCCTTGGGGATGGCGATGTCGACCATGATGCTCGCCCTGTCGCGCAGCCCCGCGGCCCGTTCCGGCCATTCGACCAGGACGATGGCATCGACCCGGTCGAACAGGCCAAGTTCATCGATTTCGCGTTCCGACGCCAGGCGGTAGAGATCTGCGTGCAGGATCGAGAGCGCGCCGGCCTCGTAGGGCTGCACCAGGGCGAAGCTCGGGGAGGGAACTTCCAGCGCCTCGTCGCCGACCAGCGCCCGAACCACGGCCCGGGCCAGCGTCGTCTTGCCGGCGCCGAGATCGCCGGCCAGCAGCACCAGGTCGCCCGGGCGCAGCGCCGCCGCGAGCCGGCGGCCCAGCTCCGCGGTGGCGGCATCATCGGGCAGGAAGATCGTTTGAACGCGAGTCATTGCGCCTTATCGTTGAGGTGACCGCGACATTCAAGCTGGGGCGACCCCTCATCCGGCGCTTCGCGCCACCTTCTCCCTCAAGGGGAGAAGGGGTCCCGAGGCCCTGGAGAGCCAACGGAGTTCCCTCTCCCCTTGAGGGAGAGGGTGCCCGAAGGGCGGGTGAGGGGTCGGGGCAGCTCAATCGCCCAGTCTCTATCGCAGCCTCAGGCTGGTTTACTCCGCTGCCCCCAGCATGGCGGCGTCGCGTGGCAGGTTGACGACGACGCGGCTGCCGCGCGGTTCGCGGCGCTCGACGCTGATGGTGCCGCCGTGCAGGTTGACGAAGGTGCGAACGATGGCGAGCCCGAGGCCGGCGCCGCGCTGCCGCCCCGAGATCGCCTGCGTGTCGGCGCGTTCGAGGATCGCGGCGCGCATTTCCTCGCTCATCGGCGCGCCTTCGTCCTCGACGACGAAGTGCATCCGGTCGCCGCGCGAGGAGACCGAAAGCCGAACTTCACCGCCCGGTTCCGAGAAGCGGGCGGCATTGGAGAGCAGATTGTAGAGCACCTGCACGATGCGGGTCCCGTCGGCGACGAAGGGCGGCAGGTTCGGCTCGATGTCGACGACGAGGTTGATCGTCCGCTCGCCATCGATCTCGGGGAAGGTCGCCGCAAGTCCGGCGCGGGCCTTCTCGACCAGTGCCTGCACATTTTGCAGTTCGGGCCGCAATTCGGCGATCCCGGCGTCGACCGTGGCCAGATCGAGGATGTTGTCGATCAGAACACCCAGGGTGACGCTCGAGGCGCGGATGTAGTCGGTGTAGGAGCGTTGCCGCTCGTTGAGCTGGCCGGCGGTTTCCGATGCCAAGAGATCGGCAAAGCCGATGATGTTGGTGAGCGGCGAACGGAGTTCGTAGGAGACATTCTGCACGAAGGCGTCCTTGAGCCGGTCGGCGGTAATCAGCGCCTCGTTGCGTTCCTTGAGCACGCGCTGGTAGTTGGCGCTCTCGGTGACATCGAGGAAGGTCATCATGGTCTGCCCGTCAGGCAGCCGCACGACGGCGTAGTCGATGAGCTTGCCGTCGGCGCGGGCAATGCGGCCGCTCTGATCGGAGCGGGTCGGGTTGAGATCGATGATCCCCCGCTTGAGGTTCCGCCAGATGGTCCCGCCGTCCTCGGGCAGGGCGCGCGACGCAGCCTCGGCGACCTGGTCGATATGCGGGTTCTGCCCAAGCTCGTTCATCGGCAGCTTCCAGAGGGACGAGAGCCGCGGGTTGGAAAGCGTCAGCTTGCCATTGGTGCCGAAGACGGCGACGCCTTCGGTCAACGCATTGAGGGTGGAGCGCTGCACGTCGAGCAGCGCCTGGTGCTGGCTCTTCAGATCGAGCTGCGCCGTGATGTCCTCGAAGACATAAATAACGCCGCCCTTGGGTCCGGCGGGCGCCGCGATCACCTGGATGGTGCGGCCGTCCGGCAGGTGCCAAGGCTCGCTCTCGCGCGGGGCGCTCAGCTGATAGGACGTCAGGTGCCTGGCCCGCCACGCCTGGTAGTCGGGCTCGTTGGGCAGGACCCCATCGGTCCGCAGCTTGTCGAGGATGGCACGCTCGTCCATGCCCAGCTTGAGCCAGTTGGGATCCAGGCCCCAGAGCTCGCAATAGGCGCGGTTGAACTGCACCAGTTCCCGCGCCGCATTGAAGATGGCGATGGGCGTGGCAAGCGCGTCGATGATGCTGGAGAGGTGACTGAGGCCTGCGTCCTTGGCGGGCACGGCTTCCATGCGTGGCGCAAGGAAACCGGCGCTGCCGTCGCCGACCGGGAACTCGACCAGTTCGTAGACGCCCGCCTCGCCCAGCGTGACCGTCATTGCCTGCGGCTTGAGCTGATCGGCGAGCGCTGCGAGGTGCCGGTGCAGCACCATTGCGTCGAGCAGTTCGGGAGGCTGTTCGTCCGAGCCGACCTTGCCCAGGGTCCTGGCCAGCGCCGCGTAGGGCGCGTTGGCAAAGAGCAGCCTGCCGTCGCCGCTGCGCAGATAGGCGGGCCTCGGCAATCCGGCGAGCACGGCGCGGATCCCCGCCGAGTCGGCGGCGACCGCGCGGCGCTCTTCGCGCAGGACCGGGCCCGGTTGGGCGTGGGCTGGACGCAGCCGCAGAGCCGTGCCGCCCCCGAGCACCCAGCCCGAAGCCCGGATCAGCCTGCCGTCAAGGCCCTTGAGGGTGATGTCGAAGCCGCGGCCATGGACCTTGAGGCCCTCGATCGCCCCGACCAGCGTCTCGGCCTCGGCGTCCGGCAACCAGATCTGGAAATCGAGGATGGCCTCGGGCCGGCGCCCCGGCGGCAGAATGACCGAACTCTGACCCAGGAACTTGGGTCCTTCGGTGTTTTCGGTCCACAGTACGGTGATTTCGCGCGTCCCCGAGAGCAGGGCTTCGTACTCATCGACCTGGACGCGAAGCCGGCCGATCTGCTCATTTGCTCGCCTGCGGGCCGCCTTGCTGTCCTTGAACATCCGCCGCAGCAGCGCCATGGCGATCAACGCAAAGGCGCCGGCACCCAGCGCAATGGTCAGCGGCGCGGCGCCCGCCACCATGTTGGCATTGAGCGTCTGTGCGAGAGCGGGGCTGGCACTGAGGAGCGTCGACGCGCTTGCGGCGCATCCCCCGAATCCCCAACGCTTCCGGATTTGCTCCGGCGCCATGCCCTGCCCCTGTGCTGAACTCGCTGCCAACCACCGATCCGTCAGGCGGATCGGCTGTACTTGCACTTCTCGCGCCGTAGCGCCGCCGCCTTCTGGCGCAAATCGGTGGCCATGACCTCGAACCACCGAATCACCTGAACATAGCGACCGGCGGAATCGGGCAAAAGAGTCTTAATGGCGTAGGGGATAGTCCAATTCACCGAGATTGGTCCTTGACCGAGTCCGAACAGTGAACAATTGGTTAACAATCCAACCTGATGCATCGGGCCCGGTCGAGGTACAGCCGTCAATGCGCCTCAGAACGGATGTCTTGCTGGAGAGTGAGCGGTGACCGGTTTCAATCTGTCGGGAGTGTTCCTCAGGGAGGCGAGGCACCGGGGGCGGAACGCCTTTGAGGTGAGGATGCCGAGTGCCGCATACCAGGACCCCGAAAAAGAGCAGCTGACCGACCGCACGTTCATGGCGTGGCAGCCTGTCGACTTCGGCGACGGCACCATCGAGGTCGACCTTGCAAGCGTCATCGCCCCGGACGCGCCGCCCTACGCGCGCGGCTTTGCCGGCGTGACCTTTCGCATTGATGCGGCCATGAGGTTCGAGGGGATCTACCTGCGCCCGGCAAACAGCCGCGTGGACGATCAGGTTCGACGAAACCACTCGACTCAGTATTTCTCTTGCCCGGACTACGACTTCGCCCGAATGCGTAAAGAAGCGCCGGAGAAGTACGAATCCTACGTCGATATCGCGCTGGACGAATGGATTCACATGAAGATCGAAGTGCGACAGTCGCAGGCCAGGCTCTATGTCAACCGAGCCCCTCAGCCGTCCCTGATCGTCTCCGATTTGAAGCTGGGGGCTGAGCAGCGTGGCGGCGTGGGGTGCTGGATCGAGTCAGGTACGGTTGCCTATTTTTCGGATCTGAAGATCACGCAATAGCCTGCACGAATCGGTTCCCTTCCCCGCGGGAGGGAGAGATGGGTCCGCCGGGTATGCACAAGCGGGTCCGCCCTTTCGCGACGTTCCAAGCAGGACTAGAATTAACAGAGGCGCGCAATGTCGCCTGCCCGGGAAACGTCGGTTCTAGTATGCGGTGATCGTCCCGAGTTTCCCGTGATCGAACGTCAAGGGAGGAAACTATGGATTCGGCATCTCGAAACAGCGTCTGGCTGGCCGCCGCTCTCTCAGCCGGCATGAGCATCCTGGGAGTGGGCAGCGCAGGCGCCGACGAGGCCTCCGAAGTGGCGGCGGTCCGCGCCGCTGCGGAGAAATACCAGGACGTCAATGTTGCCCTGGCGGGCGGCTATATCCCGGACCCTGCAGGACAGTGTGTCAGTGCAGAGGCGGAGGGCTTGCCGCCCGAATGGGGAGCGATGGGCATTCACTACCTCAATCCGGCCGCACTGCAGATCACTGCGTCCGACCCCAGGGTGGACGGCAAGAGCACGTATACCGACTTCCAGAAGCCGGCGATCCTGCTCTACGAGCCGCAAGCGGACGGTTCACTGGTTCTGGTCGGCGTAGAAAATCTCGTCTTCCAGGACGCGTGGAAAGCAGCCGGAAACGCCAGTCCCCCCGTGTTCGCCGGAAAGACCTGGGACACCATGGCTGACGATCCCAACACGCCCGGCGACGAAGCACACGGGTTTGCCCCCCACTTCG
>Ga0214473_10002963_pt1 | contig 20758 bp, 22 predicted proteins | sample RVTome_7_FD_203509 | JGI IMG/M metagenome (GOLD analysis project Ga0214473, IMG submission 203509) | Soil microbial communities from uranium-contaminated site in the Upper Colorado River Basin, Wyoming, United States - RVT98D197 | ecosystem: Environmental > Terrestrial > Soil > Contaminated >... | reverse complement strand
CGTCTCGCAACAGAGGTTCACGACAAACAGGACGAAGCGACGAGGCGGGCGAGTCCGCCACGAAGCGGGAGCGGAATCAATTCGCTGTCACCGTAACGCCCGGATCGAAGGAGCTGAGAAGTGATTGAAGGCGGTGCGGCTGTCGGTGAAGAAGGTAGCCCCGCGCGTTCGCGTTCCGGAGGGCTCGTCGCGGTGCGGGTGAGAAGGCCGGACGAGATGCTGCTGATCCGCCCGCTGGCGGAGGAGTTTCACCGGGAAAGCCGCTACGGACAAATTCCGTTCTCCGAGCGCAAGTTCAAGCGGCAGTTCCTCCAGACCCTCAACAACCCCGACGACACCCTCGGGGCCTATGTGCGTCACTGCGACAAGGTTGTCGGCCTGCTGCAGGCCGGCGCGGGTGACTACTATCTCGGCGAAGGCGGGCGGATGGTTACCGTCCTGACCTTCTACGTCCCACGGTCCGTTCGCGACTCGATGCTCGGCGGCCGGGTCACGCTCAAGATGATGCGGATCGTGAGCGACTGGGCGAAGGCGCAGGGGGCGCTCGAACTCCACATGCACTCGACCTCAGGGATCGCCCCACAGAGAACTGACCGAATGCTGCGCCGTCTAGGGTTCAAGACCTATGGAGGAAGCTACGTCATGGGGGTTGGATCATGAGCCCGTTCAATCTCCGGTCGACGAGCCGGCTCAGAGAGGGTGGCTCGCGCTTGGCGCGCGGAATCAGAAAGGGTGGATTGAGTGCACTGTCACCGTAATTCGTCTGTCACCGTAATTCGTCACGCTCAACGGCGACGGTTCGACGACGATCGTCAACAAGGCGTCCAATCCGGACGGCAGCCTTGCCAGCGAAACGACATCGACGATCAGCGCGGACGGCAAATCGAGGACGGTCGAATTCGACAACGACGGCGATGGCGTCGCCGACCGGGTACAGACCGACGTGACGGTCGTCAACGGCGACGGCTCGACCACGCGGACCGTGCAGGACTGCGACGGCAGCGGCACGATCCTGACCTCTTACGCCCGCGGTTCGTTCGCGACTCGATGCTCGGCGTTTGCGTTTTCGGTTGGTTTGGGCAAGTGGATGGCGCAAAATTGATGGATTTAAGCCTCATGCGATTTAGTCATTCTTCTAGTCTCGCGCGATTGGTTGGCTCTCGACCGGTGACCGGCCCAGCAGAGGCGGCCGCACCCATCATTGGGGGGGCAGCATTGGCTCGGAAAGCGCTCTCGAGTGCGGGGCGATCGATGACTTGGAAAGCCGTTCAAGCGGTATCGTTGCTGGCTCTAATCGCCACGGTTCTACTATGCGGAACGGCCTCAGCGCAGCTAGAGACATGCCGTCCTCTGACTAGAGTCGAATTTGATCGGCTACTTCGGTACCACCACTTTCCAGCTAGGAGTACGGAAGTTGGTCTTGTGTTAACTGATGGATTTGAACTGGACCTAAGGAACGTAGAGTTATTTTGTCGAGATGATCCAGACACTCTCGGCGGCTATGGTGTAGAATTCTTACACGCTTTTAGCTCCGGCTCGTCGTTTTATTTATTGAGCGTGTCAAAATTTCCGTCCAGCGAAATCGCGGATCGTTTCATTGAGCATTGGACGAAGGATGAGGGCTCGCCCTCATGGGAGGAGACCGAAAGCATAATCCGCGGAGCCGATGGCGTTGTATATAGCGTTGTCTTTGCTCGTCCACTGTGAATTTGTTAGTTGCAATAATTGCGCTATTTTAGGGGGATAAATTGGCATCACAACTGATGTTTGACACTTCAGTGCCGGAAGATATTAGGCAGGAAGTATATGCCACTCATGCGGAGGCAGTAAAGTGGCTGCAGACGGTGCAGTTCAGGTTGAGTGGGACCGCGCTCGACGGTCGTGTTACCACAGATATCCCAGACATTACCGTCACGATGGATCCGTCTGATGTAGCCGGCCTCCAGTATATTGAAAGATTCTCCGGGAGACCGGCATACGAAAACCCGCTACTTAGCGGGTATAATTTTGGAGATGGGACGAACATTTTTATTTCGCCTTACTATGGCGGAGTCGGCGTTCCTGACAAACCAATTGCGGATAGATACCTGCACGAATTGGCTCACTCAGTCTTCCCGGGATTGGGTGGCAACGGCACGCAGCACTACGTCGAGTTCTAGGAATTACGGTGACAGTGCACTTAACTCGCCTCACCTGGGTTTCGGTGACAGTGCACTTAACTCGCCTCACCTGGCTTCGGCCCGCGTTTGCCGGCCCGCACGCTTCGCCCCGCCCGTTGCTCGACCATTGCGATGAACTCGTCCGAGCCGACGGGGCGCCCCGTGCTCTCGGAGCGGCGCAAATGCAGCGCCGGCGCCTCCTCCTCGCCCGATGCCAGCAGCCCCGCGAAATCGGGAAAGCGCGCGGCGACCGGGCGGGGATCGGTCACGCCGTCATCGGCGACGCGGCCCAGGTGCACAGGCGCGCTCGACCAGCGCCAGTCCTCCGCCCGCTCCGCGAGCCTGGCCCGCACCGGGTTGAGCGCCACGTAGCGCAGCGCCGCCGCAAGATGGCCCTCATCCATCGCCACGCAGCCGAACCGCCCCTGCCAGAAATGCCCCGTCCGCTGTTCGCGCGCGTGGATATGCCCCGCATAGGCCCGATGCACCCGCGACAGCGCACGGCGCAGCCCATCCTCGTCGGACGGAATTACGGTGACACGGAATTACGGTGACAGTGCACTAAACTCGCTTCAGCCCCCCTACCTCCCCTTCCCCGCCGCCCCTGCGATCCCTTCCCCGATCACCACCTTCATCGCCTCGCGCGGCGACCGATTTCGCGTGCCGCGCCGGGTCCTCGATCGGCGAGCTGATCCTGAGCAGCGCCACCAGCGCCACCTCGATCAGCGTCGAGATCGAGCGCAGGAACGGGTTGGCGGCGGCGGTTCTCCTATTCGTAGATCGCCGCCGTGATCGCCAGGACCTCAGCCATGATCGCGTCGTTGACGCTCTCGCCCGTGGCTCGGCCGCCCCGCTTGAGAATATCCACCACGCGGGGTTGCTCGCATTGGACACCCCCCGTCACTCCGGTTCCGCCGCCCTGGAGATTGACGGCGAAGCCGCAATAGCGGGAGGCGTTCCCCACGGTCGTAATTGGGCAAATCACCGGCATGCCCGTTGCCCTGTTGAACTTGTCTCCCGAGATAATCAGGACGTAGCGTTTGCCCTGTTGCTCGCGACCTGCTGTCGGGTTGAGATCGATATGCCAGATCTCGCCTTGCCTCACAGCAGCTCACGCCCCACGGCGGGGGCATCGATCCACTCGCGAGCTTCGTCCGGATAGGGTGCCGACAAATCGCACTTGGCGATCAACTCGTCGATGGAGTATTTCGGCCGAGCGGGCTTGGCTGGTTCGAGCACCAGGCGGTCACCTTCGACCGCCACTGTCATTTCCTGCCCCGCCGACAAGTGCAGGGCGTCGCGAGCGCGGGCGGGCACGGTGACGATCAGTGAGCCGCCAGCTCTCTTGAGCACGGCCGTCTGTGTCAGGACGCTACCAGCGAACGACTTCGCCGACGGCATCCGCTCTTTTGCCGTTGCCGGCGGTTTCTTGGCCGCCGTTGCCTTGACCACGAACCGACCGGTTGTCCGCGATGCTGCCTTGCCAGCAGGGCCAGGCTTTCGCATTGCCATAGAAAATCCCTTTGAGGTCAATTTTGAAAGTCGGATAATATCTAACACCTGAGCGAGACGGCGGCAAGGAGAACGAGTGAAAATCTGGACCAGTCCGCTGGTTCTCTTCGAGACCCGAATCCCGCGATGACAGCGGATATTCGGCCTTTCTTGAATTCCAGGCAGAACAGCAGCCATGGTCCACGGACAATGCGCTCAACCCCACTGTCATCGCCCCCCTCACCTCCCCTTCGCCGCCGCCCCCGCGATCCCTTCCCCGATCACCACCTGCATCGCCTCGCGCGCCTTCTCCGGCTCGCGCCGCGCGATGGCGTCCGCGATCGCCCGGTGCGCGGCGACCGATTTCGCGTGCCGCGCCGGGTCCTCGATCGGCGAGCTGATGCGGAGCAGCGCCACCAGGGCCACTTCGATCAGCGTCGAGATCGAGCGCAGGAACGGGTTGGCGGCGGCGCTCGCCACCGCGAGGTGGAAGTTGAGGTCGCCGTCGACGAATTCGGCGGGCGTCACCCCGTCGGCGCCCATCTTTTCCACCCAGCCGTAGATCTGCTGGAGCTGCAGCGGTGAGCGGCGCTGGGCGGCGAGCGCTGCCGCCTCGGGCTCCAGCGCCAGCCGCATCTCGCCCAGGTAGCGCAGGAAGTCGGCGTCGAACCCGGCCTTGGCGTGCCAGATCAAAACGTCCGCATCGAAGAGGTTCCACTGCGCCTTGTCGCGCACCCTGGTGCCGATCCGCGCCTTGGCCTGGATCAGGCCCTTCCCCGCCAGCGTCTTGAACGCCTCGCGCAGCACGGTGCGCGACACCCCGAACCGTTCCATCAGCTCGGCATCGCCGGGGAGGATCGAATTTTGCGGATAGGCGCCCGAGACGATCCCCAGCCCGATCTCGCGCAGCACATGGGCCGCATGCGACCGGGCCGGCTCGGCCGCGATGTAGTCGTGGGTGGAAGGCAGTGCGACCATCTCTGCTCCGTCGGGCATCGAGCGCCGGCGGGAAGCCCCCGTGCCGATATTCCGTACTATAATACGACTTTATCGGGGTGGGGAGAGACCCGCGAAGACCCTCTGCACGATGGTTCGCCGATGGCTCGATTCCGGCGCTCCGGCATCGCCTCTCGCCCCCCGGGGGGGACCAAAACTTCGCCGCTAGTGGCCGTTCATTTTTCGTTCATCCGCGTGTCGAAAGTGTGGCGGAGATCCGGTGTCTGCGCTCGCGGCGGACCGATCGAGTCCCGCTCGATCAGCGGGCATTCGAGCTTGACCACGTGATGCTTTTCACGCGGCTCATCTTCCTGCGACAGCGCCTTCTCCACTGCCCAGCGGCCCATGGCGCGATGCGGCAGCAGCAGCGTGGAGAGCTGCGGCGAAAGGTGCCGGGCCACCTCGTCGTCGTCGTAGCCGATCACCGAGACATCCTGGGGAATGTGCAGCCCCAGCTCCTTGAGCGCCTCGTAGCACCCCACCGCCATCCGGTCGTTGGCGCAAAAGATCGCCGTCGGCGGATTGGCGAGCGCCATCAGCGCACGGGTCTGCTCATACCCCGCGCTGGGCAGCCAGTTGCCCTCGAGCACGAGGTCGGGATCGTAGGGAATGTCGGCCGTCGCCAGGGCCTCGCGGTAACCCTTGAGCCGGTCGCGCGCCGCATCCATCCACATCTCGCCGGTGATATGGGCGATGCGCCGGTGCCCCGCTTCGATGAGCGCGTTGGTCGCCCTGTGGCCGCCCGCCACTTCGCCCGGCACGATCGCGGGAAAGTGCCGGTCGGCCGAGAAGCAATTGAGCAAAACCACAGGAATTCCAGCATTGTAGAGCGGCTCCGGCACCGTCACCTGGCGGGTCATCACCGTGGCGTAGATGATGGCCTCGGCGCGGTTACGCAAGACGATTTCGATGGTCCGCGGTTCCATCTCGGCATCGTTGTAGGTCTGGTAGGCCGAGATCACATGGCCGGTTTTCCAGGCCTCTTCGCGCGCCCCGTCCATGGCCACCACCGGCTCAGGGCTGGTGGCGATCTGATCGAAGATCAGCGCGATCTGGCGGACGCCGGTGCCGCGCCGCGGCAGGCTCTTGGGGTGGCGGTAGCCGAGTGCCGCCACCGCCTCGCTCACCCGCTCGCGGGTTTCCTTTGAAATCTTGATGCCCGGCGTGCCGTTGAGCACGACCGAAACCGTCGACTGCGAGCAGCCCGCATGCTGGGCGACATCGGTCATGGTCACGCGCTTGGCAGCGCGCTGGCGCTTGGGCTGGTCCCGGCCGCCCTGCTGCCCGGCCACCGCCCCCGGTATCCCTATGGCACCTGCCTCAGTCACGCGACCGCAGCCGGCGTACGCGCTCGAACGCCACCGCGAAGATGATCGCGCCACCGATGAAAGTGCCCTGCCAGAAGGCATTGATGCCAAGGAGCCCGAGGCTGTTGCGGATCACCTCGATGAGCGCTGCACCGACCAGCGCGCCGAACGCCGTGCCGACACCGCCGGTAAGGGCAGCCCCGCCGATGACGGCAGCGGCGATCACCTGCAGTTCCATGCCGGAGCCGATGTTGGTCGTAACGGCGCCCAGCCACCCCGTCTGGATGATGCCGGCAATGCCTGCAAACAGCGACGAGATCATGTAGACGGCCACCTTGATGGGACGAACCGGCACACCCGTCAGGATCGCCGCCTGCTCGTTGCCGCCGATGGCAAAAATATGGCGGCCGAACTTGGTCCAGCGCAGCACGAAACCGGTGATCAGCGCCAAAATAACCATATAGATCACTGGGTTGGCGATGCCAAAGAACCAGGCTCCACCCCCCAGCGCGAGCAGCAGATCGTGATCCGGCCCGAACTGGAAGACTACGGTATTGTTGGAAGCGACCATCGCCAGGCTGCGCGCGATCGAGAGCATGCCCAGCGTCACCACGAACGAGGGGAAGCCCAGATAGGCGATCAGCACGCCGTTGAAGGCTCCGACCACGAGGGCCGTCAGGATCGACGCACCGATGCCGACATAGATGCTGAACCCGGCATGCATGACGACCGCCAGGATCATGCTGCACAGAGCCAGCACCGACCCCACGGAGAGATCGATGCCGCCCGTGATGATAACCACAGTCATCCCCAGCGCAATGATGGCGACGAAGGTGGTGTTGCGGGTGATGTTGTACAGGTTCTGCGCCGTATCGAAGGAATCGGTGACGATCGAGAGGAACAGGCTTGCCGCGAGCACGGCGACCAGGACCCAGAAGGTCTGGCTGCTCAAGACGTTGGAAATCCAGCTGCTCTGCTTCTGGGCAATCGTCTGGTCTAGGGTGATGGCCATTGCCTGGGTTCTTTCCGTCAAACCTGTTCGATCGCGCCGGTGATCAGCCCGGTGACTTCTTCGGGCGAGCTGGACGCGACCGGCTTGTCTGCGACTTTGCGGCCGCGGCGCATCACGATGACGCGGTCGGCGACCGAGAATACGTCCGGCATGCGGTGGCTGATCAGGACCACGGCGATCTTGCGGTCGCGCAAGTGGCGGATCAGGTTCAGGACCTCAGCCACCTGCCGTACCGAAATGGCGGCCGTCGGCTCGTCCATCAGCACGATCTTTGCCTCCGACAGCATCGTCCGGGCGATGGCGACCGCCTGGCGCTGGCCGCCCGACATCTGCTTGACCAGATCGCGCGGCCGCGTTTCCGATTTCAGTTCCTTGAAGATCTCACCGGCACGCCGGTACATGCCGGCATAGTCGAGGATCCTGAACGGCCCGGCGCCCCGGCCCAGCTCGCGGCCCAAAAAGACATTGGCCGCGGCGGTCAGGTTATTGCAGAGGGCCAGGTCCTGGTGGACGATTTCGATCCCGTGGCGGCGCGCCTCCACCGGCTTGTGCAGCACCAGTTCCTTGCCGTCCATGCGCATGGCGCCATGGCTGGGAAGGAAGTTGCCCGCGATCATCTTGACCAGCGTGGATTTGCCGGCGCCGTTGTCGCCCATCAGGCCGACCACCTCGCCCGCCTCGAGCGATAGCGAGACGTCGCTCACCGCCTGGATAGCGCCAAAGTGCTTCGAAATATTGCTGAGCTCGAGAACCGCCACCGGTCTACCTGCCTCCCCTTATGCAATCGCCCTCGCGCATCCGCCTGGTGCCGGATGTCGCCACGTCTCCATTCCGCTTTCGGCTTTCTCCTCCCCAGGCAGAACACCGAACCGAACTTTCGCAAATGCCCCTATTGCCGTCAATCAGATGTCGAACACCCCCGACTGCTCCCGACCCGCCGGCGGCGCCGGCAGTCGGGACCCAATTGAAGCAGGGCCGCGATGTCGACAATACACGTTGACGGCTGAACGTCATAGATATTAGCTGATATCGGGGGGATCCAAGTCATCGATCCGGCTCAACGGGCGATAGGACCGATCTTCCCGCCACAAGGGAGGAATGAATGAAGGGACTACTCTTGCTCGCCGCCGCTGCGGCGCTGGCGCTCAGTGCTGGGCCGGCCATGGCCCAGAAGAAACAACTCGTCATCGTTGTGAAGGGCCTCGACAACGCATTCTTTGAATCCATCAACCAGGGCTGCCAGAAGTGGAACTCGGAAAACGCCGACTCCGAGTATACCTGCTTCTACACTGGTCCTGCTTCGACCTCGGACGAAGCCGGCGAGGCACAGATCGTCCAGGACATGCTCAGCAGGCCTGACACGGCCGCAATCGCCATTTCGCCGTCCAACGCGCCGCTGATCGCGCAGACTATCCGGTCCGCCAATCCGGCAGTTCCGGTGATGACCCTGGACGCCGACCTTGCTGCCGAAGACGCAGCGTTGCGCAAGACGTACCTGGGTACCGACAACTATCTGATGGGCTTCCGCATTGGCGAATACATCAAGCAGCACAAGCCGGAGGGCGGCAAGGTCTGCTTCATCGAAGGCAATCCCGCAGCCGACAACATCCTGCGCCGCGCCCAGGGCGCCCGCGACTCGTTGACCGGCCAGAAAGGCCTCGCCGAGCTCAAGGGTGAAGGCGGATGGACCGAGGTTGCCGGTTGCCCGGTGTTCACCAATGACGACGGGGTCAAGGGCGTACAGGCGATGACGGACATCCTTGCCGCCAATCCGGATCTGGATGCGTTCGCCATCATGGGCGGCTGGCCGCTGTTCATGGCGCCCCAGCCCTACCGCGACTTCGCGCGGCCGCTTGCCGATCGTCTCGCGAGCGGTGATTTCGTCATCTCCGCGGCCGACACCATCGGCGACGAAGTGGCGATCGCCAAGGAAGGCCTGGTCACCGCGCTGGTCGGCCAACGGCCGTTCGAGATGGGCTACCTCGCTCCCTCCGTGATGATCGACCTGATCGAGGGCAAAGATGTCGCCGATCCGGTTTTCACCGGTCTCGACGAATGCACCAAGGACACGGCTGACACCTGCATTCAGAAATAGGCTGCAAATCGGGGTGCGTCCGGCGACGGGCGCACCCTTACCCGCTTGCGCGGCGCGAAACTGGCCGGATATACTAAAATTGCAGTCGAGAGATACGATGCGGGTTCTCGTCACCGGCGCGACCGGCAAGGTCGGCCAGGCATTCGTGGCGCGGTTCCTCGGCGATCCGCGATGGGATGGCGCGTCGGTTCGGGCCCTCTGCCACAATCGCACCCTGCCCGCCGCTCCCAGGCTCGAAGTCGTTCGTGGCTCGATCTCCGACCGCGACGTGGTCGAGGCGGCAATGGACGGGGTCACCCATGTCGTCCACATGGCGACGGTGAAGGAAGACCCGGCCCTGGCGATGGACGTCTCCGTCAAGGGCATGTTTCACCTGCTCGAGGCGTTTCGCCAAAGCCCGACGGCCGAACAGTTCGTGCTGATCGGCGGCGATTGCGTCGTGGGGCACATTCTCGTGCATTACGACGCGCCGATCACCGAAACATCGCCGCGAAGGCCGTATCCGGGCGTCTACGCGCTCTCCAAAGTCCTCGAAGAGGTGATGCTCGAGCAGTATTTCACCCAATACGGGATCAATGGGGTGACGTTGCGCGCGCCCTGGATCATGGAGAAAGACGACTTCCGCTATGTCCTCAGCTTCGGCGACGACCAGTTCGGCGGCCCCGCCTGGGAGACACTGATCTCGCCGGCCGAGCGGCGTCTCCATGCGGCCAGCGGCAAGATTCCAATTCTGCTCGACGCAAAGGGGGCAACGCTCAAGCGCAACTTCGTTCACGTCTCCGATCTGGTTGAGGCGATGCTCGCCGTGATCGACAATCCGGCCGCCCATCAGCAGCTTTTCAACATCGCCATGACCGATCCGGTCGATTACGGCGCCGTCTCCCGGCACCTCAAGGAAACCCGCGGCATCGATGGCGTGCGCATCCCGGCGCCCTTCCATTCCAACATCCTGGACAACGCCAAGGCCCGGCACCTGCTCGGCTGGATGCCCAAATACGGCACCGAAGCGCTGGTCGATGCTGCGTTTTCCTACCAGCGGGCGCCGGATGACGTCCGTAAGGTCTGGTACGTCGGCTAGGCGGCCAGAGCCGCCTGGGCGCACGCTTTTCTTTGGGTTTGAGACCTTGGTCGGGTTTACTCCCGGGCCACTAACATGTCAGTGTCCCGCGCGATTTCGGAGGGACTAGAATATGAAGAGCGCAGCCGCCATCAGTTTCCCCAAACGCCGCGTTGGCCAGACCGACCTCGAGCTCACCGAGTTGGGCCTCGGCTGCGCGACGCTTGCGGGCGCGGCGGGCAGCGAGGTTCCCGACGACCAAGCGCGGGCGACCGTCACGGCAGCGCTCGACGCTGGCATCGGCTATTTCGACACCGCGCCACACTATGGTGACGGGCGCTCGGAGCACATGGTGGGCGACGCGCTGCGCTACCGGCAGGAGGGCGTTGCCATATCGACCAAGGTCGGCCGCCTGTTACGCCCACTGCGCTCAGAAGCGGCGCGGACAGTGCCGCGCGCCTGGGCTTATCCGTTCCCGTTCGAGATCGCCTACAACTACACCTACGATGCCGTGATGCGCTCGTATGAGGACAGCCTGCAGCGGCTGGGCCTCGGCCACGTCGAGATTCTGCTGGTTCACGATGTCGGTGTGCGAACGCATGGCGAAGAAGGCAACAAGAAGCACTGGGCCGACCTTTCTACCGGCGGCTACAAGGCGCTCGACGAGTTGCGCCGCAACGGCGACGTCAAGGCGATCGGCCTCGGCGTCAACGAGGTGCCGGTCTTGCTCAGGTCCTTCGACATTGGCGACTGGGACGTGTTCCTGCTCGCCAACCGCTACAACCTGCTCGAGCAATCCCCGGTCGAGACCCTCTTCCCCACCTGCCAGGCGCGCGGCACGTCGGTGATCGCGGCCGGGCCATTCGCCGCCGGCATTCTTGCTGGCATCAACGTCTGGGGCCCGGATACGGGCCGCTACCAGGAAGCGCCGGCGCACATCGTCGAGAAGGTGACAGCCCTGACCTCCATCTGCGAAGCGCACAAGACTCCCCTCGGTGCGGCCGCCCTGCAATTCGCCCTGGCGCACCCTGCGATCGTCTCGGTGCTGACCGGCCCCAAGTCGCCCGCCGAGCTAGGCGGCATCCTCAAATGGTGGAACACGCCCATCCCGACCGGATTCTGGGAAGCGCTAGCGGACCAGAAGCTCGTCGCGCCGGGCACACCGCTGCCTGGCGGCAAGGTCGCCTGAGGCAGACTCCTTCGAGCAGGACAGTAAGCGGAGAGGGCAGCAGGCCTGCTCGCTACTCCTCCTGCTTGCCCAGCACTTCCTTGACCTTGGAGTTGATCTGGTCGAGCGAGTATGGCTTGGCGAGGAATTCGACGCTCTGATCGTCGGCGATGTCCTGGCGGACGCTTTCTTCGGCGTAGCCTGAAACGAAGATCACCTTCAGATCGGGGAGCCGCTCGCGCACTTTGATGAGCAGCGCGGGTCCATCCATCTCGGGCATCACGACGTCCGAGATCATCAGATCGATCTTGTGATCGATGTCCTCGAGCACTTCGAGCGCCTGCTCACCCGAATCGGCCTCGAACACCTCGTAGCCGGTGGTCCGCAGCGCCCGCGCCGAAAAAGAGCGCACGGTATCCTCGTCTTCGACCAGAAGGATGCGCTCGTGCCCGGTCAGATCCTTGACCGGTGCAGCGACCGTCTTGGCGACCACCTCGCCCTCCGCCGGCACGTGACGCGGCAGGAAGATCTTGAAAGTCGTGCCCTTGCCGACGACCGATTCCGGATAGATGAAGCCGCCCGTCTGCTTGATGATGCCATAAACAGTGGAGAGTCCGAGCCCCGTCCCCTTGCCCAGTTCCTTGGTCGAAAAGAACGGCTCGAATATCTTTTCGAGGATATCGGGCGGCATGCCGGTGCCGGTGTCCTCGACCTCGATCAGCACATAGTCGGCCGGCGGCATGCCGGTGAAGGTCATCCCTGCCGCCTCGGCTTCGGTGACGTTGCGCGTCCGCAGCACGATGGAGCCGCCGTTCGGCATCGCGTCGCGCGCGTTGACGACGAGGTTGACCACCACCTGTTCGAGTTGAACCAGATCCGCCTTGACCGGCCAGATACCCTGCCCGTGATCGACTTCGAGCACGATCTGCTCGCCGATCAGGCGCTTGAGCAACACCGTGAGATCGTCGATGTGGGTCGGGATTTCGAGAGTCTGCGGCCGAAGCGTCTGCCGGCGCGAGAACGCCAGCAGCTGCCGGGTAAGCCCGGCGGCGCGATTGGCGCTGTTCTTGATCGACATCAGATCCGAGAACGACGGATCGCCGGGCTTGTGCTTGAGCAACAACAGGTCGGTGAAGCCAATGATCGCGGTCAGCACGTTGTTGAAATCGTGCGCAACGCCGCCTGCCAGCTGGCCTACGGCCTGCATCTTCTGGCCCTGCGCAAACTGGGCCTCGAGCTTGCGCTGATCGGTCATGTCCAGCGCATAGACATTGACGCGCTCTGGCGAACCCACGCTCTCTTCCGAACCGGACACATAGAGCCGCACGGCGTGATCTCCCGCACGGGAAAGCAGCGCGTCGATGGGCTCGATCTCCGACTTGTTCGCGATGGCAGCTACGATGGCCTGGGCGAACCTGTCGCGGCTGGCTTCCGAAATGAGCTCGGCGATCGGCTGCATCTCGAGGCTTTTCTCGCCCCCTGACCAGCCGAAGATGCGGCTGAACGGCGCATTGGTGCGGATGATCCGCCCCGCCTTGTCGAGCGTCGCAATGGCGAAGGGGGTATCGTTGAAAAACCGCGAGAACCGCACCTCGGAGGCCCGCAGCGCCTCTTCGTGGCCTGAGCCGGCGCGCCTGTCGAGCACCAGCGTTCGGGTTTCGCCCAGTTCCCCGTCGGCGAGCCGTGCCGCCCGATGCAGGAGCCGTACGGGAAAGCTGGTGCCGTTGCGACCGACAAGGTCGATGTCGATGACCTCGGTGCGGATCTCCCCGTCACTACGGCCACGCATCAGAAGGCTGGCGCCATCGCCACGCACGAGGTCCTCGAGCCGGATGGCGTCGGTCTCGAACTCCGCAAGGTCGTACCCCAGCCAATCGGCGAGCGTCGAATTGAGGTACTGAATGCGCCCCTTGGCGTCGGCCGAGAAGAAGCCCGCCGGTGCATGGTCGAGATAGTCGATGGCGCGCTGCAGCTCAAGGAAGGCGTTATCCTGGCGCTCCCGGTCGCGCGTGATTTCCTCGACCGACCAGAGCACCAACGGCTTGCCGGCACCCTCGACCTCGGGCAGCGCCCGCACGCTGACACGGTACCAGACGGGCTTGCTGCTGCCTCCCAGCGCGCCGCCAAGCCCACCGATGAGCCGGATATCTTCGGTCGCCGGCCGGCCATCCTTGGCGGCGCGACTCAGCCGGTACACGGCTTCGCTCGCCTCGGGCTGGCCGGCGAACAGCCGCGGCACCCCCACCGGCACTCCGTCGGTTATTCCGCCTGCAAAGCTCCCATATTGCGCGTTGACGTAAGAGATGCGGCCCTCGCGGTCAGTAACCACGGCGCCGAACGGCAGGCTATCGACGATGGCGCGGGAGACAGTCCGCGTCTCGTCGCTCACCGCAAAGCGAAACAGGCCCGCCGCGACGGCGAACAGGCAGAACACCCCGACGACCGCCAGTACGCCCAGGAAGACCAGAATGAGATCGGGCGGGATGCTTTCGCCAAGAGTGGAGAGCGCGATGGCGACGACAATGAAGAATGCCGCCAGCGCTACAACGCGCCACAGCCCGGCGGCACTGCGCGGTCGGCTCACCAGCGGATCTGGATAATTGTCCTCGTCGAGCGGCGTGGTAGCCATCTAGCGTCGTCGTGCTCCGGACACTGTAACCTCGGCGAATCTTGCGCCCCTGCCACGTCTAGCAAATGCCGAGTCGGGTTGGGTAGCAGGAACCACGTTTTCCCCGCGTGCCGTAGACATTTCCCTAAGCGTTCCAGCGCTTCTTGCCCTTGAGCCGCATGACGAAGCCGATGACCTGCGCCACCGCCTTGAAATGCTCGGTCGGAATGGTCTCGTCGATCTCGACGCTAGCGAACAGGGCGCGGGCCAGAGGCGGGTTTTCGACGATGGGGACGTCATGCTCCTTCGCCACCGCCCGGATGCGCAGCGCGACGGCGTCGGCGCCCTTGGCGAGGCAAAGCGGAGCCGACATGGTCCGATCATACTTGAGCGCCACGGCAAAGTGGGTCGGGTTGGTGATGACGACTGTCGCCTGCGGCACCTGCGACATCATGCGCTTACGGCTCCGCTCGTTGCGGATGGCGCGGATGCGACCCTTGATCTTGGGATCGCCTTCCATCTGCTTATATTCGTCCCGCGTTTCTTGCACTGTCATCTTGAGCCGCTGCCACCAGCGGTTGCGCTGGTAGACATAGTCGGCAAGCGCGATGACGGTGACGACTGCGATCACCGCGCCGAAGATCTTGAGGCTGATCTCGAGGAAAACGGCGAGGATCATCGCTGGATCCTCCGTGATCATGCCTTCGAGCCGGTTCACTTCGGGCTGCAGCACGAACCACAGTACTGCGCTGACCACGCCAAGCTTGGCCAATCCTTTGCCGAAGTTGACAAGCGCCTCGGTCGAGAACAGCCGCTTGAACCCCGCCACAGGCGAAATCTTGGAAAACTTCGGGGTAATCGGGTCCGCCGAAAGCAACGGGCGGTGCTGGACAAGATTGGCGGCTACCGCAAACACCGTAAGGATCAGCGACGGGATCAGGGCGACAAGAAGGATGGAACTGGCGAGCTGGTAGAAGAAGGCGCCGAAGCCGGCGCCGCCGATTTCGTACTGATCGGCATTGGCAAGCAGCCCTTTGAGGCTGTCGGCAAGGCCTGCGCTCGTCGGCACCGCCATCATCGCAAAGATCAGCGCTGAGCCGCTGAGCATGAACCAGGTGGTGACCTCCTGGCTCTTGACCACGTCGCCCTTCTTGTGGGCGTCCTCCAGCTTTTTTTGCGAGGGGTCTTCGGTTTTCGAGGATTGTTCGGGGGCGTCGTCGCTCACGGGCTAGGCGCCCGCAGCATGGCGAGTTCGCTCTCGAAATGCATCAGGTACCAGCCCATCATCATGGAGAGCAGCAGCGCCAGAAGGATGAGCCCAACCGAGATGGTAGCCGGCATGGCGATGAAAAAGACCTGCAATTGCGGCATCATCCGCGCCAGGATCCCCATCCCCAGGTAGAAGACGAGGCCGAAGACGATGAACGGCGCCGACATCTGCACACCGATGACGAAAGCACCGGCCAGAGTTTCGATCACCATCTGCGCTGCATCCCCGAACATCAGGGGGTCGGTGGGCGAGAAGATCATGTAGCTGTCGTAGACTGCCGCCAGCGCCACATGGTGGAGATCGGTGGCAAAGATCAAGGTGATGCCGAGGAAGGAGAGGAAACTGCCGACGATGACGCCCTGGATGCCGCCGTTGGTCGGGTCGGCTGACTGCGCGACGCTGAGGCCGGCTTGGAAGGCGATCACCGCCCCCGCGATCTGTGCACTCATCACGACGAGCCGGGTGATGCTGCCCAGTATCAGACCGATCACCAGTTCATGGAGAATGAGGATGATGACCTGGACGAGGTCAGTCGGCAGCCGCGGCAGCGAAGGCGTGATCAGTGGATAAAGCACGAGGCTGAAGACCAGCGCGAAGCTCAGACGCATCCGTGCCGGGATGATCTGCTCCCCAAGCGCCGGAATCAGCATCAGCATGGTCCCGACGCGCGCAAAGAGCAGCAGATAGAGGTAAGCGGTTTCTGGCAGCCAATTGAGACTGACCAACTCAGCCTCCGGTCACAATCATGTCGGCAAGCCGCATCATGAAGCCATTCAGCGTGGCCCCCATGAACGGCAGCGACAGCAGCAGAGTGACGAAGATGGCAATGATCTTGGGTACGAAGACCAGGGTCATTTCCTGGATCTGGGTGAGTGCCTGGAACAGCGCGATCACGACGCCCACCAGCAGTCCAACGATCATCATCGGCGCAGAAACCAGGATCAGCACCCAGATGCCCTCACGCGCCACGTCCAGTGCTTCTGCCCCGGTCATGTTCCTGCTCTCCGCCAACCGTCAGATCGGCATCCGCATGATTTCCTCGTAGGCCGAAATCACCCGGTCGCGAACGGTGACCATCGTTTCCATGGCGATCTCGGTCTGCGAGATCGCCGTCACCACGTCAACGATGTCCGCCTTGCCGTTCACAAGATCAAGCGACATCTGGTCGGAGGTCTTGCCCGCCTCCACCACGCCCTGCACGGACTCGGAGAGAAGCTTCGCGAAATCAGGTCCTTGCCCAGCCGAGGCGAGTTGATCGGTCTGCGGCTTGGCCGCCTGGGTGATCAGCCGGGACGCATTGGAGTAAGCGGCGGCGGCGGCGTTGAAGGGCGTGCTCATTCCGGTGATTCTCTTTCCTCAGGCGCCTAGCCGCGCAGGATGTCGATGGTTCGTCCCAGCATCTGCCGGGTGACGGTCACCACATTCAGATTAGCCTCGTAGGTCCGTTGTGCCTCTCGCATGTCCATCGTCTCGATCAGCGAATTGACGTTGGGGTAGCGCACGTAGCCACGGTCGTCGGCCGCCGGGTGACCCGGCTCGAAACGGCTCTCGAAATCGGACATGTCGTAGGCCAGCCGCCCGATCTGCACGGTTCTGCCACCCGCCTCGTCGTCCATCACCGCCTGGAACGTCGGGATGCGCCGGCGATAGGGCTCGTCCTCGGGTGTGGTGCCCGCGGAATCGACATTGGCGAGGTTCTCCGCGATCACCCGCATCCGAGCGGTCTGCGCATGCATCCCGGTCGCCGCGATCTTGAGCGAAGACAGAAAATCGGCCATCTCAAATGTCCCTCAAGAACTAGCTCCGCCGGCCGAGGGCCGTCTTTATGAGCTGCAGCGATTTCGTGTAGAGGCTGGTGACGGTCTGGTAGTCGATCTGGTTGGCCGTGACCTTCATCATCTCGTCTTCCAGCGTGACCCCGTTGCCTTCCGGGGTGATCTCGAAACTATTGAGCCGGCGCGAGCCGAAACCGTCCGCATCGGTGCCCGTAATCGCGAAATGCACGGGGTTGGTGACGGCCGTCTCAATTCGCGCCGTTGAAACGTCGCGCATATGCTCTTCGAAGCCGAAGGCCTTCAGATCCTGCCCGCGATATCCGGGCGTCTCGGCATTGGCGACATTTTCGGCAAGCAGGCCCTGGCGAGCCTGGTGCCACTTCATCTTCTCGGTCAGCGCCGAAAACAGCGGTATGTTGGAGACGCCCATCGCAGACTCATTTGCCTCGGGCCGGACTCGACCCTACTGGGCAATTTCTGCCTGCCGGTGGTTAACCATACGTTAACCGTGCCGTCCTTTGGTGGCTTCAGCCTCGCATTTTGCACAATTGCGGCGTTATACTCGGCAATAAGTGCCATCTGCTGCGATCGGCTGGCCGTGTAGGTCGGCGGAATTTGTGGAGTGCCAATGCAATTCCTGACAAGCCTGTTCGGCGGGTCCGAGAATACCCTTCTTACAGCCATTCTGGCGCTCGGCATCGTTCTCGTTCTCATCGTTCTCGGACTCTGGGCACTTAAGGTATTCTTCAAGGCATCGACCAATCTCGGCCGTGGCCGCAATCGGCGGCTGAGCGTCGTAGATTCCGTGACCATCGATTCCAAGCGGCAGTTGCTCATCGTCAGGCGCGACAATGTCGAACACCTCATCCTGACGGGCGGCCCGCAGGATCTGTTGGTCGAAAGCGCTATCTCCGTGGAACGGCACGCGCCGCTTGTCCGTCGCCCGGTGCCCTCCGTGACAAGCATCCCGACCGAGACCGTCTCACAGCCCCGCATCGAGCCGTCTGGCAGCGCAGCCCTCACCCCCGCCTACGGCGCCCCGATCCGTACCCCGATGGAGCGCCTGCGCGACCTGGGGCGGCCGGCGGGCCAGCGCAAGCCCTCGTCGCTCCGCCACACCGGCCTGATGCGCCCGGTCAGCCGCATGGAAACGGCGGTTATCCCCATGAATCCGGATCGGGCGGATCATCCGTCTGTCGACTCAGCTACAACCGGCGCAGCGAGTGACACCAGCGCGCAGGGCAAGCTTGGTACAGGCGGCTACTTCCGGGACGTATCCAAAGCCGAAGGCAACTGAGCGCAGGCTCTGGCTGCGTCGGGCGTTCTCTCTTGCCGCGCTGCTGACAGCGATCATCCTGCCTGGCGTCGCTTTCGGGCAGGACATCTCCATCGATTTCGGAGACGACGCGACGCTGACCGAGCGGGCCGTGCAGCTCATTGGGCTGATCACTCTGCTCTCTCTTGCGCCTTCGATCCTGGTAATGGTGACGAGCTTCACGCGCATCGTCGTGGTACTCTCGCTGCTGCGAACCGCGATCGGCATGCAGACGGCGCCGCCCAACTCGGTGATGGTGTCCCTGGCGCTGTTCCTGACTCTGTTCGTAATGGGCCCGACCCTGCAGGCCTCCTACGACGCGGGCATCGCCCCCCTGCTCGCCGGCACCATCGAAATTCAGGAAGCCTTCGAACGCGGCGCGGTCCCGATCCAGGAATTCATGTCGGCAAACGTCCGCGACAAGGACGTGCAGCTCTTTTACGACATCTCCAACCAGGAGGTGCCGGATGAAGCGTCGCCGATCCCCCTGCAAATCCTGGTACCCGCCTTCATGATCTCGGAGTTGCGTCGCGCCTTCGAGATCGGCTTTCTGTTGTTTGTGCCCTTTGTCGTCATCGACATGGTGGTGGCTTCCGTGCTCATGTCGATGGGCATGATGATGCTGCCACCAGTCGTCATCTCATTGCCATTCAAGCTTATCTTCTTCGTCTTGGTCGATGGCTGGCACCTGGTCGCCGGCTCCCTTGTGCGGAGTTTCGTGGGAAGCTAGCGGCACTCCTGCGGTCCGATCACGCCTCAGCGAACACCGATCGACTCTCAGGCCTTATCCGGCGGCACCGCCTCGGTCGGCGCCATCGTTACGTCGCCCGCCGCATATATCTCACGGTATGAGGCAAGGAAGGCATTGAGCGAGTCGAGGCCCGATATCTCGCGCGCCACTTTGGCGAACTCAACGCTCGACGGCACGGTCTCTCCGGTGACGAAATCGAACATAGGCCATTCGGCGGTCTGCGCCATGTGCTCTCCGAACTTCGAGCGCAGCCGTGAGAGTCCGAGCCGGTCGCCTACCATGACGAAGCCGACACCGGCCTTGATGATATTCATGCGGGCTGCCTGCGTCAGCGTCCCATTGCCTTCCGTCGGGGAGTAGATGACCTCGAGCAGTTCCGCGGCATTCGCATAGTTCTTTGACTTCCAGTAGCCGTCGACTCGTAGCAGATCGGTATCACGGCCTTGAAGCCTTGCAAGCAGGTCGAGCGCCAAGTCCTGACGGCCGGCGTCGATCAGCGCTCGTGCTTCGAGGATGCGGCGCTGCCGTTCGAGCTGCGGGGAAAGGCCCGCAAGCCGGGTCCGGTTCAGCACGCGCAGTGCCCCTTCCGGATCCCGGTCGGCGATACGGATCACCGCAAGTTCGGCCGCGATTTGGGCCTGCGCTACGCCCTTGAGACGGCTGTCGATCTGGTATTCCAGGAGGTCGGCCGCCTGCGTCAGCAGGTCCACCTTGACCAGTCGGCGTGCCAGATTGCGGATCATCTCGTCGCCGCGCTGGCCGGGCGGGGTCAGCTGCCGGAAGTCATAGTAGAGTGTCAGCGCATCAACCTCTCCGAGTTCGTCGGCCATGCCGTTGAGGTAAAGATCCGCGAACACCTGCTGCGCCTGCGTTAGCATCGCATTGACTGCCGGGTTCTCGGGGTGATAGGCGGCCGTCTGCTTTACGGTTTCGAAGCCGTTGCGATAGTCCTTGTTGCGGAAATAGAGTTCGGCCAGCAGCTTCTGCATGTCGGCCTCGAGTTCATCGCCGCGCCACAACAGGACTTCGGCCGACAGCGTCTCGGTGGCCTTCGCCACATCCAGCCGGCCGTCCTTGTCGAGCATCAGCAGCGTTCGATAGACCGCCTCGGTACGCGTCGGGCGAATGTCGGCGGCAATGACCTGGCCATAGCTATCCAGCGCTTCGTCAATGTTGTCCTCGGCCTCGGCCAGCCGCCCCTGCAGCAGTTGGTAGGTCGATACCTGCTCGGGTTCGAGCTTGGCGAATTCGACCAGCGCCAGGTACCGCAGGGCCATCTCGGTGTCGCGGGTCTCGAGCGCAGCCCTAGTTCCCGAGAGTAGGAACTTCGTGCGGACCCAGTTCGGATACGATTCGACCACACTCTCGGCGGCGATGGCGTCGAGCCGGGCACCCTTGTAGTCCCCCGACGCGACCTTGGCGATCGAACGCCACATCAGCGCATCGACTTCGCCGGAGAAGGTTTCGGTAGTGAGGATCACAATGGCTTCCGTTGGACGGTAAGCGAGGATATCGGCGATGCTGCGGGTCAATCGCACCCGCTTGCGCATGTCCTGCGTCCGCAACTCGGCATCAAGCACCTTGAGCACGCCTATGGCCTCGGGCGCGAACTGATTGGCGATGAAGAACTGTGCGAGGTCGAGCCGCGCGACATCCCGCAGCCGGCCCTCCGATTCTGCCGCCCGGGTAACCAGGGCCTCGCGGCGTTCGACCAGCATGACCGGATTGTCCTCCCGCGCCGCGGCCAGATCGAT
>Ga0214473_10002962_pt1 | contig 20759 bp, 16 predicted proteins | sample RVTome_7_FD_203509 | JGI IMG/M metagenome (GOLD analysis project Ga0214473, IMG submission 203509) | Soil microbial communities from uranium-contaminated site in the Upper Colorado River Basin, Wyoming, United States - RVT98D197 | ecosystem: Environmental > Terrestrial > Soil > Contaminated >... | reverse complement strand
GGGGAAGGACATCGGCGCTTACGCGCTGGTGCTCGCCTCGCGCCAGCGCACCCAGCTCAAGGCGCTGGCGCTGGACGAGCTGTTCCCGAGCACCGAGTTCCTGCTCGGCGAGCGGCTCTTCGAGTCGACCGGCCCGCTGCAGGAGCCCCTCGCCTGGATCGCCGCCCAGGAGTTCAGGTGGGGATTCAGGCCGCGCTCGACCGAGCCGCTGGTGGCCGCAGTCCTCGGTACGCTCTCCGACCGCTCGCTCTTCCTCGTGGTGTCGCGCGAGGAGACGCGCCAGGAGAGGGTGACGCGCGGCCTGCTGGCCAGCGTCCCCGAAGGGAAGGACACCGAGAAGAACCTGCTGGAACTCAACACCTCCTGGAGCCAGAACCTGTACGGGGAGGACAAGGCCCGCTACGAGAAAGAAGTCCGGCAGTTCTTCCTGCGCGCGCTGCCGCTCGAGGCGAGAGGGCGCGAGAAGGGCTCCGTCAAGCTGATCGAGGGATAGGGGAGCGGCCGCTCCCCTCACCTCCTCCAAGGCTAAATCCGCCGAGATTCTCCTTGACCTGTAACTGCGAGTCATAGTACATAGTCATCGCTCTCAATAGATCCAGTGGGGGGAAGCAGTGCTTCACCAGATAACGGCAAGACTTGCCCGTCGCGCCTCAACTTCAATCCTGCTGCCGTGCTTCCATCCCGCTCTGGCGGGTAAGCGGGAATTCGCTCCCCGCGCTGCACCCGCTGCTCGCCCACGTTCGCAAAACGCCCTTGCTGGATCTCACTCTTGGTCGACGGAGGTCGCGATGAAGCCGAGCGTTCTGAGCATCGTCTTGGGGGCGGCCCTCGCATCAGTCCTGCCTACCTGGGCTCAGTGTGTTACCAATCCCTGATGCCCCCGCTTGACGCAGCGAACGGGGATCGCCTTAGGGGCGAGCAGTCGCTACAGTGTCCTGTCTCCATCCATCAGCCGCTTGCGAGAATCCGACGCTACGATCGGAGTGCTTCACCCACCTTGCGGATCTTGTCTAATCTGACGCTGCCCAAGGAGGTCGGATAGATTATCCCAGTGCATCGTAACGAGCACTATGCGCCTGGTGCTTCCACTGGTAGGAGGTGACCTGTGACGAAAGCCCAAGTGATCCTCACGCTTACCTTGGTATTGCTCGCGGGTGAGGCACGAGCGGCAACCCGAATCTATCTGCCGTCTGCCGGCGCGGCCGATATAAGCCCGCCGTTCACGTTCGAATCGGCATGGGATGAAACCTCATCCTTCGCTGACCGTCTCAGGTGCGTTACCTCCAAAATTAATTCTCCGATGACTGGCTTTGGGCCGCAAGTAAAGGTAGCTACCGCAAACAAGGACATCCTGCTGCGGCAATTCGTCTCCGATCCCCTTGCTGCGCAGATAATATCCGGCACGGTAAAGGGGACAATCCGCGCGAGCGAGAGCGCCACTAACGACAATCTCGATCAAGTACGGCTCAAGCTTCTGGTAGTGAGTAACGACGGGCAGACGCTCCGGGGCGTCCTCCTCGCTCGAAATCACTACGGTCCGCTTGGCACAGAATTTAACGCCACCACGCTGTGAGCGGAGCGCATCGCGGACGGCGACACGATCAACAGCGTCACGGTACAGGAGGGTGACCGCATCGTCATCGAGCTCGGGTTTCTCAACACCACCGGCGGATCGACGGTAGCCGGGACCTTGAACTTCGGAGACAATAGCACTACCGATCTCGGTGAGAACGAGACCGATACGGCGCCGAACAACCCTTGGCTTGAGTTTTCGGCTAACATTGCGTTTTCCAAGCTGGAGAACGCGCAATATCTCACGCTCGCCCCTAGTGGGGTACTCACACAGGAGCGCGTGTTCTCCCCTCTGGACGGCCTTGAGGTCTCCGACGGTGGAGCGAACGGGAACTACACCGCCCGCGTCGACGAACTTCTCAAGAGCGCCAACGCATCGAGCGCGAGTGCTCTGTTCGAGCGCAGGTGGACGAGCGACAACCGCGGCGTGTTGCTGGCCGGGGACCCGGCGGCGCGCTGGGCCCTGACGGACGATCTGACGATGGCGAACCCGGCCGCCCCCACCGGGGTTACGAACACGCCCGACAGCACTCTCGACTCGACCCTCACCGAGAATGGCGGCTACACGGTGCATGTTTTCTGGCGCAACGTTTCGGGGGACACCCTGGCGAGCAGCGCATCGAACACCGTCACCCTGACCGACGCCACGAACGAGTACATCGAAATCCAGACCGCAGACGTCGGCACGATCCCGGCGACCGCCGAGAAGATCTGCGTCCATACCGTATCGCCCACCGCCGTGCACAGGAGAGCGAGGCTGACCTTCGATGGGATCACGGCGTGTAGCGATAGCATCGTCGTTCCCGGGTGCTGCGACGTTGCGCCATTCATCACCGCTGGCGAAATCAACGTCTGGGCTACTGCCGGTGTTACGCCAACCGACCCGGTCTCGAACACCACGACCAGTTTCGTAGTGGCGAAATTCACTGGTGACAACGGCATCGAGATGCTGAGTTCCTACACTCTCTCTATAAATGCGAACAACGCCGCCACCGCGACGATCAATCGCACGACGCTCGGGGTCGCCACTGGCGGCCTCACCGTCTCGAAGGATGGCGGCGCCACGAAGGGTTATGCCCTGATACCGGATGGCGCGGTCACGTTCGTGGTGGACAAGCTCGGGCGCGGTCAGTTCACCACGATCCAGGCCGCGATCAACCAGGTCATCACAAACGCCGATGCCTCCGCCACGAAGACCTACCGCATCCTTGTCATCCCGGCGCCCACGGCCTACGCGGAGGACCTGAACCTGAGCGGACTGAACTGGACCTCCATCGAATCCGTGGGCGGCAGGGCGAATGTGCAGAGCGCATCCGGCGGGACTGCGGCCAATCCGTCGAGGAACGTGGTTCTGCGGAACTTGAAGTTCTCTGCTGGAGTCTGTGGCGGAGGTGCGCCGCCATGCGCTCCGACGGGCGATGCCAATTATGACCTAGAGCTGGACAACGTCGAAGCCGCGGGCGTGAATGCCTGGTTGACCGATACGGCTGGCCAGCGACCGAGGCTCTTCGTCCACAACAGCCGGTTCCACAGCCCGGCCGGCGTCGTGTCGACCGCCGCCTGGGACTTCGGGAGCCATCCGGACAACACGAGCGCGCCTCACTATGGCGATATCACCTTCGTCGCCAACCTGTTCGAGGTTGATCTGCAGGACTCCGACACCGGAGCCGTGAACATCCACTGGTCCGGCCAGGCGCCGGACTCGACAATAAACTTCATCGGCAACAAGTTCATCATCTACGACTGCACGAGCCCAGTTCCAGGTGACGACGAGGGCTGCACGCTAATGGGAGGCAAAGACGGCCAAGGCGGTCAATTCTGGCTCGGCAACGAGATCGAGTTCAACATGACGACCGGATGCGTCAATTCGACGTGCGGGCACGCGGGATGGATGAGCGACACCGACCACGGGAACGGCACTGAGACTGTCTCGCGCCACGTCCTCATCGGCAATCGCTTCACCTTCAATGTCAAGGCCGCCGGGTTCTCGCTCGATCACTTCGACTTCGTGTCGCCAGCTAACCGTGATGCAAGTCAGCCAACGACCGTGAAGTCGATGGAGTATTACCTGGCTGGCAACGAGTTCCGCGTGGTGAACAGCGGCGCGGGCGATGCGGCAATCCCTGCGAACGTAAGAGATGTGTTCCTGCAGGCGAATACAGTGGCCTCCGTGAAAATCTACCTGGGGCAGCAGAATCTGCGATATGGGGTCGAGAAGGACGGAGGGTCGCTCGCCACGGTCGAGGCGATGGCGACACTCACACCGTCGGACACGGCTCTCTCGGCCCGCGGCGCGATGCGCATCCCGGCGAGCGGCGCCGGCTTGTTCTGGTTCGACACCGCAGAGCGGCGCGTACCCCTCTCAGACCTTAGCGGAAATCCATTGATCGAGGTGACTGACTTGACGCAAGGGAATTGCATCCAGGGCCAGATCAAACTCGATGTGGCTGGGCCCACTGTTGAACTCTGTGTGTGCCAGTCAACGAATAACTGGTCTTGTTTCGACCGAGCAACCGTAAATGGGCCTAAGGATTAGCCTCACGCAACTGGATTCATAACCTGTAAAGTCTCATGGCTTGGTACTTAATACTACTGTGTCAGAAACTCTCACGAAACCCGCTCCCAGCTTGGATCTCCGCACATGCACGTGTTCAGAGTGCGCACCCTCAAGAACCAAGCAGGACAGAGGTTTCAAAGTTTGTGACACTGTAGTATTAAGCCTTGACACCGATGTACTCCGGTCCGAAGCGCATGCGGACGCTCGAGGCCCACACCGGCGAGGACCGCCCCCTGCAGGTCGTCGAGAAGCCGGGCGCCGCCTCCCCCCACCCGCACGCTCGCCGGGCGTTTTCTGTGTCACAATAGATCCACTACGGGTCCTCCCGTCTCCATAAACTGAGGCGCGCTGTGACACCCGAAGACTTCGAGCCCGACGCGACGTTCTTCGAGCATCTGGATCCCCTCCCCGGGCCCAAGGTCGAGCGCGGTCTTACCATCGGCCCGTTCAGCGTCCGGCTCACCGGGCTCCCCGTCTCTCTAGTATCCGCGCTCGAAGATCGATACCTGGCATTCTTGGACCGGGTGCCGGCGCCGGAGGCGCTGGTGCTCGCGCTGCGCGCGGCCGGCAGGGAGCGCTTTCTTTCGAGCTTTGTCGACGAGCGCGGCTGGTACCAGCTGCGGGCCCGGCTGCGGGGCGGTCGGGTGACCCTCTGCGCATGCGACTTCGCCGGCTGGTTCGAAACGGCCGGAGGGCGGGGAGCGCTGGCCCCCTGTCGGGAGGGGTGGCCAGGCATGCAAATGGGACTCGAAAACTTGCTGCGCGTCTACTACGCCTGGCGTGCCATCGATCGCCAGGGGTTCCTCATCCACGCCGCGTCGGTAGTTTGCGGGGGCCGGGCGTATGTATTCTTTGGCCATTCGGAGGCAGGCAAGACGACGGTGGCGGAAGCCAGCCTCGACCGGGGGGAGGTCCTGAGCGACGACCTCACGCTCCTGACGCTCGAGCCTGAAGGGTACCGGGCCCACAGCGTTCCCTTCCGCGGTCGCTACCGGGAGCAGGTCGTCGCCGCGCGCAGAACCTATCCTGTCGCCGGCCTTTTCCATCTCGTCCGTGCCGGGCGCAACCAGGTCACGCGTCTGCCACACGTCCGGGCAGTCGCGGACGTTTTGTCCTGCCTGCCGTTCATCACCGATCGTCTGGTACCGCGCGATCCGGCCGAGGTCATCGGCGTCTGCGAGCGCGCCCTGCGAACTCTGCCGGTCTTCCAGCTCGAGTACACGGCTGCGACCGAGCTGTGGGAGCCGGTTCTCGCCAGCGTCTAGCTTCCCTATTCTTCGTTGCCACCGGGACCGTGACCCTCACCGAGATCCCCTCCCCCTGGGCGCAGACGTACCCGAGGGGCGTCCGTCCGGCCGCCGGCGGCACGCCCGTCCCGGCAGGAGCCCTCCGCCTCCTGCTGAGTCGGAAGGGGAGCCTCGAGCTTTCCTACCGCGGGTTCTGCTTCGATCCCTGGATCCCGCATGAAGGACGAATCGTCGTGGAGGCCGGGATCGTCCCGGAAGCGGGCGGGCTGGCGCTCTGTGAGGTCGGTGGCTGGGCCGACGTGCGGCGCATCCTCCGGGGAGACCCCACGGGCGGGTATCTGACTGCGCTGGACCCGTTTCCCGAGGGTCGCGAGATCGTTGCGACGGAGCGCATCCTGGGCATGGTGAAGGAGTGTCGCACGGCGCGCGGGCCGGTCGCCCGAGCGATCGCGCTCGCTTTCCCGCTCTGGTCACGGCTGGCCGCCCTGCGCTACTGGATGCGGAAGATCAGCGAGGCGCCGGTATTCGCCTCTTCCGACGCCGACGTTTCGGTTCAGAGGAAGTACGACCAGCAGCTGGGGACTCATTATCTCGCCACCTCCGAGCACCCCGGCGACGAGCGAGTGGCAGAGCCGATCCGGCGGCGTCTGGCGCCTGGCGGATTGGTCCTGGTGTGCGGCTCCGGGGTGGGGCGCGAGGCGCTCCACTTTGCCCGCGCCGGCTATCGGGTGACCGGTTTTGACGTCTTGCCCAGCATGGTAGAGATCAGCTGCGAGCGGGCGCGACAGACAGGTCTGGAAGTCGAGCTATTTTGCGCGGACCTCATGAGCCTCGATTTGCCCGGCCGCGAATTCGACATCGCCTACGTGACCCCGCTGGTCTACTCGTTCCTCCACAGCCGCCGGCGCCGGATCGAGATGCTGAGGCGGCTCGGCCGGCTCCTGGCTCCCGGGGGAAGCGTGATTTTCACCGCCCACATAATGAAGTGGCCTCACGACGTGGTCCGCGCGCTAATCGTGTGGGCGCGTCGCGAGACCTCGGCGCAGGGCGCGCACGAGTTTGGAGATTGGTACACCTGGTTTCTGACTCCCCAGGGAGAGATCGGTTTCTCGTTCAGTCACCGCTTCGCGTGCGCGCGATCGGTGCTGACCGAGATCCGGGAAGCGGGCTTTGGACGGGCGCGTCGCGATCCGCAAGGGTACTTCGAAGCGGGGGATCTCCGCTGACGCTCAGCGACGGGAGTCGCCGGCGTCCTGGCCCCCGCTACTCCACGAACTCGCCGGCCACGAACGAACCGTCCCGTTCCCGCTCGATGAAGTGGTACCCCGCCTCGCGAACCTCCGCCCTCACGCGGCACGCGATGAAGCGGTGCGTGAAGGCTGTGCCAAGCGTCCCAGCCGGAGTCAGGAACCAGGTGTACCAGTCGCCGAACTTGCCCTTCCCTGGACCGCGCCGCAACCTCCGCGCCCAGACAATCGCCGCCCGCAGGTACTCGCTTGGACCGTGGAAGAGGTGAGCGCTGAAGAGGACTCTGCCCCCGGGTGAAAGATGCCGGCCCAGCCTGCGCAGCGCCTCCACGCGGTTCTCCCGGCCGCGCACGATGGAGTAGACCAAGGGAGTCACGTAGACACCGTCGAATCGGCGCCCTTCCAGGTCCAGCGCTACCATGTTGGCCTGGAAGCACTCGACTTTCAGATTCGCCCGCGCTGCGCTGGCTCGGCTCGCGTCGACCATAGCGGGCGCCAGATCGAAGGCTGAGACGCTGTATCCGGCCCGGGCAAGATAGAGCGCCTCGCGGCCGGCCCCGCACCCTGCCACCAGCAGTGCTCCACCGAGGCGAATGTGGCGTTGAATCAAGGGGAGGAATTCCTCGCCCAGGGGTATGGATTGAAGATCAAGATAGGCGTCGACCATCTGCCGAGATCTGTTCTCGACCGACTTGTCTGCGTTGTCCACGAAATCGGGCATTTCTTGAATCTTTCGAAGCCAGTAGCGAAGGTAGGCCGCTCGGGACCACACGGGGAACGCGCGGGCCAGAGCACGGCCGAGCCGGCCCCCGGCGCCAGGGCGGCCCGTCACGACGCCCAGAACCCTCTCGGGAGGGACTGCTTCGCGCCCCGGCGGAAACGAGTCAAGCGCGCAGACGAAGGCGCCATCGGCCGTCCGCGCCAGAACCCTCCGCACATCTCCGAAGCCTTCGGCTTCGCAGAGGATCAGATCTCCGACCGCGGGCTGCCGTTCGCCGATCACGGTGAAGGCTTGGCCGTTCTTGAGCCAGGGTTCCAGGCAGAACCCGGTGTAAAAGAGATCGAGACTGCCGCGCTGGCGCAGCAGGAATCGCAGCGCCCCCGCCGGGGTGAAGATTCCGGTTGGAGGGAGCCTGACGGCGCGCGGGAAAGTCTGCGCCCGGAAGGATGGAAGGCGCTCCCGATTACCGGCTCGCGCATCCTGAAACGTCCCGCTTCGAACCACAGGTGTCCTGCCAGTAGACGTCAGCGGGCGCTTGCGAGGACCGGTTCCCAGAAGTCGGCCGAGCGGGTGAACTCCAGGCGGAATACCGGCACCTTGCTCACCACGCGGGTGAGCAGCGCCATCACCTGAGCCGGGTCGCGGGGCAGGAGGCGATCGGTGACGAAAGGCAGGCAGGCGAGAACCTCGGCTACCGCCTGGGCGCCCGCCACTGGCTGGACCTTGTTGTGCTTCGCCTGTACCAGGCGGTACACGCCGGCCACAGGATAGGTCCGGCGTTCGGTGACCACGCGCCCTTTGTAGATGCTGCGGAACGGGACGCTGTGCGCCAGGTACCCGTCGGGTCCGGGGGTCACCAGCGTCAGGTCGTCGCTCAAGACGAAGCCGAGATGGCCGCTCAGCGACGACACGGTTGACTTCCCGGCCCCGGAGTGTCCGCAGAAGATGTAGACCCGTCCGTCGCGAACGATCGACGCCGCGTGCAGCAGAAGCCCGCCGCTGTCGGTCACCCGCCAGGCGCAGTACAAGCGCAGGAAATTCTCCAACGGGACCCGCAGCCCGTCCCAGCCGCGTGCGCAGACGGCCAGCAGCCCGGCTGCGCCCTGAGGGTCGAACCAGCCGCCGAAGTCGTGCCCGTAGACGAGGATCTTCCCCTCCTGGGGTCGAGCCTTCATCAGGTACCGCCCCTGTGCGTCGCCGAACCGGGCCAGGAACGCCGCGACTCCGGCGGCGCGCACCGGCAGGCGCAGAGCCCCGGGAGCTTCGCTCGCTCCCACGAACCCCATGTAACGGTCCTCGAGCGCGGGGATCACGGTCGGATCCAGCCCCTCGAGCCGGATGGCGAGCGGTCCAATCGCCACGGTGCAACGCTCGGTGGGGCCGGCAGGCGGCGCCAGGCGATCGAAGAACTCGGGGCCGGGCTCGAAGTCGCTCCGGCTCATGAGGCACCTGCGGGGGAGATAAGACGGCGGACCTTCGCCCGGCACCAGACCAGGATCGACCTCAGAGTTCCCATGAGGAGCCACGCCCGGCCGCAGGGTCGCGCCATGCCGTTCCTCTGGAAGGCCCGCACCCGCCCGATGAGCCGCATCGACGGCCACACCGGGTCGAAGCAGGTGCGCGCGTCCCCCCGAGTGAGGGGGTGCGCAGGGGTTCCACGCCGCCAGCCGAAGAAGCGGTGGATGACCCACCCGACCTCGCCGCTGTCCAGCACGACGATGTCTCCGCAGCGCAGCGCCGATGCGCGGACCCCCTCCACCTCGACCCGGTCATCCGGGCGCAGGGTTGGGAACATGCTGTTACCCCGGACCTCCATCCAGAGGGTCTGGCCGCCCCCCGCGCCGGGCTGGATCAGGTCGATGGCCGCCTGGCGAGGGTCGGATGATAATGTCATCGGAGGCGAGGCACCCAAGATTGTGGGTTCAATATACCCTTGACCTATCCCCCCCGCAATCCGGGTTCTCCGCCCGCCGGCCTTCCGCCCGGGGCGTCGGGGTGGGGGGGAGCTTCATCCGTAGGTCTCTGACCGGCCATGGGAAATCCGTTGACGGTTTGGGGGGCTCGCGGTATATTTCGGGCAATCGGGAGGAGGGTGGGCCGATTCCTCTGCGAGTCAAGGAGTTAGGCTGCCACTCGGTGCGCTGCCTCCGCGGATGCGGAGGAGAAGGTGCATTTTAGCCTTTGGGGGGGAGGGTTCTGGACTTCAAAGCACGAGTTCTCAAGCGCCACCCGGACGCGGCCTATCAGGAAATCGACGGGATGGCGATGGTGGTGGTGCCGGGGCGCGCCGAGGTTCAGATCCTGAATCCGGTCGGCACCCGGGTCTGGAGCCTGATCGACGGCGAGCGCAGCGTGTTGCAGATCATCGAGGCGCTCACGGGCGAATACGACGTGGATGAGGACCAACTGGAGCGCGACGTGCGCGAGTTCGTGGCCAGCCTGGACCAGCGCGACATGCTGCTCCAGGACGAGGTGAGATGATGTCGGAAGCCCAGGAGTGCGTGCCCTCGAGCGGGCCCGCGCACCGCAACCTGTACCATGAGCTGCTCGACGCGGCGCAGCGCCAGAACCGCCCGGTCAGCGCCCACTTCGAGATCACCTACCGCTGCAACCATACCTGCCCGTACTGCTACAACGCCATCGACCCGCGCCACCGCGAGCTGAGCACCGAAGAGTGTCTGCGGGTGGTCAACCTGATGGGCGACTTCGGCACCCTGTTCGTGACCCTGACCGGGGGCGAGCCTCTGCTGCGCAAGGACTTCTTCACCATCGCCGAGGAGGTCAAGCGCCGCCACATGGCGGTGCGCATCTACACCAACGGCTTCCTGATCGACGAGGCGATGGCCGATCGCATGAAGAAGCTGAACCCGCTCGAGTTCGGGATCAGCATCCACGGAGCGGACGGCCCCACGCACGACCGCGAAACCCGCGTGCGCGGCTCGCTCGACAAGCTGGTGAACGGCGTGCGGCACCTCAAGAAGCGCGGCCTGAAGGTCGTGCTCAAGACGCCGATCACACACTGGAACCAGCACCAGGTGCGCGACATCAAGGCGCTGGCGAGCTCGCTCGACTGCCCGATCCTGTTCGACCCGATCATCACCGCGCGCGACGACGGCAACCGCGACCCGCTGCGCTACGCCGCAAGCGAGGATTTCCTGCGCCGCTGGTTCAGCGACGAGTTCAAGGACGTGCGCATGGACAAGGACCCGTGGCGGAGGGATCTGGACAGGGAAGCGAGCAACTGCAAGGTCGGCAGCGGCACCTACGCCATCGACCCGTACGGCTACATCTACCCCTGCGTCGCTTGGCGCCGGCGGCTGTCCAACGTGCGCGACATCCAGTCACTGGCCGGTCTGTGGCGCACCTCGACCGAGCTGGAAGACGTTCTGGACATCGCACGCCGGATCCCGAAGGAGCTGCTGAAGAAGCACGAAGCGGGGGCGTACGCGGTTTTCTGCCCCGGCGCGGCGGAGCGGGAGGTCGGCAGCGGGATCAAGTTCTACCCGGCCGCCGAGCTCCAGGCCCGGATGCGCAAGGAGGCGTACGAGCCGCTCCTGAACGCCCCGGCGGAGGTCGCGGGCGGAGGGAAATAGTCAAAACCATGGTGACAACTTGCAAAATCAGGGTATACTTTAAAGGACCTGCGCCATTCTGACTTGAATCGAGGAGGAGGAAGGAATGAAGAAGCCCTACGAGAAGCCGGCGATTGTATACACGGAAAAATTGGAAGTTCGCGCGGTTGGCTGCCTGAAGAGTGCGGACGGCGGCGCGGACGCGTGCTCCGGCGCCATCGTTTCGTAAGCAGTATCCCTGGGATCCTCCAGGGGCCCGAAAGCAACTAGAACCAGGAACTCCTTCCGACCCGCCCGGGGGAAGGGCTCATCGGAAGGGGATTTGGCTGTCCAGACCGGGGTTCGCCCGAGATGTCAGGCGAGCCCCGGTCGTGTTTTTTCGCCAACCTCAAGTCCTGATTCGCCTTGCACAGGTCGGAAATGGGAGTACTCTTTTTATAATCCCATTGGGAGGAGGCTCTGAACCGACTTGCGCTGTCCCCGTAAGGCCATTGCGCTGGTGGCGCTCCTGGCCTGTGCCGCGGTCCCCGGGGCGGTGGCGGGCAGGGCGGCCCCCGGCCCCCAGGGGAGCGGCCAGCCTCCGCAGGCCGTCCACTCCCGCGCCAACGCCACGCTGTCGGTGGAAGGGCCGGCGCGCCTGCGCCTGTCCTGGCTTCTCGACCCGGCCTCCCTGAGCATCGAAGATCGTGCCGGCGACCGCGCCCTTCGCGCTCCCGGCTACGGTTTGCGCCCGGCCGGCGCCGGCTTCCGGGTCCCGTTCAAAATCGAATATGTCGCCATCCCGGAAGGGGTGACGCCGAGGCTCGAGCGCGTCGCCGGAGGCGCGAGCCGGATCCTATTGCTGGGCGACCTGCCCCGGGCCGCGACGCAGGCGCCGGGTGCCTCCTCACCCCGGCAGGCCCCGGATGACCCGGCCGCCACCCCGGGAGCGCCCGCAGCCGCCGCGACGGGCGCAGCAGGCGGCCGCCATGGAGCGCCGATGTCGCCCGACGAGTTCCCGGTCTCGCTCGGGCCTGTCGGATATTTCCGTGATCAGCGCTTCGTCGAGGTTCGCGTCAGCCCCGCGCGTCCCACGGCGGACGGGATCGCGGTGGAGGTCATCGAAGCCCCCGCCGCCGTGCTGACCTGGGATCCCTCCGCGGAGCGCCGAGCGGCCGAGGCCCCGCAAGACCCGCGTGCCGAGGGGGCGTACCACCGGCTGTTCCTGAATTTCGAGGAAGGACGCGCTTGGCGCGTGCGCCATCAGAGCCTCGCCCGCGCGCCGGGCGGCCCGGGAGCGGCCGGCTCGTCCGGGTCCACCCTGCTTCCGGCCACGAGCCTGACCACCACATTCGCCGCGACCGACAGCAGTACGAGCCTGCTCTCCAGCGCCACGAGCGCGCAGTTGGCGCTCCCTCCGGCGCGCGCCCGGATCCGCGTGACGCGCGACGGCCTGGTGCGCATTGACCAGGCGCTCCTCAGCGGCTCCGCCCCAGCCCTCGCCTCCGCGGACCCGCGCACGCTGCGACTGACGTATCGCGGGCAGGAGCTGCCGATCCGCGTCCAGGGGGAGGCGCACAATCCCCTCCAGCCGGGTGATTTCATCGAGTTCTACGGCACGCGCCGGGTGGAGCCGTCCACCGTGCTGACCAACCCGGGGGCCTTCCTGAAGATTTACTCCCTCAACGACTTTACCGACATGAACGTCTACTGGCTCGAGGCGGGAGCGAGCGCCCCTCTGCGGGTGGCGGCGGCGGCGGCCGATCCCACCGGCACGGTGGCGATCGCGCCGCACTGGCAGTCGACCGCACGCCTGGAGTCTTCCGGCCTGTTCCGCCCGTTCGACGGCAACGACCCGTGGGTGATGTGCCCGCGCGTCCAGGACCGCTCGTCGGGATCGTGCTCGGGGTCGGTGTGCTGTGATTTCCCGAGCCACGACTTCCAGGTCGCTCTGACCGACTACACGCCGGTCACGGCCGATGCCGCGGTGCGCGTGTTCCTGCAGGGGTGGACGACCGGCCCGCACGTCGTGGACCTGTCGGTGAACGGCACCGGGCTGGGAACCGCCTCTCTCACCTGGGACAACCTGTTCGCGATGCAAGGTACCTACACGGTGGCCAACACGGCCGTCTCGGCCGCCTCCACGGTGCGCGTGTCGCTGCCGGGGAATGGTACCGGCACGGCGGACAGCGTGGTCCTGGATGCCGTCGAGATCGATTACCGGCGGTTGTTTAAGGCGAACACCGGCGCGCTGGAGTTCCGCTTCCCGGACCAGCAGGCCCGCTTCGCGGTCGACGGCTTCGCGTCCTCGACGCTGGTGGCCTACGACCTGTCGCGCAGCGAGCCCGCCAGCGGCCACCCGGTGGGCCGGCTCCTGACCGGCGTGCGGACGGAGCCTTCGGGGAGCCTTTTCCGGGCCGTCTTCCAGCAGGCTGCCGAGGGGGGCGCCGAGCGCCGTTTTCTGGTCGCCGCCCCGGAGGCCATAGCGGCACCCGCCGAGATCGTTGAAACGCAGGCCGCGCCGCTGTGCGACCCTGCGCTGGGCGCCGATTTGATCGTCATCGGCCATTCCTCGCTGATCGATATGACGCCCGGGTCTCCCCTCGACCAATACGTGGCGCACCGCGCCGCGCAGGGGCTGCGGGTCCGGGTGGTGAACGTGCAGGACGTCTACGACCAGTTCGGCTGCGGCTTCCAGCAGCCTCCGGCCGGCGGCCCTTACGCCTGCGGCTTCCCCGATCCGCGGGCGATCAAGGAGTTCCTGGCCTGCACCTACGAGACCGGCGCGCCGCCCCCGCCGATGTTCGTGCTCCTGCTGGGAGACGGCACCAGCGACTACAAGAACCAGCGCGGGCTGACGCCCTTCCAGAACCTGGTCGTCGCTCCGGTGCACGCCATCGAGGACACCCAGTTCGGGTACTATTCGTCCGACGAATGGATGGCCGCCTTCCGCGGCGGCGACGCCCTGCCCGACGCGCTTATCGGGCGCATCAGCGCCGGCACCGCGGCCGAGGCGGCCAACGCCCTGGGGAAGATCGTGCGCTACGAGAGCGCCCCTGCCGCCGCCTGGCGGTCGGCGGGACTGTTCGTGGCGGGAGACGGCAACAATGCGGTGGAGGACTCCACCTTCGTGGAGGACAACCTGAGCGCCGCCTCGCACTTCACGGCGCCGTTCAGCAGCCAGACGCTCTTTTACGGCCAGCCGCCGTACAACGGGACGCAGTTCAACGCCTTCAACTCGGACCTCCTGGCCGCCCTCGACCAGGGGCAGGCGGTGGTCAACTACGTCGGCCACGGCAACTTTACGATCTGGGACCAGGACGTCATCTTCAAGAACGCCGACGTGGCCTCGCTCACCAACGTCGACCGGCTGCCGGTGTACATCACCAGCACCTGCCTGATGACCGGCTACCACCTCGACACCATGGATTCGCTGGGGGAGCTGCTGGTGCAGTCCACCCCCGACACGGGCGGCATCGCGGTGGTGGCGCCCTCGGGGCTGTCGAACTTCAACATCGACTCCCAGATCAACCAGGTGCTTTACGACACCCTCATGGGGCCGGCGCGCGAGCGCACGCTGGGGGACGTGGTTTTGGCCGCCCGCCTGGTGCTGGCCGGCCAGGGGTCGTTCTTCGACGCCGAGAACCTGACGATCCTCGGCGACCCCGCCCTGAAGATCACGCTGCCGGCCCCCGCCCCGGCGAGCGGACTGAGCGCCCAAGCCGGCAACGCGCGCGTCGATCTCTCATGGCAGGTGAGCCCGGACCCAGACCCGGTGGCCGGCTATCACGTCTACCGCACCCAGGCGCGCAACCCCGCCGTTTCATCGGGGGCCGCCTACACGCGGGTGACCTCCACACCGGTGGCTGGCCTCTCGTACGCCGACACGCAGGCGGTGAACACCACCACCTACGCCTACGCCGTCACGGCGGTGGACGCCTCCGGGTTCGAGAGCGCCTGGTCGACCTTCAACTCGACCTGCGGCGTGTCTTTGGCCGACTGCGTCCAGGCCACGCCTTATAACCCCAACCCGCCCTCGGTGCCGACCGGGCTGAGCGCCCGCGACCCGGCGGTCGGTTTCCAGATCGATCTGACCTGGAACCCGAACCCCGAGACGGACCTCAAGGGGTACACGGTGCTCTACAGGACGGAGTCGGGGGCCTACTCCAGCCAGGCCGTAGGCCTGACCACGAAGGCCAGCATCGCCGGACTGAACAACGACTCGCGCTATTTCTTCGCCGTCATCGCCGTCAACACCTCGGACGGCTTCACGCCGCCCGGGTCGACCAGCCCGGTCAACGGCAAGAGCGCCCCTTCTGCCGAGGTCTCGGCCGTGCCCACACTCATCCAGGGGATCCGGCCGCCGGCGATGATCCGCGACCTGAGGATCTCGGTGGCGGCCGATCTGAAGTCGCTGCGCCTCGACTGGACGAAGCCGCTGGTCGATATCTACGGGAATCCGGCCACCGTGGTCGGATTCCAGGTGCACCGCGGCTACTCGGTCGACTTCAAGCCCACCGTCGACACGCTGGCCACGCCGCTGCTGACCGCCGACACGACCTCCTGGGTGGACACGAACGCGCTCCTCGACGCCCGCAACTTCTTCTACTTCGTCCTGGCGCAGGACGGATCGGGCCTCCTGTCGAGCGCCAGCCGCGTCCGGCCGACCGGCGTCAACGACCTGCGCCTGGTCCAGGCGATCGACTCCGTGACCGGCCTCCCGAACGGCAACCTCACCCTGTCGTGGGGAGCGGTGACGCACGACATCGAGGGGGTGCCGGTGGTGGTGGACCATTACGACCTGTACGGATCGAGCAACCCGTTCGGCCGCGCCTCCATCGGGCCCGCGAACCTGGTGACCTCCGGCATCAGGGCGCTGTCGTACACCGTTGCGGCCCCGGCCGGGCGCTTCTACTATCTCCTCATCGCCGTCGACCGGCGCGGCAACGAGAGCCCGTTCTGAGCCCGGCGAGATCCCCGGCGGTGGCACCTCCCATGCCCAGACCTCCCGCAGCACCCGATCCGGAGGCGAGCGTGCCGCCCGCCTCGGCCTCCGACCGCGAGGGGAGTGGCTCGAAGCCGGGCTTCTCGGAGGCGCCGCCTCGGCCGTCCGAGCCTTCCTCAACGAGCGTTGCGCGCGCCGGGGGCGTGCAGGTGCCCTGCGGCTCCGAGGCCCCGGTCTCCGCGGCTTCTGGGTCCGACCTGGGCGACCTGGTCCGCCGCGCCAGGCTGGGGGACCGGCAGGCGCAGGAGGAGATCATCCGCGCCTTCGAGAGCCGCGTACTTCGGCTGGCGCACCAGATGATGGGGAACCGGGCCGACGCCGAGGATGTCGCCCAGGAGGCGTTCCTGCAGCTCTTCCGCCGGCTGGATCGGCTCGACAGCGAGCGCGACCCGACCGGGTGGGTGGTGCGGGTCACCATCCATATGTGCTGGGACCACCTGGGCCGCCGGCGCCGCCGGGCTGAAGACCCCCTGGCTGAGACGGTCCAGGCTTCGGATGCCACGGGGCCGGCGGCCCGGGCCCGCCAGGCCGAGCAGAGGGAGATCCTGCGCCGCTCCCTGCAGATCCTCGCCCCCCGGGAGAGGGCCGTCTTCATCCTGCACGAGGTGGACGGGGAAGAGGTGGCCGCCATCGCCCGCACCCTGCGCATCCACCGGATTACCGTCCGCCGCCACCTCTCGCAGGCCCGCCAGCGCCTGCGCGCCCACCTGGCGGAGCGTTACCCGCAACTCCTTTAACAGCAACAGATGAAAAAATGTTCGGCGGCGATTGAACGTTTCTGCCCCTGGAGGGGTACTCAGAGTGAAGGAGCAGAATCCGCATGCGCACCCTGAATTCCCGTGATCAAGCCTCGCTGGGCGGCCTCTACTCGTGCCTGAGGGAGGATGCCGCCGATGAGGTGAGCCGGGCCAGGCTGCGCCGGCGAGTGCTGGAGAGGCTCGAGTCCGGCGCCCGCCCGGCCCGCCGCTGGCACCTGGCGCTGAGTGCCGCCGCGGCGGCCCTTGTGGCTGCTTTCGGCCTCGTTGTCTACCGCAGCGGCCCCGCGGGCGCCGACCCGACGCTCAAGATTCAGGCTAACGGCGGCATCCACTTGGAATGGAGCGACGTGGGGAAGGGGCAGTACGAGGTGCTCAAGAGCACCAGCCCCGGTGACTTTTCCAGCGCCCGGCGTCTGCGAGTGAACGGGACGGCGTACGTGGACCGGGAGCCGGCGGAGGCCCCGGTGGTTTACTACCGAGTGGAGTAAGGACCGCCGGTCACTGAGTTAGGCGGCAGAATTCGTTGACAGACAGGGTGGATGGTCGTATATACAGGGGAGATTTGACTCGGCCGTTTGTGCTATTCGCGACCCGTGACGGCCAGATTCTTCCCGAGAGGTTAACTGTTTCAACTTCGAAGGAAGAAAGGAGACCAGGGGATGAAGAAGATTCGTAGCAGTCACCTGATCGTGGGCGCGGCGGCCCTTTTGATGGTTTTGGCCGCCGGGACGGTGAGCGCCTCCAACATGGCGTTCAAGATCAACATCGAGCTCCCGCGCCCCGTCACCACCGGCATCACCGGCAACCAGTGCACGCTGTGCGACACGTGGATCTCGCTGCCGTTCAGCAACCCGCTCATCGGCAATACCCTGAAGCTGCGCGCCCTCTGCGACACCGACGGCAGCGGTACCATCACGACCGCTGACCAGATGCAGTTCGTCTCGCAGCAGGGAAAGGATATGCATCTGGCGACGGCCGACCCGTCGGCCCTGGACTCGGTGACGACCCATAGTTGCACCGTTCTGACCAGCCCAAACCCGGTCTACCAGCCGACCCGCGCGGTTCGCCTGCGTACCAAGCCGATCGGCACCGCGAACCAGATCCTGACCCAGATCTACGTCGGGTCCGACGTTCCGGGCACGCAGATCCTGCTGCGCAACTCCCTGACCCGCGCCGTCGCCGGCGGCTCCTGCAACGGCTCGCTGTGCGACAACCAGGTTGACATGGTCTATCACACCACGGCCACGAACCTGCGCCAGTTCTGCGACACGGACGGCAGCGGCACCGTGAGCACCGCGGACCGGGTCCAGTTCGTCACCCTGCAGGGGAAGGACCTGAATTTGGCGACGGCCAACCGGAACGCGGTCGACTCCGTGACGACCCACAGCTGCACGGTTCTGACGTCCGCCAACCCGGCGGTCATCGTCGGCAGGGGGCTGCGCGTCCGCCTGAAGGTGGGTTCTACGACCACACCGATGCCGGATACGCTGATCTCCGAGCCGCACTTCTGATGGAAGCATGAGCGCGTGAGCGATGCGATGAAATTCATCAAAAGGGGAGAGAGGGCATGAAAATGATGGGGAGAGTGGCAGTGAAAATCATCGGTTGTGCGCTTCTGCTTCTGGCAGTAGCGGCCTACCAGCCGGCGCTGGCGGACTGCACCGCGTCGGTGTTCTTCGGCAACATTACCGGGTTGACAACGGTGCGGATCGATCTGACCGATCCGTCCGCGACCTGGGCGACGTACATGCTGCAGGATCCGACGATCAACCAGGGGCCCGTGCTGGTGGGCCAGGTGGCAGTAGACCTGGGGGAGTTCGGCGGTGAGCCGGGGACCGCGTTCGTGTTCCAGGACTGGGCGGCCGGGCTGGGCATGATTGGTTGCCCGCTCACGCTTAATGCTGTTCCCGCGGACCTAGTCATTGATAACGATCCCGCCAACGAGGTCTTCGTCTTCAGTGACTCGAAGAACGGCGCGACGATCGTGATCGTGCAAAGCGCCGACGGCAACCAGTTCAACTTCGACACCACCAGCGCCACAGGTGGTGAGTTGGCGCGCGCCGTCATGAAGCCGCGGGTTCTGAGGGCGAGCACGTCGGCCGCGTGCGTCGACGTCGAGCTCTCGTGGGACGCTGCGGTCATCAACCAGGACGCGCTGTCGGCGGCCGTGGCGGCTAACCTGCTGCGCGGGTACCGCATCTTCGAGACGCGCACAGGCTCGGGTGCGGGGACCGGCGAGGTTGCCGACTCCGACGGCAGCACCACCGACACGCACGCCCTGGTGTGCTTGGCGAAAGGCACCAACGCGACCGATACCTCGACCCTGACCGTGGGCGCGGACCTGGCGGGCGGCACCGGGATTGGCGCCACCGCTCACGGCGCGGCCTCGTCCCCGATCATGAACTCCGGCCTGGCGGTCCCGGGCAGGGGGAAGGGCCTGCTGAAGGCTCCGGGCCAGCTGAAGAAATAGCTCCCGCGCGGCTCCGGACCCAATCCGGATCGCGTGCACGAACTCGAGGCCGCCGGCCACAAGCCGGCGGCCTCAGTGCTTTAGGGGGGGAAAAGCATCACTCGTGTTGACGCCGTCTAAACTTCAGGTCATAATCCGCCTGGCACTCCGTACGCGCCTGAAGCAAGGGGGCTCGATCAGCCCGGTACCCGTCACGCAGATCTCCGAGCCGCACTTCTGATGAAAGTGACGAGCGCGTGAGCGCCTTGATGAGGTTCATCCTCAGAGGGAGGGTGCGAGAATGAGACAGAGGGCGGCAGCGAAAATCATCGCCTGTTCGATCTTCCTTCTGGCGGCAGCGGCCTGCCAGCCGGCGCTGGCGGATTGCATCGCCGGGTCGGTCTATTTTGGCAACGTCGGCGCCCTCACGTTCGTGCGGATCGACCTGAACGATCCGGCGGCATCCTGGCAGACATACATGCTGCAGGATCCGACGATCAATCAGGGGACTGTGCCTGTCGGGATGGTTGCCTTCGACCTGGGGATCGTTGGTGGGGAGCCGGGGACCGCTGTGGTGTTCGGAGACTGGGCGGGTGGGATGGGGATGAATGGTTGCCCGCTGGGGCTGGACTCGAATTACAGTGGCCACCTCGACGATGACCAGGCCAACGAGGTCTTCGTCTTCAGCGACGCGAAAAATGGTTCGACGATCCTGATCCTTGCCAGCACCGCGAACGTATTCGACTTCGACTCCGCCAGCGGCACGGGCAGTGAGCTGCCGCGCTCGGTCATGAAGCCGCAGATCATCAGCGCGAGCATTTCGTCCACGATCGTGAATCTCGAGCTCGTCTGGGACGCTCCGGTCATCAACCAGGACACGCGCTCGATTATTCTCGGTTCCACCCTGCTGCGCGGCTACCGCGTTTTTGAGGAGCTGCGATCAGCATCGGGCGCGCTTCTGTCGAGCGGCGAGGTCCCCGACACCGATGGCAGCACGACCGATACGCACGCCCTCGTAGCCCTGTTGAGGGGCACCGCGGGCGATACGTGGACCCTGACCGTGGGCGCGGACCTGGCGGGCGGCACCGGCGTCGGCGCCACCGCTCGCGGGGTCCCTTCGCCCCCGATCATGAACCCTGGCCTGGCGATCCCGAAGGAGCCGCGCGGCAGGGGGAAGGGCCTGCTGACGGCGCCCGGCCAGCAGAAGTAGGCGCCAGGCCCCCCTGATCCCTGATCTCGGCTACAATCGGGGCGTGGCCAGACGAAGGCGCAGGCGAAGTGGGGGTCAGGCGGGGCCCGGTCAAGGAGCCAGTCCGGATGATGCGCATCTGCTGCGGTCAGGCGCGGTCTCACCAGGCTTAGCGCCCCGGAGATCCCGCAGCAGCGAAGGGGCGACGCCCTCTGCGGCCCGTGCCGGAACCGGGAGCCGGGCGCCTGTCGCGCAGTCCGGCCCGGACAGCCCGAGCGCTCCCGCACCCCACGGCAGGAAAGGACGCCGGCCGCGACGTCGCCGGAGGCGCTCTGCCCACGCGCCGGCGGCGGCCACCGCACCGGCTCCGACCGCCCCTGAGGCTCGGTACCCCGGATGGCCTCCGGCTCCCGGACCCGCGACACCGGATCGAAAGGAACGCGAGACTCGGCGCCCCAGGCGG
>Ga0214473_10002961_pt1 | contig 20762 bp, 17 predicted proteins | sample RVTome_7_FD_203509 | JGI IMG/M metagenome (GOLD analysis project Ga0214473, IMG submission 203509) | Soil microbial communities from uranium-contaminated site in the Upper Colorado River Basin, Wyoming, United States - RVT98D197 | ecosystem: Environmental > Terrestrial > Soil > Contaminated >... | reverse complement strand
CGGTCCTCTCGATGAGGCGGATGAGGTACCAAGAGCGAGCTTATCGTTCCAGCAATCCCAGGAGGCTCTCCTTGCCAAAGAGCGCTGTGGCGGAGCCGGGTTCCAGAAAGGGTGCAACGTCCCTCTCTGCCGCCTCCCAGTTTATGGATGCCACGCGCTCACGAATCACGGGCTTCCAGCTTGCTTGGTCGAGCACCGGCCCCGCCCAACCCGTCTGCTTCAGGGCGTTGTTCAGGAGTTCGAGGTTGGGCTCGGGCCACGTCGGATCGCTCACGTACCAGAAGAGGTCGAAAAGGTCCCGGCCCTAAAGGGGCGTTGAACTTCCTATCCCTGCGGCGGCCGCGGCGGTCGGTCAGTTCCGGTCCGGAGGAAAAGGCCACGTTGCATGGCAGGCCTCCATGGAGGGAGTGATGGTGGAGCCGCGCCAGGACAGAATGTAAAATCGACGGGTGCCACGCCAGTTTTGAGAGACCGGTGGCGCGAGGCGCGCACGCTGGATAGTCTGTGGAGATGACCCTCACCAGCCAGCGGTCGGAACCCAGGGGCCTGCTCGGCGTGCTCGTCGCCGGTGCGGTGGTGTGCCTCACGCCACCGGTGTCCGCCCAGGTCGTCACCGCGGATTCCACCGCGGCCACGGTCTTCCGGAACGTGCGGCTGTTCGACGGCGAGCGGATCGTGCCCGTCGCGACAGTCGTCATCGAGGGCAACCGCATCACGCGGGTGCTGGAGGACGGCGGCCCGGCCGACGTCCGGGACGGCGCCAACATCGTGGACGGCAGCGGCCGGACGCTGCTTCCGGGCTTCATCGACGCCCATACGCACACGTTCAGTCGGGCGTACATCAAGATCGCGACCGGTTTCGGCGTCACGACCCAGTTCGACATGTTCACCGCGCTCGAGGTGATGAACGAGCTGAAGGACGAGCAGGCGCGCGGGCGCGCGCGCGACCGCGCCGACCTGATGTCGGCGGGGATCCTCGTCACCGCCGCGGGTGGACACGGCACCCAGTTCGGGATACCCATCCCGACCCTCGACCGGGCCGAAGACGCCCGGGCGTTCGTGGACGCGCGCCTCGCCGAGGGCTCGGATTACATCAAGATCGTCATCGAGGACGGCAGCGCGTTCGGGATGTCGACGCCGTCGCTCGACGCGGCCAGGGTCGCCGCCGCTGTCCAGGCGGCGCACGCCCGCGGCAGGTTGGCCGTGGCGCACGTCGGCAGCGCCGACGCGGCGCTCCTGGCGCTCGAAGCCGGGGTCGACGGGCTCGTGCATGTGTTCGCGGACCGCGGCCCGGCCCCCGATCTCGGCCGCCTCGCCGCGGAGCGTGGTGCGTTCGTCGTGCCCACCTTGTCGGTGATCGAGGGCACTGCGGGCGGGCTTGGTGGCGCTGCGGTGGTCGGCGACCCGCGCCTCAACCGCTTCATGACGCCCGTCGGGCTCCAAAACCTGGAGTGGACGTTTCCGGGCCTACCGAACAACACCCAGTCCATGGAGCACGCATTCGCCGCCGTGCGCCTGCTGCACGCGGCGGGCGTTCCGCTGCTCGCGGGTTCGGACGCCCCGAACCCCGGCACATACATGGGCGTGACCATTCACCGCGAGCTCGAGCTGCTCGTCCAGGCGGGCCTGACGCCCCTCGAAGCGCTGCGGGCAGCCACCTCGGCGCCGGCGGACGCCTTCATGATGGCCGACCGCGGCCGCATCCGTGCGGGGCTGCGGGCCGACCTCGTGCTCGTCGACGGCGATCCCACGACCGACATCCTCGACTCCCGGCAGCTCGTCGGCGTCTGGAAGGAGGGCCGCCGCTGGAAGCTGGAGTTGGGCCTCGTGGACGTGGTTCGCCAGCGGGCGGAGGCCGGCGTCCCCGTCGGACCGCCGGACGCCGTCCCACCCGAGGTCGTGCTCGGTGCGTTCGAGGACGATTACAGCAACCGGTTCACGATCACCCCGGACGCCTGGGTGATGGGCGGCTCGGCACGCTACGCCGTCATGCGCTGGGACCGGGTGGGTCGCTTCGTCGTCCTCCAGAACGCCGCGGGCAACGCGACCGACGCCGGCCTCTGGACCCGCATCGACTGGACCGAGCTCGACGACATGGACCCCTGGACCTGGGCGTTCTGCATGAGCGCGTACGATGCGCTCACGCCCGAGGCCGCGGTGGCCGCCACCGGCGCCGACCGCGGCGACCTCCGCACGGGCTGCAACGGCTTTCCGTTCTCGCGCATGAAGCCGGACCCCCGCGGCGGCTGATCCCGCCCGATCCTGTGATGCGTATCTCGTGACGACTCCATGTTCGTACATTGCGGGCAGTGGCCACCACATCCACATCGTGATCGCCGCGGCGCCCGGCTGGTTCGCCACGGAGCCGGAGAGCCCCGGCGCCCGTGCCTGAGCCAGCGGCGCGGAGCCGTCAGCCCCTGATCGAGGTCCGCGACCTCCGCTTCACCTACCACCGCGCGGCGGAACCGGCGATCCGCGGCCTGGATTTCGACGTCGAGCGGGGCGAGATCTTCGGCTTTCTCGGGCCGAACGGCGCCGGCAAGTCGACCACGCAGAAGATCCTCATCGGTCTGCTGCGCGAGTTCGCAGGCCGGGTCACGGTGCTCGGGTCCCCACTTCCCGAGTGGGGCGCCGACTTCTACGAGCACATCGGCGTGGCGTTCGAGTTCCCGAACCACTACCTGAAGCTGACCGGGCTCGAGAACCTGGCGTATTTCCGGGCGCTCTACAGCCAGGGCACGATCGAGCCGGCGGACCTCCTGCAGCAGGTCAATCTGGCCGGTGACGGGGCCACGCTCGTGTCCCAGTACTCGAAGGGGATGAAGACCAGGCTCAGCATCGCGCGCGCCCTGCTCAACGATCCGGAGCTGCTGTTCCTCGATGAACCCACCACGGGGCTTGACCCGGTGAGTGCACGCCGGATCAAGCAGCTGATCCGGCAGCAACGGAACGGCGGGAAGACCGTGTTCCTGACCACGCACGACATGGCGGTGGCCGATGAGCTCTGCGATCGCGTGGCGTTCATCGTCGACGGCGGGATCACCCTCATCGACACGCCACGAAATCTCAAGCTCGCGTACGGCGATCCCCGGGTCCGCGTCGAGGTTGTCGAAGGCGGGCACACCGAGCGTCGGGAATTCCCGCTAGTCGGTCTGGGCGAGAACGCCGATTTCCTCGAGGCGGTACGGCACCCCGGCCTCCAGACCATCCACACGCTCGAGGCCTCGCTCGAGGACATCTTCGTTCAGGTCACGGGACGGGCCCTGGCATGAGCCGCCTCGTGGCGACGATGCAGTGCGACGTCCGGCTCCAGCTCCGGAACGGGTTCTACTGGGCCGTGGCATTCCTGCTCGCCGTCATGCTGGTGGTATTCACGCAGCTCCCGCCCTTCGACTGGGCGCCCGTGCTGCCGCCGCTCGTGCTCAGCAATCTGGTCACGGCCACGTTCTTCTTCATGGCCGGGCTGGTGCTGCTGGAGAAGGGGGAAGGGACGCTCGCGGCCCAGGTGGTCACGCCGCTCCGGGTCGGTGACTACCTGGCCTCGAAGATCGTGACACTTACGGCGCTCTCGCTGGCCGAGCACCTGGTCATCGCGCTCATCACGACAGGTACGTCGTTCCGCCCGTTGCCGCTGGTCATGGGCGTCGTGCTCGCATCCGCCCTGTACTGCCTGACCGGCTTTGCGGCTGTGGTGCGTTACGATTCGATCAACGAGATGATGTTCCCGACTATCGTCTGGGTGACGCTCTTCGCGCTGCCGATCCTCCACTACGCCGGTCTCTGGCACTCGCCGTTCATGTACCTCCACCCCTTCCAGGCGCCGCTCGTGATCCTGACAGGCGCCGTCGCTCCGCTCCGGGCGTGGGAGTGGCTCTACGGCGTCGGGTACTCCGCCCTCTGGATCGGTGCCGCCTGGGCGTGGTGCCAGTATGCGTTCCAGCGGTTCGTGGTGGCGGCGGCCGGAGCCCGGTGAGATGAACGCCACGCGCGTACTCCGGGCCCTGGGCCCCATCGACGCCGCCAACATCCGGCGAGATTCGCTCCTGCGTTGGATGTTCGCGATGCCGCTCCTGTTCGCGTTGCTGTTCCGCTGGGGCGCGGCGGTTGCACGGGACTGGCTGGCCGGCTTCGGCGTGGAGCTGGCCGCGTATGCGCCGCTGATCTCGAGCGGCATCGTCCTGATCGCGCCCATGCTGTACGGCGTCGTGATCGGATTCCTGCTGCTGGACGAGAAGGACGATCAGACGCTCACGGCCCTGCGTGTCACACCGCTGACGGGGCGTGGCTACATCACGTACCGGATCGCGACCCCCATGGCGTTGAGCGTTCTGATGACGCCCGTGGCGCTGGCGTTGGGCGGGTTCTCGGAGCTGGGCGTGGGTGCGCAGCTTCTCGCGGGCGTCGCGGCGGCGCCGCTGGCTCCGGCCTTTGCGCTGATGATGGCCGCGTTCGCGCGGAACAAGGTGCAGGGATTCGCACTGATGAAGGCGTCCGGCATCATCAACTGGCCACCGCTCATTGCCTGGTTCGTGGATTCGAACTGGCAACTCGCGCTGGGCATCTGCCCGACGTACTGGCCGGTCAGGTTCTACTGGTCGCTCGAAGCGGGCGCTGCCGGGGCCTGGATCTGGTTCGTGGTCGGAACCTTGTACCTGGCCGTCGTGATCCTGCTGCTGCTCAGGCGTTTCGAACGGGTGGTGGACCGGTAGCTCAGTAGCTCCGGTGCGGGCCTGGTTGTTCGCGGCCTCCCGCCGGGCCAAGGTACCCCTCCCAGCCGCTGCGGGCGGCAGCATGCGGCCCATCCTGCCCCGGCGCCGCCCCACAATGCGGCCAAGCGTAGCCCACCGGCGCAGCCTTGCGCCACGACCGACAGCCCTGTTGCGGCTGTCGCGACGTCCTCCCTTCCTTGGCTGGGAGAGGAAAAGGTGCGTTGAACTTCCTACCCCTGACGAGGTGAACTGGGGCACCCGCGCCGAACCCCTCTACCAGGCCGGCTACATGCTCGGCGCACTCCAGTTCCAGGCGCTGCGCCGGGAGCTGGTGCTCGATCGGGCTCGAGCCGATGCTTTCTATGGCTCCAGCGCCGTTCGCACGTCCTTGCGGGAGTGGATGCCGACCTTGCGAAGGATGTGCTCGGTGTGATGGCGGGCCGTGTGTGGGCTGATGACGAGCTCCTCGGCGATCGCCTCGTTCTGCTTTCGATTCCAGAGGAGGATTGCCACCTCGGCCTCCCGCGTGGTCAGTCCGAACTTGGTACGGAGCGCTGCGGGGGCGGGAGGAACAACGGATTGCCGAACCACCACCATGGTGGTGCCTATAGAGAGGTCCACCGGGCGTTCCAGGCGGACGGCCTGCATCTCATACCGACGGGCGGCGACCGTGAGCCGTTGATGGAGGCCGTCGGCCTGAACGTCGGTACCGGACCCGTGCAGGTCCGCAGCGGCGCGAGCGGCGCTCTGGATTCGCATCTCGATTGCCTCGCGGGCCGGGCTCTCGGCGAGGAGGGAACGCAAGGCCCCGTTCATGTGGAGCGTTTTTCCGTCAGCCCCCACCACCGCCACCGCGTCGTCGAGGGTGTCTACCAGCGCGCCCAGGCGGTTTCGTACCCCATGGAAGCGCCGGCGCATGGCGGTGCCTGCTGCGAAGGCGGGGTGCAGGAGAGCGCTGATCTTCAGGCCCCGGTCACCGAGCATGGGACGGCCGACTCGCTGGTTGTGGACCCATAGCCCGGCGGCCATCTCTTTGCCGGAATGAGAGACCAGGCCCAGCGAGTCTTCCATTCCGTTGGGTGAGAGGAAGTCGTTGTAGCACTCGCTGTTCAGCAGGACCGACTTCTCGCCGTCGAAGATCTGTCTGCGGCAGAACACTTCCAGATCATTCCGGCGTACCCGAACCATCCCCTCGTCGAGGTCTTTGTAGTAGTCGACGTACGGGCCGAGCACATCGTCCTCGTTGTACTCGTTGCTCTGGAAAAGGTCGGCGCCGCACCCGGCGAGCAGGAAGACGGCCTGGTCGGCCTGAAAGAGCTCCCGCACCACGCGGTTCACGGCGCCGCGCCACTCGTCAACGTGCTCCGCTCCGAGGGGCGAGGACAGAACGGTGAGTGCCTTCCGGAGCAGCTCGAGTTCCCGACTGTTCAGCGTGAGCGACACGACACCACTTTCTTCTATGGGCACGAGTATAGGCAATATACCGTCGTTGTTGCGTCGCTCCAATAAAAAACGGGCAGGCCGAAGGCGCGTACGGCGCCCGGACGGTCCCCTCAGTGCGGGGGCAACCTCATCCTCCTGGATGAGCCGTCGAACGACCTGGACGCGGACACGCTGTGCGCCCTGGAGGACGCGCTGCTGGAGTTTGCCGGCTGCGCCGTGGTCATCTCCCACGATCGCTGGTTCCTGGATCGGATTGCCACGCACATCCTGGCCTTCGAGGGGGACAGCCAGGTGCGCTGGTTCGAGGGCAACTACCAGGAGTACGAGGAGGACCGGCGGATGCGGCTCGGGGCGGAGGCGGAAGCGGCTGGGGGCGGAGGCGGACCAGCCGCACCGGATCCGGTAACGGAAGCTAGTGCGACAGCGAGGCGCCCGACCACCTCGACCCAAGGCGATCGCCGAGGATCTCGTCATCAGCCTCCACGCCGCCCGTCACCACACCGAGCGCGTCCTCCGCAAGCTCAGAATCCACTCCCGCAAGGACGTGAGGACGGTGCTGGAGGGGTAGGTAGCTCCCGGTCCAGACCCGATCGACCGCCGGCCCCGAAGCAAAGATGGGCACCGACTGCCCATGCGCAGCCCGAACGAGCCTTGGAGGTTGGGGAAACGTCGGCGTCGTTCCCCGCTCCATCAAAAAGGCTGCGCCCCCATGCGCCACTCCCACGGTCGGCCCATACCCCTCCGCCGCGTGGTCGGAACCGCCGTGCTCGCCCTCGGCGTGTTCGGCCTCTGGTCGTGCACCGACGATCCAACGCGCCCGGCGGATCCTGCCGGCTTCGAGGTGGCTGCGAGCATCCAACAGGCGCTCGTGCCGGAGGACCTGACGGAGACGAAGCTCGTTGCGAGCGACGGCGCGGCCAACGACGGATTCGGCAGGTCGGTCGCGGTGAGCGGCGACGTCGCCCTGATCGGAGCCGGCGGTTCAGCATACGTCTTCGAGCGTGAAGGCGGAGGCTGGACGGAAGTGGAGAAGTTCACTGGCTCGTTTTCGTTCGGCACCTCGGTCGCAGTGAAGGGCGATCTGGCTGTGGTCGGGGCCCCGAGCGATCACTTCCCGAATCTGGGACAGACGGGTGCCGCCCATGTCTTTGAGAGAAGCGGCGACATTTGGGCCCTGGAGCAGACGCTGACACCCGGAGACGGGGATAACGGCGACAACTTCGGCTGGTCCGTCGCGCTGAGCGACGATGCGGTCCTCGTCGGCGCCCGCTTCCACGATGACGACGACCTCGGCACGACCAGTTCCGGCGCGGCGTACCTCTTCGAGCGCAATTTGAACGACGAGTGGCAGGAGGTGGAAAAGTTCGCTGCCCCCGCGGGGGAGGATCACGACGGCTTCGGGTGGGCGGTCGCACTGAGCGGCGACGCGGTACTGATCGGAGCTCCCCGAGCAGGCGGTTCCGGCGCGGGGGAGGCATACTTCTTCGAGCGCCTGGGAGGCGCGTGGGGGGATGCGGCTGCGGTCGTGACCGGGAATCCCGGGGACTTTTTGGGCGGTGCCGTGGCCATGCACGGTGAGCAGGCCCTGATCTCGGCGCGCGGTGACGACGACCGTGCGTTCGGTGCCGGGGCGGTATACGTCTTCCAGCGGGACGCCGGTACCTGGGGTGAGGCGGCGAAGCTCACGGCGAGCGACGGTGCCTTCGCCGACGGGCTCGGCAGCTCCGTGGTCCTGAGCGGGCAGGCCGCCGTGGTCGGAGCACACGTGCGCGACGAGGGCGGGGTCAATTCCGGAGCCGCCTACGTTTTCGAGCGCACCGACGGGACGTGGGCCGACGTCGAGTCCGCGAAGCTCGTGCCCAGCGACGGTGGGGACTTCCACTTCTTCGGCTTTTCCGTCGGGATGAGCGACGATGCGGTCTTGGTCGGCGCCTCACGCGGCGACGGCAACGTGGACGGCTCAGGTGCGGCCTATGTGTTCCACCCATCGTCGGTGACACCCGTCGCCATCGACATCAAGCCCGGAAGCGACGACAACCCGCTGAGCCTGCGCGGCACGACCCAGGGCCGCGGGCAATCGAGCGGCACCCTCCCGGTGGCCGTCCTCACCACCTCCACCGTCGACGGCGACGACGTGGACTTCGACGCCACCACGGCGGATCCCGCCACCATCACGCTGGGTGACGATGACGGCGACGACACACCCGTGGCCGAGCGCCGGAACGGCACGCTCAAGGCGTCTGTCGAGGACGTGGACGGCGACGGAGACGACGACCTCATCCTCCACTTCGACCAGGCCGCGCTCGTGGACAACGGCGACCTGGACGAGAATACGACCGAGCTCATCCTCAACGGCGAGACGATGGACGGCACCGCCATCACCGGAAGCGACGTGGTGCTGATCGTCGGCCACTGAGCCCGACCCAGAAGAACCCGGGGGCCACGGAGCGCTGCGGGAGCCGTCCGCAGCACTTCGCCGCACCCGCTGTACCCCCCCGGTCCACCATCCCCCGGCGGCGCCGCTGGTACTGCGCTTCGCCCACCGGAAGAACCACTTCTGGCCCGCCGCCGCGGGCCCGCCCGGCACGGGGCACCCGGAGGTGTCCCCCCGCTGCCGGCTGGGGTAACTTTCACGGCGTACCCGACGCCTCCGCGGCATCCACGACCCCGGACGCATCCGCATGACCCTGCGCTCCACCGCGCCGGCCCGTAGCCCGTGAGCTCTCGCTGCCCCGTGAGGGGGTGGCCACGGCGCCGGCGCATCGAGGCGGCCGGGACTAAGCAGGAGCTGGAGGACCTCACAGCTCTTCACCACACGGAACTCCGGATGGCGCTTCGCCTCGGCCAGCATTGCCTTCTGCGCCTGGCTCTTCAGCGCCACCAGGGCGTCCAGCTTCTCGTACAGGAGCTCGGCCAGGGGCTGAGTCGGCTTCGGAAGCCGACCCAGGAACTCCACGCACTTCGACGCCGCATAGACCGATCGTCCGGCCGCCCGCACCCCGCGCGAGCGGCACAGGCTCTTCCGTCGGTTCTTCACCCGAACTGACCTAACCTTATCCTCCTGGACGAACCCTCCAACGACCTGGACGTGGACCCGCTCCGCGCCACGGTACCCCTCCCAACCGCTGCGGGCGGCAGCATGCGGCCCATCCTGCCAGGGCGCCGCCCCACGATGCGGCCAAGCGTGGCCTATGCTCACCCCCGCTGCCAACCGCCGCCCCTGGTCCTCGCAGCCGCGGCAGCCGGTCACCTTCCCGGCGCTGGCCAGGGAGCACACGGCTGCCCTCGCTCCCGATGAGGCCGATGACCTCAACGCCCCAACGGAGAAAACCGCCGGAACCGACGGAACGACGCCCGCCGCCACCGGTCTTCCGGTGGCGGGCGCGCCGGCGGACCCCATCCACACCGCCGCCCACTCCCGCTGGGCGCGCCTCATCGCCCGCATCTACGAGGTCTCGCCCCTCCGCTGCCCCGAATGCGGCGCAAGGATGCGAATCCTGACCTTCCTCACCGATCCGGCCATCGCCGCAGCCATCCTGCGTCACCTGGACCTGCCCACCCGCCCGTCTGCGCCCCCTTGATCGGCGCAAAGTCCCCCCGCGTCCCAAACAACCATGGACATGCCCCCATATAGGCGTGATCGTACAGGCACGAGCCACCCGATCCCCTTCCCATATAAGGGGGTCAGGGGGTAACGTTCATGATGGCGAACCACGAGGGAAGCATGTCCGTTGAGGAGCTGGAAAGGGAGGCGCTGAAGCTGCCGCCGCTCGAGCGGGAGCTGCTGGCCGCCAGGCTGCTCTCCAGTGCGGAATCCAGGCTGGAGTTCGAGGCGGAGTGGACCGAGGAGGTGCGGCGACGCGCCCGCCAGCTCGATGAGGGGACCGTCGAGACGATCCCGGCCGACCAGGTCATCCGCGAAGCCCTGGACCGTCTGAAGTGAACCCGCCGCGCTTCCATCAGGAAGCTCGGCAGGACTTCGACGAGGCGTTTGCGTTCCTGGCAGAACGTTCTCCTCAGGCCGCCCGGAGATTCGCCTACCGACTCACAGAGGTCCTCGAGCTCATCACTCGCTATCCCGAGGCCGGACGTAGCCTGGACGGCTCCTTCCGGGCTGTTCCGATACATCCCTACTCCCACGACCTGGTATACCGGATCGAGGCGGATCGGCAGTTGACCATCCTTGCCGTCGCGCACCACAGGCGTCGCCCTATGTACTGGCGGCAGCGCGCAGAGTGAAGAACAAAGCTCGCGCCGCGACCGAGGGCTCTGTTGCGGCCGTCGCGACGTCCTCCCTACCTTGGCTGGGAGACGAAAAGGTGCGTTGAACTTCCTATCCCTGTGGGTCCGGGAGGCCGCCATGCGTGTGAAGCGACCGACCCTGCTGATGGCCTGTGTGCTCACGGCGGCCTGCGGATCCGCGGAGGACGGTGGCCGCCGCTTCGCGGTGGTCGACAGCGCCGGCGTGGAGATCGTGGAGAGCGCACGTCCCGCGTGGGACTCGGGCCGCGCGTGGCGGATGTCGGACGAGCCGACGCTCTCGATCGGGGCGCGGAAGGGCAAGGCGCCGTACCTGTTCAACGGCGTCGTCTCCGCACGCCGGCTGGGCGACGGGCGCATCGTCATCGCCGACCGCGGCTCCAGCCAGCTCCGCTTCTTCGACCCCGCGGGCCGCTTCCTCTCGAGCGCCGGCGGCGCGGGCGGCGGACCCGGCGAACTCACCTACATCATGCGGCTCTGGACCCTGCCGGGGGACACGCTCGCCGTCAGCGACAACCGCGGGCTGTCGCTCTTCGACCCGCAGGGCGCGTACATCCGCTCGCTCGGGCACCTGGGCGCCCAAGCCGCGTGGCAGGGCCAGCCGGTGGGGCAGCTGGACGACGGGACGATCCTGGCCCAGGGAGGGTCCGGATTCACCCCCCGGCCGGGAGAGGTCATTCCGACCACGGTCCGGCTCCTGCGCGCCCCCCCGGGGGACTCGGCCCGGGAGCTTCGGACGATACCCCAGGCGCGCATCTGGGGATTCCAGATGGCCAACTTCAATTCCGCCATGCCCCGGGGCATCCCCTTCTCGTCCGCCCCGGCGTTCGCGGCGTCGGGCGAGCACTTCTACGTAGCGGACGGCCCGGACCCGGAGGTCCGCGTCTGGCGCGGAGACGGCTCGCTGCGGCGGATCGTGCGCTGGTCGATGGCCCCGCGTACGGTGGGCCAGGACCTGGTCGAGCGCTACCGCGAGCACCTGGCCGGATCCACCGACGACCCCGAGGCCCGGCGCAGGAACGATGCGTTCCTCGCGGAGGTGCAGCTGCCCGAGCGCGTCCCGGCAACGGACGGAGGGGCCATGCTCGTGGACGGGGAGGGGAACCTCTGGGTTCCAGCATACGCCTTGCCGTGGGAGGAGGCATCCGCATGGGACGTCTTCTCGCAGGAGGGCCAGTGGCTCGGCCCGGTGAGCATGCCGCCCCGGTTCACCCCCTGGCAGATCGGCCGGGACTTCGTGATCGGGAGATGGCAGGACGAGCTGGACGTGGAGTACGTGCTCGTCTACGAGCTGGTGAAGCCGGCGCTCCGGAGCTGACGCCGGCCTCGAGCGTCCGCCATCCGCCGGACGCGAGCACCGCGTCGATCTTCTCGCCGCTACGGTCGCCCCGTAAGGCGTGGTAGGTGTCCGTGCCTTCCGCCTCGGGGTGGACGGCACGGAAGGTGTCGTACAGGCAGACCGCCGGGCTGCCGTCGGCCGCCCCGCGCAGCGGAGTCCGCGCCGCTAGCCCTGATCCCGCGTCAGCCGATAAATCAGCACCGCCGCGCGCTTCGTTGCTGACGCGAGCGAGGCCAGATCCACGCGCTCATCAACGGTGTGCGACCCCGAACCGAGCGGGCCCAGGCCGTCGATGCCGTCCACGTAGGGCGCCACGAAGCTGATGTCCGCGGCGCCGCGCTGGCCCGGGTCGAAGGCGTGCACGGCGCCCATGCCGAGCGCCTGGTTCACCGCGTCGAATGCCTCCATCAGGGCGTAGTTGCCCGCCGTGGGGGGCATGGGAGGATAGCCGTCCTTGAACGTGATCGTGGCGCGGGTCTGAGGTAGGCTGGCCGCCACGATGGCGCGCATGCGCTCCCGGGTGTGCTCGAGCTGCTCGTTAGTGAGGGTGCGGAGGTCCCCCTGCACGAACACCTTCCAAGCGACGACGTTGGTCTTCCCCGCTGCGCTCCCCGTAGCGTCCTCTCGCAGATCCGCCTCCGTCCCACCTACGACGAGCCCGGGGTTGAAGGTGACATTCTCCTCCTCGCGGAGTTCGTCGTAGAAGCGGTGCAGGATGCGGGCTGCTTCGTAGACGGCCCCGGCGCCCACGTCCGGCCCGAAGACCCCGGACGAGTGGGCCGGCGTACCCTCCACATCGAGCGTCCAGGTGGTGGAGCTTCGGCGCGCCACCACCACCAGATCCCCCTGGCCGTCACGCGAGCCGCCCTCGAAGCCGAGCGCCACGTCGCTCGCGCGACCCGCCCCGATGAGGGCGGCGCGCGCTACGTCCACCGGCTCACCGGGGCGCTCCTCGTCCCCGGTCAGCACCACCGTGATGGTGGTGCCCTCCAGCGCGCCCTCCGCATGGAGCGCCTTCAGCGCCTGGAGAATCACGATGTTGCCGCCCTTCATGTCCGCCACGCCCGGCCCTACCGCCGTCTCCGCATCGAGGCGCTGAAAGCGCTGGAAAGGGCTGTCCTCCTCGAAGACCGTGTCCAGATGGCCGATGAGTAGCAGCCGCCGCCCCTGCGTGCCGCGCCGCTCGGCAATGAGGTGGCCGCCGCGCTCCAGGGAGTCGGGCAGCGGCTCGTAGCGCACCTCGAATCCCAGCGCCCCGAAGGCGGGCATCAGGTGTTCGGCCACCCGCAGCACGCCCGCGCGGTTCAGGGTGCCGCTGTTGATGTTCACACTCTCCTCGAGGAGCGTGACGGCCTCCTCCGCGCCGGCCTCGACGTGCTCGACGAGCCGGGTCTCGGCGGGGGTGAGGGCCTGTTGCAGGACCAGGAGGGCGGCGATTGCGTTCATGGGACCATGGGTGGCGGTGCCTGGTGACCGGCTGAGCAACCAAGGTACACCGGAGCGCGGCCTTGCCGCACCCCTCCGGCTGGCTCCCCTCTGTCACGGCACACCATCCGCGGGCTGCCGGCCGCATCCCAGCAGAGCCGGGCAACATTTTCCTTGTCCCGAGCGCTCCGCCCGACCTACGTTGGCTCAGCAACGAAACCTGGGTTGGATTTGCGCTCGCTGGAACGGGGTGGGTAGGCTGAAGAACGTGGAGCAACGACTGTCGCTTGGGGGTGTATGGGTAGAGCGATGATGAAGGTGGCTTTCTTCGTGGGGCTGTTGGCGTCGGCAACGTCCGCCGCCGGCCAGTTCACACCCGACCCGACGGTGCTGCGCAGCATCCAGGCGGAGGGGATGGAGCGCTCCGGCGTGATGGAGATCGCGCGGATGCTCACCGACGTGTACGGACCGCGCCTCACCGGTTCTCCCCTCAACGAGGCGGCCGGCCGCTACGCGATGGGCCTCCTGTCCGACTGGGGGCTCGAGAACGTCCGGGCGGAACCGTTCCAATTCGATCGGCCGGCGTGGATGAATGAGCGGTACTACGTCCAGGTGAGGGAGCCAGCGCCGTTTCCGGTGCTCGGCATGGCATCGCCATGGTCCCCGGGGACCGACTCTCTGATCACCGCGGAGGCGGCGCTTGCGCACGGCGTCACGGCCGCCGACACCATCGACCTGAAGGGACGGTTGAGGGGAAAGGCGGTGCTGATCACCGCTCCGTTCGAGGGACACCAGCTTCATCCACCTCCTTCGGTCGTACTGACGCCCGACCTCCTGGATGAGATGAAGGAGAGGAATTCCAATGCCTACGTGCTCAGGACCGGCCTGCTCGTCGAGCCGAACGTCCGGCGCGCGCCCGATCCGGACGCCGGGAGACCCCTCGGGTCACGGGTCCTGGCGGACTTTCTGGAGCGCGAGAGGGTGGCGGCGGTGCTCGGGAGCTACGGTGGGAGCGGGGGCAACTTCAGCGTTGGCGCTACGGTCAATCCAAACCTCGTCACGATCTCCGTGGCGCCGGAACACTACAGCCGGATCTACCGGACCGTGGAATCGGGACTTCGCACGGAAGTCGAGATCGACATCCGCAACAGCATCTCCGCTGGCCCCGCGCGTCCTTTCAACGTGCTCGGCGATCTTCCGGGAATCGCCGCTGCGGAGCCGCTGGTGCTCATCGGCGCGCATATCGACTCCGACCCGGCCGGGACGGGCGCCACCGACAACGCCGCCGGTGTGGCGGTCATGCTTGAAGCGGTTCGCATCCTGGCAGAGGCCCGGGTTCCCCTCCGCCGCCCCGTTCGCATCGGTCTATGGAACGGTGAGGAGCACGGGATGCTGGGATCGCTGGCCCATGCAGAGCAAAGCGCTCCGTACCATGCTGCGTTCAATCTGGATACCGGGGGTGGTCTAATCCGCGCCATCGACACGAACAAGCTTCATGCGGCTGAACCGATACTCGAGCGATGGATCGGGGCGCTGGCGCATCTCGAACTGCCACTCACCCACGTGCTGTCCATCGGCAGCAACCCCAGCGACGACTCAATCTTCGCTCGGACCGGCCCATCCTTCTATTTCCACCAGGACCCCCTCGACTACTATCGCGGCACCCACCACACCTCCCAGGATCTCTACGACCGCCTGGTCCCGGAGAACCTGCGCACCAACGCCATCATCGTGGCCGCACTCGTGTACCTGGCCGCAAACGATCCGGTAGCCTTCACTCCAGCAAGGTGACCTCGTTCGTCGTGCCAGGCCGGGGCGTTCTTCCTCTGTCTCCTTCCCCTGGCCCTCAGATCTCGGCCAGCTCGAGGCCGGGCACCCGCTCGAAATGGGAGCGATTGCGCACCAGCAGGCGAGCCCCTCGCGCCAGGCATATGCCCGCGATCAGGTAATCGGCCATGCCGATGGGCGTGCCGACCAACCCGGCAGGAGGCATGGATCCGCGCGGCTCCTGGGAGCGCCTCCTGAGCACATTCCGAGGCGAGCGCTCGCCGGGGCGGGCGCCGGGCATGTATGCTTCAGGCATGGGATTCTCCTCCGTTGGCCCGCAGCGGCCGGCAACGCGACGGTCGCGCATGAACGCGGTGCAGCGGTTTCGGCATCGGGCGGGTTTTCGCGGTGGGCCGACTGCTTTCCTGACGAGCGCATCGGGTCGGGGCTGGTCGTGGATCGCGCTGGCGGGGCTGGTACTGCAGCTGGCCGGCTGTCGGACGGGTGTGAACTACGCGAGCGCGGCCGGCCCGCGTTACGCGGGCGCGGCAGCATCGAGGGAGGCACCGTCCGCGACCGGGTCTGACAGCCTGCGGCTCGTCTCGTTCAACATTGCATTCGCGGAGAATGTCGACAGCGCGATTGCGTTGCTCACGACGGATCCGGCACTGTGCGGTGCCGACGTGGTGCTGCTGCAGGAGATGGATGAAGCGGGCACGCGCCGGATCGCAGAGGCGCTGGGGTCGGCGTACGTTTATTATCCTGCAATATACTCTCTCCACACGAAGCGCGATTTCGGCAATGCGATCCTCTCGAAGTGGCCGATCATCAGCGACGCGAAGCTGATCCTGCCGAATCGGGCATTTCTCAAGGGCACGCAGCGGATCGCCACCGCGGCGACGATCCGCGTGCACGACACGGATATCCGGGTCTATTCGACTCACCTTGCGACGTGGCTGGAAGGCGGCCCGGGTACCCGGCGAGACCAGCTGGCGGCGATACTCGATGATGCCGCCGGTCATGCCCGCGTCGTCGTGGGTGGGGACATGAACAGCCACGGTATCGGGCGGCTTGCGGCCGCGCGCGGGTACCTGTGGCCGACCAGGAATGGGCCGCGTACTTCGGCGCTGGGCCGGTGGGACCATCTTTTCCAGCGAGGCTTCACGCAGCCGTCTGGCGAAGTAGCCGGCACCGTGCTGGATGTGATGCACGCCAGCGATCACCGGCCGGTCTGGGCGGTCGTGCTGATCCGCTGAGGCTCGACCGAGCAGAGAGGCCGCTCAGTACCGGATGCGGCGGACTTCAAAGGGGAACACCACGCGCACGGCCGCGACTACGCCGCGATGGGGCGTTGGATACGCGAGATGCGGGTGACGGGCGGCATAGTACTGAACTTCGGGCACGACGACGAGTCCGGCAACGCGTGCCTGGATCGACAGTCCGGCGGCGGCGACGAACTTCGTGGCGTGTGTCGTCTCCGTGTCGCGCTGCCTGAAGCGCATGGCACCGAGTGCGATACCGGGCACGACTTCGAGCGGCCCGACCGGTATCATGAGGCCGATGTCCGCCAGCAACACTTGTGCGCCGTTGCTGAGGTTGCCGGATGCGCCAGCGGCAACGGCGCGAGTGGTTCCGACATGGTGCACGCCGCGCACGCCCACGTACAGCAGGCGGCCCATGGCCACGCCCGCTACGACGCCGACGCCCTGGCGGAGCGACGACGGGGCGCCGTAGCTGGCAACGACGCCGAGCTGCACTTCACCGTGCTGCGCCAGGGCATGAGCCGGCAGCGCAGCCATGAGTGCAGCGAAGCCGAGCGCGCGTTTCACATCGCGTCCTTGATGAGCCGACCGAGCCGGCGCTGCAGCTCGGTCGGCGGCGGCAGCAGCCGGTCGAGTGTGAGCTGATCGTGGACCGGCGTGGCGGTGCCCTCGAGGAAGAGGAGATCGAGCAGCGGCACGAGCGAGGCGAAACCGGTGAACAGCACGCCCACTTCGCCATCCATGAACATGCCGCGGTAGTCCATGTTCTGCGAACCGACGACCGCGTACGTCGCTGCGCGCGGGCTCCCGTCCGCGCGGCCGAACACGCGCTGCGCGATCACTGCCAGTTCGCGCGGATAGCCGTGCGCATCGGCCGCCTCCGTCGGTGCGATCACGTGCGTCGCCTGGCGGTACCGGATGTAGGTGGCCATAAACGCCGGCCACTCCAGCGATGACGCGAGCGCGTCCCACATCTCCGCGGTGGCCAGGTATTGCACCTTCTTGTGGAGCTTTGGCGCACCGCCGTCCTGGCCGGCCGGCAGGACGGTGGGCGCGGCGGCCGCCGCGGCGATGACCTGCGCAAGACCAACGCGCGCAGGCATCTGCGCACGCGAATGCGCGAAGCCCGCCGCCTGCCGCAGCCAGACGTCGGCGCGACCGGCGAAACCGTTGTGGTCCGGCTCGAGCGCGTACAGGCGGACCTGCAGCTCGCCGCCCGACCGGTCAAGCGCTGCCTCCAGCATGCGATTCACGAGCAGCAGACGCGTGAGCAGCTCGTGCGCTCGTGCCATCTGCGGAAAGCCGTTGCTCGGCGCATTCGCGAGCGCGGGCGTGGTGATCGTCACGGTGGAGCCCCGCACACTCGCGCCGGCCAGCAGGCCGCCGAAGAAGCTGGAGTTCCACAGCGAGTCCGGGATCTTGATGATGGAGCCGGGCGGCATCAGCGAGTACAGCAGCGCCTTGGCCACGTTGATCGGCTTTGCCAGGTAGCCCGTCCCGTTCACCAGCAGCATGGCGCTGGACGACCAGTCGTCGTCGGGCCCGGACAGCGGCTCGTACGCGGTGGCATCCGCCATTGGCATGGGGCGCAGCGCGCCGGGCAGGTCCGACTGCGGCAGTCCTTGGCTCAGCAGCAGCTCGCGCGCCGCATTCTTCAACCCCAGCAGCACCGGCCCGCGTACGATGAGCGAGCGATCCTCCCAGCCGGGGCCGAGGTACTGCTGGCCGACGCCCATGCCTGTGACCATGGCCCGGCCGCGGCGCGGATCCGTCTCGCTCACGTCGTGGAAGGCCACCTTGCGGTGATCGCGCATGACATTGTCCGGATAGCCGAACAACGTGCCGATCAGCGAGCCGCTCCAGAACGAGGGGTCCGCCCGGTTGGTCACGTTGATGTGAACCTTGATCCGGTTGCGCAGCCACGCATCGCCGTACTGGCGTGCCTCCGCCTGCAACACCCGCGAACCGAGCACAGCCGCGCGCAGGCGCTCCAGCGCACTCGCCAGCGGCTCGCCGTCGCCCCGCACGCCTGGCGGCAGCTCCGCCGATGCACGCAGTGGGTCCTGCAGGACGTTCATCAGGATGCGGGACCGCCTCGCCTGGTAGTAGAACTCGTCGACGAAGATGAAGTACTCCGGCAGCCGGCCGGTCCGATCGTAGGCCTCGACGTTATCCGCGAGCGCGTTCAGGTAACCGTCCACGACCTGTGAGTACGACGCCCAGTCCAGCGCCCCGTCCGGCGTCACCGCGGGGAAGTCGTGCACCCACAACACGTGGTAGTCTTCCGTGTCGCGGATCGAACGCAGCAATTCCCAGTGGAATTGCAGGTTGGCCACATACTGGATGTCGTTCTGCTGCGTGAACGCCACGCCGGTCGCCCGCTCCAGCAGCTCGTCCAGCTCGCGCTGCTCGTCATGATCCTCCGGCAGCAGCGCGTACTGCAGCGGCAGCCAGACCAGGCGCACATCGTTCCACTCGCGCGCTGCGTTGCGCCGCACGTCGTCCATTTGTTCCGTGATCCGCTGGAAGACGAACAGCACGTGATCGGTGCGCTCTCGCGCGACCATGTCCGTCGACGTGACCCACCGGCTGAAGCGGCCACGCGCGGCAGTCGCCAGATCGTCCAGCGTGTCCTTGCGCTTCTTCCGGCCCAGCAGCCGGTTGTAGGGCAGGAGCATCTCGTCGAGCAGGATCCCGCGCGCGTGCTGCGCCAGCTCGCGACCCGCGTCGCTCGAGCCGGCCGCGAGTGTGAAGGCGTGCTCGAGCTGAGTGTGAAAGTGGCGCACCTCCGCTTCGGTGCTGCGTACCTCCAGATGCGCGCGCAGCTCCTCCACGTACGCGGCCGTGCGCCGCTCCGCCACGCCAGCGTCGCGCCCGTCCTGATCCAGGAACGGCACGACGAGACGCCGGATCCACTCCGCCGATCGGCCGATGCTGTCGAGCGCAGCCTCCAGCTCCGTGTCCTCCACCTGGTATTCGACGCTCGGCTCAAAGCCGGCGCCGACCACGACGTGATCGCGCAGCGGCCTGCCCCGGCCGGCCAGCGGATCCCCGAGCGGGATCGACACGCCGATCGTAGCGCCATGCTTCCATGGATACGCGTCGATTCGCAGGGCGCCGCCCGGCACGATGATGCCGCCGCGCCGGACCGGACCGTACAGCGTGATCAGCACGTCCGCGGTGCCGGCGAACGGGTTGTATTCGACGCCCGTACCCATGCCCACGTATGGAATGCGCAGCATCACCCGCCCACCCGCGTCGACGGCCGCGGCGCGCACGCCCCCGAAGAGTTCCAGGCCGATCGTACCCAGGCCGGCCACCGGATTGAACAGATGGCGCGATGCGCCGATGTACGTCTGGAACGTGAGCTGTTTGACGGGGTTACGGTCGAGGAGAGCGCCGCCTGCCACACCGGCCTGCCACTGCATTCGCTGCGGCTGGCCGAGTGATGCAATGCGGCCGCCCAGCTCCGGCGACCGCTCCATCTGCGCACTCAGACGTGCTGTCGAGGGCAGCATGACTGCCGCGCAGGCCAGTGCGGACAACAGCGTCGCGGTAAAGCGGCTCGATTGCCCGCCCCTGCACGATCCCGCACCGCGCGCCAGTGGGAGACGCATGCGTGACTCCTGTGTGGGGACGGAGCACACGTCCACGATGCGAAGCACCGCGGCCAGTGTTCCGCTTCGAGTATTCACTTCCCGCGCCGCCAAGGCAATGCTGCCGTCATAGCCGCCGACGCCGGACCTCGAAGCGCTTGGTCGCTCCGGGCCACCGCTACGGCAGCCGCACGAAAGCAGGAACCGCCGCTGCACGGCGAGCTGGCGGCGCAGGAGGCCGCCTGGCGTGAAGCGGACGAGATCGCGACGATCGCCGAGGCCCTCCCGGACGAGCCTCCGCACCACCCGTGATCAGCCGAAAGCCCGATCCTCGTCCACGTCCACGTCGATGAACCCGTCCCGGATGAGGAGATCCTCGATGGCGGCCAGCGCCAGGGAATGGAAATCCAACCCACGTTTACGTTGCTAAGGCAAGGTCGGTCGGGGAGCTTTACGGACAAGAAATCCCTTGGAGCGCTCTCCTGTGATGCGGTCTGCAGCTCGCACCACGGCGGATCGGGATGGAGAGGGGCAGGAAGCGCACGATGCCTCCCCGCGTGGTCGGAATCGGACGGATGAGCAGTCGGCGGAGCTCGGCGTGCGCTCGACGGACGCGGCTCCGACCTCAGTCGCCGCGGTCCTGATGGATCATCAGCTCCACGGTCGACGCGCGCTGGCGCGACGCCCGTGAGGACCTCGGCCCGATCAACGACGTGCAGCCAGCGCGGCGGTACCGAACCGACCCCTTGCGCTACCGCGACACCGTCATCGGCGCCGTGGACACCCGGACCGAACGGCGTCTGGCGCGTCAACGGCTCGACACTCCCTCGCTCGCGTTCACGGGCTTCGGCGCCGTCCAGATCCATCGCATGGATGAGGACGGCTACCCCCACCTGGAGGTGTGGCAGCCGCGGCTGCCAGTGCCGATCCGGCGGTGAGCGGTGCTCGCAGCCGTGCCACC
>Ga0214473_10002960_pt1 | contig 20763 bp, 20 predicted proteins | sample RVTome_7_FD_203509 | JGI IMG/M metagenome (GOLD analysis project Ga0214473, IMG submission 203509) | Soil microbial communities from uranium-contaminated site in the Upper Colorado River Basin, Wyoming, United States - RVT98D197 | ecosystem: Environmental > Terrestrial > Soil > Contaminated >... | reverse complement strand
GAGGTGCAGTATATTTCGATTTAACCATAGCCTTGGCAATGGAGCGCCGAACCCCTCTTAACGGAATTCGATCCACATAGCCGTAAAGGTCATACTTCTTCACTTTTGTAACTTTCTTTTCCGGCTCTGGAGGTTTTCCTTTAGCATCGGCGAATTGGCGAATATCCTTTTCCAGAACTCGCCCCTCAGGCCCGCTTCCTTTCACTTTATTAATATCAACCCCCAGCTCCTTTGCCAGAGCTCGAACAGCAGGAGTGGCAAGCGCATGTTCGCTGACCAGGACTGTTTTAACCGGTTCTGCTGCAAATGTTACGGATGGAGCTTCTTCAGGGGCTTCCTCCAATTCACCCACAACCCCCACTGATCTGGGTCTTGGAGGTGGAGCGGCCAATGCTTCGCCTCTCTCTCCGATGATAACAATCACCTGCCCTACCTTAACGATCTCCTTCTCCTTGGCCATTATTTTCAGAATGACCCCTGTTTTGGGAGAAGGTATCTCAGCGAGGGCCTTATCGGTCTCGACTTCAACAAGAGGTTGCCCCTCTTTGATTTCATCCCCTTCCTTCACGAGCCATCGGACAATCTCACCTTCAGTCAGCCCTTCTCCGATATCAGGAAATTTGAATTCGAAAGCCATAATGCCTCCAAATAAGTCTCATTGGAATATTGGAATGGTGGAATATTGGAACAATGGAAGGAAAAAATTTAGGTAAAACCACAAAAAAGATCAGCCTTTTCTTTTTCGGACCCATCATTCCATTATTCCATTATTCCATCTGTTTTTTAGAAACTCATCACCTTTTTTACCGCTGTCACAATTCTCTTGGGATTGGGAAGATAATAGTGCTCTGATTTGAGCAGGGGAACAGGAATATCGAATCCTGTCACCCTTTCAATGGGTGCCTGAAGTGAGAGCAGTGCCTTCTCATTGATGAGGGCAATGATCTCCGCACCGAGGCCGCAGGTCTTGGGCGCCTCGTGAACAATGACACCCCTTCCCGTTTTCCGAATGGAGTTCACAACGGCCTCCACATCCATCGGCGAGATCGTTCTAAGATCGATAATTTCCACATCAACCTTATCTGCTTTCATCTGTTCAGCCGCATTCAAAGCCTCTCTCACCATTGCACCCCATGCGATGACTGTTACATCCCTTCCTTCCTGAACCAATCGAGCTTTGCTCAGAGGTATTGTGTACTCTCCTTCCGGAACCTCCTCACGAATGGCCCGGTAGATGCGTTTGGGCTCTAAAAAGATAACAGGGTCTGGATCACGAATCGAAGAGAGGAGAAGCCCTTTGGCTTCATAGGGAGTGGAAGGGATGACAACTTTGATCCCTGGCGTATGGGCCAAGATGGCCTCAGGGCTTTCGGAATGATGTTCCGGCGCGTGGATGCCACCTCCATAGGGAACCCGGATGACCAACGGACAGGTGAACCTTCCTCGTGAGCGATTCCGAATCCGACCGATGTGGTTGGTAATCTGATCGAGGCAGGGATAGAGAAAACCATCAAACTGAATCTCTGCAATCGGTCGTAGTCCATAGAGGGCCATGCCCATGGCTGTGCCTACGATTCCCGACTCTGCTAAAGGTGTATCAACGATTCGATCATCGCCAAACCTTTCCTGGAGCCCATCCGTAACACGAAAGACGCCTCCTTCCCGTCCCACATCCTCACCCAGGACAACAACCCTCTTATCCCTCTCCATCTCTTCCCGGAGAGCTAAATTGATTGCCTCCACCATATTGAGTTTAGACATATCCTCTCCCTTTAAAAAACGTGACCGTGTCCCTGCCTACCGAAGGCAGGCGTGTCACGTGTCCGGCCTTATTTAAAAATTTCCTTCAAATACTCCATCTGTTCTTTCAACTGCGGCGTCATCTCCGCATAAACATATTTAAAAATCTCCTCCAACTCAGGTACTGGAACTGTTTCGGCCTCTTTGACTGCCTGATCAATTTCCTTTTGAGCCTCTTCAGTCATTCGGTTTTCAACCTCATCACTCCAGAGCCCTCTCCCTTTAAGATAAAGCCTCAGCCTCACCAATGGGTCGAGCTGTTTCCAGGGCTCGATTTCATCCTCCCTTCGATATTTCGTCGGGTCATCGGCTGTGGTATGAGGACCGAACCGATAGGTGACCGCTTCAATCAATGTAGATCCTCCTCCGGAGCGGGCTTTAGCAACTGCTTCCTTTGTCACTGTAGAGACTGCAAAGAGGTCATTACCATCCACCTGGATTCCATCAACTCCATAGGCAATCGCCTTCTGGGCAATCGTCTCCGAGGCGGTCTGGATCTTTCTCGGAACGGAGATGGCAAATTGGTTATTCTGGCAGAAGAAGATGCTCGGAGTTTTGAAGACTCCTGCGAGGTTCATCGCCTCATGGAAATCGCCCTTGGATGTTGCCCCATCTCCAAAATAGGAAATGGTAACAATCTTATCTCCCCTGATCTTTGCCGCCCAGGCCACTCCGACCGCATGAAGGGGATGAGTCCCAACGGGTATTGAAACAGGCGCCACATTGACTCCTTCCGGAGCACGGCTTCCCTCCTCATTTCCCATCCAATATAAATAGATGGTTTTTAGAGGGATCCCCATCATCAGAGTAGCTCCAAGCTCTCTGAAGGCAGGAAAGACCCAATCCCCTCCTTGAAGAATATAGGCGCTTCCAACCTGGCAAGCCTCCTGGCCCCAGATGGGTGCATAGGTTCCCATCCTTCCCTGTCGTTGAAGCATCAGGGCTTTCTGATCAGCCAGGCGGATGAAGACCATCTTCTGGTAAAGCTGAAGTGTCTCCTGATCGCTTATCGGAGGCTTGACATCAGGATGAAGTGTTCCATCAGGTTTAAGAATCTGGAACATCTTTCCCTTTAAAGGATAGTAATCCTCAAAAAGACCCATTGGAACCTCCTCCGAAATGGAATGATGGAATATTGGAATGTTGGAATAATGGGTTAGAAAGAAAGATCATAATCATTTATTTTAGTTAATCCACTACTCCATTCTTCCATTATTCCGGTATTTCATGGGTTCTATTCGCTGGCCCACTTCTTCAACCGTTCGTAATCCGCGGAGCCGCAGATCCACTTGCCTGTCTTTTTATTATAAAAGAACGGGACTCCTCCACAATAGCCCTTGTCGTACTCTCTCATCAGTTTGGCATTGGCCTCATTATGCCAGATCTCAAGCTTTGCCACCTTGACCCCTGCTTCATCCTCTAACCTCTCCACGAGAGGTTCTATCTGATGGCAGTGGGGTCATTCGGCGCCGGTAAACTCCAAAAGATAAAATTCTTTATTTGTCATCTTATTTCCTCCTTTCCGCCCCTGTTTTTCTTCGTTCGTTTTTAAAGAAATGGGTTCTAAGATTCCAGCCTGCCTGCCCCAAATAAGCTGGCCCCCTTGGCCGGCAAGTGCCCCTTGACCCCGCCTTATAGGCGGGGTCAAGGGCACAATATAAATGATACTTCATCTCCGGGAAGCCCTGTCCTGTGGACGGGGAGCTTCACTCCTTTCAGTATTAAACCAACTTCAACTCCCTATACTTCTCCACATTGAAATCCAGTTTCTCGGCAAGGGTGATCAGGAGGGGAGGAAAGGGTTTCTGAACACCGTTCCCCCACCAGGACTCTTCAAGGGACTTCACACACTCATCCAATATCCCGTCCATCAAATCCTGGGCTTCCCATTTATCGAGATCAAAATCCCACTTCTTCGACAAATCGAGAAGGTTGATGATCTCCTGAATCAACCCTTCCTGAGCCGGAAGATCGGAACATTTTGTCCCCCGGAGGGATTCCATTTTCCCTCTTAATACCTCGTTCAAAACAAGTAGGGATTCCTCTTTTCTCAATCGACACCCGTATCTTTTGGACTCTTCAACGATTCGATCAATCGCTCCTTTTGCGATGGCCGATCTGAAATCTCTCCTCAGTTCCTTAACCTCCTGGAACAGCCGATGGCTCAGCGTTATCTCTGCGGCAGCCCGGATCTCATGGGGAATCTCCATTCCCTCTCCTGTTAAAATCTCGATGGTCGGCTTTGTCCTATCAAAAATTTCCGCATAAATCCGGGAGGTTTCTCCGATCTCCTTCTGGATGAACTTTCGAAAGATTTCCTCCCTCTCTTCTTTTAAAATATCTCGAATCGTATAGATCTGGTTTCCGAGGAGCGAGGTAAGAGCCTCCGTTAACTCCTCCTTCCCCTTCTCAAAACCATCCATTCCTCTCTGTTTTAAGGTATTGAAATCAAGCGTTCCCCTGTCTTCCGAAACCCAATTTTGAAATATGTCCCCCTTAGAAGAAATCAACCCGAAAAGGAATCCCTTTGACTCGGGAATAACTTCAGAGATAACTCTCACCTGTCCTATGACCAACAGGTCTTCTTCTCTACCCATCTTTTCATAATGAATTTTCTCCACCAGAAAGGAGAATATCCTCTTCTCCTTCTCCCCGCCGTCAAAAAGGGAGGAGATGGCAAAGTGATTGACCACCTGTTCAGGGGTGATACGCTTCGGCTTCACAAACCGCTGGTAGATCCGGAGGCCGTCTCCCATTTCGGGAAGGTTGCTTCTGCCATTGGACAGAGGCTGGAGGAATCTTTTTTCGATGTCCTGATCTGAAAATTCCTCTGCGAACTGGATCGCCCTGGCGGCATGCTCAAGAATGAGGACCGTTTCCAGACCTGCCAGGTCGGCAAAAAACCATCCGCAACTTGTAAACATTCGCAGGGCGTGCCGCTCCATCTCCAGCAACTTGAGTCCCTTTATCCTTCCTTTCTCATCAAGACCCTGACGTCCATACTGTTCGAAGAATTTCTGAATACTTTCAGGAGATCGGTCCATGATCACATCGATATAACCATTTCTCGCCTCCCAGGCATCTCTGAAAATCCTTTCCCCTTCTTTTTCGAACAGGATGCCAAGCTCATCCCTCAGGAGATTGAGGGCCTCCCTTAAAGGTTTTCTCCATCTCTGATTCCATCCGGGCTTTCCGCCGGTACTGCAACCGCAATCCTCTTTCCATCTCCCCACGCCGTGGTCACAGCTCCATGCGCTCCCTTCTCCCTTGGGCCCTTCATCGATCTCGACCTCGTAAACAGGAGGAAATCTTTTCAGGAAGGCACCGTAATTGAGGACTTCAAACCCCTGGGAGGAGAATCCTTTACTTAAGGCATAGGCTAAAGCCATCTCGCCGAATTTTTTGTGATGTCCGTAGGTCTCGCCATCAGTTGAAACATGGATTAACTGAGGTCCTTTTTTCCCCTGTCCATAGGCCTGGACGAACCGCTGACAGAAACGATTCCCGTCTTTCAGAAGTTCTCCGAAGGCGATCTCCTTAGAAATCACCCCCTCATAGAAGAAGATGTCGATATACTGATCCGACATCTTCTTTCCGGACCGATCCCTAAGGAAACAGCGATAAGGCTGAGTCGTATCCACCCTTCCTTGAGAGACATCCGTCCACTTCTTGCTCCCGAAGGATCTCACCCTCAGTGCCTGGAAAGGGCTCAGGATGAGATAGCTCATTCCGTATTTGATCAGCATCCGAAGTGTGGCGTAATTGACCGCTGTCTCGGGGAGCCATATTGCTTCAGGTTTTCGATGAAAGTGTCTCTCGAAGTCCGCTATCCCCCATCGGACTTCTGTCTCCTGATCCCTCTCATTGGCCAGGGGCATGATGATATGGTCATAGACCTGCGCGATCGCATTCCCGTGGCCCAAACGCCTGAGGCTTTCCCGGTCCGCTTCAAGGATCTTCTGATAAATGAACGGCCTCTCCCTCTCTATCCAGGAAAGGAGCGTGGGGCCAAAATTGAAACTGAGGAAGGAGTAGTTGTTGAAGATATCGAGGATCTTTCCCTGAGCATCGATGATCCGCGCATAGGCATTGGGCCGGTAACATTCGAAGGCGATCCGCTCATTCCAGTCATGAAAAGGTTGAGCGCTCGCCTCGAACTCAATGGCGTCCAGCCAGGGATTTTCTCGGGGTGGTTGATAGAAATGACCATGAATGGTTACATAAGCATCTTTCATTCTAAAAGCCTTGGGTATGGCTAAAACCTTAACTCATTATCTTACATCACACCCTTAATTTCAAAACAATTTTTATAGCTTAAGGTAAAGAGAAGAGGACAGGCCAAAATTGATGATTGACAGAGTTATTCAAAATCCATTAAATTTATCGAGCAAAGGGGAACGACCGATGGAGCGTATTAAAGTGGTCGTACGATATACCAATGGCAAAATGTTAAAGGGTTTTACGATTGATTTCTTCCCGAATAAGGATCGATTTCACGTGACACCCATGGATAAACCCCTGGACAAGCCCATCGAAGTCATGATTAATCAGTTGAAGGCCGTTTTCGTGGTTCGGGATTTCAAAGGGGTTCCGCAATATGTTGAACGGGGCGGGTATAGAGAAGGAGAGAACCCTTATGGGTCGTTATTAGAAGTGACATTTGCGGATGGGGAAGTATTGGTAGGATCCTGCATGAGTTTTGATCTGAAACGACAGGGGTTTTTTATCTCTCCCACAGATCCTAAGTCTAATAATCTAAGAGTGTTTGTCGTATGCTCTGTTTTAAAAAGGATCCGCCAGTTACTCCAAAAAACAGGGGAGTATATTGAAGTGTCCATCCCGGGAAGAAAAAAATAAAAGAGGGTTTCTTTTTTTATTTATTTTTAGCCTCATAAATACGCTTTTTGATCTGACCGATCTGTTTTGTGACCGGAATATCCTTGGGGCAGACCTCTGTGCATTTCCATAAGGTCTGGCAGCCCCATGCCCCCTCCTCTTGATCCAGCAGGGCCATCCTCTCCTCTGAAGCTTCATCTCTTGAATCGAAAAGATAACGGAAGGCCCGCACCAGAGCCGCAGGCCCGACATAATTCTCTGTCTCCCTATTCTGGTTAACTGGGCAGGAGGCCGTACAGCAGGCGCAGAGGATACAGCGGATGGCCTCTTTAAACTGCCGATGTTCTTCCGGCAACTGCTTTCGCTCCTGATCGGGTGGAGGGGTTTGGGTGATCAGATAGGGTTTGATCGACTGATACTTCTCAAAAAAGGGATCGAGGTCTACGATCAAATCCTTCACCACTTTAAAGACGGGAAGGGGTTCGATCAAAACCTCCTCCTTAAAACTCCGGACCAGCTTCTGACAGGCCAGTCCGCAAACGCCGTTGATCCTCATTCCATCGGAGCCGCAGACGCCATGGCCACAGGACATCCGGAAGGACAGAGTCGGATCCTGCTCCCAGCGGATTCGATTGAGGCAATCGAGGAGTCGATCCATGGGGTCGGCCTCGACCTCATAAGTCTGGTAGTAGGGTTTTTCATCTTTCTCCGGATCGAAACGGAAGATCTTTAATCTAATAAGCATGACCCACCATCTTTTTTCCCTTAACTATGATGTTCCTATTGTCTCGTTGTCTTATAGTTTTAAACTATCAGACTAACCGACTATCCGACTAACTGACTAATAAACCCTTGCCTCGGGTTGAAAGCGTGTGACTTTTACCGGCTTGTACCTCACTTCCGGACCTTTTGGGGTCTCAAAGACAAGGGTATGTTTTAAAAAGTATCGATCCGCCCGCACAGGAAAGTCTTCCCGGTAGTGGGCTCCCCTGCTCTCACGCCTCTGGAGGGCGCTCAGGAGAATCACCTCCGAGAGGTCGAGCTGATGACCCAGTTCGATGGCTTCCATCAATTCATAATTGAAAGCCTTCTTCTGATCAGAAACCCCGATATCTTTATACCGTTCTTTCAGGGATCCGATCTCCTCTATCCCCTTTTTTAAGCCCTCCTCATTTCGGAAAACCGATCCATATTCCATCATCACAGATTGCATCCTTTTACGGAGAGAATCGCCTCTCTCTTTGCCTTTATGCTTCAGCAGGTCTTTTATTCTCGATTCCATCCTTTTCATCGGTTCCGCAGAGTGCGAACCATATTCATACTGAATGATATCTTTCTTCATCGCCAGTCCGCTTCTCCTGCCAAAGACGAGCAGGTCGAGCAAGGAGTTACAGCCGAGCCGGTTGGCGCCGTGGACGGAAACGCAGGCACACTCTCCAGCCGCATAGAGCCCGGGGGTGATCGATCCTTTCTCATCTCTCAGAACCCTTCCATCCACATCCGTAGGGATGCCTCCCATGATGTAATGGCAGGTGGGTTGCACTGGGATGGGATCATAGATGGGATCGATGCCCAGGTAGATCCTCACAAAGGAGGCGATCTCCCAGAGCCGCTCCTCAATCTTCTCTTCTCCTAAATGGGTCAGGTCGAGATGGACATAGTCCATTCCGCCGATTCCTCTCTTCTCCCGCGTTTCAATGAGAATGGCTCTCGAGACAACATCCCTTGCCGCCAGGTCTTTTACCGTGGGAGCATACCGCTCCATGAATCGTTTGCCCAGTCTGTTCCTTAAAAGTCCGCCTTCGCCCCTTGCCGCCTCGCTCACCAGGATGCCCAGGGGATAAAGCCCTGTGGGATGAAACTGAACGAACTCCATATCCTCAAGCGGGATGCCTGACTGAAAGGCAAGGCTCATCCCATCTCCAGTCGATGCAAAACCATTGGAAGTCGTTTTATAGATTCTTCCACATCCTCCTGTGGCCAGAAGAACAGCTTTGGCCTGAAGGAGAAGGAGTTCGCCTGTAGCAAGATCGCAGGTCACCACTCCCGCACATCTCTTCTGATCAAAGACAAGCGAGAGGACATAATTCTCAGGATAGAATTTCACATGGTGGCGAAGGCACTGATCGTAAAGGGTATCGAGGACAACTCTTCCTGTGCGGTCTGCAGCATAGCAGGCCCTCTTCACAGGCTTCTTACCAAAATCGCGGGTATGGCCTCCGAAGTTTCGCTGTGCGATTTTTCCCTCAGGAGTGCGGCTGAAGGGGACGCCCATATGCTCTAGTTCATAAATGACCCGAGGTGCATCCCTAACCATGATCTCGATGGCATCCTGATCACCTAAGTAGTCACTCCCTTTGACCGTATCGAAGAGATGCCACTCCCAGCGGTCTTCCTCCTCATTACCAAGAGAAGCGGTAATTCCGCCCTGGGCTGCGCCCGAATGGGACCGTGTGGGAAAAACCTTGCTCACCACCGCCACATCGCCCTGCCCCACACATTCCACGGCCGCACGAAGTCCTGCCAGGCCCGCTCCGATGATGATAAAATCATGTTGGTGGATCATAAAGCTCGCTCTTCGAAATGTTTACCCCGTTGTTGCATAAAGATGCGGTTGAATCAACTACACCTGCTCAGCAGGCCCCCATCAAAAGGCTGTTTCTACCCTTTTAAGGATAACTTCCAAAGGTCACTCTTGGATTGATCCAGGTAACGACATTGATTTGACAGCCATCCCTCTCTGGCTAAGGGTTGGGGAAATCCATGCGCCGAATTTAATGCAACAACAGGGTTTAGCCAATGGTTAAGTGGACTGAAGTGAAATTGGATCACTTCGGTTATTCGAATGGGGTGGTACTTTTACGGGTATGATTGAGCAATCCTCCGGCGAGGAGGATTTCGATCTCCCGCTCGTTGAGCCCGTGGAGGACTTCAAACGTCCTTCCCTGCGTCACATTTTGAATGGTCAACAATCCATTCGCCTGAAGGCGATCGCGGATCCTCTCGATCCCGAGTTGATCTCCCTGTTCAACCCTCTCAAACTCTTTTTCATCCTTAAAGGTCAGGGGAAGGATCCCAAAGTTGATCAGATTGCTCCGGTGGATGCGGGCATAGGACTTTACGATAATGGCTCTGATGCCAACGAACATGGGAGCCAGGGCCGCATGTTCCCGGCTCGACCCCTGTCCATAATTCTCACCTCCGACGACAAAGCCGCCTCGCAGTTCTTTTGCTTTCTTAAAAAAATCAGGATCCAACCTTTCAAAGAGGTGTTTTGAAATAGCAGGAATATTGGATCGCAGGGGAAGAACCCTCGCTCCGGCAGGAAGGATGTGATCCGTTGTGATATTGTCTCCCACCTTTAAAATCACTGGACCTTCTATGAAATCCTCCAGAGGACCTCGTGTGGGCAGGGGTTTGATATTCGGACCCCGCTCGATGATCACCCTCTCCGGATCCGGCGAAGGGGGAAGGATCAAACTGTCATCGATGAAGAACCTCTTTGGCATAAGGATTCGGGGCGGTTTCTGACCCAGTTCTCTTGGATCTGTGATGACTCCTGTTAATGCGCAGGCTGAAGCCACATACGGACTGGCTAAATATACCTGATCATCGGGCGTCCCGCTTCGGCCCGGAAAATTGCGATTCATCGTCCGGATGGAGATTGCACTGGAGGGAGGGGCTTGTCCCATTCCGATGCAGGGACCGCAGGCCGATTCCAGAATTCGGGCCCCCGCATGGACGAGATCGGCCAGGGCTCCGCTTCTTGCGATCATCTCAAAGACCTGCTTCGATCCCGGGGTGATCGTAAGGCTGACATCCGGATGGATCTTCTTCCCTTTCAGTATCTTCGCCACACCCATCAGATCCATATAGGAGGAGTTGTTGCAACTCCCGATACAGACCTGTTTGACCTCTCTTCCCGCCTTCTCTCTCACCGGAACGACCCTGTCCGGACTGGAGGGCTGAGCGATCAGAGGTTCCAGTTTGCGGAGATCGATCTCGATGACCTGATCATAACAGGCATCCGGATCGGCTTCGATAGTAAGCCAGTCTTTCTCCCTTTCCTGAGCCTTCAAAAATTCGAGAGTTCGCTCATCGCTCGGGAAGAGAGTCGTAGTGGCTCCAAGCTCGGCTCCCAAGTTGGCAATTGTCGCCCTCTCCGGGACGGTGAGTGTCGTCACGCCGGATCCTCCGAATTCGAAGATCTTTCCTACCCCCCCTTTAACTGTTAAACGCCTGAGAATCTCCAGGATGATATCCTTGGAGGAGACCCATGAAGGAAGCCTTCCTTTCAATCTTACCAGAACGACCTCCGGCATCTTGAGATGGTAAGGTCCGCCCCCCATGGCAACTGCCACATCGAGACCACCAGCGCCGATGGCGATCATCCCCATGGCGCCTGCATTGGGCGTATGGCTATCGGAGCCTAAAAGCGTTTGGCCGGGTTTTGCAAATCGCTCGAGGTGGACCTGGTGGCAGATCCCATTGCCAGGCTTTGAGAAGAGAATGCCGTACTTTGCCGCAAAGGTCTGAAGAAACCGGTGATCATCCGCATTTTCAAAACCCGTCTGGAGCGTATTGTGGTCCACATAGCTGACGGAGAGCCTGGTCTTGACGCGCGGAATCCCCAGGGCTTCGAACTGGAGATAGGCCATCGTTCCCGTAGCATCCTGTGTGAGGCTCTGGTCAATGAAGATCGCAACGTCCTGCCGGGGTTCCAATCTTCCGCTCACCAGATGAGATTCAAAAATTTTTTGAACGAGACTCTTTCCCATAATAAAAAATGATAATGGATAACTCTCCGCTTTGTCAACGAAATTCCCCTCCCCCAAGCTCTGGGGTCAGGCCTGCAATATTGCAATTACAAGAGAATAATGCGAAGGGCAATTCTTAAGAATTCATTTTCAGATTTCCCTTGGCGAAACCTTCCGCATCCTGAAGGAAGAGAAGCAATAAAGCGAGCACTGAATAAAGCGTTTGGTTTCCGAGGCTTAAGAAAAACTGAGAATAAACCAAGTGTTCTACACCTATGCTCTCTTCTTAAAAATTACCACTAAAAATGCGATCGCATTTTTAGTGGTAATTGGTGTTAGATAAGTTCATCGTGGTAAAAAGAATAAAGAGTATCCCAAGAAGGGGTGGCTTGCGGTTCTATGTTTAGTGGAAATTGATGGATTCCTCCGGCGAACATTTTTCATCCTCAAAAAAAACAGCAGGCAGGAAGCAAAATGTGGTATCCTGTAATGAAGTGAAGGATCCGGTTTATCCAACGGAATAGCCGGTCGGAATTAGCTCTGGGAAGGAGGCTGAACTTGGTTAGCTCAAATCAAAAATATAGAATAGAAAAAGACTCTATGGGCCCAGTTAGAGTCCCGAAAGAGGCTTGCTATGGCGCTCAGACACAGCGGGCGGTTGAAAATTTCAGGATTAGCGGATGGCGGTTCGGAAGGGAAATGATCCATGCCCTGGGCCTCATCAAATATGCCTCGGCAAAGGCCAATGGGGAGATAGGGCTGTTGGAGAAGACAATTTCCAGGGCTATACAGAAGGCCTCTGAGGAGGTCATGAATGGAAGATGGGACGACCAGTTTTTGATCGATATCTTTCAGACCGGCTCCGGGACTTCAACCCACATGAATGCCAATGAAGTAATCGCCAACCTGGCGAATAAAATCTTAGGGGGTAAAAAAGGAATCTACAAGCCTGTTCATCCCAATGACCATGTCAACCTATGTCAATCCAGCAACGATATCTTCCCTTCCGCTATCCATATCGCCTCAGTCAACCTTCTGCTGGAAAAACTTCTGCCCGCCCTAAGGGACCTCCATCAGGCACTCCAGGCCAAGGCGAAGGAGTTTCATCCCGTTCTTAAAATTGGCAGAACCCATCTCCAGGATGCCCTTCCCATTCGACTGGGTCAGGAATTTGAAGGATATGCGCAGCAGATGAAGTTCGGCATCTTTAGAATTCTAACCGCCATGGGATCCCTTTATGAACTTCCTCTGGGCGGGACTGCGGTTGGAACAGGAGCTAATACCCACCCGCGGTTTGCAAGAAAAGCCATCTCCATAATCAACAAAACGATCGGAGGACAGTTCCGGAAGGCGGCCTGTCACTTTGAAGCCCAGGGGGCACGGGATGCTTCAGTAGAGATGAGCGGGGCTTTGAAGACTGTGGCGGTCAGTCTCATTAAAATCGCCAACGACATCCGGTGGCTGGGTTCAGGCCCCCGTTGCGGAATTGGAGAAATTCATCTCCCGGAGACTCAACCTGGTTCCTCCATGATGCCCGGAAAAGTCAACCCGGTCATTCCTGAATCCATGATCCAGGTGTGCGCCCAGGTGATTGGAAACGATTCGGCAATCACTCTGGGTGGCCTCAGTGGCTATTTTGAACTCAATGCGATGATGCCGTTAATCGCTCACAATCTGCTGGAATCGATCCGGCTCCTTGCCAATGGAGTCAATAATTTCAACATAAGATGTGTCAAGGGATTGAAGGCCGATCAGAAACGATGTGAAGAGATGATTGAGAAAAGTCTGGCCCTGGTCACGGCCCTGGTTCCCAAAATTGGATATGATGAGGCCGCACGTATTGCCAGAAAGGCCCACCAGCAGAATAAGACGATCCGGAAGGTGCTGGAGGACGAGGGAATCTTTTCGAAGGAGGAGTTAAGTCGTTTATTAAACCCACGTTCAATGATCGGCCCAACAAAGAAGATGAAAGGGCGATGAGGTAACCTTAACGTTGCCTTGAAAATAAAAGTGTATAGTCCAAAGGTAACGGTAAAGATGCTCGTATCGTCATTCGGTTACGTTATTCGTATTCTAAATCTTTAACCGTAACCATTTGACGATTTACGAAACGGGCTTCGTAACCGTAACCTTAACCCAAGCACTCGGAGTATTTTCATGATTCGTGCCTGCACGCTGGAGTGCCTTTCTTTGCCAAAACGTTTCGGGCAAGCGTTTCGGCACGCAGGCGTGGGTGACGAACCTGTCATGAAGGATTGCCTTGAAAAGGGAGGTAGGCTTGACAATACCATATTGGGTGATCATCTTTAAATAAGGGATCAAATAGAGAAAGGAGTGTGATGATTATGTATTTCGTAACCATTTCGGAAATGTATGGGACGAATGGCGAAAAGATTGCCAGACAGGTGGCTAAGGAATTGAACTACACCTTCTATGGGGAGGAAGAGCTCTTCAAGGCGGCCGATGAGATGGGCTTTCTTTCCGATATCAAAAAATTGGGTGAAAAGAGCCCGGCACTATTGGAGAGATTCTTCAGCGAAAAGCCAAAGATCTACCTTGACCGGCTCCAGTCCGTCATCTACGAGGTCGCTAAAAAGGGCGATGCCATCTTCTTCGGTCGAGGAAGCCAGCTTCTGCTTCACTCTTTTGACTGTGCCTTCCATGTTCTCGTGACAGGCTCCATGGAGAAGCGGGTTAAGAGAGTGATGGAGGAGAATCAGGTCGGCAGAGAGGTGGCTGAAAGGGTGATCCACCGGTCTGACCATGACAAGAGGGGATTCATCCGGTTTGCCTTTGACGAAGACTGGTTAAACCCCCATCTCTATGATCTCATTTCCAATACCGATAAATTGAGCGTCGATTCAGTGGTAAAAATGATCGCTGACGGAGCCCGGTCGGAAGAGATCAAATCCTGTGGTATCGACTCCATCACCAACCTTAAAAGACTCTCTCTCCACCGCCAGATTGAGTCTGCCCTTCTGGAGTCCGGCCTGATGACTTCGCACCTTTTCTTCACGGTCGAGAATGGCGACTCGGTCAGGCTTTTTGGTATGGTAAACTCTCAGGAGGAGAAGGAAAAGGTCGAAACCCTTGCCAAGAAAGCGAAGGATATTAAGAGGGTGGCCAATGACCTGGTGGTCTTTAAAGCCTCAATGACCGGTGTCTAAAATTTGACCGAAATATTTTACTTCTCTTCTCACCCCATCCTCTCCCCAACGGGGAGAAGATGGAGAGTTTAGTGGTTGGACATCCAGCGGCAGGACCTCCTCTCAATCCGGTCCACACCTTCATAGAGGATCATTCCCAGGACTCCCATTCCCCTGATGCCAGTGTACATGGAGAGATAATCGAGCGTGCTCCAGGGGTCTAAGATGAAAAACCCCAGGCCGTTCTGTGTGGCAAAAGACTCGACGAAGAAGAGGACGGCAATCGAAGTCCCAATGTTGATCCTCAGGGAGGTAAGGATTTTCGGAAGGCACGCCGGAAAGATCGTGTGAAGAAAGATCTGTTTTGGACGGGCGCCTAATGAGAGGACGGAAAGAATCTGTTCTTCGTCGATTCCCTTTGAGGCGTCCCGGGTCGTCACCAGAATCTGAAAGAAGACGATGATGAAGATGATGAAGACCTTGGAAAGATCGCCCAGTCCGAAGAGAAGAAGGATGAGGGGAAGAAAGACAATCTTGGGGATCGGATAGATGAGGTAGATCATGGGCGAGACGAGCTCATCGATCCTCTTCCTTCTTCCTAAATAGAGCCCGAGGGGCACAGCCGTGATCAGCGCCCAGGAGAGGCTCAGAAGAATCCGGTAACCACTCACCCCAAAATGGTCCCCCAGTCCCTTCTCCACGCTGAGCGGCAGGATTGAGAAGACGGTGTGAGGATAAGGGAGGATCGGAGCCTTAAAGAGGAAGGCCAGAACATACCAGACTCCAAAGACCACAGCCGCTGCCATAAGGGTTCGACCTTTAAACATCCATCACCCCCGATGTTGAAAAAAAATTAAAACCCTGGTAATAATTTGGCTATTTAAAATAATTTTTCTAAATCCCTCCCCACCGTCCGGCGCCAAAGTCCCAATGCTTGGCGCACCATTAGCAGTGCGGCTCTGGACGGCGGCGCCTCCCTTTGCCTATCTAACGACAGGAAAATGATACCAAGGGGAAGTGGGGAGCGATTTTATGAAGCTTTTTCAAAGCGCTAAAGTGTTACGCAAAACTCAAGGAGGTAAAGTAATGATGTATCGCTTCCTTATTGTGATCGAAAAGGCGGAAGGCAACTATTCGGCTTATTCGCCTGATTTGCCGGGCTGTATTGCTACTGGCGCTACTCGTGAAGAAGCGGAGCGAAACATGCATGAAGCGATTGAGTTGCATGTGCGGGGGTTGCTCGAGGATAATCTGCCTATTCCTGAGTCTACCTCTTTCGCAGAATATGTTGCCGTCCAATAAGAACTGCGGACATTAAACTATCAGCACAAACCCCTTCCGCTGACAGCAGGTTTGTTAATACGTTTTATTTCCCAATTTGACTCTCCTTTTTTAAATAAAAAAACAAAACCAACCCACCCACAATCATTAAAGAGGAGAGGAGTTGGCCCAGGGTTAAGGGGCCTATGATGAACCCGATGTGTCCATCCGGCTCTCTAAAAAATTCGACGAAGAATCTGAAGCATCCATAGAAAAAGAGAAAGGCCGCTAAAAGCCCTCCTGTAGGAAGCTTTTTATCCTTGAGAAGCCAGAGGATGACGAAGAGAACCCCTCCCTCCAGCCCACTCTCATAGAGCTGAGAGGGATGTCTTGGCATTGGCCCCCCTCTCGGAAAAATCATCCCCCAGGGAACCTGTGTCACCCGGCCATAGAGCTCACCGTTGATAAAATTTCCGATCCTTCCCAATCCTAATCCAATGGGCGCGGTGACAATGATGAGGTCCGCAATCTTCCAGAAGGATTTCTTATTCCTCCAGGAGAATGAAACCCCCACGATCACCACACCGATCAACCCTCCATGAAAGGACATCCCTCCGCGCCAGATGGCAAAGATCTCAAGGGGATCAGCCAGATACATCTTGAGGTCGTAAAAGAGGACATACCCTAAACGGGCACCCACCATTAATCCAATGATGAGATAGAAGTAGAGGTTTTCCACCTCCACCCTTGAAACCCCGAAATTTTTTCTCTTCATCTGGTAACGGACGAGGAGGTAGGAACCAATAAACCCTAAGACATACATCATCCCATACCAGCTCACCCGGATCAGCCCCAGATCGATCATTATGGGATTCATGTCCACTTTCATGTCATCTCACCTGACATCATTTTATTCAATAACAGATAAAAGTTCAATCTATTTTGAGAAATAGTTGACCTTTAATCCTAATTTCTATATAATTTAATTTATGGAAGAACCCTCCAGAAAGCAGCAAACTCTTCAGGACCTGAAGAAATTGGTCCTCTCGAAGGCTTCCATCGTCTATATCCTCTCGGATGAAGAGGACCGTGTGGAAACTCTTCTTAAAGAGCTCTCCGCCACCTTTCAACCCGGGCCCAAACTTTTCATCTGGAACCCCTTTTATGGTCTGACCGGGGAGGGGGAGACCATAGAAAATTCCAAGGCTCCTTTCGATGCCCTGGATAGAGTAATCCAGCGAACGGAACAGGCTTTCTATCTCTTCGAGGGAATTCACTCCTTGATGGATGGAGATCCTCTTCTGACAAGAAAGATGAAGGATGTCCACCGGGCTCTTCGGAATCGTTATGCCACCCTCTTCATCGTCGCACCTGTTCTGGTTGTTCCAGAGGAACTCCGTCGCGATATGGTCATCTATGAACTTCCCATGCCGGACGACTCTGAAGTGGAGCGCATTTTAAACAGCGTGATCAGTGGGACCCCCCATGCCGCTAAACTGACAGAATCCCTGACACCCGATTTGAAAGAACATATGGTCAAGGCCGCCCTTGGCCTCTCCCTTGACCAGGTGGCCCGCGCCTTTCGGAGCGCTCTGATCGGGAGGACGACCCTCGATGCCTCTGTCATCGATGGGGTCATCGAAGAGAAGGGTCAACTGATCAGAAAGTCGGGAATCCTGACATTGATCACTGACCGGCCTACCCTCGATGAGATCGGCGGCCTCGAAAACCTTAAAGATTGGTTGAGGAAAAGAAGCGGTGTCTTAAGCAAAGAAGGGAAGACCTTTGGTCTTCAACTTCCGAAAGGGGTCTTAATCACCGGTGTCTCCGGATGCGGCAAAAGTCTCTGTGCGAAGGTCTTTGCCTCTTTCTGGCAAGTCCCTTTGCTTCACCTCGATATGGCGCGGCTTTACGACGGAACCATGGGAGAACCTGAGAAGGCCCTTCAGATCGCCATTCAAACCGCGGAGAGCATTGCCCCTTCTGTGCTCTGGATCGATGAGATCGAGGCGGGCATCAGCATTCAAAGTCAAAAGGCCGGGGGTGGGGCGCAATCGAGGGTCTTCGCCTCTTTCCTCACCTGGATGCAGGAAAAAAAGGACTTCGTCTTCATCGCCGCCACAGCCAATGTGATCGAACTCCTTCCTCCCGAAGTCTTGAGAAAGGGCCGCTTCGACCAGATCTTCTTCGTCACCCTTCCCAATGCCCAGGAGAGAAAGTCCATCCTGTCCATTCATCTGAAAAGGAATGGCGCAGACCTTTCAAAGATTAACCTAGATATGCTGATCAAGGTGACGGAAGGGTTTAACGGCGCTGAGATTGAGCAGGTGGTCTATGGGGCCATGGTCGATGCCTTCAATGATGGCCGGCCGCTGACCGAGCACGACATCATCATCGCCGTCGGAAATATCATCCCCCTTTCGACGACGATGAAAGAGGAGATTGGCAGGATGGAACGCTGGGCTTATCACCGAGCCACTCTCGCCTCCAAGAATTAATAATCCTCTTCCTTATCCTCATCATAATCTTCTTCATCTTCTTCATCTTCTTCATCTTCTTCGTCCTCTTTGTACTCGTCAGATTTTTCCTCTTCCTCCTCTTCATCTTTCCTTTTGGATTTGGTCTTCAGGTCGATCTTATCTAGACTCTCATCTCCCAGATCATCGATCACCTCGTTAAAAAAGAGCGCCAGAGAGACCAGGTATTCCTCGGGTATTTCTCGTAACCAATCCATGACCTTCTCCCCCATCTCCAGCTTTTCGCTTCCAGTGGAACTCTCCATCAGGTCGATGGCCTTGCGGTAATGCTTATTGAATGCACGGATCATAAATGGTCTTCCCTCCTATGCAAAAATGAATGAACCTGCGGATGACATTCTGCAAAACATTATACTTCCATCCCTCATTGTCAACAACAAAAAATGGGTTGTAAGTAACCCATCACTTATCCGGGGGACATTGGGTAGGGGAGGCTTTGGCCTCCCCTTTTTTTAGGGAAATCTTTTCAATCGAATCTGGTGATCTGGGCGCCGATAAAGGGCATCTTTAAAAGATACTCTTTCAATAAGACCTTCTTGACCTCTCCGCCCTTTCCTTTTGTGCCACTGGCATGGATGAGATAAGGTCCCTGTTCCATCTTAACAATCCCGATGTGCCCGACAATCTCCTCTTTTAGTCTCGTCTCTGGCTTTTTAATGAAAAAGAGGATATCTCCGTCCCTCATTTTCTCCATCCCTTTAAGGAGTCTATCGGAAGGAAGAATGTCCACGAACGCCTTGCCCCTCGACCCCTTGATTCTCATCGTCTTTCCAGCTTCTGAGGTGATCTCCCTCCCCCACCTTCCACTGAAGATCATATCTTCCCCGTATTCAAACCGGTCCTCATAATTGACGACCTTTCCATCCTTAAGAATTCCCTTTGAATGGAATCGTCTCTCGAGAGCAATCTGAATGGCCTCTTCAGGGGTGCGGCTCAGGGCAAGTTCCACTGCCCTGAAAGTCAGATACATGCAATCCACTCTCTCATCTGCGACAATCGTTGCCCTCGTGACATATTCGCCTAAAGGATCCTTATCGTACGGAACCCCAACAAACCTCTCCGCCCAGAAAGCAATTTTTTCGCCAACCGGCTTATTCATTAAGAGAGACTGAAATTTTTGGATCTCCTCATCCGTCAGGGCAAAACAGACTGGCAGGGAGAGATGGAAAATAAAAAGAATGAGAAATGCCGGGCAGAGAACTGCTTTCGTCTTCATTTAAAACGAGTCTAATGCTTTATCTCCAAACTTGCAAGAGATCATAAGGGAGGGCAAGGTTTCAGATTAATCCTCTCACTCATTCTGCTTGTAATAGGAGAAAAGAATTGCTATCATTTGCCTCTATGGATGCAAGAAAAATACTCGGAACGATAAAAAAAACCGAGTCGCCCCTAAAAAAGCAACTCTTGATGGTTGCCCTGATTACCAAGTCCCTGGAGGAAAAAGGGAAAAATCCTCCCATTATCATCGGTGGTTGTGCCTTATCTTACTATGCGAGGGAAGTTTATTTCACCGCGGATATCGATTTGGCCTATTCAGATAGAGAGGCATTGAATGAAGTTTTAACCTCTCTCGGCTATGAAAAACGAGGCCGATACTGGGTGAATGAAGAACTGAAAATGGCAATCGAAGTCCCAGCCTCTTCCCTTCCTGGAGAAGAATCGCCTGTGGAAGTGGTGGAAGTGGGAGAGGGACTGCAGTGCTGGATCATCGGTCTCGAAGACCTCGTCATCGATCGCCTCAATGCCTGCAAACATTGGAAATCGGAGATAGATGGCGAGATGGTTGAGTTGCTGACTAAAAAATACTTTAATGATCTGGATTGGGCTTATCTTGAGAAAAGGGCCCGATCCCCTGAAAATGATACTCTGAAAGAACTCTTAGAATTTAAAAAGAGCGCTGGACGATGAAGATCAAGAAGAAGAAATTTGAGGAGGTCTCGCCGGTGGAATTTCTCCTCCTGAGAGAGAAAATCGGTGCCGGAAGATATAGGAAGACCCGAAAGAGAAGCGTCGAGGAGCGAAAAATTCTCTTGGATCTTGGGTTGAAGAGGATCGAAGAGAAAGAGAAGGAAGACTTCATCCTTCTGGGCCCCAGGAGGAGAAAAGTCAGGATTCTATGATTAGGAAAAAGGGGGGCATCAGCCTGGTCCCCCTTTTTCTTGTCTGAGGTAATTGTTGAAAACAATTATCTGAATTGCAATATTGCAACCCCAGATTTATCACAGCCTTGGGTAGTTAAATATTTTAAATTACTCTGTGAAATCCTGGACTCTTATATACCGGACTTATTTAACAAACTTAATCGCGGTAGGGACGTCCGTTGCCATACGCCCCCCGCACAGATCCGTACAAGAAGGATTACTTCATACGGCTCTTACCTCGAGTAGTTCACGCAAAGCCTTTGGTTCGGGTATGGATGTTGTATTT
>Ga0214473_10002959_pt1 | contig 20766 bp, 20 predicted proteins | sample RVTome_7_FD_203509 | JGI IMG/M metagenome (GOLD analysis project Ga0214473, IMG submission 203509) | Soil microbial communities from uranium-contaminated site in the Upper Colorado River Basin, Wyoming, United States - RVT98D197 | ecosystem: Environmental > Terrestrial > Soil > Contaminated >... | reverse complement strand
CCAACGCGACGGGCGACACGCTGATCGACCTGCCGAACAGCTTCCGGCTGCCGTCGCAGTCGTCGATCGACGTGCTGGTGCGCCGGCCGCTGCGGCTGGCCGGCTCGCGGGGCAGCGTCTATCTCGACGTGCGCAATCTGCTGAACCGGCGGAACATCGTGGCGGTGCGCCGCGACACCGGCGCGCCGGGCCTCGGCGATCCGGAGATCCAACGGGCCGCGCAACAGGCGTACGATGCGAATCCCGCGCCGATTCCGTACGAGTCGCCGCGCTACCGCGCTTTCGCGGACGCGGACGGCAACGGGTTGATCGAGGGTCCGGTCGAGCTGCTTCCGCTGTTCGAGGCGGCGGCGAGCGACCTCTACCAGCCGCTGTTCGCGTACGGTCCGCCGCGAGTGGTGAGGCTCGGCGTCGAGCTTGTCTTCTAGCGTGCCCATCCGCTGACACCAGCGCTGGCTCGGCATCGCGGGAGGGACCACGGGGCGACTCTCGGGCCGGGTGGTGCAGTTCGGTCTCGGCCGCATCAGGCGATACCCTCGCGCCGCCGGGGGTGACGGAATCTTGACGGGGTCTTAACGCCGGCCCTTGAAGTCTTGAGGCCATTTTAGCGGCGTCCACCGTAGACTCCTGCGACATGGACGCCGACCCGCCTGTCATGGCCTGCGCGCTGCCGCTCACGCGGAAGCGCTGCCCGTGCCCATGATGCTCGACATCGTGTACGTCCTCGCGACGCTCGCCTTCTTCGGCCTGATGATCGCGTACGTCCGCGGCTGCGAGCGGCTGGGGAGCGAAGCCACCGGCGAGGAGGATCGGCCATGAGCGCCGAAACCGTCGTCGCCGTGCTCGTGTCGTTCCTCGTGCTCGTGTACCTGATCTACACCCTCCTCAAGCCCGAGAAGTTCTGACCGGGCGCGCGGTTCCAGGCTGGGCGACGACATGACACTGAACGGCTGGCTGCAGATTCTCTTCTTCGCCGTGATGGTGCTCGCCATCACGAAGCCCATGGGCGTGTACATCCTCCGCGTGTACGACGGCTCGCTGCGCTGGCTCGCACCCGTGGAGCGCGTGATCTTCCGGGTCTGCGGTATCGACCCCGACGAGGACCAGCATTGGACCCGCTACGCCGTGGGACTGCTGCTGTTCAGCGCCGTGTCGATGCTCGTCACCTACGTCGCGCTGCGCCTGCAGGGCTCGCTGCCGCTCAACCCGTTCGCGCGCGCGGGCGTGCCCGACCGCCAGGCGTTCGAAACCGCGGCCTCGTTCACCACGAACACGAACTGGCAGTCGTATTCCGGCGAGACGACGATGTCCTATCTCTCGCAGATGATGCAGCTCGCGTTCCACAACTTCACGTCGGCCGCGTGCGGCGTGGCGGCCGCGGTCGCGCTGGCACGCGGCGTCGCGCGGCGTTCGGCGGGCCGCCTCGGGAATTTCTGGGTCGATCTGGTGCGCGGCGCGCTGTATCTCTTCCTCCCGCTGTCGTTCGTGTTGGCCCTGCTGTTCGTGCAGCAGGGCGCGATCCAGAACTTCGCGCACTACGTCACGGTCACCACGGTCGAGGGCGTGAAGCAGGTCCTGGCCATGGGGCCCGTGGCGAGTCAAGCGGCGATCAAGCAGCTCGGGACGAACGGCGGCGGGTTCTTCAACGCCAACGCGGCGCACCCGTTCGAGAGCCCCACGCCGTGGACGAACTTCCTTCAGATGTTCGCGATCTTCATCGTCCCCGCCGGCCTCACCTACTTCTATGGGCGCTTGGTGAAGAATCAGCGCCACGGTTGGGCGCTCTGGGCGGCGATGTTCGTGCTGTTCGCGGGCGGTGTGACGACCGCTTATTGGGCCGAGGCGCATGGCAATCCGATCCACGCGGCGCGCGGAGTGGACGTCGTGGCGTCGGCCACGAACCCCGGCGGCAACATGGAAGGGAAGGAAGTCCGCTTCGGGATCGCCAACTCGGCCCTGTACGCGACGGTGACGACGGACGCCTCGTGCGGCGCCGTCAACAGCATGCACGACTCCTTCACGCCGATCGGCGGCATGGTGCCGCTGCTGAATATCCAGCTCGGCGAGCTGATCTTCGGCGGCGTCGGGTCCGGGCTCTACGGGATGCTGGTCATGGCGGTGCTGACGGTGTTCATCGCCGGATTGATGGTCGGCCGGACACCCGAGTACCTGGGGAAGAAGATCCAGAGCCGGGAAGTGCGCATGGCGATGCTGTACGTGCTGATCTTCCCGGCCGTGATCCTCCTTTTCACTGCGGCATCGGCCGTACTGCCCAGCGGGCTCGTCGGCCGTAACAACGCCGGGCCCCACGGTCTGTCCGAGATCCTGTACGCGTTCACCTCGACCACCGGGAACAACGGGAGCGCGTTTGCGGGGCTCACCGGCGGCACCTACTACTACAACACGCTGCTCGGATTGGCGACGCTGTTCGGCCGCTTCGCGATGATGGTGCCGATGCTGGCGCTCGCGGGCTTCCTCTCCGAGCGGAGGATCGTGCCCGCGTCGGCGGGGACGTTCCCCGTTACCACGCCGCTGTTCGTCACGCTGCTGGTCGGGGTGATCCTGATCGTGGGCGCGCTCACTTTCTTCCCCGCGCTCTCGCTCGGCCCCCTGGTCGAGCATCTGCTGATGGGCGCCGGAAGGCTGTTCTAGACCATGGCGACACTGAAGCGACCGCTGTTCGATCCGCCCATCGTGCGCCGGGCGATCCGGGACTCGTTCCTGAAGCTCGATCCCCGGCACATGGTCCGGAACCCGGTGATGTTCGTCGTGCTGATCGGGAGCGTGCTCACCACGCTGGTGCTGGTCCGGGACATGGTCGCGGGGCGCGGCGCGATCGGCTTCACCGTGCAGATCGCGCTGTGGCTCTGGTTCACGGTCGTCTTCGCGAACTTCGCCGAGGCGATGGCCGAAGGGCGGGGCAAAGCGCAGGCGGAATCGCTGCGCCGCTCGCGCACGCTCACGACCGCCAAACGCCTCAAGGACCCGAAGAACCGGACGCTCTTCGAGGCCGTGCCCGGGGATCTGTTGCGCAGAGGCGACGTCGTGCTGGTGACCCCTGGCGAGCTGATTCCCGGGGACGGCGAGGTGATCGAGGGAGTCGCCTCGGTGGACGAGTCGGCCATCACCGGCGAGTCGGCGCCCGTGATCCGCGAGTCGGGTGGCGACCGCTCGGCGGTCACCGGCGGCACGAAGGTGCTGTCCGACTATCTGGTCATTCGGATTACGGCGAACCCGGGCGAGACGTTCCTCGATCGCATGATCGGCCTCGTGGAAGGCGCCAAGCGCCAGAAGACCCCCAACGAGATCGCCCTGATCATCCTGCTGTCCGGGTTGACCATCGTGTTTCTGTTCGCGGTGGTGACACTGCAGCCGTTCGCGATCTACTCGGGGGGCGCGGTGGCGATTCCCATCCTCGTCGCGCTGCTCGTGTGCCTGATCCCGACGACCATCGGCGGTCTCTTGTCCGCCATCGGGATCGCCGGCATGGACCGGATGATCCAGCATAACGTGATCGCGATGAGCGGCCGGGCGGTGGAGGCGGCCGGGGACGTGGACACGCTCCTGCTGGACAAGACGGGCACCATCACGCTCGGCAACCGGCAGGCGGTCTCTCTCCTTCCCGCCGAAGGGGTCGCCGGGCAGTACCTGGCGGACGCCGCCCAGCTCGCCTCGCTCGCCGACGAGACGCCGGAGGGCCGGAGCATCGTCGTGCTCGCCAAGACGAGCTACGGGCTGCGCGAGCGCGACATCCACGGCCTCGGCGCGACGTTCATCCCGTTCAGCGCCCAGACCCGGATCAGCGGTGTCAACCTCGACGGGCGCCGGATCCGCAAGGGCGCCGCGGACGCGATCGAGGCGTTCGTCGGCGAGCAGGGCGGCTCCTGTCCGCCGGGCGTGCGGGCGACGGTAGAGGCGATCGCCAGTGAGGGGGGCACGCCGCTCGTGGTGGCCGAGAACGCCAGCATGCTCGGCGTCATCCACCTCAAGGACATCGTGAAGGGCGGCATCAAGGAGCGGTTCGCCGAGCTGCGCCGGATGGGGATCAAGACGGTGATGATCACCGGCGACAACCCGCTCACCGCGGCCGCCGTCGCCGCCGAGGCCGGCGTGGATGACTTCCTCGCCCAGGCGAAGCCCGAAGACAAGATGGCGCTGATCAAGCGGGAGCAAGCCGGCGGCCGGCTGGTGGCCATGACGGGCGACGGCACCAACGATGCGCCGGCGCTGGCCCAGGCTGACGTCGCCGTCGCGATGAACACGGGCACGCAGGCGGCCAAGGAGGCGGGGAACCTGATTGACCTCGACTCCAACCCCACCAAGCTCATCGAGGTGGTGGAGATCGGGAAGCAGCTCCTGATCACCCGCGGCGCGCTCACGACCTTTTCGATCGCCAACGACGTCGGCAAGTACTTCGCGATCATCCCGGCGATGTTCATGGTGACGTACCCCGCGTTGCAGGCCCTCAACATCATGCGCCTGCACTCGGCGCAGTCGGCGATCCTGGCGGCCGTGGTCTTCAATGCCCTCATCATCATCGCCCTCATCCCGCTCGCCCTGCGCGGCGTGCGGTGGCGCCCGGCGCCGGCCGCCGCGATCCTGCGCCGCAACCTGTGGATCTACGGCGTCGGGGGCATCCTGATCCCGTTCGCCGGGATCAAGCTCATCGACCTCTTGCTCGTCGCCATCCGGCTGGTGTGACCATGCTCAAGCACCAACTCCGTCCCGCGATCGCCGTCACGCTGGTACTGATGGTGATCACCGGGCTCATCTATCCGGGGCTCGTCACCGGGGTGGCGCAGCTCCTGTTCCCGCGGCAGGCCAACGGCTCCTTGATCACGGTCAACGGGCAGGTGGTCGGGAGCGAGCTGATCGGCCAGCAGTTCGCGGCGCCCCAGTACTTCCACTCGCGGCCCTCGGCTGCGGGGAACGGCTACGACGACACGCTGTCGGCCGGGACCAACAAGGGCCCCACAGACCTCAAGCTGGCCGACACGCTGATCGCCCAGGCGGTGGACAGCGCGGTGAGGCTGGACGGAGCGGTGAAGGGGCACGTGCCGGCCGATCTCGTAACCCGCTCCGGCTCGGGGCTCGACCCGCACATCTCGCCGGCCAGCGCCGAGCTGCAGGTCGCCCGCGTGGCGCGGGCCCGCGGCGCCGGTCCCGAGGCCGTCCGGGCGCTGGTGAACGGCGCCACCGAAGGCCGCCAACTCGGCTTCCTCGGCGATCCGCGGGTGAATGTCCTGAAGCTCAACCTGGCCCTCGACCGAGCCTTGCCGCTCCGTGCGGGCGCAGGCCCAAGACCAGAGTAGCGTTCGTGCGGTCACCATGCAGATTGCTCGTTCCCGTCGCCCGGCCGCCGGCGGAGTACGTTTCGCCGTCATGACCGAACGCCGGCCTGACCCCGAGGTCCTGCTCGCGCACGTGCGCGAGGAGGAGCGCCGCGCGACTCGCGGCCGGCTGAAAGTCTTCTTCGGCGCGTCGCCCGGCGTGGGCAAGACCTACGCGATGCTGGAGGCGGCGCGCGCCCGCGCGAAAGAGGGCGCGGACGTGGTGGTCGGGGTGGTCGAGACCCATGGCCGGCCCGAAACCGCCGCTCTCCTCGAGAACCTGCCGGCGCTCCCGCGGCGTCAGCTGGAATACCGCGGCATCACCCTCACCGAATTCGATCTCGACGCCGCGCTCGAGCGGCGGCCGACCCTGCTCCTGGTTGACGAGCTGGCGCACACCAACGCCCCCGGCTCGCGCCACGCCAAGCGCTGGCAGGACGTCGAGGAGCTGCTCGGCGCGGGCATCAGCGTCTACACCACCCTGAACGTCCAGCACCTCGAGAGCCTCAACGACGTGGTGGCCCAGATCACCGGCATCACCGTCCGGGAGACGCTGCCGGACTCGGTGTTCGACCAGGCGGACGAGCTGGAGCTGGCCGACCTCTCGGCTGGCGATCTTCTCACGCGCCTGAAGGAGGGAAAGGTCTACGTGCCCGAGCAGGCCGCCCGGGCGATCGAGCGGTTCTTCCGCGAGGGCAACCTCATCGCGCTTAGAGAGCTCACGCTGCGCCGCGCCGCCGAGCGCGTGGACGCCCAGATGCGCGGCTACATGCAGGACCACGGGATCCGCGAGACCTGGCCGGCCGGGGAGCGGATCCTGGTCTGCATCGGCCCGAATCCGGCCGGCGCCCGGCTCATCCGGGCGGGGAAGCGCATGGCCGCGGGACTGAAGTGCGACTGGGTCGTGGGGTACGTCGAAACGCCGGGCCAGTCGGTCTCTCCGGCCGACCGCGACGCGCTGGTGCAGAATCTCCAGCTTGCCCAGGAGCTGGGCGGGCGAACGGAGACGCTGAGCGGCCACCACGTAGCGGAGGAAGTGCTCGCCTACGCCCGCAGCCACAACGTCACCAAGATCATCGTCGGCAAACCCACGCACCCGCGCTGGCGTGACAAGCTGTTCGGGTCTCTGCACGACCAGCTCGTGCGCGGCAGCGGCGACGTGGACGTCTACGTCATCACCGGCGACGTGGACGCGCCGCGGGTGCGGCGACGCGCCCCGGCGAGACGGCGCCCGCCCCTCATCCAGTACGCCTGGGCCGCCCTGACGGTGGTCGGGTGCACCGCGGTTGGCGCCGCCGTGTTCCGGTACCTCTCGCTCACCGACGTCGCCATGGTCTATCTCCTGGGTGCGGGCATCGTGGCGTCGCGCTACGGCCGGGGCCCGTCGGTGTTCGCGGCGTTCATCAGCATCGCGCTGTTCAACTTCTTCTTTGTGCCGCCACGCTTCACCTTCGCGGTGGCCGACGTCCGCTACGTCCTGACGTTCGCAGTCATGCTCGGCATCGCCCTCGTGATCAGCGGCCTCACGCTGCGGATCCGCGAGCAGGCCGAAACGGCGCGCGAGCGGGAACGGCGCACGGCCGCGCTCTACGCGATGAGCCGGGAGCTCGCGGCGACCCGCGGCCTCCCCGAGCTGGCGACCGGGGCCGCCCGCCACCTCGGGGAGACCTTCGGCGCGCAGGTGCAGATCCTCCTGCCTGATGCTTCGGGACGACTGCAGATCCCCGTCGGAGCGCCGCCCGCCTATCCGATAGACGAGAAGGAGCGCAGCGTCGCGCAGTGGGTGTTCGAGAGCGGCCGGGTCGCCGGGGTCGGGACGGACACCCTGCCCGCCGCCCAGGCCCTCTACCTGCCGCTGGTCGCGTCTACCGGCGCCATCGGGGTCAGCGGGGTGCGGCCCGCCGATCCGAAGCGGTTCCAGGATCCGACGGCGCTGGGGCTGCTCGAGACGTTCGCCGGCCAGGCCGCCCTCGCGCTCGAGCGCGCCATGCTCGCCGAGCGGGCCCAGCGCGAGCAGGTGGAGATCGAGGCCGAGCGGCTGCGCACCTCGCTGCTCAGCTCGCTGTCGCACGATCTGCGCACCCCCCTCGGCGCGATCACCGGCGCGGCGAGCAGCCTGCTCGAGGACCGGGGCGGCCTGGCGGCGCCGGTGCGGCAGGACCTGCTCGTGACGGTGCTCGAGGAGTCGCAGCGGATGAACCGCCTGATCGGCAACCTGCTGGACATGATCCGCGTCGAAAGCGAGGCGCTGCAGGTCCAGAAGGAGTGGCAGGCGCTCGAGGAGATCGTGGGAGTCGCGCTGATCCGGCTCGAGGACCGCCTGCGCGAGCACCCGGTGCACGTCGCCCTCCCGCCGGACCTGCCCCTGGTGCCGCTGGACGGGGTGCTCATCGAGCAGGTGTTCGTCAACCTGCTCGAGAACGCGGCGAAGTACACGCCCGCCGGGAGCACCATAGACATCTCCGCCACCGCAGTGAACGGCCTGGTCCGCGTGGACGTCGCCGACCGCGGTCCGGGACTTCCGGCCGGCGAGGAGAACCGGATCTTCGAGAAATTCCATCGGGTCGCGGGGGCCGGCGCGCAGAGCGGCGTCGGGCTGGGTCTGACCATCTGTCGCGGCATCGTCACCGCGCACGGCGGGAGGATCTGGGCGGAGAATCGGCCCGGCGGGGGCGCCGTGTTCCGCTTCACACTTCCGGTTTCGGGACCGCCAGCCCCGGGCGTACCCAGCGAGGTAGAAGCCGAGTAGCTTCGAGCGCATGGCCGACGCCACGCCGCTGGTACTGGTGATCGAAGACGAGCCTCAGATGCGGCGCTTTCTGCGGGCCGCCCTCGAGAGCCACGACTATCGTCTCGTGGAAGCCCCGACCGCGCGGGAGGGCCTGGCCCACGCCACCGGCCGTAACCCGGACGTCGTCCTCCTCGACCTGGGGCTTCCGGATGGAGACGGCATCGACCTCACCCGGCGCATCCGGGAGTGGTCCGCCATGCCGATCATCGTCATCTCGGCGCGAGGCAGGGAGCAGGACAAGATCGCCGCCCTCGACGCGGGGGCCGACGACTACCTGACCAAGCCCTTCGGGATCGGCGAGCTGCTCGCCCGGCTCCGGGTGGCGTTGCGCCACGCCACGCGGCTCGCCGGCGCGCCGGAGGACCCGGTCCTCACCGTCGGCGACCTGCGCGTGGACCTCGCGTCCCGGCAGGTGTCCGTGGCGGGCGCGGAGGTGCACCTGACCCCCATCCAGTACAAGCTGTTGGCCGTGCTGGTCCGCCACGCGGGCAAGGTGCTCACGCACCGCCAGCTGCTCAAGGAGGTGTGGGGGCCGAACGCCGTCGAGCAGACCCACTACCTCCGCGTCTACATGACCCAGCTCCGGCACAAGCTGGAGCGTGAACCGGCGCGACCCCGCTATTTCCTGACGGAGTCCGGCGTCGGGTACCGACTCAAGCTCGACTGAGTGCCCGGCCGCTGGGCCGCCGCGCGTGGTCGGGTTGAGCGTCGAGGTTATCTTCTAGCGTGCCCATCCGCCGCACCAAGATCGTCGCCACCCTCGGCCCGGCCAGCTCCAGCCTAGGGGTCGTTGCCGCGCTGATCGCCGCCGGCATGGACGTGGCGCGCATCAACGCGAGCCACGGCACCGCGGAGCAGCGCGCGGAGTGGATCCGGCTCGTGCGCCGCGCGGCCGAGGAGGCGGGACGGCCCGTGGCGGTGCTCTTCGACCTTCAGGGCCCGCGCATCCGCGTTGGCGACCTGCCCGCGCCGATCGAGCTGGAGCAGGGCAGCACGGTCGTCTTCGCCCCCGAGGACCGGGCGCAGCCCGGCCAGATCCCCACGACCTACGAGGCGCTCGCCACGGACGTGCGCGTCGGCACGCGCATCCTGCTCGACGACGGCGTGCTCGCTGTCGAGGTGACCGAGGTGCGGCCGCCGCAGGTCGAGGCGCGCGTCATCTACGGCGGCGAGCTGAAGAGCCACAAGGGCATGAACCTCCCCGGCGTCGAGGTTTCGGCGCCGACGCTGACCGAGAAGGACCGGGCGGACCTCGCCTTCGCGGCGGAGCACGACGTGGACTACGTCGCGCTCTCCTTCGTGAGGCGCGCCGAGGACATGGAGCAGCTGCGCGGCCTGCTGCCGAAAGCGATCCGCGTCATCGCGAAGATCGAGAAGGACACCGCGCTCCGGGACATCGAGCGGATCATCGAGGCGAGCGACGGGATCATGGTCGCGCGCGGCGACCTCGGCGTGGAGCTGCCGTTCGAGGAGGTGCCGCTGGTGCAGAAGCGGCTGATCCGCCTCGCCATCCAGCACCGCCGGCCGGTGATCACCGCGACGCAGATGCTGGAATCCATGGTCCACGCCCCACGCCCGACGCGCGCCGAGGCCTCCGACGTCGCAAACGCGATCCTCGACGGCACCGACGCCGTGATGCTCTCGGCCGAGACCGCGGCGGGGGAGTACCCGCGTGAGGCCCTCGAGGCGATGGACCGCATCATCCGGGAGATCGAACGGAACGACGAGGGGCCGCGCCGCCGCGAGCAGCGTGCCGCCGACCAGGAGGTCCCGGTGCGCACCGAGCTCGCCGTCGCCGCCGCGGCCGTCGCCGCGGCGCGGATGCTGCACGCGCCGCTCATCGTCTGCTTCACCAAGAGCGGGTTCACCGTGCGCGTGGTGTCGGCCGCGCGCCCGCCGGTGCCGGTCCTCGCCGTCACCGACACCGTGAAGGTGTTCCGGCAGCTTGCGCTCCAGTGGGGCGTCGTGCCGATGAAGGCCGACCAGCCGCCGCGCTACGACGCCATGCTCGACGCGGCACGCGAGCGGATCCTCGTGCTGGGCTACGCGCAGAAGGGGGACCGCGTGGTGGTGATCGCCGGCGTGCCGTTCGACGTACCCGGCTCCACCAACATGGCCAAGGTCGAAGAGGTCTAGCCCGCCGTGAAGCTGACCTTCCTCGGCACCGGGACCTCGTTCGGCGTGCCGCAGATCGGCTGCTCCTGCCGGGTCTGCACCTCGGCCGACGAGCGCGACCGGCGCTGCCGTACCAGCGTCGTCGTGGAGCAGAACGACCGCCGCATCCTCGTGGACACGCCGCCCGAGCTCCGTCTCGCCATGGTGCGCGCCGGCATCGGTGCGGTGGACGCCGTGCTCTACACCCACGACCACGCCGACCACACCCACGGCATTGACGACCTGCGCGCCCTGTCGGGGCAGCGCCGCGGCACCCTGCCGATCTACGGTCCCGCCGACGCCCTGGAGCGGATGACGCGGAAGTTCGACTACATCTTCGACCCGGCGGTCCAGCCCATCCCGGGTTCGGCGCGCCCCGCCGTGACGATCACGCCGCTCGAGCCTGGCACACCGGTCACCGTCGCGGGGATGGCGGTGCTGCCGCTCGCGTTCGACCACGGCCCGACCACGGTGTTCGGGTATCGCTTCGGGCGGATCGCGTACGTGACCGACGTCAAAAGCATCCCCGACCCGGCGCGCCGGTCGCTCCAGGGGGTGCGCGTCCTGGTCCTCAACGCCCTCTGGTACCGCGAGCACCCGACCCACCTCTCGATCCCCGAGGCGGTCGAGACGGCGCGGGCGATCGGGGCCGAGCGGACGTACCTCACCCACCTCACCCACGAGACCGGGCACGCGGAGCTGGAGGCGGAGCTCCCGCCCGCGGTCCGGCCGGCGTACGACGGGCTGGTGGTGGAGGTCTAGCGGGGCGTCACGCCACGCTCAGCTCCATCTGTTTGGTGTACTTCCCGTAGCGCGCGGCGCTCACGCAGCGGCCCCGCTTCGCGAGCGCCTTCTGCCCCGCGGCCACGCCCGAGGCCTGCCCGCCCCACGCCTTGAGTGCCTCGTCCTGCAACGCGCGGCCGTACGAGTAGCTCAGCTGCCACGGGTGCTCGCCCAGCGCGTTCATGGCGTTGAGGTGCGCCGTGGCGACCTCGGGGCTCTGGCCGCCCGAGAGGAAGACGATCCCCGGCACCGCCGCCGGCACGCAGCGGCGCAGGCACCGCACCGTAGCCTCCGCCACCTGCTCGACCCCCGCCTGCACGGGGCACTGCTTGGCGGAGATGACCATGTTGGGCTTGAGCAGCATCCGCTCGAGCACCACGCGGTGCGCGTGCAGCGTCATGAAGACCGTCTTCAGCGTCGCCTCGGTGACCTCCTCGCAGCGCTCGATCGTGTGGCCCCCGTCCATGAGGACCTCGGGCTCGATGATCGGTACCAGCCCCTGCTCCTGCGAGAGCGCGGCATAGCGGGCGAGCGCGTGCGCGTTGGCTTCGATGCAGAACGGGGTCGGGAGGCCGTTGCCGATCGTGATCACCGCCCGCCACTTGGTGAACCTGGCGCCGAGACCGAAGTACTCGGCCAGCCGCTCGCGCAGGCCGTCGAGCCCCTCGGTGATTTGCTCGCCCGGGAAGCCGGCGAGCGCCTTGGCGCCCTTGTCCACCTTGATGCCGGGGATGACCCCCTGCTTCTCGAGCACACCGGCGAACGGGGTCCCGTCGTCCGCTGTGTGGCGCAGCGTCTCGTCGAACATGATGACGCCGCTGATGTAGTCGCCGACGCCGGGCGCGGTGAACAGCATCTGCCGGTAGGCGCGGCGGTTCTCCTCGGTGTTGGGGATGGTGATGCTCTTGAAACGCTTCTCGATCGTCCCGAAGCTCTCGTCGGCCGCGAGGATCCCCTTGCCGGGCGCGACCATCGCCTGGGCGGTGGCTGCGAGATCGTGGCTGGTCATCGTGCTCCCTCGTTCACTGGGCTCCCTCGAAGGCAAACGCCGTAGTATCCTCGTTTGAAAGCGGCTTGCGGTCGCGGGAAAACGTAGTCGGCGCGCGGCATGCTCGCCAGTTGCCGGGGCGTCGGCTATCTTTCGGCCCGCACGTACGAGGAGGAGACAGGTATGGCACGGCATCACGATGAGGACGAGGAAGTCGTGGTCGTCGAGAAGCACGGCCACGGCGTAGCGCCGTTCCTCTGGGGCCTCGCCGTCGGGGCCGCCCTCGGCCTGCTGCTCGCGCCGATGAGCGGCAAGGAGCTGCGCGGCCAGATCGCGGAGCGCGGGCGCAAGCTGAAGCACCTGGCCGGCGAGCGGCTCGAGGAGATGGAGGAGGCGGTCTCGAGCGGCTACGACAAGGCCCGTGCCCGCGTCGAGGAAGGCCTCGCGAGCGCCAAGCGCAACGTGCAGGAAGGCCGCCAGTTCGCCCACGACGTCGCCGATGCCGGCCGCGCGGCGGCGGGCACGGCGCGCGAGGAGCTGGAGCGGCGGCTCGCCGAGGCGCGCGAGGCGCGCCGCACCGGCCGCCAGGGCGGGGACGAGGAGCCGGTCGCGTAGCAGCCGTGCGGGCGGCCGCGCAGCGCTGGCTCTTCGCCTGGCACGACGTCCGCCGCTTCGTGGTTCGCGTCTACGAGGGCACGGCGGAGGCGAACGTCCCGTTCCTGGCCAGCGGGCTCACCTTCGACGCCCTGCTCGCCGCCATCCCGCTGGTGCTCGTCGTCCTCTCCCTGGTCGGGCACCTTGTCACCGCCGGTGCCGCCGCCGCCCAGGTCGAGCTGGCGGACTACATTCGCCGCTTCTTCCCGGCGTCGGGGCGCAACGCCGATCCGTTGCAGCAGGTCCTGGAGCTGATCCAGGGCGTCGCGCGCTCGAGCAGCACGCTCAGCATCTTCGGCCTCCCGCTCTTCGTCTGGTTCTCCACCCGGCTCTTCGGGTCGCTCCGCGCGTCGCTCTGCGAGGTGTTCGACACCGAGGAGACGCGCTCGTGGGTGATGGGCAAGCTCTACGACATCGCCCTCGTGTTGGTCACCGGGTTTCTGGTCGTGGCGAACACGGCGCTCTCCGAGGGATGGAGCTTCCTGGCGCGGCGGAACGTGCGGTTCAGCTTCCTCGAGTACTTCGGCGCGCAGCTGCTCGCCTTCTTCTTCATCGTGCTGCTGTTCGTGATCGTGTTCCGCTTCGCCCCCGCGCGCCGCATCCGCTGGGACACCGCGCTGGTCGCCGCGCTCACCTGCGCCTTCGGCTTCGAGGCGGCGAAGCAGGTGCTCGCCGTCTACTTCGAGCACTTTGTGCGCCCCGACCGCCTGGTGAGCGACGCCAGCCTCGGCGCGCTCCTGGTGTTCGTCGGCTGGACCTACTACATGACCTTCGTGTTCCTCGTGGGCGGCACGATCGCGCAGGTGTACGAGCTACGCCGCCGCCAGGCGACCCAGCGGGCCCTGTTGCACGATTGAAAGGCCGTGATCCACACCGAGATCGTCGCCTTCCAGTGGGGAGTCGCGGACCTCGTCGGCGACAGGTTCAGGCGCGGCAGGTGCCAGCATGTCATCCTCCCGCTCACCGTGTTGCGCCGCCTCGACTGCGTGCTCGAGCCCGTCAAGAAGCGAGTCCTGGATACCCAGGCCTAGCGCGGCTCCGCAGACCCGGGTTGGTGTTACAAAGCGTCGGTAGATATTGACAAATACCGACTATTTGTAACATTTCACCCATGGCTGTTACCCATCGTGCTCAGGCAGGCTCGAACGGGCCGCGCCACCGCGAGCGCCTCCTCCAGCTGGCGCGCGAGCGTGGAGTCGTCCGCACGCGCGATCTTGCCGCGCTCGGCGTCCCGCGCGTGTACCTGCGACGCCTGGTGGCGCAGGGCGCCCTCGAACGGGCTGGCCGCGGGCTCTACATCCTGGCCGGGTTCGACGTCACGGAGCACCATACGCTGGCCGAAGTGGGGACCAAGGTGCCAGCCGGCATCGTCTGCCTCCTGTCCGCCCTGGCGTATCACGTGATCGGTACGCAGCTCCCGCACCAGGTGTGGCTGGCGATCCCAATGAAGGCGCGGCGGCCGCGGGTGACCGATCTGCCGATCAGGATCGTGCGGTTCTCCGGCGCTTCGCTTGTTGCGGGCGTCGAACCGCGCCGAATCGAGGGCGTGACCGTCCGCATCACCAACCCGGCGCGCACCGTCGTGGACTGCTTCCGCTTTCGCAACAAGATCGGTCTCGATGTGGCCGTCGAGGCCCTCAAGGAGGGTTGGCATGACCGCCGATTTACGATGGACGAGCTGCATGAGATCGCCACGGGACTCCGCTCCGCCAAGGTCATACGCCCATATCTGGAGATGCTCGCGTGAGGGCTCGGCCCGCCGACGTCGCTGCTTCGATACGGGATCGCCTGCGCCGCCACGCTTCGGCAACGGGCGTGGACTTCCAGCGCGTGCTCGACCAATACGCCGTGGAGCGGCTGCTGTATCGGCTCACGCGGTCGCCTCACGCCGATACGTTCGTGCTGAAAGGTGCGCTGCTGTTCAGCGCGTGGGACGGCGGCCCCCATCGGCGCACGCGTGATGCCGACCTGCTCGGCTACGGCGACCCTTCCGTGCGCCGCATCAGCGAGGTGTTCCCGGAAGTGGCGGCGACCGTTCCGGACGTAGACGATGGGCTGATCTTCGAAGCCGCCGCTGTTCGGGTGGTGCCGGTCCGAGAGGACGAGGAGTACGCCGGGCTGCGCGTGACCCTGCGGGCCAGGCTCGCCGGAGCGCGCGCCAACCTGCAGATTGACGTCGCCTTCGGACAGGCGGTCGTCCCCGAGCCTCAGGTGGTCGAGCTCCCGGTGCTCCTGGACTTGGCGCGACCCAGACTTCGGGGGTATCCCGTCGAGAGCGTCGTCGCAGAGAAGTTCGAAGCGATCGTGCGGTTCGGGCTGAGGAACGGCCGCCTCAAGGACTACTACGACTTGTGGCGTATCTTCTCCCAGTACCCGCCGGGGTCGCGGATGCTGGCACGTTCGGTTGCGGCGACGTTCGCCCGTCGCGGCACGGCGCTGCCGGCGGACGTGCCACCGGGCCTGTCCGACGGGTACGCCGACGCGGATCGCCGTCGCCAGTGGGTTGCCTTCCTCGAGCGCACGGCGGCAGCGGAGCGGCCCGAGCTGGGTGAGGTGATCGCAACGGTGAGGAGCGGCATCATGCCGATCGTGGTGCGCGCGCGCTCCCATGCCTGACGTCTCCGAGCGCCGATTCGAAGACGCCATCGAGGCCGGGCAGCTCGCTTCCTTCCACCCCCTTCGAGCGGGCTTAACCCCGATCTCCAGAGGATGGTGAACACCAACTTCAAGTTCTACAAGCGCGTCACGGACGTCGACGCGTTCGGCCGCAATCTTGTGCACTGGCTGTTCGAGCGCTACCGCAAGGTCGCGACCAAGGATGCGCCACGTGAGCCGCGCGATTGACCTGCGCAGTGATACCGTCACGAAGCCGTCCGCCGCCATGCGGCAGGCGATGGCCGAGGCCGAGGTGGGGGACGATGTCCTCGACGGCGACCCGACGGTGCGCCGGCTCGAGGAGCGCGTCGCCGAGCTGCTCGGCAAGGAGGACTCGCTCTTCTTCCCGTCGGGCACCCAGGCCAACCAGAGCGGGATCTGGCTCGACACGCGGCCCGGCACCGAGCTGCTGATCGAGGCCAACGCGCACATCGTGCACTACGAGATCGCCGGCGTCGCCGCGATTTCGGGCGTCCAGATCCGCCCGATCCAGACGCTGGACGGCCTGCTCAGCGCCGAGCTGGTGCGGGCCGCGGTGCGTCCCGCCTCGGCCCACGTCCCGCGCCCGTCGGCCATCGCGATCGAGAACACCCACAACGCGGCCGGCGGCAAGGTGATGCCGGTCGCCGTCGCGGACGCGATCGGCGCGCTGGCGCAGGGGCTCGGCCTGCCGCTGCACCTCGACGGCGCGCGGCTGTGGAACGCCGCCGCCGCGCTCGGCGTGCCGCCCGCGCGTTGCGCCCGCCCCGCGGTCACGGTGATGGTGTCGTTCTCCAAAGGCCTCGGCTGCCCGGTGGGCTCGTGCCTGGCGTTCCCGAAGGCGGCGCGCGTAGACGTCTGGGAGATCCGCAAGCGGCTCGGAGGGGGAATGCGCCAGTCGGGCATACTCGCCGCGGCCTGCCTCTACGCGCTCGACCACAACCTCGACCGGATCGCCGAGGACCACGCGCACGCGAAACGACTGGCGGACGGGCTCATGGGGCACCCGAGCGTGAAGCCGCTCGCTCCCGAAACCAACATCGTGATGCTCGATCTCGTACGTGAGAAGGACACCGCGGACACGGTGATCCCGAAGCTGGCCGAGCGGGGCGTGAAGGTCGTGCCGTTCGGCCCGCGTCGGCTCCGCGCCGTGACCCACTTGGACGTGAAGGCACACGACATTGATCGGGCAATCGAGACCATCGCGGCGGTGCTCGGGTAGCGGCGTCTCCCTGGCGGCGGCGCTGCTCGCCGTGAGCGCCGTTCGCGTCCCCCTCGCCGCGCAGCAGCAGGACACCGCCCGCGCCGACACCGCTCGCTACACGCTCCCGCCCATCACCATCTCCGCGACCCGCGAGGCGCGGTCACTCTTCGACGTGCCGCTTGCCGTCACCCGCGTGGACAGCCAGGCGCGGTTCGGGACCGCCGGCTACGGGCTCGACGACGCGCTCGGCTTCGTGCCCGGCGTCATCGCCCAGTCGCGCTACGGCGGGAGCGACGTGCGGCTCGTCATCCGCGGCTTCGGGGCCCGCGGCGCTGGCGACCGCGCGAACGCGGGGACGGCCCGCGGCGTGCGCGTCCTGCTCGACGGCGTGCCCGAGACCGAGCCCGACGGCCGCACCTCGTTCGACAACATCGACCTCGCGGCGGTGGCGGGCGTCGAGGTCGTCCGCTCCAACGCGTCCGCGCTGTGGGGCAATGCGGCGGGCGGCGTGGTCAGCCTCAGCACGCTGCCGGACGCGACCAGCGGGACGCTCGGCGTCGAGGCGATGGCGGGAGCGTTCGGCCTGCGGCGCTACGTGGCGCGCGGCGCCGCGCCGCTTGGCACGGGCACCATCGGCGCGACGGTCGTACATACCGACTTCGACGGATGGCGCGCGCACTCCGGCGCCACGCGCTCGATCCTGAACGTCGCGGCGCGCACCGACCTCGGCGGCGGTACGCGGCTCGGGATCTTCGCCGTGGCGACCCTCAACCGATTCCGCATCCCTGGTCCGCTCACCCGGGCCCAGGTGGACAGCGCCCCGAGCCAGGCGAACGCGACGTACGCGCAGCGCGACGAGCGCCGCAACAACCGCCTCGGCCGGCTCGCGGTCTCGCTCGAGCACCAGCTCGGCCATGCGACCGGCGTCAGCGCCCTGGTGTTCGTCGGACCGAAGTTCCTCCAGCGCTCCGAGCGCGGCACGTTCCGCGACTTCACGCGCTATCACGTCGGCGGGAGCTTCGTGCTCCGCCAGGGGGTACGGCTGGGCCCTCGTGCTTCCGGCACGCTGCTCGCGGGCGTGGACGAGGCGTACCAGGACGGCGCCATCCTCTTCTACTCGCTCACGCCCCAGGGCACCCGCGGCGACACCGTCCGCGCCGACAAGCGCGAGGGCGCCAACAACGCGGGCGCGTTCGCCCAGGGCGAGCTCATGCTGGGCCGCGCGAGCGTGACCCTGGGCGCGCGCTACGACGCGATCGCCTACTACTACGACGACTTCCTCGATCCCGCGATCGACGCCCGCAGGACGCTCAGCCGGGTGACCCCGAAGCTGGGCCTCACCTACCGGCTCGGGGCGGCGCACGCCGTGTACGCGAGCCTCGGCGGCGGCGTCGAGGCCCCGGCGGGCAACGAGGTGGACCCGGCGGGCACGTTCGGCCTGGACACCGTCACCGCGATCAATCCGCTGCTCGAGCCGATCCGGTCCACGACCGTGGAGATCGGCACGAAGCGCGCGGTGGCGGTCCGCACGGGACTCGTGCGCGCGCTCGCCTACGACCTCGCGCTGTACACGACCGGCGTCACGAACGAGATCGTCCCGTACCGGGGCGGCCGCTTCTACTTCACCGCCGGCAAGGTGCGGCGCAGCGGCGCCGAGCTCGGCGTGACCGCGCACTTGGCGGGCGACCTCACGCTGCACAGCGCGGTCACATGGTCGCGCAACCGCTATCGCGCGTACGTTGTGGACTCCGTGCACTACGGGCGGCCCGGGGCCCTCGCCGACTACGCCGGCAACCGCGTCGTCGGGGTGCCGGACGCCTTCTACGCGGTGAGCGTCGTGCACGCGCCGCCGTTCGCGCGGCCGGTGAGCGTGCGGCTCACGCTGCAGGGGATGTCGCGCTACTTCGCCGACGACGCGAACGCCGTCGCGGTGCCGGGCTGGGCGGTCGCCAACCTGACGCTCGGACTGGAGCGGCCGGTGGAGGTCGGCGCGGGCGTCGCGGTGCGCGGGTTCGTCACGCTCAACAACGTCTTCGACGAGCGGTACATAGCCTCCGCGTTCCTGAACCCCGATGTCGTGGCCGGGGTCCCGGTCGCCTTCGAGCCGGGGCTGCCGCGACATCTCGTGATCTCGGTCGGCCTCAGCCGGAACTGAACCCATCCACGTGGCCCCCATGACCTTCGATCTCGATGAAGCCGTCACCATCCTGGCGCGCACGCCAGCGACTGTGGCCGCGCTCCTCCGCGACCTTCCTATCGGCTGGACGACCTGCGACGAGGGGCCCGAGACCTTCAGCCCCTACGGCGTCGTGGGTCACCTCATCCACGGCGAGCGCACCGACTGGATCCCGCGTGCGCGGCTGATTCTCGAGCGCGGCGAGACCACCGCGTTCGAGCCGTACGACCGGTTCGCCCAGTACCGCGAGTCGGAGGGCAAGACGCTCGGCGAGCTGCTCGAGACCTTCGCGATGCTTCGGGGGCAGAACCTCGAGACCCTCCGGAGCTTCCGCCTCACGGCGGCGGACCTCGACCGCCGCGGGCGCCACCCCGACTTCGGTCCGGTCACGCTGCGCCAGCTGCTGGCGACCTGGGTCGTGCACGACCTCGGCCACATCGGCCAGATCGCCCGCGTCATGGCCAAGTGCTACCGCGCCGATGTCGGCCCGTGGGCTGCCTACCTGCCGGTCCTCACCCGCTGACGCCTGCGTCCCGTTTCGACTATCTTTGTCCCCGCCCCAGGCCCCCCGGGCACGAGCGCGCGAACCGCGTCAGGGCCCCGAAGGCAGCAGCGCTAAGCGATGTCTTGCGTCGCGGACGGTGTCCTGGGGCATTCCCTTTCCTGTGCGTGCGGTCGTGCGGCCTGCGGTGTGCAGCGGGCTCCTCGTGATCGTCTCCACCGTGCTACCCTACCTCGGCACCGCCTCCCACACCTCCGGCAGCGCGATCGCCAGCTCCGGCGCGTCGGGCGTGACGCGCCAGCGGAGCACGTCGGTCACTAGTTCGGGGGCCTCATCCTCGGGATGCCAGACCTCGACCACCCGCCGGTCCGCGTCCACGATCCAGTACGTGCCGACGCGATTCTCCTGGTAGGCGGTCCGCTTCACCACCCGGTCCCCGCGCGTGCTGGAGCTTGAGAGCACCTCGACCACCAGCCGCAACGACTTGTAGGTGCGCCAGTCCGTCGAGACTTCTTCCGGCACCACGACGAGCATGTCCGGCTGCACCCAGATGTCCTCGCCCCAGAAGATGTCCGCCGGGCCGGGGAAGAGCGTGCGTTCCAACCCGAGAGGCTTGAGGTACTCGTGGAGGCGACCGAGCAGTTGCATCACCACGCCCTGGTGGACGGCCCGCGGCGCCGGCGTCACCAGCAGCTCGCCGTGGACCACTTCGTAGCGGTTGCCGTCGTCGGGCCAGGCGTAGACCTCCTCGACGGTGTACCGGCGGGCAGTGGGCGTGGCGGGCATGGCCATACTATGAGACCTCGGCGGCCGAGTGGGCAAGAGGGGCGCACGGCCCGAAGATGGCGTCGCGCCTCGGCAATCCAGGTATCCAATCATTGCACGCCGGTACGTCCCGTTGCGACCGTCATTAGCCGCGTCGCGATTGCGCTTCGCGCCGATTAGCTTTCGCCCTCGCCCATGACGACCTGCCGACTGCCGTCTGCCGCCTGCCGACTGTCCTGATGCACGTCGCCCTCGCCCGCAAGTACCGCCCGAAGGCGTTCGGCGACCTGGTCGCCCAGGAGCACGTCGCGCGCGCGCTCCGGGGCGCGGTCGAGCAGGGCCGCGCAGCTCACGGCTACCTGTTCGCGGGACCGCGCGGGGTAGGGAAGACGACTGCGGCACGCATTCTCGCCATGGCGCTCAACTGCGAAACGCGCCACCTGGCGGCTGCTTCGCCACGCCGGCCGGAGCCGGAGTCCAAGGGCACGCCGGGCGCGGCCTTGAGCGGGGAGCCCTGCGGGGAGTGCGTGACGTGCCGGCGCATCTGGGAGGGTTCAGCCTCGCTCGACGTGATCGAGATAGACGCCGCCAGCAACCGCGGCGTGGACGACGCCCGGGACCTCCGCGAGCGCGCGATGTACGCCGCCTCGCAGGAGGGTCGCCACAAGATCTACATCGTGGACGAAGCGCACATGCTGACGCGCGAGGCGTGGAACACGCTCCTCAAGATCCTCGAGGAGCCGCCGCCCGGCGTGCACTTCGTCTTCGCGACCACCGAGCCGCAC
>Ga0214473_10002958_pt1 | contig 20766 bp, 15 predicted proteins | sample RVTome_7_FD_203509 | JGI IMG/M metagenome (GOLD analysis project Ga0214473, IMG submission 203509) | Soil microbial communities from uranium-contaminated site in the Upper Colorado River Basin, Wyoming, United States - RVT98D197 | ecosystem: Environmental > Terrestrial > Soil > Contaminated >... | reverse complement strand
AAGAAAGCCGCATTTCAACACGCTATTTCCTCGTTCATCTTCTGGGTTCATTTTCACCTGCCGCCCTTCCAGCGTTCATTTCAAAAGCCCGAAACGCGCCGTGGTATGTCGCCCGGAATCTCGCCATTGTTCTCGGTAAGATGGGACTTTCCAAGACCTTGCCTGCTCTCAGGGGCCTGGCGAACCACCCTCATCACAAGGTGCAAAGAGAAGCCTTGAAAGCCCTGAGAAATGCCCAGGCTCCGCCAATGCCTCTGGAACCGGAGACACTGATCTTGGATCTCCCGGATGAAGACAACCACCCGGAGGCTATCAGGAGCACAAAGCTTCGGCCCATGGAAAGGGAAGTTGCTCCATGAAGCAAGACTCCCTTGACTACTTTCTTCATGCCCTTGGCGCTCTTTTTCGGATGCGGCGGATGTATCCCCCCGGAAAGAAACAGGTCGCCCAGGCCGCAAAACAGACGATTCAAAGGCTTGCAGACTGGGGACGCCCCGTCAGGATCACCCTGCTTGGAAATGACACCATTATAGAAAGCAGGAGGCTGGGTGTTCTTCCTTTATCCTTTCAACACTTTTTCCAGGCTCTCCGCCAGTCGGGTTGCGACAGCGTCCAGATTGAAGCCGATGCCGGCGAGAAAGACCTGCTGGCCTGGATAGAGCATGTTATTTCGAAAGAGCGAAGCCCGTACCGGAGCCCGAAAATCATTGCCGGGGCCCTGAGTCTGGAAAAACCCTCGCAGCCTCCCGAAGTTCTCGCCCAGGCTGTCTCCGGTTATCTCGGATTTCTTTCTCAGACCCAGGAGGCCATCTCAGAGCTCGAATCGAATAAGACAGAAGGCCTGGTCAGGGCGAGGGAGATTGTCTGCGCGATTGCCGCCCGTCTCGCGGTTGGAAAGGGTCTCTTCGAGCCTATCCATGAATTGAAAAACTTCGACGATTACACGTTTACCCATGCCCTCAATGTCTGCATGCTTTCGTCCGCTCTTGCCCGGGCGATCAAGGCGCCCTCTGAATGGGTCAACGCGATTTCTCTTGCCGCCCTGTGTCATGACCTGGGAAAGAAGGAGGTGCCCAAGGAGGTTCTGAATAAGAGGGGTCCTCTTGAACCGGAAGAGCGCGCTCTTATGCAAAACCATCCTGCCCATGGCGCGCGTCTGCTGCTCAACATCCCTGGAGTGGAATCCGAGAACTCACTCCTGCCGGTGGTAGCCTACCAGCACCATATGGCCGCGGACCAGTCCGGTTATCCCAAACCTCCGGCCCCTTTGTCTCCATACGGGCGCCATTTTGCCAGTCTTCTCGTTGCCGTGGTGGATGTATTCGACGCTTTGCGAACCATCCGCCCTTACAGGCCAGCGTTGAGTGTCGCCAAAGCATCTACGATCCTTCTGGGAGACGCCATCTCGGGGAAACTTCACAAAGAATATGTTTCAACCTTTCTCTCGCTCTTGCAGATCCTTGTCCCCGGCAGGTGTGTTGTTCTCTCTGATGGAAGTCGCGCCCGTATCCTCGAAGCTGGTTCTGGAAGTGCGTTGGCCCCTATCGTGGAAACAGAGGAAGGTTGCGTTTACATTCTCTCCGACCCGTCCGTACCCCAGCTCTCGAAAATAGAGGAGGAGGGGATGGAGAGAAATAGTAGTAGCCCGATGGACACCCCATCCCCCTCCTTCCCTCCCCCTTGAAGGGGGAGGAATCACGCGAAGCGCGCGATGATATCCCCCCGCAGAGGCTGTGTCGTAATGTCATCCTAAGGCGTTAGCCGAAGAATCTCTATGATCTCTTCAATTGAAGAGATTAGACCACTTAGTAAAACCACATCGACAAAAAATTGTCGATGTTTGAAAAAACACAAGCGTAGCCGCAGGCTTCAGCCTGCGTGAGACGGTCAATCGGTATCAACGCTTTACGCAGCCTTAAGGCTGCGGCTACCAGGAAGAACTGTCCCGAAGGGGCCACCTCTTCCGTGCAAAGTCCCGGAAGAGGCATAGATTCTTACATGTTCCAATCTTAGAATCCGTCGCTAACACTTGAGGCCCGCTGTGGCTTGGGTTCAAACCTAAACCTTAAAGTCAACCTTAACCTTGGTTGTCAGAATTGGGTATTGACTTTTTTTATGGAATGTTTAATGATGGTTTTGTTGCGAATTCACAGGAATCGGGAAAATGGACAAGAGAGAGAGAAGCCGGGTCCGTTTCTTTTATTTTAGCTTTAGCAGCTTTATAAACGGGTCTGCCCTCCTCCGTCAAAGCGCTGAATAAACAGAGAAGAGGACATGGGCTGACCCAAGCGGGGCTGCCCATGAAGCATTGATACGTCAAGGCCATGGGTTAAAACCATGGCCTTTTTTATTTGGGGATTACAGTGATTACAAGACGATTACACCGATTAGAAGCGCCGCGAAAGTAAAGAATAATCTATGTAATCTCTTTGTGGAATCTCTGTAATCAAGAACTGGAGTGGATCACGGTGCTATTCTCGGAACACGTTGCTGAAATCTCGGAAAGGCTCGAAAAGACCGGAATCGGGCTGAAGGACGCATTGTCTATCATTGATTTGACCTTCGAGGATCAAATCGCCCAGACGGGGACTGCTTCCCCCTACGAAGCCTTCGAAGGAATCAATGAACTGATCGACCTGACCGTTCATGGATCCAAAATCGAGCGTTTCAGACCCAGGAATAATCGTCAGCCATTCCACAAGCTTGAGATCTACACGGAAGAAGGGGAGGCCATCGCCTATCTCAACATGATTTACCTTGGGAAAAATATCCCCTGTTACTATCTTGTCTATGTAGAGGTCCTGTCTTCTTTCCGCCGATTGGGCCTGGGAAACAGAATCCTTACGGCCTTCATGGGGTTCGTAAAGGAGAGAAAAGCCATCGGTCTGCTCGACAATATCATTCCCCAGGAGGACCCCACCTACGAAATTTACAGCAACCTCGGATGGAAGAAGATCAGGGAGTACATTAATGGCAATGGCGCCGATGAATTTAAGAATTATATGGTCTTCGTACCGGATTCAGTTCAGACGGACGACCTCAAAAACGAACTGATCAAGATTCTTTTCAGCCTGAAGAAAAAGAGACCCGTCATTGACATGCATGACAACGAAGACATGGTCAAGCGGACGATTGAAGAGTTCCGATCGGCCTATGGCGCCCTGTTGCAGCTTTTCGATAAGGAGCTGGCCGCCGGAGCGTCAAATCCTCTCATGCGGTTCATGTTTACACGACTGACAACCAAGCTCATTGGATTCCGGAGACGTATCTCAACCCTCATTGGATACACCGGAGGCGAATCCCTGGAGCAGATCTCTTTCGATGAGAAAGTGAAAGAGATCCCCATCCAGCCATACTCACTGTGGAATGTAAAAAATCAAGTCGTCGGAATCTGGGGGGAAAAACCGCTTCTTCAACATCTTCCTGAAAAACTGAAAGAGGGACCAACCCTTTTTATTGAAAAACTTCCGTTGTACATAAGACCCTATCTCCGGGATTGGATGGAAAGAAAAAGAACCCCATCCTCCGCGCAAATGAAAATAGCCGATCTGCTCGATCTCGGCTTTGACCCTACAAGGCTGAGGGAATGGGATCATGGAGGAGTCCCTTATATCTTCGAGCGAATCTCTCCCCATTTCTTCCCGGCCCTTGTCAGTAAGAGGAGGTTTCTGAAAAGAATCGAGAAGCGTTTGCCGGATTTGCGAGTCCGGGGCGCTGCTGTCCTGGTGAACCCTCCCCTTCTCTTTTTCCGCGATCGAGGAAACATCTACGCGCTGCGGAAGAAGGTGGAGGCCGTCCATTCAGAGGAGGCGCTGGATCAATTAAAGTCATCCCCGCACCTGAAAGAGATGAACCGGCTGACGGGAATCGACAGCGCCCTGATGAAGACGACCCATGAAATCAAAGAAGTGCTGAAACCGGCATTCAGTCCCCGGTTGCGGCAGGAGATCGAAAACCTGACCTACTTCATTCCCTGGGATATCGAGAAAAATATCCCCCTGATTCAAGTGGACGATACAGGCATCTTTCTAAGCAAGCTTTGGCTTGCATAGAAAATAGGTTTCGTCCGAGGGTATCATTCGGTTATATCGATGTTGATATTGAAGCAGAAGCTCGCACGAAAGGAACGAAGATGAGAAGTTGAGAAGCTCAGAACTTTCGCAACTTCTTAGGTTCCAATCTTCGTAACTTCGTTTTTTAACGACAACTTCACCCAAATCCAAATCATTGGACTACGACTATAGAGAAGGAGGAATCGAGACGATGGCAGGACCATTGAATGGAGTCAAAGTGGTGGAGATAACGATGTTCCAGCAGGGACCCGTGGCTGGCATGAGGCTGGGCGACCTGGGAGCAGATGTCATAAAGATTGAGGCCAAGACCGGAGACCCGGGCAGAGGCTTTATGAAGATTATTGGCGCCATGACCGGGCTGAAGGGGAACAATTACTATTTTGAGCACAGCAACCGGAACAAGAGAAGTCTCGTCTTGGATCTTAAAAGCAAACAAGGGATGGAGATCTTTCTCCGATTGATCGATACGGCTGACGTCTTTTTGAACAATATGAGCATCGAGGCCCCCATCAAACTGGGGATCGGACCGGACGCCCTGCTGGCCAGGAACCCCCGGCTCATTTACGCCCAGGCATCGGGATGGGGAAGGAAGGGACCTGATGCGAATGACCTCTCCTTTGATTATACCGGGATTGCACGGTGCGGTTTCATGATGTCCTGCGGTGAAAAAGGAACGCCTCCGACACAGATCCTTCCTGGCATAGGAGATGAAATAGGCGGGCTGATATGCGCCTGGGGCGTTACGGCTGCTCTCTATGCCCGCGAAAAAACAGGCAGGGGGCAGGTGGTTGACACGTCCCTCATGGGAAGCTTGGTCGCCATGCTCGGTTTTATTCTTGCCGCTCCTTCCATCCTGGGCCAGGAATTCCCCCGGGAGATCAGGGCGGCAGCAGGGAATCCATTGTACAACCATTACCGGTGCAAAGATGATAAATGGATTGCCATTGCTCATCTCGACCCGGATCGATATTGGCCAAAAATCTGTAAGGCCATCGGAATGGAAGACATGAGGAATGATCCGAGGTTTGGTACGATTGAGGCCAGGGGGGAAAACGCCCGGGAACTGGTCGCCATTCTGGATCAGAAACTCGCATCCCGAACCAGGGACGAATGGAGTGCGATCCTCGGGGAGGAAGGGTGCATCTTTACTCCGGTCCAGACTCCTCTTGAAGTGACGAACGACCCGCAGGCATTGGCCAACGATTACTTCATCAATATCTCTCACCCGGCCTGGGGAAAAACCAAGATGGTTGGCTTTCCATGGGACTTTAGCGATACCCCGGCGTCCTGGCGTCGCGAAGCCCCGGCATTCGGACAGCATACCGGAGAGATTCTCTTGGAATTGGGCTACCCTGAAGAGGAGATTTCCGATTTAAGGGCAAAGGGAATTATCAACTGAGAGGAACCTGGTCTTGGCAGTTAGAATTTGGGATGTCTGTTAGCCCCGTTTGATTTGATCTTTTGATTTTTGGGTGCTATCGCCTGAAAAGACGGCTCGACATCAAATCTGAGGTGATAGGCATTCCCGGCAAATTCTTCCAATACTTCTTCAATCTTCTTAATGAAGGAGTCGGTATCTTCATCTGCGATGCTTGCCTGTAAGAATTTGAATACTATCTTTGCCGTAGCGAGTCCCCCCTTTCACTCCCTTAAGTTCCAACTTCCTCAGACAGATTAGCAGATAGACATCAGCTTCATGGTTTTGCAGGAAATATGCCATCATCCATGAGATTCGTAACCCTTTTAATCTGTTGAAATTATTGAAGCCGGAGGATTTTTCCGCTTACAAAAATGGGCCTGGGCTTAACAAAATTATGCAGCGCCCTGTAAGATCCGGTAAGGGGATAAGGAGGCTGAGGAATAGGGAACGCATATATATGCGTTCCCTGCAAGAGTTTTCCGTAACTGTTAAAGAATAATAATCTCTTTGGGTGTCTTGTGGAGACAGGGGCTGACCCCGTCCGTGGTCACGAGGTAGTTGTCGCAATTTGTGGTCCACACTCGGCTGTTCTTCCCAACTGGATGGACAGCGATATTCATCCCCGCCTCGATCTTCATGGGTTCGTCGTAGCGGATGGCGGGTCTTTCTACCAGCTCATAGCCCTCGCCATGGGCATAGAGTCTCCCCTCCGGACCGGACCCTCTCTTCTGGAGGAATTCGTTATTCGCATCCCATATATCTTTCGGGTTTGCTCCCGGCCTCAGCAGTTTGAGGGTCAATTCCTGGGCTTCAAGGACGGTTGCATACATATCCTTCGCCTCCTGGGCGGGCTCTCCAAGAGAGAAGACCCGCGCGATCTCAGTGTAATAACCGCCCGGTCCGTTCCCCTCGAGAAGGACAACCACGTGATCCCCTTCTCTCAGAACCCTATTCATGAAATGACGGCCCATGAAACCCACGGGCTGTTCTCCGGGATGATAGGAACTGATGAGGACCTGCAGCCGCGTGGAGCCGAGCTTGGTGGACACATAGTCGGCCTCGGCATGGATATCGAGGTCTTTCAGTCCGGGCTTGATCTTCTGGCGCACGTAGTCCATGGCGGCATCCTGGAGTGCGGCAGTCTGTTTGATCAGCTCAATCTCCTCCGGGCTCTTGATCACCTTCAGATAATCGATCGAGTCTGTCACATCGACGAATGTGGCGCCGGGGAGATGCTGCGTGACATACTGATGAAAGGGAACGTGGAGGGACGACATCCCCACGAATCCGATTTTTGCATTTTTTCTTTCCTTGAGCGCTCCGACTGCCAGCTCGGCATCGTAGGCGTTCGTATAGTTCAGGGAAGGATAGTATGGCGCTCCGAGTCTCCTTTTCACCCCGTGTATGGCCCATTCGGGAGGCCGGGGCTGGTTCGGAGGGGCGCTTGCAATAGTTGTCATCTCTTCATCAATGGGGAAAATGACCGTGAACGGATAGCTGTGTCGCGGGACAACGCCGCTGAACCATCTCACATACCCGCCAAAGTATTCCTCATCCTGCCTCATCAACAGATAATCGATCTTGCGATCCCGCATCATCTCGCGGGCGGCCTTCCATCTCCGCTCCAGTTCGCCGTTAGAAACAGAACTCACCAGTCTCTCTTTCGGATCTTCCATGAATCCATCTCCTCCTCTCTCGAAATGAATATTTCTTCACCCCCAATATTGATGGTCTCGTAAAAAGTCCCATTCTTGTCATCCTGAACGGAGTGAAGGATCTGTAATTTCTTGATTTGGTGAGATTCTTCGCTTGGCTCAGAATGACAGGGTCCTCTTTGGTCCACTTTTTACGAGATTATCAATATTCCATTATTTCATTATTCTGGTGTTGCACCATTTTTACCCATCATTCCAATATTCCAATATTCCAATATTCCATTATTCCAGCTCTACTTGATTTTGAGCAGTTGTTTCCCGTTTTCGCTGAAAATACCGTTGATCTCGTCACGCGAAAGGGACAAGGTATCAAAGCCCCTGACGAACTCAACGAGCTGGGACTCATCGCGGATTTCCTGAGGGTAATCCGTTCCGAAAACGATATTCTTGGGTTTGATTTCAACGAGAGCGCACTTGACCGCATTGATATTTCCAAAAAAACCGCCTGTGTCAAAATACATCCTGTCCAGATACTTTCTGAAAGGTCCCCGGGGAAGCCTCCCGTGCCGCGGGTGCTGTGCCGTCCCCCAGAATTCCTTATCCTGGTAGGGCTCAATCCGGCCGAGCAGCGACGAAATCCCCCCTCCCAGGTGGGAAACGACAAACTTTAACTCGGGAAAGTCGTCAAGAACTCCCCCGTTGATCAGTCTGATCACCGTAAGCACAAGTTGAAATTCCCTCCCTACGCTCCGGCCAAGATCGTAATCCAGGTAATTCCCGGACGAGCTCAGGGCCGGGTGAATAAAAACGAAGAGGCCCATCTCGCTCACCTTTTTGAAAAAAGGCCTTAGCTCGGGCGCATCGAGCTCTGTTTCACCCAGAACGGAAGGAATGGAAACCCCCCTGAATCCCAATTCAAAGACGGTCCTTTCCAGTTCCCGAAAAGAAGGCTCGCCTCCGAGGGGTGGGACGTGGGCCAATCCCAGGAATCTGCCGGGAAACTGACCTTCCACCCATTTCAATCGGTCATTGACCCTGCGGCACTGGTTGAGGTCACTCACCAAACCGGCTCCTGAGGATAACACAGCAACATCAATCCCGGCCTTGTCCATGGCATCAATGTGTTTTTCCAGGGCATAGAGCTTATTATGGTAGCTGTAAGCAGGCGTGCCATTCACAAACACGGTTCGGGGTGATCCTCCTGGTCCAAGTTTATCACGGACCATCTCCTCCGGCGTATAATGGATATGAAAATCAATGATCATGGTTAGCCTCCTAATAAAAGCATAGGGCATGGAGCATAGGGAAAGGAAAGCACCAAATCACAAAATCCAAGTAGACACCAATAACCTAATTTCAAAATCCAGAACGGTACGGGTCATTAGAGATTGGAGATTGGAATTTGTTTGCAATTTGGAGCTTGTATTTTTGGATTTTACATCCTGTGCCCTATGCTCTATGCGCTCTGCTCTATGCGATCTTTAAGTAGTAATGGACCTCCCGATTAAAGCTCTTTGCACCAGGCCGGTCTCTCCAAGGTTTTGAATCGTTTTCGCATCCCTGAACATCCGTTCAATGGAATACTCTTTCATCAAGCCCACTCCCCCATGGATTTGAATGGAATCAAGAGTGGTCCTGACCGCCATATCGGCTGCAAAGAGCCTGGCCATGGACGACAATCTTTCACTCTCCATAGACCCTGCATCACAGCTCAAGGCTGCCCTGTAGACTAAACTTCTTGCCGCTTCGATCTGTGTGAGCGTCTCGGAAAGCATGAACTGAATTCCCTGAAACTGACCGATCTTTCTTCCGAATTGTTCCCTTTCTTTGGCATGTCTTACCGCCCGCTCAAAGGCCCCCTGCGCAATCCCCAGGGCCTGGGCGGCTGTCTTGATCCTCTGCTCCGTGAAAAAAGATGTCAGATATTCTCCGGCCTTTCCCTCTTGTCCAATCCGAAGGTCCTTCGGAATACGAACCTGATCAAAGGAAACCTCATGGAAGGATGACATCCGGACTCCCATCATCCTCTTCCTTTCGGAAAGAATCACTCCCTTCTGATCCCTCTTCACGATCAACATGACTGCTCCGGATGCCTCTGAATCGGAGTCGGAAGGAAGTTGACAGAATGTGACAATGATGCTCTCCATCGGTCCGCTCAGAACAAAGGCTTTCCTTCCGTTCACGACATAATCAGAGCCTTGGCGCTCAGCCCGGGTCCTGACATTGAAGCTATCGGTGACGGCCACAGTGTTTGTGACTTTCCCCTGGGTGACCGGGACGACAAAATGCAACTTCTGCTTCTCGTCCCCGTGGCGGAAAATGAGGCTGGAAGCCATATCAGCCAGGCTGATCGAAATGCCAATCCCGGAATCCTTCCTGCAAAACTCCTCAATCACAAGGACACTTTCGAAAAGACCGAGCGATTGTCCCCCGTATTCCTCCGGATAGTTTATCCCTACAAAACCGAGCTTGCAGGCATTCTCAAATATCGTTTTTGGGAATTTCCCGTCCCTGTCGAGATCAAGGGCAAGATCCGGATCGAATTCCTTCTCGGCGAATTCCCTCGCTGCTTTCTGGATATCGCGCTGGGTTTCGGTCAGTTCAAACTGCACTTGGTCTTCTCCTACTCATTTAGCCTAATAAACTCCGTGAAATGATGACCCGCTGGATCTCGTTGGTCCCTTCAAGGATCTGAAGGAGCTTGGCGTCTCTGATGAACATCTCGACGGGATGGTCCGCGGAGACGCCCTCCGTCCCCAGGATTTCAATGGCCTGATCCGTAACCCGGGTCGCGGTGTCCGTGGCAAGGCATTTAGCCATGGAGGATTGCAGGGTGCTCACATTTCCCTCGTCAATCAGGGCCGCTGCCTCATAAACCATCAGCCGCGCGGCCTGCACGGCAATCGCCATATCTGCAACAATAAACTGGACTCCCTGGGACCTGAGAGGCGGCAACGCGGTGGAAAAACCCTTTTTAGAAAAACCGATCACGTAATCGAGAGCGCCCTGGGCAATCCCTACGGACAGTGCCGCATCCTTTGGCCGTGTCCGGTCCAGTGTAGCCATCGCAATGCTAAACCCCTCGCTTTCCCCTCCCAGAAGATTCTCTCCCGGAACAAGGCAGTCCTCAAGGACGAGTTCCGCTGCAGGAGTCCCGCGCATACCCATCTGGTCTTCGATCTTCCCGATCGAAAAGCCCGGGAAGGACTTTTCCACAATAAAGGCGCTCAACCCCTTTGTCCCTGTCAAGGTTGAAAAAACAGTGATCACCCCGGCCACGTTTCCCTGAGTGCAATAGATCTTCGTTCCGTTCAGGATGAAGTTGTTCCCTTCCCGGTCTGCTCTTGTGATGACACCCCCGGCATCAGAACCGGCAGAGGGCTCCGTGAGGGAAAACGCCGCGATCTCAGAAAGGAGACGAGAAAAATATCTCTCCTTTTGAGCGGGGGTGCAGAAGAGTTCGAGGGGGGTGAAGCCCAGCCAGTGGCCGGCCAGCATGTGGGCGGCGCTGGGAGAAAAACGGGCGATTTCTTCGAGAGCGAGACAACACGTCGTGGAACCGCTCCCTCCTCCTCCGTACTCTTCGGGGATGGGGAGATCGAGGATGCGTTGATCAATAAAGAGCTTCAAAACATCCCAGGGGAATTCCCCGGTTTCGTCCATGTGACGGTTTTTGGCTGTGATCGCCTCTTTGATGACGCCTATTTTCTGAATCAATTGGCGCTGTTTCTCAGTGAGCTTAAACGACATGGCCTATTCTTGCCCTTGTGTCCCTTAGTGCCCTTCGTGGATAATGGGGTTTCTCAATGAGTTGGTTTGACCTTGCCTACCCCTCAACTTTGATGATGCAGGCATCTGCCTGGGCCAGGCCGCCGCAAATGGCTCCCATGGCGTACCCACCGCCTCTTCTCCTCAACTCATAGGCCAGGGTCATCATTATCCTTGCTCCACTGGAGGTGTTTGGGTGGCCGATGGCAATAGCGCTTCCATTGATATTGGTCTTCTTCTGAATCTCCCTCGCCCTAACTTTATCCCGGTCGCAGAGCACTTCGATGCTCACCAGTGGGACGGCGGCAAAAGCCTCGTTGATCTCTATCACGTCGATCTGGTCCGGTTTTAGCCCGGCCATCCCGAGGACCTTTTTCATGGCGATGCCAGGCGCTTCCGGCATACGGTTCGGATCGATGGCAATGGAGGTCATCGCCACAATGGTCCCTATCGGCTGCAGCTTCAATGCCTCTGCTTTCTGTCTCGTCATGACCAGGACCGCCGTCGCTCCATCATTCAGGCCCGGGGCATTACCGGCTGTGACGGCTTTGCAGCCATAGATCGGTTTCAACTTCGAGAGTTTTTCAAGGGTCGTATCGGCCCGGTACTGCTCGTCAATTTCCAGGGTGATCGTATCCTTACCCTTCTGCGGGATTTCGAGACGGATCATCTCCTCCTTGAATTTTCGATCTTTCCAAGCCTTCCCGTAGTTTTGATGGCTCCTTACGGCCCATTCGTCCTGCTCCAACCTTGAAATACCATACTCGGCCGCGACAATATCCGTATCCACGGAGACCGGATTATAGTCCTTGTATCCCAGACCAAAGAGGGGATCCTCCATCTTCACATCCCCGATGCGAAACCCGCCAAACCGGAGTCCTCGAACGATCAGAGGCTCCTGACTGAAAGAGGTAGCGCCGCCGGCAAGGGCCACTTCAATCTCTCCCAGCCGAATCGCCATCGTTGCCAGCTTCACAGCCGACATGGCGGAAACACAGGCCTTGTCCAGGCTGATGGAGGGCGTCGATGCCGGCAGACCGGCCTTGAGCAGGGTCTGCCGCGCAGCCACAGGAGTGTAGACGTCTTTGCAGGGAGAGGTGTCTCCTACACCCCAGAAGACCTCGTCTACGATCCCGGGCTCAAGGTTCACCCGCTTCAGGACCTCTCTCATTGGAATCGCGCCAAGGTCGAAATAGTCGTAATCCTTTAACGAGCCGCCGTAGCGGCCAAACGGCGTCCTTGCCGCACTCACCATGACAATATCATCTTTTTTACTCATCTTCGCCTCTCTCCTGAATTCCGCACTCCGCATTCCGAATTCCGCAATCAAGATCTACCAGGCCGTCAAACCTCCATCCACAGATAGAACCTGTCCAGTGACATAATCCGAAGCTTTTGAAGCGAGAAAGACGATTGCTCCTTTCAAATCATCCTCTCCTCCGAACCTCCTCTGGACTATTCTGTCGAGCATCTTCTTACTCTGATGCTCCATGCTCCACTTCGTCATTTCGGTCCCGAACCAGCCCGGCGCGATAGCATTGACCTGAATTCCGTATCCGGCCCATTTCACGGCAAGGTCCTTCGTAAACGCTACAAGGGCGCCCTTGCTGGTGTTATAGGCGACGGCATTCAGATATTCGGGGTCCGTTCCCAAGAGGCCTGCATAAGAAACGATATTGATGATCTTCCCGCTCTTCTGTCTGATCATCTCCCTTCCGGCCTTCTGGGTGAGAATAAAGGTCCCTGTCACATTCACGTCAATGACCTTTCTCCAGTTCTCAAGCTCAAGATCCTCAACCGCCCCCCCCCAGGTGCGTCCTGAATTATTTACAAGGATATCGATCCTTCCGAATTCTTTAACCGTGGTTTTGACAACATCTTCCGCTTCGTCTTCCCGGTTGATGTCGCACCGAAGGCCCAGGGCCTTCACTCCGAGAGATTCGATCTTCCCCGCCGCTTCCCGGCATTTTTCCACTTTCCTGGAGCAGACGACGATATTCGCCCCTGCCTCCGCTAGCCCAAAGGCCATCTGCAGGCCAAGCCCTGTGCCTCCTCCTGTAACAATGGCCGTTTTCCCCTCCAGGTTAAAAAGCTCCATGCTCTTCATCGGATTCTTCCTGCTCCTCTAAGTTTGCATTACAAAGGCACGGGCCGGGACTACTATTGGTCTTTGTAAATGGGTTTTCTCTTTTCGGAGAAGGCCCTCATCCCTTCCTTCTGGTCCTGGGTGGAAAAACATTCAGCAAAACATTCGATCTCATAGCTCAGGCCGTTCTGCAAATCCATATCCAATCCTTTATTGATGGCCGACTTTGCAAGAGCGAGAGCAACCCTGGGTTTCGCGGCGATGGTCAAGGCCATCTTCTTTGCTTCTTCCATCAACTGCTCGGGAGGAACCACCCGGTCCACCAGCCCGATTTGAAGGGCGGTTCTCGCGTCGATGATCTCACCCGTGAAGACCAGCTGTTTGGCCTTTGAAGGTCCTACCAGCCTCGGGAGCCTCTGAGTTCCCCCCGATCCCGGAATGATTCCCAGACCGGTCTCCGGCTGTCCCATCTTCGCTTTCTCAGAAGCGATCCGGATATCACAGGCCATGGCAAGCTCGCAGCCGCCTCCCAGGGCAAATCCGTTGATGGCAGCGATGACGGGCCGGTTCAAACCGGCCACCTGATCGATGGCCCTTCGAGCAAAGCTGGCGAACTCCCGGGCTTCGAAGCTCGAAAGTTTCTCCATCTCCATGATATCCGTTCCGGCCACAAAAGCCTTCTCACCTGCCCCGGTGACAATCAGTACTTTAGGCATGACCCCCTTCTCAATCTCTTCCAGTGCCGAGATCAATTCGGTAATCACTTGCCGGTTGAGGGCATTCAAAGCCTGGGGCCGGTTCAATTTGAGAATTCCTACCGGTCCTTCCTGCTCAATGACAATCGTCTCATACGCCATAAAACCCTCCTCATCCCGCATCGACCGTCCTGAGTTCAGAGCCCCAGCACTTTACAGGCTGAATTACCGAGGATCATCTCCTTTTCTGCCTGGGTAAAAGGAACATCGGTATCCGGTTCCTTAAATACCTTTACCCATTCCTTTAACGGACACATGAGGTTCGGGTAAGGTGCGTCGGTTGCAAAAAGGATCTTGTCAGCCCCTACATTGTCAATGAGATTTCGCAGCCATTGGTAGAAACGTTCCCTGGGTATTTTTTTGTATGGTTTTTGCCAGAGGGAGAGGTCCACATAGACATTCTTCAGCCAGCTGGCGGCCTGCATGGCTTCTTGCCACCAGGCCACGTCTCCACAATGGGCAAAGATAAAGTTGACTTCGGGGTAGCGTGCGGCTGCAGAGGCGAAGTAGGCAGGTCGTGAATTCTCCCATCTCAGATCGACCGAGGGAGCGCCGCCGGTATGCACCATAATCGGTATCTTCCATTCAGCCGCCTTCTCGTACACCCAGTAACAGACCGGATCATCAGGCATGTAGCCTACTCCTGCGTGGAGCTTGAATCCTTTCATTCCCCATTCGTGATACGCCTGCTCACAATGCTTCAGCGCCCCCTTTCTGCGAGGATCGATAGCCATAAAAGGAATGAGTCGGCCTTCGTGCCTCTTAGCCGCGTCCGCATATAATTTGTTCTGATCAAAGATATGGATGGGGGGGTCGCCGAAGAGCAAGCCGTAATCCACACCGAAGGTCACAGACTTATCTACTCCCGCCCGGTCCATCTCTTCAATGATGTTATCCGCATTCGGATCCGTAAGGGGCCTGACCACCTTCTCGGTAAAGTCTCGATCGCTGATCTCCACGTTGTGCACTCTTCTGTACATCATGGCGAAACTCTTCTGAGCCCCTCTGATATAAGCCCCCTGAACCGTCCCCTGAACAACCATGTGCCTATGGACATCAATAATCATTTTCCTTTCCTCCTGTTTCGTTTTGCATCTTCTTTTTTATGTCTTCGAGTAATGCCTTCTTATCCACTTTCTTTGCCTGGGTCAGCGGAAGTGAAGCGACAAATTCTATCCGTTCGGGAAGCTGGAGCACGGAAGCCTTTTCCGATTTCAAAAAGGAGATAATTTCTTCAAAGTCGATCTTCGCCGCCGGCTTGGGTTGGATATAGGCGCAGACCCTCTCCCCCATTTCAGGATCAGGCATTCCGATAACGGCCGCAGTAGCCACATCCGGATGGGAGGTAATCAATTTCTCAATTTCCAGAGCGCTGATACTCTCTCCGCCTCGATTGATCATCTCCCTGATCCTGCCGGTGATCGTGATATACCCTGTATCGTCCATCATCGCCAGGTCTCCGGTTCTGAAGAACCCCTGTTTATCGAATGCCTTTCTGTTCTCTTCAGGGGCCTTGTAATAGCCGGTGAAGACACCGGGCCCTTTGATGAGAAGCTCTCCCGGGGTGTTTCGTGGAAGGGACTTCCCTTTGCCATCGACGATCTTATAGATGTCGTAAGGGCATGTAGGTTTTCCAACCGACCTGCAGACCAGTTCGATATCGTCCTCCAGCCGGGTTTGAACCTCCATCCCTTCTGTCCCGCCATAGGCATTGACATAGATACAGCCGATTTTTCTCCGAACGTCCTTAATCAACTGGGGAGGGCTCGCCCCGCCCCCGCAATACATCTTCCGCAGGGAACGGAGATCATAGTCTCCCAACCTTTCAAAATGGACCAGCCTCGATGCCACCGTGGGAGTCCATGCCGCAGCGGTTATCTTTTCTCTCTGGATCGTTTTGCAGACTCCTTCAGGGTGAGTTGAATCAAGCATGACCACCTTCCCGAAGGTGAACAGGGTTAAGCAGAGCGCCATACTAAATGAAAGGTCGTGGCCAACAGGGGTTGTGATGAGCATGCTGTCGTTATTCGTCATCTCGAATGCTCTCGCCGCATATTCCACCCTGCAGAGATAATCATTATGCGTCCGTGGAGTGACCTTGGGTAACCCTGTCGTTCCGCCGGTGGGACCCATATGGCCTACTTGCATCGGGTCAGGTCTCCTGCTGGCCAATCTCCCGAGGTTTTTCTCCGTGACCTGCGCCTGCTCGATCAACGTCTCAAGGCTCAGCAGGTCCTTGTGCTTTTCTCCTCTTGCAAGGATAACCTGTTTGATCCCGGGTTTGTCTTTCAGCACATCACGGATAATGGGCAAGTAATCCGTCTTCCCGTATTTCTCGGGGACGATCCAGGAAGTTGCTCCTGTGAGGCGAAAAAGATGGCTGATCTCATATTGGCGATACCTGTCGATTAGCAAAACGGGAATAGCGCCAATCTTCTGCAGGCCGAAATAGGTAAAAATGAATTCATTCCAGTTCGGCAACTGGACCAATACCCGATCCGTCGCCTTGATACCAAGGTCCATCAAACCAATTGCCAGCCTGTTCGTTTTCTCCCTAACCTGGGAATAGGTCAGCCTGCTCTGGCTATCGACGAGGGCTTCCTTATGAGGGTAAATATCCGCCGCCTTATCAAGAATATCGCCAAAAGTAAGCCCGGCCCACCATCTCAATCGATTATATTTTTCGACATCCTCTTTCTTATACGGAGTAAATCCCTTCAAGAGCCTCATGAACCCTCCATGCTTCGGTTCACTTGCTGACGATTTTTCGAATACCCTGAACGATCTCATCGAAAGTTGACCCGATGGGATAAATCTCTCTGACCCCAATCGATTTCAATACCGGGATGTCGCTCTTGGGAATCACACCGCCCATCACAACGGGAATTCCCTCGATTGCCTTCTCCTTCATCTTTGCCATCAATTCCTCCGCGATTTCGATATGAACACCGGAGAGAATGCTCAGCCCGATGATGTCCACCCCTTCCTGAATCGCAGTGTGAATGATTTGATCCACGCTCTGGCGGCGGCCGGTATAGATCACTTCCATTCCGGCATCCTTCAGAGCCATGGCTACGGTTCTCGCCCCTTTATCATGACCATCCAAGCCTGGTTTCCCGATTAAAACCCGAATCATAAGCTCTCCTCGCGAAATCAATTCAGCTCTTTGGAAAAGCGCTCTCAAATCCCTCCCCGCCTCCCTTTACAAAGGGAGGAGAAAACTTTCCCCCTTTTCTAAAGGGGGATCAAGGGGGATTACGCAGTGTCATTCAAAGGGTGATTACAAAACAACAGATTCTTGATGCTCACCGAAGACCTCCCGCAGCGCGTCACAGATCTCCCCGACGGTGGCGTATTCCCGGACGGCATCCTGGATGGCGGGCACAAGGTTCTCCGTTCCCATGGCCTTCTCTTTTAACACCCTCAACGTCTTGGCCGCCTTCTGGCTGTCCCTTTGGGATTTGACCTGGTGGAGCCTCTCGATCTGCTTCCTGGCAAGATTCGGATCGATCTTTGTCAGGACGATCTCTTCATCCTGCCGCGACTCATCGATGAACTTATTGACGCCAACTACAACCGTCTCTCCGCTCTGCTTCTTTCTTTCTATCTCGTAGGCATTCCTGGAGACATCCATCTGGATCTTTCCGGTCTCAATACAGCGAAGCATCCCACCCGCGTTATCGATCTCGTCCATCAACGTTTTGATCTCCTTCTCCAGCTCGTTGGTGAGATGCTCCAGATAATAGGAGCCTCCTAAAGGATCTGCCACTTTCGCAATGCCCGTCTCATGGCCGATGATCTGCTGAGTCCTCAGACTGATCAGCGCAGATTCCTCGGTCGGAATGGTGTAGGCCTCGTCGTAACTCAGAATGCTGGCCGATTGCGCCCCGGCAAAGACGACGCCCATCATATCGATCGTCGCTCGAATAATATTGTTAAGAGGCTCCCTGAGCGTCGCTTCCCGGGCCGATGAACCGCAGAAGAGCCGGAGCATCATGGACCTCGGGTTCTTCGCTTTAAATCTTTCCTTTGCAATCTTCGCCCACAGCCTCCGGGCGGCCCGGATCTTCGCAATCTCTTCGAAGAAGTCCAACCCCACGATCAGATGGAAAGCAAGGCGAGGTCCAAAATCATCGAAGGCTATCCCCCGTTTCAGCACTTCTTCGATATAAGTGATGGCGCTTGAAAGGCAATAAGCGACCTCTTGAATGGCATTGGCGCCTGCCTCCCTGACATGATAGCCCGAGAAGTTGATGGTATTCATGCGGGGAACACGGTCTTTACAGAAATCGATGATGTCAACGACCAGCCTGAGGGAGGGGCTTGGTGGAAAGATGAAAGTCCCCCGGGCGATATACTCTTTCAGGATCTCGTTCTGGAGGGTTCCCCCGACCTTCTCCATCGGGACTCCCTGCTTCTCAGCCACGGCCAGATACATGGCCAGGATGATGGCAGCCGTCGCATTGATCGTGAAGGACGTGGTGATCTTATCGAGGGGAATGCCGTCAAATAGAATCTCCATATCTCGAAGGGTATCCACGGCGACACCGACGCGCCCCACATCGGCTTTGACCAGAGGGTTGTCCGAATCGAACCCCATCTGGGTGGGAAGATCAAAGGCTACGCTTAAGCCCGTTTGCCCCTGTTCCAGCAGGTACTTGAATCGCCTGTTCGACTCTTCGGCATCGGCAAAGCCGGCATATTGTCTCATGGACCAGAGATTTCCCCGGTACATGGTCGGATAAACACCTCTTGTAAAAGGAAATTCGCCCGGGAATCCCAGGTCCCTGAGGTAATCGAAATCTTCAAGGTCCGAGGGCGTATACACCACGTCCACGTCGATTCCCGAGGTGGTCTTTGCGGGTGAGACAGGATTCTTTTTCAGGTGCGCTTTCTCCCATTCTTCTCTTTTTTTTCGGATCTCATCCAAAGAGCTCATTCCAACTCCTGCGATAGCAAAAATGGAGAAGTTCAATCCGAAAGAACTGGGTAGGGGCGACTTTAGTCGCCCAAGGGGAGGCTAAAGCCTCCCCTATCCTTCGCAAAAATCCGCCCCCCTCTTTCCTAAAGAGGGGTTAGGGGAGATTAACCGGGGCTTTTTTAATCCCTCCCAGCCTCCCTTTAGAAAAGGGAGGAGAATTCCCTTACGCCATGCGCTATGCTCTCTGCGCTATGCGATTTTATTTCTACGTTGGCATGTTTCCGTGTTTTCTCCATGCCCGGCCTGTCTCCTTCTTGGTCTCCAGGATATTCAAGGCGCTGATAATCCTTTTGCGTGTATCTTTCGGATGGATCACCGCGTCAATAACCGACCGGGAAGCAGAGTGGTAGGGAGTCAGATAAGTCTCCTGATATTCTTTAACCTTGTCTGCAAAGAAGTTCTCCGGGTCTTTTGCTGTCTTCAGGTCCTTCCCGTATAGCACCTTCACCGCAGCCTCCGCACCCACCATCTGCATCTCTGCAGTAGGCCAGGCAAAGACCTGGTCGAACCCGATTTGGTGGACCCCCATGGCCGGAATCGATCCCCCATACATCTTTCGAATGATGCAGGAGATCTTGGGAACCGAGGCTTCCGCCCAGGCGTAAAGCATCTTTGCCCCATGACGGATGATCCCCCCGTATTCCTGGTTGGTTCCCGGAAGAAAGCCCGGTACATCCACCAGGGTCACCAATGGAATATTAAAGGCATCACAGGTCCGAATAAACCGCGAGCTTTTGTCCGAGGCGTTGATGTCTATACAGCCGGCAAAGACCTGGGGTTGGTTTGCCACAATCCCGACAACCCTTCCTCCCATCCTCCCAAACCCGATCAGTATGTTCCTGGCATAATCGGGTGAGACCTCGAAGAAGTCCCCTTCGTCCACAATCGCCCTGATCACTCGCCTCATGTCATAGGACTTCTTCATATCGGTTGGGACGATCTCCGTCAATTCCGCCACTTCTCGATCGATGGGGTCCGCAGAAGGCCGTGCGGGAGGACTTTCCAGATTATTCTGAGGAAGAAAACTGAGAACCCTTTTGATGAGATCAAGGCAGGCATGATCATTCCTGGCAGTGAGATGGACGACGCCCGACCGGGTACTGTGAACCCTGGCGCCGCCCAGGTCCTCGAACGAGACATCTTCTCCGGTCACTTCTTTGATGACTGCAGGACCGGTGATAAAGACGTGGGCGGTTTTCTCAACCTGGAGCACAAAGTCACAGAGAGCGGCGGAATAAGCCGATCCCCCTGTGCAATCTCCCATGATCGCGGCAATCTGGGGAATCACACCCGAATTCATCACATTCTGATAGAAAATCTGGGTGATCCCATAAACATTGTCCATTCCTTCCTGAATTCTCGCGCCCCCGGAATCATTGAGGCAGATCACCGGGACCATGGTCTCCCGCGCCATTTTCAGGATAGCGTGAATCTTCGCGCCGTGTACTCTTCCGGTGGACCCTCCCAGCACCGTGGCATCTTCGGAATAGATGAAGACCTTTCGGCTATTAACTGTTCCGTAACCCGTCACAACTCCGTCTCCGAGGAAACGTTTTTTATCCATGCCAAAATCAGAGCATTGATGTTCGGCCAGCATATTCAGCTCAACGAAACTCCCCGGATCAAGGAAATATTCGACCCTTTCCCGGGCAGTCATCTTCCCTAGCTTGTGCTGCTGTTCCAGCTTATCCGCTCCGCCGCCAAGCTTTGCCTTATCTTCCATTTGCGATAGCTTCAGGATCTCTTCTTTCATCGATTTCCGTGACATCTCGCCCCCTATCAGGTTGTCGACAAGGTCATTTATCTTGTAGGGAACGGTTTGAAACCGTTCCCTACTTGCTATTCTTTCTATCCATGTACTGAATGAGCTCTGTCAGGACCCCCTTCGTGCTTTTGGGATGGAGAAAAATAACCAGGTCCTTATGGGCATTGAAGTACGGCTTTTCTGTGACGAAATCTGCGCCCCTGGCTTTCAGTGCAACCACCTCGGCTTCAAGATCGTCCACCTCGTAGGAGATATGATGGACC
>Ga0214473_10002957_pt1 | contig 20770 bp, 13 predicted proteins | sample RVTome_7_FD_203509 | JGI IMG/M metagenome (GOLD analysis project Ga0214473, IMG submission 203509) | Soil microbial communities from uranium-contaminated site in the Upper Colorado River Basin, Wyoming, United States - RVT98D197 | ecosystem: Environmental > Terrestrial > Soil > Contaminated >... | reverse complement strand
TCATCTTGCGCAATACACAGAGCGGATTCACGCTCATCGAGCTGGTCATGGTTATCGTCATCCTGAGCATCATGGCGGCGATCGCCCTGCCGAAGTTCGCCGACATTCGGGACGACGCGCACACCGCCAAGAACAGCGGGGTCGGCGGAAGTCTGACGGCCGCTGTGAACATCGTGCATGCGGCGTGGCTCGCCGCAGGCGGAAGCGCGAGCTCCGTGACACTCGAAGACGGAAGCGTGGTAGGCGTCGGCACCGAAGGATGGCCGGAGAACGACAATTCCGCCGCCCCCGACGGGAGCGTGACGGCAGCGGAGTGCGCGGCGGCCTGGACGACGGTGCTCCAGGCGGGGGCACCCGGCGCATCCGCGGCTGCGGGCGCCGAGTACCTGGCCACGGCGGCCGATCCCGTGTGCACCTTCACCTATCAGCTTGACGCCGCTCCGGCTCGCACCATCGCCTACAACTCGAACACCGGCGCGGTAACGATCGCTCCGTAGAGCTCGAGGGCCTTGTGCAGGGGTTTCCGGGGATCGAGTTGGGCGCGAAGCGACCCTTCGATGGTGCACCGCGCGTCGTTCCGCACCACTTGCGTGTCGGCGTGACGCTAATCGAGCTCGCGCTCGGGATCGCGATCGTCGGGGTCCTCGCCGGGGTGGCCGCTCCTCGCTTCTTCTCGCGGGCCTCCTTCCACGAGGCCTTCTTCCTCCAGGACGTGGTGTCGGCGCTTCGCTACGCCCAGAAGCAGGCCGTGGCGTCAGGCTGCGACGTGCAGATCTCGTTCACGCCACCCGGCGAGTACTCCCTGGCGCAAAGGCTGGCCTGTCGCGCCGGGGCCTTCTCGCGGCCCGTCGCGAACCCCGGCACGGGGCAGCCCAGCTACGGCAACCAGGCGCCGCCGGGGACGGCGCTGGCGAGCTCGGTCGATCCGATCGTGTTCGACGCACTGGGAAGGGCGCGCGACGCCGGTCTCGCCGTCTCCGATGCCAGGGTCACGGTCGGAGATTCGACCGTCACGGTTGTCGGCGAAACCGGTTTCGCCTTCGAACCCGCGAGCTAGCACGATGGCACGCCTCGCCATCTGCCAGCGCGGCGCTTCACGCTGGGGCGTGACGCTGGTCGAGCTTGTGATCTCGATTGCGGTGATCGGAATCGGCGTCTCCGCCGTCCAGCTAGCGATGCTCGCGACCACGGCTCGAAGTGCCGACCCGATGCTCCAGCACCAGGCTTCGGCGATCGCGGAAGCCTACCTCGAGGAGATTTTGCTCAAGGATTACCTCGATCCCGACACAGCGGGCGTGTGCCCGGCTCCCGAGGCCACACGGGACGTCTACGACAACGTGTGCGATTACGCGGCCGTCGACGATGCCGGGGCGCGGAGCCAGGATGGCACACTCGTGGCCGGGCCCGCCGACTACCGCGTGCGCGTGAACGTCGACGCCTCAGCCACCCTGAATGGCCTCTCTGGAAGCGCGGACGTGCTGCGGGTAGACGTGCGGGTGACCCATCCCACCGGCGTCGACCTCACGCTGAGCGGTTACCGGACCCGGTACTGAGGGCCGCTCCGTGCCGGTCTCTTCACCGTCCCCGCCGTGCAGCCGCCGCAATGGCGTGACGCTCCTCGAGCTGGTCATCGTGCTGATCCTCACCTCGATCACCGCGGGCGCCGTGGCGGTCTGGATCACGCGCCCCATCGAGGGCTATCGCGATCTTACCCGCCGCGCCCGCCTGGTAGACGCCGCGGAGAGCGCGCTCAGGAGGCTGGCGCGCGACGTCCGGCGCGCAGCTCCCAATAGCATCCGCGTCGGGGCGGCGGGTAGCGCCCTCGAGATGCTCCACGCCTGGGACGGGGTCGAGTACCGCGTCCAGCCCGGCACCAACCCGGGACCAGTGCCTCACGGCACACCGAGCGACTGGCTTTCCTTCGCGGCGGCGGGCGACGCTCAGTGGAACGCCCTCGGGCGCTTCCGGGCGCTCGCCTTCGGCTACGGCGTGTCCCTCCCTGCCGGGACGCGAATCGCGGTCTACCCAACCGATGCAGCGACCCTCTTCGCCGAAGCCGCGAGCGGAGCGAACCCCGGGGTCATCACTCCAGCCGCGACCGGAATCACGATCCTCGATGACGGCGATGAGGACCAGGTCCTGCTATCCACTTCTCACCAGTTCCGCTTCGCTTCGCCGGACCGGCGCCTCTACGTGGTCGACACACCGGTGACCTACCTCTGTGATCCCATCGCGGGGACGCTCACCCGCTACTGGGGCTACGCAATCGCCTCGCCCCAGCCGGTCGATCCCGCGGTGGCGCCGCTCGCGACAGCGGGCCACGCGCTCGCCAGCAGGCATGTGACCGCCTGCGACATCCGATACCTCCCCGGCACGAGCCAGCGCGCCGGCCTGGTGACCCTCCAGCTCGAGCTCTCCGAGGCCGGCGAGCATGTCCGGCTGCTTCACCAGGTCCACGTGGAGAACGTGCCGTGAGCGGGAGTGCGACGCGCGGCCGCCGCCGGGCAGGGTTCTCCCTGGTCTCCGCGGTCTTTCTCCTGGTGGTGTTCACGACGGCGGGGGCGTTCATGGTGCGGATTGCGGGCGTTCAGCGCGCCACTTCGAGCTTCGCGTTGCTCGGCCCGAAGGCCTATCACGCCGCGCGCAGCGCCGTCGAGTGGACCGTCCATCAGGCGCTCTTCGCCCCCGCGAGCTGCCCTGTCGGTCTCACCACCACGAGCAGCTTCAACTTCACCGAAGGCGGACTCCAGGGCTTCCGGGCCACCGTGGAGTGCACCGCGGAGATCCACACGCAGGCGGGTACGCCCGCCATCTTCTACCGCATCACGGCACTCGGAGAGTACGGGAGCTTCGGCGAGCGCGACTACGTCTCACGGCGACTGGAGGTGACGATCACCGATGCCTGAGCGCCGCCGATTTTCGATGGCTGCCTCCATGCTGGCGCTCGCCCTCTCCGCGACCCCGGCGCTCGCCGAGACGGTGCGCGACGAGTTCAACGCCATCTCCTTCGCCGGCGACGACGGCACCCTGAGCTGGAGCGGCCCCTGGCGGGAGCTCGGCGAGTCGAACGGGCCCACGAGCGGGCGTGTGCGCGTGCTCGCCAGCAACCGCTGCGCCGCGACGAACTGCCTACGGATCGGTGGAGCTGGCGTCGACATCAACGGACGGGGCGCCGAGCGCGAGGTAGACCTCTCCGGTACCCCCACGGCCACCCTCACCTTCCACCGGCGCCTGCAAAACAATTCGTCGGGGAGCATCGTCCTGTCCATCTCGAGCGACGGAGGGGGGAGCTGGACGGTGCTTCGCAGCTTCCCTCTGACGGGACCCCAGAACGCGTTCAACGAGACCATCGATGTCTCCGCCTGGGCTTCCGCCAACACCCGGATCCGCTTTCTCGGCTCCGGCAGCAACGTCAGCTCCTTCTTCTTCGTGGACAACGCCCAGATCGAGTACTTCCCGCGGCCCCGGCACTTCGCCATCGCGCACGACGGAGGCGGGGTCACCTGTCATGCGGAGGCCGTGACGATCACCGCCCACACCGGTGCTCACACCGTGGACGCGGGCTACACCGGAGTTGTCAGCATCTCCACCTCGACGGCCCACGGCGATTGGTCGCTGCTGATCGGCGCCGGGACACTCGTCAACCTGGGCAACGGCGCCGGCAGCTACGACTTCGACCCGACCGACGGCGGCCAGGTGACCCTCGGATTCGCCTCCATCTTCGGCGAGACGCTGAACCTGGACGTAATTGACGGAGCGCGCAGCGAGGACCCCGCCGAGGACCCGGATCTCACGATCGCGGGCGGCACCACCGAGACCTTCCGTGACGAATTTGGCGCCGTCTCCTACGCGAACCAGGACGGGACAGAGCTCTGGAGCGGGGACTGGATCGAGGTGGATGCCGCGGGCGCTGGGCCCGGTGCCGGGAACGCCCTGGTCTCGGGTGGCGAACTCGTCCTCGAGGACTACCCAAACACCGGAATCGATACCAGCGTCGAGCGGGAGGCCGATCTCGCGGGCTTCTTCTCCGCCACCCTCTCCTTCGGCTTCCGCACGACCTTCGGCGTGGACGCCGACGACTCGGTCTTCGTAGAGGTCTCGGACGATGGAGGCGCGAGCTGGACGCTCCTCGAGGACATCACTGGGATCGTGGGGAGCTTCGCGGGCTCGCGCAGCTATGACATCACGCCCTACGCGGCGCCGAACACTCGGGTCCGCTTCCGCGTGAACGGCCTGAACGGTACCGGCGGAACCTCCTGCTGCTACGGAGCCGCGAACGAGGAGTTCCGGGTGGACAACGTGCAGATCGCGGCCGACGCCCCGGCGGTATGCGGCCCCGACCACTTCTCGATCGACCACGATGGAAGCGCCGTCAACTGCCAGGCCGAGAGGGTGACGATCGCTGCCCACGACCTCCTGCACGCCGCCGACCCGACCTATACGGGGACGATCGCGATCTCCACCTCGACCGGGCACGGCGACTGGTCGCTCGTCTCGGGGTCCGGGATTCTCGCCAACGCCGGCGGAGGAGGCGCCACCTACCGCTTCGATCCCTTCGATGCGGGGATGGTCATCCTCGGCTTGCGCGACACCTTCAGCGAGACGCTCGGCATCAACGTCTCGGATGGGGCGGCGGTCGAGGACCCGGTCGAGGACCCCGACCTGCTCTTCGCGAACACCGGCTTCAGCTTCCTGGCAGACGGGCTGGCGAGTGCGATCGGGACCCAGATCGGAGGCAAGGCCTCGAACTTCCCCCCGGGCGCCCAGTCCCTCGAGCTCGAGGCCGTCCGCACCAGCGACCTCACCGGCGCCTGCGAGGCGGCGCTCCAGGGCGCGAATCCGATCGAGCTGGCCTTCACCTGCGTGGATCCGGCCACCTGCGCTGGGCCCCGCGTCAACGTGAACGGCGTCGAGGTCACCCCGAACGACCTGGGAAGCCCGCTCGCATACACCTCCGTGGATCTCGACTTCGGCGACGAGACCGACACCACCGCGCCCCTGGTGGTCGCCTTCCCCGACGTGGGCCTCATCCAGCTCCACGCGCGCTATGCCCTCACGCCCTCCGGCGAGGACCTGCTCGGAGCGAGCAACGCCTTCGTGGTACGCCCCTTCGCATTCGAGATCACCGCGCCCGGTAATCCGGGGGCGACCCTTCCGACGGGACCGATCTTCACCTCCGCAGGAGCCGACTTCGCCGCTGGCGCGCGCGCGGTGCTCTGGCAGGCGGCCGACGACGCGGACGGCGACGGCCGAGCCGACGGCCACGGCGATCTCCTCTGGTCGAACAACGCGCCCCTCACCGATAACCTCCCTGCGATCAGCTACGGCCGTGAGGCGGTGCCCGAGGCGGTCGTGCTCGAGGCCAATCTGGTGGAGCCGGTGGGAGGCGCCGATCCGGGCCTCGGCGGCGCGACCACGATCGCCGCCTTTGCGGCGGGAAGCGGAATCACTCCCGCCGTCTTCTTCGACGAGGTAGGCATCGCGGAGCTCTCCAGCGCCGTGGCCGACGGCGACTACCTCGGGCTCGGCGCGGCTTCGACCGCGGGGATCCTGGGGCACTCCGGTGCAGTGGGTCGCTTCACGCCCGCCCACCTCGACGTGGCGATGGATACGGCGCCGGTCTTCCAGACGAGCTGCGACACAGGCGGCTTCAGCTACACGGGTCAGCCCTTCATCTACGCCCAGGCCCCGGTGCTGCGCGTCACCGCCCGGAGCGCCCGCGGTACCCAGACCGCGAACTACACCGCCCCCTGGTGGAGGATCACCAACTCGAGCCTCGGTGCGCCGACCTACGCGAGCGATCCCGGGGCTCCGGCGGCTCTCGACACGAGCGGGCTCCCGCCGGCGGCCGCGGATCCATTGATCGTCGACCTCGGCAACGGCTCGGGCACGCTCACGTTCGACGCCGGCGCGGGGCTGCGCTTCGATCGCAGCGCTCCGGTGCGCCCCTTCGATGCCGAGGTCGCCCTCTCGATCGACGTGCAGGACGCCGATTCCGTCGCCTACTCCGGAAACCCCTTCCAGATCGGCGTTGCATCCCCGGGAGGAGGGATCACCTTCACCGCCGGCAAGCAGATGCGCTATGGGCGACTCGCGCTCGAGAATGCCTACGGCTCCGAGCTGACGGCGCTCGCCGTCCCCCTCCGCGCCGAGTACTTCGAGGGAACCGGGTTCGTGCCAAACGGCGAGGACAGCTGCACGTCGATCGCCGCAGCGAACGTCGGAACCACGGCTCGGAGCCCGGCCGCTCTCTCGACCGCGCCTTCGGTGGCGAACGCACCGCTTCTGGCGGGCGACGCCGGCCTCCGCCTGAGCCCGCCGGCTCAGGAGGGGACCGCCGATCTGCTGGTGAACCTGGAGGGGTCCGACGTGGCGACGCCCTGGGGTGTCATTACCAGCGCCGGGCTTCCTTGGCTCCAGTACGACTGGACCACCGGCGGCGCGGGTCCCCCCGACGAGAATCCCACCGCCCGGGCCAGCTTCGGCATCTACGCGGGACAGCGGCCCGTGATCTTCCGGCGCGAGCTGTACTAGCCGAACCAGCGGTTCCCTCTGCACCAGGATGCGACGCGAAGACGCGGCGGACGCGATCGGCGTGATGCGCATCGGCACTTGTGACCAGAGCATCTTCGGTATTTCATCCGAGTGTAGACGAGTCACCGCGGATCCTTCAGTTCTGCGCTGACGAGTCCGATCAGTTACCGAGCGTCACCGTACAGCCACCCGTTCCCCCACGCCGGGCTGAGTATTGAGCCGTGACTAGACTTCGAGTGCAAGGCGCGCTGGCCGCCTTGATCAATGCGGGCCTCGATCCGCGCAGTGCCGATGCCGAGCACCTTCGGCGCATTCGGACGCTCAACCTGTCCACGCTGGCGATACTGCTCCTCGCCCTGCCATTCATGGCAATGTACTTCGCGTTCGGCGTCTGGCGCACCGCGGCCCTCCTCTCCGTGACCGTCACCGCCTCCCTCGGCAACATGTACCTGCTGCGCAGAACACGGCGAACGCGTCTCTGCGGTCAGCTCGGGATCTCGATTCTGTTCGGCCAACTGGTCGCTGCGGCGATCGATTCCGGCGGCTTCCACCAGGCGAACTTCTCCTGGCTGTACGTCGTCCCGCTAGCGGCCGCCACTCTCCTCGACAGGCGAGGCGCCTTGGTCTGGCTTGGGATTTGCGCCATCACCTTCCTCGGCTTCTGGGGCCTCGCCGAAATCGGGATGCAGCTTCGATCCATCCGACCCGACGAGGCCCGCCCCATCCTGGCCCTCGCCTCACACCTCACGGCGCTGGCCGCGCTGGGACTGCTCGCCGCCGGCTTCATCTCCTCGCAGCGCCGGCTGGAAGCGGAGCTGCGTTGGCGCGGTGAGCAGCAGCAGCGCGAGGCCCGCTACGTCCACCTGCTCCACGATGCTGCGGTGGCCGCCAACGACTCCTCCTCCCTTCTCGAAATGCTTCGCCGCGCGGTCGACATCATCTGCGGGGCCACCGGCTGGCCCGTCGGCCTGGTCTATACGAGCCCGAGCCAAGCGCGCCGGATGCTGCGAGCCACGGAGATCCGCCATGTCGCCGACGAAGGGCGGTTCGGCCGCTTTGCGAGGCACTACCGCCCGGCTCAACGAGCGCGGTCGGGCGATCCAGCGCGCTGCGCGCTCGCCGCGCGCAGCGCGACTTGGATCGAGGATGTCCGGAACCAGCCAAGATTCCGACGCGCCAGGCTGGCCGAGGAGGCCGGACTGGGCGCCGGCATCGCCTTCCCCATGGAGATCGAAGGCCGGGTCGGCGCCGTCTTCGAGTTCTTCGCCAGCGGGCCGCTCGAGCGGGATGAGCGCATGCTCGAGTATCTCCGGCAGATCGCTTCTCAGATCGGGCGCGCCGCCCAGCGCGTGCAGATGCTCGAGCGGATCCACGCCCTCGCCTCCTTCGATTCCCTCACCGGCCTGCCCAATCGCTGGTCCTTCCAACAGCGACTGCATGCGGCGATCGAGCTCGCCGAGCGCCACAACCACCGATTGGCGATCCTGTTTCTGGATCTCGACGGCTTCAAGGCGGTGAACGACACCTTGGGACACGACGTCGGCGATCAGCTGCTCACCGCCGTTGCATCGCGTGTCTCGCGCACCGTGCGAACTCGCGATTGCGTGGCGAGGGACAACGACGGCAGTCGCGGCGCCGAGTCGGGCCTCGTCTCCCGGCTCGCCGGCGACGAGTTCATGGTGCTGCTCCCGCAGATTCCGAGCGACGATGTCGCAAAGAAGGTAGCCGAGCGCATCCTCCGCTCCCTCCGCGCCCCCTTCGAGCTGGAGGGACGCGAGCTCTTCACCGATGCGAGCATCGGAATCGCCCTCTACCCCGACCATGGCACCGAGACCTCCGCGCTGATCCGGAGCGCCGACGTCGCCATGTACGAGGCCAAGAGTCGGGGGCGGAGCAACTTCCAGTTCTTCGACGGGACGATCGGAAGCTCGGTTGCTCAACGGCTCACTCTGCATGCTCGGCTGCGCCGCGCAGTGGAGAGCGAAGATTTCGAGCTCCACTATCAGCCCGTGCGACACGCGCGGCTCGGCCATGTGGTCGGCGCGGAAGCGTTGCTCCGCTGGCACGATTCCGAGCTTGGCACCGTCCCTCCTATCGAATTCGTGGCGGCTGCCGAAGAATGCGGGCAGATCGGAGCCCTCGGCGCATGGGTGCTGCGCACCGCTGCCGCGCAGGCCAAGTGCTGGGTCGATGCGGGCCTGCACCCCATCCGGATCGCTGTGAACATATCCGGCCACCAGCTCCGCCATCCGAGCATCCTGGAGACGATCCGGGAGGCTCTCGAGGCCAGCGGACTGGGGGCGGGCTGGCTCGAGCTCGAGCTCACCGAGAGCACCATCATCCGGGACGACCAGCTCACCAACAAGATCCTTCGAGAGATCAGCGAACTCGGCGTCGGTCTTGCACTGGATGACTTCGGAACCGGATTCTCGTCGCTCTCCAACCTGCGCCGCCTCCCCATCGGCCGCGTCAAGATCGACCGGAGCTTCGTCGCCGACCTCCCCCGGTGCCAGGACGACTGTGCGGTGGTTGGAGCGATCATCGCCATGGCGCACAGCCTGCGCATTCCGGTGGTGGCCGAAGGCGTGGAGACCGAAGAGCAGCTCGAGTTCCTGCGCGAGCGCGGATGCGAAGAGGTGCAGGGCTACCTCTTCAGCCCCGCCGTACCGCCCGAGGCTCTGACGCGGATGCTCGAGCTCGAGAAGGAGGACGGGCTCGGCGCGGTCTGAGCCGCGCCGCACATTCCCGGCTCCGCGGAGCCGAGCTACAGCGGGGTTGCCCCGGTTCATTCCTGGGGTCGAGAACCGAACGAAGGCAGCGTCGCATGGTCGCCGGGCTCGACTCGCGCCCGGAGGGAGACGCCGGAGGAGCCGAGCAGCTTGTAGAGGTAGGAGCGCGCGATGCCAAGGCGCCGGGCCGCTTCGCTCGCGTTTCCATCGACCTCCTCCAGAGCCCGTCGAACCAGCCGTGCCTGGAAGGCCCGCGTCGCCTCGTGAAACGATCGGTGCTCGCCCACCACCACCCGACCGTCCGGGGCGGCATCCGCTCGGCCGTCCCACCCATGGCCACCCCTCGCGTCCGGCTCGCCTTGCCACACGCGGGCGTCATCGCTCTCGAGGAGTCGAGCCGTGACGATCCCCAAGAGATCGCCTGCGGCGCCAGGAGAGCCCAGGACGTCGCGAACGAAGACGTCTCTTGGGACACCAAGCGCGCGGGTGGGAATTTCGGCCACCACGGTCGCGCAGTGCGCGGCGCCGCGAACGATTCCCATCTCGCCGATCCAATCTCCCGGCGCCCTCAGCGCGAGGACTTGATCTCGGCCCGTCGAATCGACTCTGCGGACGGAAACTCGACCCGACAACAGCAGGAAGGCTTTCACGGGAGGTTCGCCCTCCCTCACGATGGCCTCGCCGGGAGCGAAGGTGGTGGGAGAGCACCCGTCGATCAGATCGAGCAGGTCGCCCGCCGACAGGCACCGAAGCGCCTTCGCCCTGCGGATGATGAGTGGATCCTCGCCGAATCGTCGGAGGTCCAACGTCCTACCCCTGCGAGCCAATCACGTCTGCCAATCGACATAGCAGGATCCGTGCCTATTGCGGCGCGAAGCTGGCGCAGTCGCTTTTCACCAATATAATCAACGAAAATGGAGCTCCGGTTGCACATCTCCGTGGGCGGCCAGCCACACCCATATGAGGGATGTCGCGGGCTCCCGCGAAATGGCGCGGGGAGGCTCAATGACGAGAATGCTCGGGGAGCGCTCAAAGCTTGATCCCCCCGGGGGGATGAGGTGAGGCGCGAAGACGACGGCGAGGAGCGAGCCGGGACGGGTCTGCCCGAGAGGCTCCGATTCCTGAGCCTCGCCACGGACATCTCCCGGCTGCTGCTGAGCGCGCACCCCGATTCCCTGGACGCTCGAGTCGACGATGCCCTGGCGCGGATCGGCGAGCTCTACGGGGTCGACCGGATCACCCTCCGCTGGCTCGACGAGGAACGGACCGCGTTCCACCGCGCGAATCACTGGGCTCGAAGCTGCGGCCGGCAGATGCCCGGGGTCCTGAAGGTCACCGATCTGCCCTATCTGTGGGAGCGGATGCTGCGGCGCGAGCTGCTGGCCGTGCGCCGGCTCGACGAGCTTCCGGAGGAGGGAGGAGGCGAGGCCGAGATGCTCCGGTCGCTGGGAACGCGATCGATTCTCGCCGTCCCTCTCGTCGTCGACGGCGCGCTCTTGGGCGCGGGCATCGTGACCACCGAGCGCGAGGAGCGCGACTGGCCCGACGCGACGGTGACGGAGCTCTGGGTGCTGGGAGAGCTGATGGCGAGCGCCATCGCCCGCTGCCGGGCGGAGAGCGCGCTGCGTGAGAGCGAGGAGAGGTATCGGCTCCTGGCAGAGAATGCGACGGACGTCATATGGATGACGGACATGAACCTCGTGTCCACCTATGTGAGCCCGTCGGTGACGCGGTTGCGAGGCTTCAGCGTCGAGGAGGCCCTGGCTCAGACGGTCGATGAGAGCATGACCCCGGCGTCGGCCGAGCTCGGGAGGAGGGTCCTGGCGGAGGAGCTCCTGACCGAAAGCCGAGAGCAGAAGGACCCGTCCAGGTCGAGGACGCTCGAGGTGGAGATGAAGTGCAAGGATGGCTCCACCGTCTGGACCGAAGTGAACATGAGCCTCTTGCGCGACGAAGAAGGCAAGCCGGTCGGCATCCTGGGAATCTCGCGCGACGTCAGCGAGCGAAAGCGCGCGCAGGAAGCGCTCGCCCGGCGCATGGCCTTCCGGAGTCTGCTCGCCGAGCTCTCGGCCAGCCTGCTCCGCGCCAACGCTGGCGAGATGGACGAGCAGATCGAGCTCGCGCTGGAGCGGATCGGCGGCACCTATTCGCTGCTCGGCATCGCGCTCTGGTGGTTCGACGACGCCCGCGAAGGCACCAGGCGCAGCCACGTCTGGACGACCGCCCCCCGAGCACCCGATGATCTCCGCCTCTCCGATGGGCCTTGGCTCGCGAGGCAGGTGCTCGAGGGCCGGATCACGAAGGTGCACCGACTGGCGGAGCTCCCCGCGGAGGCGGCCACCGAACGGGATCTGCTGGCCCGGCTGGGTATCGCGTCGATCCTGTCCGTACCCCTTCGGTTGGAGCGGGATCTGGTCGGCTTTGCCACTTTCAGCTTCGATCGTGAAAGGGAGTGGCGAGGCGAGATCGTGGAGGAGCTCCAGCTCCTCGCGGAGCTCCTGGCCAACGCCTTCGCCCGCTCCCAGGCGATGAAGAGTCTGAAGCAGCGCGAGCGGGATCTGGTTCGGGCTCAGCAGGTCGGACATGTGGGGAGCTACGTCGCCTATCCGGCGTCTGGAAGGGTCGAGCTCTCGAACGAGCTCTGCGCGATCGTGGGCTCTGCTCCGGGGGAGATCTCGCACGACCTCGGGATCTCCTTCATCCACCCCGAGGACCGCGAGCGCGTTCAGGCAATCCGGCAGCAGGCGCGCTCCGGCGCCGTGCCGCCGGAGGCGGAGTACCGCGTGCTCCGCGGCGACGGCTCGATCCGGCACGTCCACGACCGCTGGGAGATCGAGCGCGACTCCAGAGGGGAGCCGGTGAAGATGCTGGGGACGGTGGCGGACATCACCGCCCACGAGGCGTCGCAGGCGGCGCTCGCCGAGGCGCTCGGCGAGGTGATGCGGCTGAAGGAGCGGGTCGAGGCCGAGAACGTCTACCTGCGCGAGGAGGTCCGCCTCGCCCGCGGCTTCGACGAGATCGTCGGGGAGAGCCCCGAGCTGATGGAGTGCCTGCGGCTGGTGCAGCGGGTGGCGCCCACCGACTCGACGGTCCTGATCCTCGGCGAGACCGGGACGGGGAAGGAGCTGATCGCCCGCGCCATCCACGCGTGGAGCCCGCGCAGGAAGGGGCCGCTCGTCAGCGTGAACTGCGCCGCCCTGCCCGAGACCCTGATCGAGAGCGAGCTCTTCGGCCACGAGAAAGGGGCCTTCACGGGGGCGCTGGAGCGCCGGAGAGGGAGGTTCGAGCTCGCCAGCGGGGGCACGCTCTTCCTCGACGAGATCGGCGACCTGCCGCTGCACCTTCAGGCCAAGCTCCTGCGCGTCCTCCAGGAGAGCGAGATCGAGCGGGTCGGCGGCTCCGGGGTCGTCCCCGTCGACGTACGCGTGATCGCCTCGACGCACCGAAATCTCGAGCACGCGGTCGAGAGGGAGGATTTCCGCGCCGATCTCTACTTCCGGATCAGCGGGTTTCCGATCTTCGTACCCCCGCTGCGCGAGCGCGCCTCCGACATTCCCCTCCTGGCGAGCCACTTCGCGCAGAAGCACGGCAAGCGGCTGAGCCGGGAGATCGACTCCATCTCGACTCGTATGTTCCGCCATCTGATGGCCTACCCGTGGCCCGGCAACGTGCGAGAGCTCGAGAACCTCGTCCAACGGACGCTGATCACCTCGAGCGGGCCCGTGCTCGATCTCGCCGAGCCGCTACGGAGCATGGGGGCTCCGGAGCCGGTGGCGCCTCGCGCGAATCCCGCCTCGCTTCGCGAGGCGGAGCGGAATCACATCCTTCGGCTGCTGGAGCGGACCCGCTGGGTGATCGAGGGCCCCCATGGAGCCGCCGCGCTCCTCGCCATTCCCGCCAGCACCCTGCGATCCAAGATCAAGAAGCTGGGGATTGCACGGCGCGTGTGAATCCCTCGCCGCGAACGCTTCCCAGGCTGCACGGCACCGCTTCCTCGACTTGCGATCCGTGACTCGGCCTCGAAAAAGGCTCGCGGAGACCGCACCTTACGCGCGTTCCTGCACGTGGCGTGCGGCTCGAGGGGCCCTCAGGCCCGGGCATGAAGATGCCGAAGACGGCAGTGCCGGAACTTCAACCGCTCCGAGGCTGCCCATGCGCCAGACCCAGACGCCGCCGAGCGCCCCGCCGCTCTCTCCCGAGCGGGCCGCCGAGCACGCGGATCGACTCCGCTCCAACATCGAGCGCGCTCTTCGCGGCAAGCCGGAGGTGGTGCGGCGCGCGGTGGAGAGCTTGATCGCGGGTGGGCATCTCCTGCTGGAGGACATCCCCGGCGTCGGAAAGACGACTCTCGCCAACGCGCTGGCCAGGTCCCTGGACGCCACCTTCCGCCGAATCCAGTTCACCAGCGATCTCCTCCCCGGCGACATCCTCGGCGCTTCGGTGCCGGAGATGGTCTACGGTCGCGCCACCGGGAGCTTCACCTTTCAGCCGGGCCCGCTCTTCGCCAACGTGGTGCTCGCGGACGAGATCAACCGCGCGAGCCCGAAGACCCAGTCCGCGCTCCTCGAGGCGATGTGCGAGGGAAACGTCACCATCGAGGGCCAGACCCACGTCCTCCCCGAGCCCTTCTTCGTGATCGCCACGCAGAACCCGGTGGAGCACTACGGGACCAATCCCCTCCCCGAGTCCCAGCTCGACCGTTTCCAGATGCGCCTGCGGATCGGATACCCCGCGCCGGAGGACGAGGCGGTGATCCTCCGCGACGACCCGGCGGTGCACGAGCTCCCGCGGCTCGGGCCGGTCCTCTCCACCGCCGACGCGCTGGGGATGAGGGCCGCTGCAGCGAGGATCAAGTTCGACGACGCCCTGATCGCCTACCTGCTCGAGATCGTGGTCGAGACTCGCGAGCACGAGGCGATCCACCTGGGAGTCTCGCCGCGCGGCGCCGTGGCCCTGCGCCGCTGCGCCCAGGCGCGGGCTCTGGTGGACGGACGCGACTACTGCATCCCCGAGGACGTGCGCGAGCTCGCCGTCGACGTCCTCGCCCATCGCATCGTGATCGACCCGCGCGGCGGCCCGCAGCGGTCATCTGAGGAAGCCGAATGGATCGTCCGGGAGATCCTCGACCGGGTGGCCGTTCCGCTCTGAGGACCGACGCCTGGCGCAGGCGGGTCCGCCGCTGGCTCCGCCCGCCGCGCACGCTCCGGCCCACGCGCGCCGGCTGGCTCTTCTTCGCCGCCACCCTCGGCGTCGGCCTGGCAGCCATGAACACCGGCAACAACCTGATGTACATGGTGCTCTCGCTGCTCCTGGCATTCCTCGTGCTCTCCGGCGTCCTCTCCGAGTCGGCTCTCCGAGGAGTCCGGGTGCGGCGCAGGATCTCACGGGAGATCTTCGCGGGGACGCCGGCGCCGCTGGTCCTCGAGATCACCAACGGCCAGCGGCGAGTGCCATCGTTCGCCATCGTCGTCGAGGATCTGCTCGGACCTCATCTGGAGAGGGCTCAGTCGGTCGGGCGGGTCTTTGCGCTCCGGGTCGGTCCCGGCGAGACGGAGACGCGCACCTACCGCTTCGCGCCCTCCCGCCGGGGTGACCTCGGCTTCGCCGGCTTTCGCGTCACCACCCGCTTCCCCTTCGGGCTCTTCTCGAAGGCGATGCTGATCGAGGCCGAGGATCGCGCGCTGGTCTTCCCCGCGGTCGAGAAGCTCGTGCCGATGCGAAGCGGCACCCCGACCCGGGACTGGGGAGAGACGAGCGGCGGGCGAGGAGGAGACGGCTCCCAGGTCGCCGGCCTCCGTCCCTTCGCCTCCGGCGATCATCTAAGGCGGGTTCACTGGCGTGCTTCCATGCGCCGCGCGACGCTCCTGGTCCGCGACCGGGAGAGGGATCAGAGGGCCGAGTTCGAGGTGCTTCTGCGCACCCGGGGCGCACATCCAGGCGAGGCTTTCGAGGTCGCGGTGAGTCACGCCGCCTCGGAGGTGGTCGCTCACCTGGGAGCCGGCTGGCGGGTCGGCCTGCGCACCGACAGCGACACCCTCGAGCCCGCCGAGGGAGCCCTCCAGCGGGATCGGCTGCTCTGCTTCCTGGCCCGGGTCAGCCCCGATCCGGATGCGCTGGGGGCGGCCGCATGAGTCGCACCGAGTTTCGTGAATCGATCGACGTGCCGCGCCCCGCCTCGGCCATCGCGATGGTCGCCACCGCCAGCCTGACGCTCGCCATGACCGGACAGCTGGCACCGTGGGCGGTCGCCCTCGCCGTCCTCGGGATCGGCGCGGCGGCGCTGCTTCGAGAGTCCCCGCAAGGCTGGCAGCGCAGCGGCCTGGTCCTGAACGGGTCGATCGGGGCGATCATGATCGCGAGCGCCTGGCTCTTCGCGCGAGGGGAGCTCGCGGTGGTGGCCCTCGCCCACTTCGCCATCCTCACCCAGGCGCTGCAGCTCCTCGACGCCCGGCCTCGGCGCTCCGAGTTCCTGCTGGTTGCACTCTCGCTCTTTCAGGTGATCCTGGCGGCCAATCTCACCGACAGCGCCTTCTTCCCGCCGCTGCTGGTGCTCTTCGCGCTCTCGACGGTCTGGACGCTGATGGTCCACACGCTCCGCGCCGAGGCCCTGGAGGCCGGCGAGCCCGAGGCGGCCCGCCGGGCGATCAGCGGAGGGCTCTTGCGCGTGACGGTGATCGCGTGCCTGCTCTCGGTCCTCCTGGCTCTCGTCCTGTTTCCCGTGCTTCCCCGGATCCGCTCGGGAGTCCTCTTCTCGGCAGGCCTGGATGGCCCGCTCGGCGTGACGGGCTTCTCCGACCAGGTGGAGCTCGGCGAGATCGGCCGGATTCGCATGGATCCGCAGGTGGCGCTCCGGATCGAGACGCTGGAGGGCGAGCTTCCCGGGCCCGGGGAACGCTACTGGCGGGGACTCGCCTTCGATCGCTTCGACGGCCGAAGCTGGTCCATCGACCCGCCCGTCCGCGAACGCGTTCCCGGCGATACCGAGATCGGCGTGGATCTGGGCTACAGGGCGCGGGGCACGCGGCTGGTGCAGCGGATCGCACGCGAGCCGATCGATCCTGGCGTGCTCTTCTCCGCGGGGGTGCCGACGGGGATCCGAGGTCCGCTCGGCCGGCTGGAACGCGACCTGAACGGCGCGCTCTACGCCTACTCGACGGCGGGACAGCGAGCGGACTACACGATCGCGACCGACTTCGAGATCCGGGACGACGACGCGCTGCAGGGCGATGAAGCGTCGCCTCCGGACGAGCGCGGCGAGCAGTATCTGGCGCTTCCCGATCTCTCCCCCGCGATTTTGGAGCTGGCGCGGCAGATCACTGCGGCCCGCGAGAGCGACGCCGATCGCGCACTGGCTCTCGAGACCTACCTGCGACGCAAGGGCCGTTACTCGGACACCCCTCCGGTGATGAGCCGGACGGATCCGCGCTCGCCGGTCGAGGTGTTCCTGCTCGGCGGTACCGAGGGGCACTGCGAGTATTTCGCTTCGGCCATGGTGGTCCTCGCCCGCTCGGTCGACCTGCCAGCGCGGCTCGTCAACGGCTTCGCCGGCGGGCGCGCGAACGAGGTGGGGGGCTTCGTCGAGGTCAGCCGATCCGATGCCCACGCATGGGTCGAGATCCACTACCGCGAGGCGGACTGGGTGCGATACGACCCGACTCCTCCCGATCTTCGCCTGGCCGGCGCATCCTTCAGCAGCGGATCCCTCCCCGAGCTGGCCAGCGCCCTCGAGTTCTGGTGGTTCCGCAACGTGGTCGACTTCGATCGCGGCCACCAGGCGCGAGCGCTCAAGAAGGCGTGGATGGCGTGGCGGAGCTGGCGGAAGGACGCAGGCGGGAGCTCCCCGCACCGGCGCGCGCGCCGGTCGGGGAGCTGGGATCCGCCCGACCCCCCCCGCTGGCTCTGGGGCGCGGGCGCACTCGCTCTCGGGCTCGCGGGCCTCGCCTACGACCTTCGCCGGCGCCAGCGGCGCGAGCTGGTGCCCCGATTCTACGCAGAGGCGCTCCGCCTGCTCAGGCGCAGGGGGCTCGTCCGCGCTCCCGCCACCACGGCGCGCGCCTTCGCCTGGTTCGCGCAGGAGAAGCTCTCACCCCCCGCCGCGCGGAGCTTCGCCGCGCTCACCGAGTCCTACCTGGCGGAGCGCTTCGGCGGCCGCCTCTCCGCGACGGTTCACGAGGAGCTTCGCGCGCTCCGTGATAGCCTCCGCAGATGAGCCGGTTCGTGTTCCTGGATCGCGACGGCACCCTGGTGCGGGACCTCGGCTACACGCATCGCATCGAGGACTACGAGCTCCTGCCGGGCGTCGTATCCGGCCTGCGGCGCATCCTCGACACCGGATACCGGCTGGCGGTGATCACCAACCAGAGCGGCATCGGGCGGGGGTACTTCAGCGCCGAGCAGTACGCGCGGTTCCAGGCGCACCTGACCAGCGATCTCGCCCGGCAGGGCATTCCCATCGAGGCCAGCTACTTCTGTCCTCACCGGCCCGAGGCGGAGTGCGAGTGCCGCAAGCCCAGCCCCGCTCTCCTCCACCGCGCTCGAAGAGAGCTCGGCGCCGACCTCGCGCGAAGCTGGGTGATCGGCGACGGCGAGGTCGACGTGGAGCTCGCGAAGCGCGGAGGCTGCCGGGGCGCGGTGCTCATCCTCTCCGGCAAGGGCGAGCCGCCGTCCCGGGCGATGCCGTCGGTCTACCACGCGGAGGATTTCGAGGAGGCCGCCGAGATCGTGCTCCGGTCTGATCAAGGCACTCCGTAGATCACGTGCGTCTGGGGAATCACCCGGACGTCTGCGAGCCGGCGCCCGGCTCGCTCGCTCAGCACCAGCATCCGCTGCGCAGTCGGCCGTTTCTTGACGCCGGCGAAGGGCGTGACCGGCTGCAAGACCAGTGTCGCCTCCGGGTGCACCCGCGCGATTCGGGCGACGGCCTCGTCGATCTCCGCGTCTCGGCTTCGCGGGGTGATGACGAGCTTCACTACCACGCGCGGCGCACGCTTGGCGATCTCGAGAAAGCGCTGGTGGGCAGCGTGGAAGTCCAAGCGGGCGCCGCGGGGCGGATCGCTCGCGCGGCGCACGTCGCTGGCGAGCTTCCAGTCCATCGAGACCACGTCGATGGAGTCGATCACGGCCCTCAAGGCATCCGAGGCGAGCCCGTGGGTCTCGAGCTGGATGGCGGGACCGCGCCGGCGGAGCGCCCGCGCCACGGCCTCCACCGCTCCGGGCTGCAGGAGTGGCTCACCCCCCGTCAGGCTGACGAAGCGGTGGGCCTCGACGTCGAGGGACTCGGCGGCAGCGACGATCGCCTCGACGGGCACGGGATTCGATCGCGTCCGCCACTCGCCGGAATGCCGGGCGGTCTCGATCCGACACTCTGCGGCGGGCCGCCAGGTATGCGGTGAGTCGCACCAGCGGCAGCGGAGATCACAGCCTCCGAAGCGCACGAAGAGGGTGGCGGCGCCCACGTCCGGCCCCTCGCCCTGGATGGAGGAGAAGATCTCGACGAGATGCGCGGTCGCGAGCGCGCCCTTCGCCCGCCCGGCCTGGTCGAGCGCGGGCCCGCTCTCCTTGCCCAAAGCTCACCCCTCGAGGATCGCGCGCCCCAGTCCGATCTCGCGCACCACCTCCTCGAGGCGATCCGGGTTTTCCGCCAGCTCGCGGACCCGGAAGCGCGCGACGTGATCGATGTCGGACCGGGATTCGATCCATCCGAATTTGTGGGAGAGGTGCTCGGCCATCGCTCCGACGTCGATCGCCCGGCGGCCAGCGACATCGTCGCACCCCAGCACCAGGAGCTCGTCCCCCTCCGCGTGAGCCAGCGAGATCGGCACTCCGTAGCGCTCCCGCATGATCCGGGAGGCGAGGTGGAGATCCAGCTGGGCCGGCACCGCTCCGATCACGATTCCGAATTCACCGAAGTGAACCAGGCGGAAGTCGCGGCTCGAGACGAAGTCGACCTCCTCGGGGAGGGGCGGCATGGGAGCGGCGGACGCCTCGCTCGCGAGATCCGAGGGGCGACCCGCCAGAAGAGGCTCGATGTCGGCCCTGTGCTCGCCCGGCCTTCCCGCGAGCTCACCGAGTCGCCACCACCAGAGGCGCCCCCATCGCTCGAAATCGTGCCGGGTGAAGCGTCCGGTCGCAAGGTCCACCAGCTTGTCCGAGAATCGGCTGCGCCGCGTGCAGTAGGCGAGCACCGACGGAAGCGAAGTCTGGGCGCCGGGCTCCACGTGCAGCATGGCCTCGCCGATCGCTTCCCTCATGCCACCGAGGTCCTCCGGCGGCCAGACGTGGTGATCGAACCAGACCAGCCGGTTCCGGTAGAGCGAGGCGGCCTGCAGGGTGTCCCGGACCGGCGTGGCGCTGAAGCCGATCACGAAGATGGGAGTATTCTCGCGAAGATCCGTCGCGACCCCGCGGAAGAACGTCATCAGCTCCGACTGTGGATAGATCCAGACCCCTTCCAGCTGCCGCACGTCGCGCGCGAGCACGACGGCGGCGAGGATCGAATTGCGGTCTGCGTGAGCCAGGATCACCGCGCGCCCGCGCGGCGCTCTGCGAACCTCCTCGGGCTCGGGCTCCGTCTCGCTCGGATGAGCGGTGAGTGGTGCGGCCTTCGCGTAGCGGGCCAGCCGTCGCTTCTCGCGCTCCAGGCGGATCCGATCCTGCTCGGTGAGCGGCTCTTCGTCGAGGTCGTCATCCTCGTAGACGGGCTCCACCGCCTCCTCGAAATCCGGCGCATCCGGCGAGAGCCGAAGCAGGGCATCGGCGTCGTCGGGATCGCCGACCAGATCGAGCTGGTCGGCCTCGAGCGCCTCCGCCTTCGAGCCACGAGCTCCGCGCGGATCTCGAGAGCCCGCTTCGTCGGGCTCCGCGAGAGCGGGCTCACCTTCTGGGAGCGCCTCCTCGTCGGGCTCTTGCGCGGGGGCGGAGGTGCTCTTCTCGGCGCGCTTCTCGCCGGGTTTCGCGTCGCCCTCCGCCCGTCGCGCCTGGCCGCGACCTCGCCCCCGACCCCGGCCCCGGCTGCGGCGGCGCGAGGCTCCCTCGGATCCGGCATCCGAGAGCTCCGGCCCCTCGTCGTCGAGGTCGAAGAGCGAGATCTCCTCGAACCGCGGCGCGCTGACCTCAGCGCGCTCCTGGTCGCCGAGCTGCCGCTCCTCGCCTCTTCGATCACCGAGGCGGCCCTCGCTTCGACGGCGGCCTCGGGAGCCTCGGGAACGGCCGCGGCCGGGGCGAGCGGCGCGATCCGATCCCTCTCCCTCGAAGTCGGCGCGCGGAGAAGCGCCGGGAGCATCGGGCTCATCCAGACGCGCGCCTGCGATCCGGGGCTCCTCGAGCACCGGCGGCGCGCTCCGGGCGATCTCGCGCTCTCGCAACCTGAGATCGGAATTCCTGCTCTCGATGGCGAAGCAGGTCGTCTCGAGCGCCAGATGGCCGAGCACGCACTCGGCCGCCCCGTCGATCTCCTCGGCGGCAACCAGGAGGCGCGGGGGAGCAAGCTGCACCGGAGCCTCGGCACC
>Ga0214473_10002956_pt1 | contig 20781 bp, 18 predicted proteins | sample RVTome_7_FD_203509 | JGI IMG/M metagenome (GOLD analysis project Ga0214473, IMG submission 203509) | Soil microbial communities from uranium-contaminated site in the Upper Colorado River Basin, Wyoming, United States - RVT98D197 | ecosystem: Environmental > Terrestrial > Soil > Contaminated >... | reverse complement strand
AGAAATGCCAAACTACTTAAACTGGACCAGGACCTTTTTGTTGTTAGGCCGACTGGCAAAGGCACTTTCTATATCCCCCTGGTCCGACGATGAATATCTGCTATCTTCTCTTTTTAGAGATTCTTTTAATGAAGCCAAATCAATTGGGAGATCGCTCCATATCAATGCTCCTGAACCCACCCATTATCCGGGCAAACAATTCTTTTCCCCATTTGCATTGGGTGTTCTTAGTATTCTTAATAGACTTACAAAAGGGAGCTAAGATAATTTAGCTCCTTTTCTTTGATTTTCAATCACAGCAGGGTTTTCCAGCCTCGATCAACTACTTCCTGTAGTCTGCAGGCGGACATTTTTGTAAAACATGCTTGATTTTGATCGGTAATCAACAAATTACACCTGCCTCTCTTCTCACAGACACATTCCAGGATGGTTATCACGTCGAACCCAAATTCTAACTCGATATGTCTTCCATATAGCAAGTTTTAGGGAGAGGCGAGTATTGGCAAGCTATTCACGCCTTTGGAGCTTTCTCAATCGAAACAAACCCATTTCTGACGTGCTTCAAGACCTTCTCCACCGGCCTCTTCAAAGGGTCTCCATAGCCTCCACCCCCTCCAGCAACTTCATGGAAGATCGTCCCTTTGGGAATTGCTTTGACAACCTCCTTTGGTTTTGGAAAGTAAATCTGACCATTCGGGTAAGGGAGTTCTAATCTATTCAGCGATCCTTATTTGCCACCAAATAGCCCAAAGGCCCTTGCTTCTTCGTCTACTCCATCACCGAAGGTGACTCCGGTGACCTCTTCGCCGAAGCGTTCCAGAAACCGCCGAAGGGTGGTAGGATTTGGATAAGTGAGAAGACTGGCCAAATATTGAAACCTGCCGTTTTGTTGTAAGAGGGTGCTGCTTTTGATCCGTCCTAACCCGAGAATAATCGGGTATAGAATGGCAAGGACAGAATCGCTGATAGAGTAGCGATAGTTCAGCTGTTGAAACCCAACAATTTGGGTAGGAGTGGAGCGCAGTTTGATGCCCCGGAAAAACTGTTGCAAAAGATACAACGCACCGTAGTGGGTGAGGACAGCATTTGAAAAAAACATTGGGATATTTTTGTGAGTTTTTTGCATTACCATTTAACCATACCTCTGGTACTGCTAAATTGTAATCCTTAATTTGACCTCTTTTGCCATCCTCGCCACATTTTTCATAGGTTCGTGCATACTGCGGCTACGAAAGTTACAAGGGGTTCAGGTTAACAAAAGTGGCTCCCCCTTGTCCCCTTTGGTCATTGCTTCACAAGTCTTCACTTTTGGTGAAGAAGCTTTCTGTATAGCAAATCTTTTTTATTATCTCCGCCTGATTCCCGGTAGCGCAACTTTATGAAATTATTTAATTTTTTCAAAAAAGTTGACAATTTGTAAAATTTTACTTAAAAAAAGTTGACAAATCGCCTAATAAGTTTACAATTAGGAAACAATGGATCCCGGGGAAATTGCAAACAGATTAAAAGAACTGCGGTTGCGACAAAATATGACGCTCGATCAGCTTGCAGGCAGAACCGGATTCACTAAAGGTTATCTTTCCCGCATCGAGAACTCAGACAAAGCTCCTCCTCTGTTTACCTTAGACACCATTGCCCGCGCTCTGGGAATGGACATCGCTTCACTTTTTACCGGCAATGAGCATATGGAAGAGGTTGACATCGTCATGGTTCGAAAAGATGAAAGAAGACGCGTTTGGCGACAGACGGATTCTTACCAGTATAGTTACGAATCCCTTGCTTACAAGAAGCCAGGGAAAAATATGGAACCTTACATAATAACCGTAGGATTTAAAAGAGATACTGAGGGGTATCGGCACCACGGTGAAGAGTTCATCCTTACTCTTGAAGGGGAGGTTGAGTTTTTTTATGGTGACAGAAGCTTCCTTGTCAAAGAAGGAGATTCCCTGTACTTTGATGCCTCCGTTCCCCACTCCGCGGTAAGTCTGACGGATAAAGAGGCGAAGCTACTTTGTGTTGTCTATTCTTATAAACGGTCGTAGATTCGATGGAAAGGGCCTATTTTCAAGTATTGGTAACACTTAACTGGGGGGAGTTAAAGTGTTCCTGCAGCTTATTATTAGTGGGCTCACCGTAGGGTTTTTATACGCCCTCATCGGGTTGGGCTTCGTCATCATTTACAAGGCGACTAGCATCCTTAATATTGCCCAAGGCGAGATGGTGATGTTAGGAGCCTTCATCGGCTATACCCTTAACCTCTATTTTAAACTACCTTTCCCCGTACTGTTTTTATCGGTCTTCGTTCTCACAGCACTATTCGGAATCCTCATCGATCTCATTGCCTTCAGACCTCTAAAACATGCTCCTGAATCAACGCTAATTATGGCGACCTTGGCCATCCTGATCATAATTCAAAGTGGGGCTCGACTTGTTTGGGGAGATGACGTCTATCCCTTTCCTCCGGTATTCAACCCCATGGCCAAGAGGGTGGGGAGAATATTCATCACACCGCAAAACGTCTGGTTGATGGTCATCGCAGCGGGACTGATGACCGCCCTCTTCGTCTTCTTTCAGTTCACCAAGATGGGCAAGGCCATGCGTGCGACTCAGCAGCGACCGGAGACCGCTTCCCTGATGGGCATCTCTGTTAAGCGGGTCTTCTCCCTCTCTTGGGCGATCAGCTCTGCGTTGGGCGGAGTGACCGGAGTCTTAGTCGCTCCCCTTCTGGGAGTGAGCCCCAGCATGGGCTGGATCGGGATCAAGGCCTACGCTGCGGTGATTCTCGGTGGATTTAACAGTCTTCCGGGTGCTGTTGTCGGAGGACTTTCTCTGGGGATCATAGAGAACCTCGCCGGGGGATATTTGTCGAGTGCCGTTAAAGAAATCACGGGTTTTTTCGTGCTCATTTTGGTACTCGTAATCAGACCCACAGGGCTTCTCGGCAGGAAAGTGGTAAATAAGGTTTAACGATGATGAAGAGGGTTCTCACGATAGCTTTCACTGTATGGCTGCTCGTGTTGCCTCTTTTCCTCGGCCGCTACCATATGTATGTAGTCAATCTGGTTGGAATATCGATTATCTTGGCTCTGGGGCTCGCGGTGTTGACCGGTTTTACGGGTCAGATCTCTCTTGGCCACGCTGCCTTCTTTGGGATCGGGGCCTACGCTTCAGCCTTACTGACATCAAAGTTGGCAATTCCCTTCTGGCTCTCCTTCCCTCTCGGCGGGATTCTGGCTGCCTTAATCAGCCTGGGAATTGGATTGCCCGCCCTTCGCATCAGAGGCCATTACCTGGCCCTAGCTACCTTGGGTTTCGGCCAGATTATCCAGTTGATCCTTATTCACTGGGACAGCCTGACAAATGGTCCACGAGGCCTCGTGGTCGCACGACCCACTCTGGGTGGTCTTAAATTCTCCTCCGACTCATCGTATTATTATATCATCCTTATCGTCTCAGCTTTTTTAACCTGGTTCTCGTGGAATCTAGTGAGATCCCGGATTGGAAGAACCTTCATATCGATTCGAGATAGCTCTGTAGCCTCTGCATCGCTTGGAATTAATCTGACGAGATACAAGGTGGTTGCCTTTCTCCTCTCCAGTTTTTTTGCAGGTGTGGCCGGAGGCCTGTACGGCCCCTTGGTCAAGTTTATCGATCCACTGGGATTTGGTCTGTGGCAGTCGGCCCTATACTTGATGATGATCGTTGTGGGCGGGATGGCTTCCATACCAGGGGCGATAATCGGGGCAGTCCTCCTCACGGTGTTGCCCGAGATATTGAGAGGCTTTGCGGAATATCGGGAGCTCATTTACGGGATCGCTTTGCTTCTCTGCCTCATTTTCATACCCAACGGGATCTATGGCCTCTTTCGTGATATCGGTCGAAAGATGAAGCCCAATGCAATAGTTGTGGAGTCTCCTGAGAGGGTTCCCTCCGAGAAGGGAACTGTATGAGTGATCTACTTCGGATTGAAGGACTCATCGTTCGCTTTGGCGGATTAACCGCTGTCAATAACATCGATCTCACACTGGCTCTGGGTGAGTGCAGGGGTCTGATTGGACCAAATGGTGCCGGAAAGAGCACCATATTCAACGCCATCACGGGGATCACCAGACAGAATCGAGGAAAAATATATTTTCAAGGGGAGGATTTGAGTCGTTTAAGGCCCCATCAGATCGCTGTAAAGGGGATCGCCAGGACCTTCCAAAAGGTGGAACTCTTCCCCAAGCTTACCGTGGCCGAAAACCTGATGGTCGGAATGCATATCCACCTATCTGCGGGAATCCTGTCAGCCGGTCTCAGGATGAAGAGGGTGAAACAAGAGGAAGAAGAAGCCCGAGCCGAGGCACTTGTTCTATTGGAGTTGGTCAACCTGCGCCGGTACTCGGACTACCTTGCTTCCAGCCTTGCCTTTGGGCAGCAGCGTCTCCTGGAACTGGCAAGGTCATTAGCTCTTCAACCGAACCTTCTCCTCTTAGATGAGCCGGCCGCGGGAATGAATTATGGGGAGGTGGAGGAGCTAAAAGCTATCCTAAAGATGATAAGGGACGAACGAGGAATCACAATCTTCCTGGCCGAGCACGTGATGCAGCTAGTGATGGGAATGTCTGACACGATCACTGTTATTCATTACGGCGAAAAGATAGCTGAGGGACCTCCCAAAGAGGTCCGGGAGGACCCAAAGGTCATTGAGGCTTATCTAGGGAAGCGATCTCTTAAGAAAATTATGGGAGATCGGCAGCTGAGGATTAGACAGATCCGTGCTCAAGTTAGAAGCCGTTGACACTTTCTATGGAAATATTCAAGCTCTTCGCAGGGTGACCTTGGAGGTCGAAGCAGGAGAAATCGTCACCCTGCTGGGCTCTAATGGAGCGGGAAAGACGACCACCCTGAAAACCATTTCCGGTCTTATCCATCCAGCAAAGGGCACGATCCAGTTCATGGGAAAGCGGATAAATCACTCGGCACCAGAGAAACTGGTCCGACTGGGAATATCGCTCGTGCCCGAAGGAAGAGATCTATTTCCTGAAATGACAGTTCTTGAAAATCTGGAGATAGGAGCCTACATCAGAGGTGACGGAAAAGGAATCAGACAGGACATGAGAAGGATCTTCGACTATTTCCCTGTTTTAGAAGAGCGGCGTAATCAGATAGGCGGAACCCTAAGCGGCGGGGAACAGCAGATGCTGGCAATAGGAAGAGGGCTCATGTCGAGGCCGAAGCTTCTAATGCTGGACGAACCCTCCCTGGGTCTAGGACCCCTAATTGTGGAGGAGATCTTCAATATCATCGAAGATATTAATCACTATGGGACCACCATCCTTCTAGTCGAACAGAACGCTGAACTCGCCTTATCCATCTCCTTTCGCGGCTATATCATGGAGAATATGGAGATTAAAGGAAGTGGCTCCGTCGAAGAATTGATGGACAATCGGGAGGTACAGAAGTTCTATCTCGGAGGGATGGAGTAGGCGGAAGTTCCCAAAAAACTTTAAAAAGGAGGAAGACGTATGAGATTGAACCTATCGCGAGTCGTTTTTATCTTTGGGCTGATCTTGCTTTTTGCATCTCCGGTTTTATCAGGGGAGAAAACGGGGGTCATGGATGACACAATCCTCATTGGTATGATCGGACCTATGACCGGTCCTCTGACCAATGTGGGTTCATGCATCAATAATGGCGGGATGCTTTACTTTGATGAGGTGAATGAGACCGGAGGCATCAATGGTCGAAAGCTGAAGATCATCATGGGTGACACTCAGCACCTGCCCAGCGTGTCAACAGCAACGATCAAAAAGCTCCTTGAACGGGATGAAGTTTTCGCTCTCTGGGGAGGATCCGGGACGAATGCGATCCTACCGGTTCTTCCCATGATGATCGATGCAAAAGTTCCATTCCAGGACGTGTTTGTGTCCCACCCCAGTTTAACAAACCCGGTTCAGCACTATATCTTCAGGGCTGGAAGCATTCCCGCAGATGTATTCGCGCGCCATATGGTGATGCATGCCGTTCGGGCCTTTCGGCCTTCCAAGGTGGTCATTGTTCACGAGTCAGGTGAATACGGGAAATACGGTGCCCAACAGGTGGAAGAGAATCTGAATAAGCAGAAGGTCGCTCTGGTTGGGAAGGAGGTCTACAACATGGGTGATGTGGACTTTACCTCTCAGGTGGTCAGAGTCAAGGAGGCCAACCCGGATGTGATATTCCTCTACGGTTATTCGAAAGAGGCCGCAATCATTTTACGCCAGGCGAAAGAGCTTGGGGTGAAAGGAAAATGGATAGGTTCCGATGCACTCTCAGAGCGAACCTTTGCACAATTGGTAGGAGAAGTAGGGACTGGATTTGAGGCCATTTGGCCCTGGGGTACTTATCTTGAGACTTCCAAGGATCCAGAAGTGGTGAAGTTCGTCGAAAAGTACCGCAAAAAATATCCCATGGCACCAACGGGACGGCCTAACATCTATGACATGGTAGCTTATGGCAGCGCCAAGGTCTTCGTGGAGGGGCTCAGGAGGGCAGGTCGAGACCTCACCAGAGAAGGGTTGATTAAAGGATTGGAATCGATAAGTAACTTCGACTCCGTCTTCTTGGGTAAGGTGAGCTTTTCTGCCACTGACCACCAAGGGAACAAGACAAGCCGCTTTGTGAGAAACGAGGCAGGTGGCGAGCGGGTTTTGCTCGACATCACCTACGAATAAAAAACGTACAGAGATAAGAGATCGAGGAGACCATTCATGAAATCATTACGAGATTTTTATGAGGTAGAGAAGCAGAGGTTCATCGAGGATTGTACCCTGTGTGGAAAATGTGTGGAGGTTTGTTCGACCTATCCGCACAGCGATCAGGCGAATATTGACCCGGTAGAGATGGTGAAGATGCGCATGGATTTTCTGAAGGGTGGAGAGCTCAAGCCTGAGGTCTATGACAGCTCCTATACCTGTCCGCCCTGTGTCAAGTGCCAAAGTGCCTGTCCTGCAGATATTTATATGGGGCTGGTCCAGGAGATCATTCGCTACGAAATCAACGAGCGAGGGATCAAAGCACCGAATGCCATCTATGACTGTATTCCTGAGCGGGATTTTAACTTTTTCAATATCCTCAATAATATGCAGATGAAGCCAAGTCAGGTACGGTGGCTGGGGAAAATCCCTTCCAACCCAAAGCCTGTAGATACTATCTTCTTCGCAGGCTGCCTGGGCCATTCCCAGCCCGAAAAGATTTTCATTGGCATCGACATCCTCAATAGTCTGGGAGTCAATTTCGTCACCCTGGGTGGAATGTTCGCATGCTGTAGTGATGTCAACTCAGTCACAGGCGATGCCGATGCCTCCGATAAAGGAGCCAAGGCTCTGATGGCAGGTTTCGCAGCCTTTAAGCCCCAGAGAGTACTGCTCGGGTGTACGACCTGCGTGTACCGGTTGAACAAACTCTTCAGCCCTTTCATCCCTCATTCCTATGAGATGGTCGGTTTGACCCAGTTCCTGGCTAACAGGGTCAACCAGCTGAAGTTCAAGCGATCCATTAAGAAAAGGGTGACCTATCAGGATGCCTGCAAGCTTGGCAGAGGGATGGGCGATTGGGAATCGCCGCGGGCCCTGATCCGGGCGATCCCTGGAATCCGCTTGGTGGAAGGGGAGAATATTAAGGAGAAAAATATCTGTTGCGGTGGCGTGGCCCAGATCTGCCGGTACAATGTCACCAAGCAAATGAATTTTAAGCGGATGGAGGATGCAAAGGTTCTCGAGGCGGACGCAGTCGTTGAACTCGATCTCGGATGCCATCTGGCCCTCAGTCACCTCGAAAACAAATATGGCATCGAGGTGATCAATATCTGGAATCTGCTCGGTGAAACCCTAGGCTTCGATTATGAGGATAAACTGAAGAAGTATCGCCTTTACGAAGATGCAGACAAGGTCATGGCTGAGGCTGCACCTTACCTGAAGGAATCCCACTACAACCCTGCTGACGTGAGACATTTCTGGGAGCACCTCATGAGCGTGGGATTCTAACTAATACAAACGCACCAAATGATTTTATATATAAGGCAAGGTTTTGATCCCACTATAGCGGGACAACAAGCAACCCTGATTGTCCTGCGAAGATATAGTGCGTTCGGACTAGAAATGAGAGGAGAGTAAGATGAGAACCTTTGCTCAGATCCTTGATGAGACTGCCTTGCGGCATCCAGATGCCCAGGCCATCATTCACAAGGGCAAAAGGATGACCTATCGGGAGCTCAAAAAACTGTCAGACTCCTTTGCTGCAGGATTGATGAAACTGGGGGTTCGTGCGGGAAGCCACGTCATGATATGGATGCCCAATATCCCGGAATGGAATGTTGCTCTTTTCGGAGTCTCCAGGGCAGGCGGAGTGGTGATAGCAGTTAATTCCCGCTACAAGTCCTTTGAGCTTGAGCACATCTTGAAGAATTCGGATGCGACGACGCTGATCATGGTTGACAGCGCCCTGGGAATCAACTTCTTCGAAGTTATTGAACAGCTTTTTCCGGATATTGCTCAAGCCAAACCAGGCGCCCTGAAGAGCGAGAAATTCCCCTATCTGAAAAATATCATCGTTCTAGCAAGTAGCTATCCAGGCTGCTTCAGCTTCGATGATGTGGTGAAAATGGGAGCAGAGGCACAGCCCTCTTTTCCGAAAGTGGACCCCAAAGGCCCCGGGGTTATGTTTTACACTTCGGGGACGACTGGCTTTCCCAAAGGGTGCCTCCTTTCGTACGAGGCTGCCCACTTCTTCTGTGACTACGCTTGCCGGACCATGAGCTACAGTGAGAAGGATGTGGTTCTGGCCGTTGCCCCCTATTTTCACCAGTTTGGCCTTTACATGCACCTTTTAACTTCAGTTATGAGTGGCGCTTCCCAGGTAATCATGTCGGCCTTCGATCCCGGGGAGGCATTGGAGCTGATTGAAAAAGAAAGAGTCACCATATTTAATGGTATTCCCGCCATATTCATCTCTTGTTTTGCTCATCCGCAGTTTGGTCAGCGCAACCTCCGCTCGTTGAGGATCGGTTTGGTGGGAGGCGCTCCCTGTCCCGTAGAAATCATGAAGAGAATTATGGACAAGAAAGATGGGTTGGGCATGGAGGCGATCAATGCCTACGCCCTCACCGAATCGGGTGGGCCGGTCACCTTCACTGCACTCGGTGACTCGTTGGAACGGAGGACAGCCACCATAGGAAAGGCGATTAAAGGAGTTGACATAAAGGTGGTCGATCCGAAGACCGGCCAAGAAGTGAAGCCTGGAGAGCCTGGAGAAATCTGGATCAGGAGCTCAGGAACAATGCTGTGCTACTACAAAAACCCTCAGGCTACCTCCGAAAGGGTTGTGGATGGGTGGCTTCGCAGTGGAGATCTGGCTGTATCCGATGAAGAAGGGTATCTTAGGCTAACCGGACGCCTCTCCGACGTGATCATTGTGGGTGGCTTCAATATCTATCCAAAGGAGGTAGAAGAATTTCTTATAACTCATCCCAAGATTCAAGAAGTCGCCGGAGCAGGTGTGCCTGATGAAAGGCTGGGCGAAGTGGTGATGGTCGCCATTGTGCCCAAAAGGGGAGAGACCATTACTTCGGAAGAGATTGTCTCATACTGCAGGGGAAGATTGGCCAACTACAAGGTCCCTCGCTATGTGGAGATTGTGGATTCTCTACCCTATGTTGGGGTAGGAAAGGTTCAGAGGTTCAAACTTCGGAAGATGGTTGTCGAAAAATATGGCTTGAAAGAAGCCGACAGTCAAAAATGATATGAAAATTGAACCGCTTTTACTTGAGAGGGGGAACAAGAAAGAAAGCATTTGTAGCCGATATATTTTCCAAGGCAGTGAATGACAGAAGGCACTTGAGGATGAAGAAGGAAAAAATGGATGCTCACCAGATCGTTGGCAAGCCCACCCCAAAACTGGATGCGTGGGAGAAGGTGACCGGCGTGGCCCAGTACGCAGGAGATATCTCACTGCCGGGTATGCTTTTTGGGAAGATCCTCAGGAGCCCCCATCCTCACGCACGTATTCAAAACATCGACGTGAGCAGGGCCCAGAGGCTCCCCGGTGTTAAAGCTATCATCACGGGAAAGGATACACCCCAGGTAAAGTACGGCGTCTATCGCTACTGCTCCGACCAGCTCGGCCTTTGCATCGATCGAGTCCGTTACATTGGCGACGAAGTGGCCGCAGTGGCAGCCATTGATGAAGAGATCGCGGAAGAGGCTTTAGAACTGATACGGGTCGAGTACGAACCCCTTCCCGCCGTGTTCGATCCGCAGGAGGCGATGAAGGAGGGGGCGCCTCGTATCCATGACTATGCTGAACGGAATCTTGTTGCCTCTCCCGTCGTAAACTTTGGCGACGTGGAGAAGGGTTTCGCATCCGCCGACCATATCCGTCATGACCGGTTTGAGACTGCCGGCCAGGCCCATTGTGCCCTCCAGCCCTTTTCGGTGGTAGCGCGTTTCGATGCTTCCGGAAAGCTGGAGATCTGGAGCCCCAACCAGTCGCCTTTCGTCAAGAGGCGCGTTCTCTCAAACACCCTTAAAATCCCTGTGAGCCATGTGCGCCTGCTCAAAAGCCATGTGGGCGGAGGTTTCGGAGGAAGATCAGAGATGATGTCCCTCGATTTCTGCGCCGCCCTGCTTTCAAAGAAGACCGGCAAACCTGTAGAGATCGATTACAGCCGAGAGGAGGAATTCACCACGACCCGGCAGAGACACCCGATGATGATCGATATTAAGACTGGGGTGAAGAAGGACGGAGCCATCCTATCCAAAGAGATCACGCTGATTGCTGATACCGGCGCCTACGCGAGCACTGGCCCCATGGTAGTCCTCAACTCTCCTTTCATCGGACTTCTGGCGGCTTGCCGTGTCCCCAACTTCAAGTACCAGGGTTTTTGTGTTTATACGAACAAACCCGTGTGTGGTGCGATGCGGGGCCATGGAGTCCCGCAGATGCGCTTTGCCGACGGTTCCCAGATGGATATGATCGCCGGGGATCTCGGGATCGACCCGGTGGAGGTGAGGTTGAAGAATGCCGTTGAGCGAGGCGAGATCCTTCCCTACAAATCGAGGTTAACCAGTTGCGGTCTAAAGGAGTGTATCAAGCAGGCTTCTGAAGCTTTGGGATGGAGTCAGAGAAAAGGGAAGCTGCCAAAGGGTCGAGGGTTAGGCATTGGCCTGGGTTCTTGCATCACCGGTTTTAATCTGGGTCCCCGTACCACTTCAACGGCCTTCATCAGGATGGAGGAGGATGGTGAAGTGACTTTGCTCACAGGCTCGGTAGATAACGGTCAGGGGAACGAGACGATGCTCGCTCAAATCGCTGCCCAAGAGCTTGGACTCGAGCCTTCCGAGATCCGGGTGATATCTGCGGATACCGAACTTACCCCTCAGGATCAAGGGGCCTTCTCCATGGCCACGACCTTCGTCACTGGCAGTGCGGTGAAGAGGGCAGCCACTGATTTGCGAGAACAGTTAATAAAGATAGCGTCAGAAGCCCTCGAAGCTAACTCTGCAGATATGGAGATCCGGGAGAAGAGGATCTTCATCAAAGGAACTCCTGGTCGGGAGATCTCATTTGCAGACGCATATCAACTCAGCTTGCAGAAGGATATTCCGCTCATTGGAAAGGGGAGTTTCACACCTAAGATTGACAACCTTTATAGCAAAGGCAAACATGAGGGGCAACTGGGTGCAGCCTTTACCTTCGGGGCTGTGTCTGTTGAGGTGGAAGTCGACCAGAAGACAGGAAAGACGAAGGTGATCGATCTGGCGGCCGCTTATGACGTAGGATATGCAATTAACCCCATGGCTGTGGAAGGCGGCATCGAAGGGTCGGTTTCCATGGGCCTTGGTCTAGCCCTTCAGGAGGAACCGGTTTACGAAAGAGGCCAGATGCTGAATGCTGACTTTACTAATTACGCGTTTCCTCTGGCCATCGATATGCCTCCGATCAAACCGATCATTGTGGAGACTCTGGACGAGGGCGGCCCTTATGGAGCAAAGGAAGCCAGCGGCCAGCCCATCGTTTCCGCTGTCCCGGAAGCGATTGCCAATGCGATTTACGACGCGGTTGGTGTAAGAATCACCTCTCTTCCCATTACACCCGAGAAGATTCTCAAGGCCCTGGAGGAGAAAGAGAAGTGATTCTCAGATGAAATATAGGGTGGAATGGGTAGAGCTGAATGGGAATCCCCTTTAGTTGGAGAACAAAGATCATGGAACAACTGGAAAAAGGTTATGCAGGAAGAATTTTGAGGGTCGATCTCACCAGAGGAGAGACCTTTGTTGAGCCTTTAACAAGAGAGCTGGCCGAGAACTACATTGGCGGCCGGGGGATCAATGTCAAATTTCTTTATGACGAAGTTAAGGCTGGAATAGATCCACTCAGTCCGGAGAATAAACTCATTGTTGGCACCGGCCCACTCACCGCCACGTTGGCTCCGAGCTCGGGTCGTTACAATCTGACCACCAAGTCGGCTCTGACAGGCATCTTCGGAGACTCCAACTCCGGCGGGCACTGGGCACCGGAACTCAAATTTGCTGGGTTTGATCACATCATTGTCGAAGGCCAATCGCCCAGGCCGGTTTACCTCTGGATCGGGAATGGGGTTGTGGAGATAAGAGAGGCGGGCCCCCTTTGGGGCCGGAATACGCGGGAGGTGACGGCGGGTATCCAAAAAGAGCTGGGTGACCGTTCGGTTCAGGTGATGTGCATTGGCCCTGCTGGGGTCAATCGGGTCCGTTACGCCTGTCCTGTTAATAACCTGACGCGGGCGCCAGGGAGGGGTGGTACAGGAGCGGTCATGGGAGCCAAGAACCTCCTGGGCATTGCTATCCGGGGAACCGGAGATATAAAGGTTGCCCGGCCCAAGGAGTTTCTCGAGACGGTAAAGGCATATTTCGACAGGATTAAGAAACACGCCGGCGCCCAGACTCGGGCTGTCTACGGGACCCCTTTTCTGACACGTATTGCCAACGAGACAGGGTGGATAAGCTACAAAAACATTCAGCAGTGTCAGAATGACGAGATTGCCGAGAAGCTTTCTGCTGAAAGATTCTTGGAAGGGTGGGTGGTTAAAAGCAAGGCCTGCTTCAACTGCCCGGTTCACTGTAGCCACTACTATCTGGTGAAAGAAGGGCCTTACGCTGGCGTCCGATCCGAGGGTCTCGAATTTGTCGGGGTTGCCTGTTTTGGCCTCAAGACAGGTGTGGACTACTTCCCGGCTATCTTAAAGGCCAACCTGATGGCCAATCAGTACGGCATGGATGCTGGGTACCTAGGAGACATGATCTCCTGGGCCATGGAGTGCTTCGAAGAGGGAATATTGACGGAAAAGGATACAGACGGCCTCAAACTCAACTTTGGAAACTATGAAGCCATGCTGGCCTTAATCGATAAGATCGCGCACCGGGAAGGGTTCGGCGACTTTTTGGCTGAGAACATAATCGTTGCTTCCGAGAAACTCGGAGAAGAGTCTAAGAAATATGCCCACCATATCAAGGGACTGACCGTCATACCGGACCTCCGGATCGGCTATGGATATGCTCTCGGTCATGCCGTTTCAACCGTTGGGGCTCACCATCTAAGGGGTGCTGTGATGGGTGAAGAAGGAATGGTGCGGGGGTTTTCCGATGAATTGGCCGAAAAGATGTTCGGGACGAAGGAAGCAAAGAATCCATTCGTACCTACTGGAAAAGGGAAAACAGTTCAGTGGTATGAGCAGGGAAACATAATTGCTGACTGCGGGAACATCTGTAAATTCATCACGACCCCTTATGCCAACATGGGTCTCTTGGAGATCTCCGACATGGCCCTGTTGCTCGGTCATGCCACTGGCATCGATTTCTCTGAGCAGGATTTGAAGACCGCTGCTGAGCGCATCCTGGTTCTTGAGCGGGCTTTTAATGTCCGGGAAGGAGTGGGAAGGAATGCAGATACGCTGCCACCCAGGATGTGGGAGCCGGTCCCTGACGGCCCTTTGAAGGGGTTTCAGTTCAAAAGGGACGAGTGGGATCAAGCCCTGGACGAATACTACAAAATTCATGACTGGAACAAACAGGGTGTTCCCACCCGGAAAACTCTGGAGAAGCTCGGTCTGTCTTATGTGGCCGAGGAATTGGAGAGGCTTGAAAGGTTGACGTGAAATTGGAAATTAGGGTCTTTGGAGGATTGAATAAACTAGTGCGTCAGGGACCGATGGAGTTTGAAGGACCCCTCTGTATAGAGGCGCTCTTAACCTACCTTGCCGAAAGGTACGGCCCTGAATTTGAGCGGCAGATCTATGATACGAAGGCCCGGGTGCTCAACCCCAGCGTCTGCATCACCCTGAACGGCCGAATTGTCACCAAACCCGATCTCAAGAAGCTAGTGGAGGAGAATGATCGAATCGCCGTATTCACCTTCCTCGCTGGAGGATGAAGTTCGTAAATGGAAGGGAAGAAAGGATAACTCATGGAAGGAATCATGCTCATTCATCCGGAAAAATGCACCGGATGTCGAACCTGCGAGATGATCTGCTCCTTCAACAAGAAGGAGATGTTCAATCCACACCGTTCCCGCGTGCGGGTCTTCAAGGCTGAAGAGGAAGGGATTGACCTGCCCATGATGTGCATGCATTGTGAGGACCCTGTTTGCAGCGACGTCTGTCCGGTCGGTGCCGTATGGAAGGAAGAGGATGGTGCTGTGAAGCAGGATCCCTCCCTCTGCCGAGGTTGCCATGCCTGCATGGTCGTCTGCCCCTTCGGGGCTGTCTCCGTCGAAGAGGGCACCGTGGTCAAATGCGATCTCTGCGGGGGAGACCCTCAATGTGTGAAATGGTGTGTGACGGGAGCCTTGGAGTTTGTACGAGAAGATAAGGCAAAGACGAAATTGATCGAGAGAAAAGCGGAGGCGATCATTAAATCGCTCCGAGGACAAAAGGGATGATCCGCATTGTCATCATGGGAGGCGGTGTTGCCGGGACTAGTGCTGCTTTTTCTGCCCGCCATTATGATCCGCAAGCCGAGATCATCATCGTCACCGATGAACCCTTTCCGCTTTACTCCGCCTGCGTTCTGCCCGAGTACCTGTCGGGTGATATAAAATGGGATCAAGTCTTTCTGAAGAAACAATCTGACTATGTTCGGTATGGGATTAAGACGATCCTTGGTCAGAGGGTTCAGAAGATTGATCCGGCAAAGAAGCGCCTCATTCTGAATGATTCTGTTCTCAACTACGACAAGCTGATAATAGCGACGGGCAGCCGGGCCGCTCTTCCGAACATAAAGGGGGGCCACCTGAAGGATGTCTTTACGTTCAAGACGCTGGCCGACGCCAACAAGGTCTTGCGCCTGGTTTCTAATCGCCGGGAATCGGCTGCCGTGGTGGGAGCAGGACCCATTGGGGTCGAGGTGGCAGCAGCCCTGAGAAAGAAAGGGCTTCAGGTCTTTCTGGTTGAGATCATGGATCGTATCCTTCCTCGCCTTTTTGACGGCGATCTAGCCACCCTTTTGGAGCGGCCTCTGGTTGAAAAGGGAATTGAAGTCCTTAAAGGGACCAAGGTCACCGAAATTCTGGGAAGTGACCAGGTGAGCGGGATCCGACTTGAGGGGGACAGGATCGGATGCGATCTGGTCATCTTCTGCGCCGGGACAAAGCCGAATGTGGAACTGGCCCAGGAAGCCGGAATCACGACAGGAAGTTTCGGCGGGATAAAAGTCGACCATCTCATGATGACAAACATAGAGGGCATCTACTCCTGCGGAGACTGTTCTGAAGTCGATGGATCCCTCAGTGTCCTCTGGGCTGATGCCCGACGGGAAGGAGCAGCCGCTGGATCAAACGCGGCAGGTCTCGAGACGAAATTGACGAAGCTTCTCAACCTGACCATGATCAATATCTTTGGGCTGAGGGCTGCTTCGGTCGGGATGGTACCGCCATCCGGTGAGATCTCTAAATTCGATGGCCGATGTGGGCGGGGGCGTTACCGTTTGGTCAGCTTCAAGGGAAAGAATGTGGCTGCTCAGGTGATTGAACCCGATGAGAGCGCTTACACCATCGTCAATGCGGTTGTGGCGGGTGAGGAAGGAGCAACCTTCAGACACCCCCTTTTGGCTGGATTGATGTACGATCGAAGAAATCGTGTCTGACCACAACCTTGGACTGTGCATTTGCTGTTTGAAAGATAGGGGGTACAACTTTTACCCTTCCTGTTTCCAAGGGAGGCGCCCAGGGATTAAGGAGGTTGAAAAATGAAGAGAAGATCCTTGCGTTTGGTCTGTTTGTCGGCACTTCTCACTCTGTCTCTTACTGGTCCCGGATGGACCGCTGAGCAAAGTGTGGGAGTCACCGCCGACACGATCCTGATTGGAGTGATAGGCCCTATGACAGGTCCGGCCAGCTGGTCCGGAATCTCTGTGCAGAACGGAGCTATGCTTTATTTCGATGAGGTTAATGAGAGTGGTGGCGTGAATGGCCGAAAGATAAAGGTCATCGTGGAGGATGACAAGTGCCTTCCCACGGATGGAGTTGCTGCAGCAAAAAAGCTAATCGACCGGGATAACGTATTCGCCCTGTTTGGCGGAGTTTGTAGCAATGCGACCTTGGCCGCCCTTCCGCTCATCAAAGAGGGGGGGATTCCTTTCCTGGGTGTACTGGTTTCCCATCCTAGCTTGACATCCCCTGTGATGAAAAACGTATTCCGGGTGGGGAGCATACCATCAGATGTCCACGCTTACTACATGGTAGATTTCGCGATTCAGCATTTCAAGGCTAAGAAGTTAGCCATCGCTAACCAATCAGACGAATATGGCAAGTACGGCGCTCAGTATCTCAAAGAGTGGATGGAGAAGAAGTACCAGATGAAGCCTGTGGTCCACGAGGTCCATAATCTCGGGGATGTCGACTTTACTTCACAGGTCCTCAGGTTGAAGAATGCAGGCCCTGACGTTGTTCTCCTCTATGGTTTTCCCAAGGAATCGGCCATCCTCCTTCGCCAGTCCAAGGAGTTGGGGCTAAATGCGCAGTGGATCGGTTCCAGTTCCTTAGCCGACCGGAGTTTTACCCTATTAGTCGGGGAGGCAGGGGTTGGTTCAGTTGCTATCTGGACATGGGGTCCTTACCTTGAGACCGACAACCACCCCCTGGTGAACCAGTTTAAGGAAAAGTTCGAGAAGAAGTATCCAGGTCATCCCCCGGGGAAGCCCAACGCCCTCGACATGGCTAGCTATGCCACCGCCAAGGTCTTTGTGGAAGGGCTCCGGCGAGCAGGCAAAGATCTTATCTGGGAAGGGTTTATCAAAGCCATGGAGTCGATTCGAGCTTTCGACTCGGGATTGATGGGAAAAATCACCTTTACCCCTACTGATCACCAGGGCAATAAAGCAGCCCGCTTTGTCATCAACGAATCTGGAGGCAAGCGGGCCTTGGTTGGGATGACCTTGGGCGAGTAAGGTTTCGGTGTGGTCTCATGAAGGAGGTTGATCGAAGATGAAAGCTGCTCTGTTAAAGGAACCCGGTAAACCCCTGATCATTGAGGATTTGCCGACTCCAGATCCGCTCGACAATGAAATCCTGATTAGAGTTAAGGCGTGCGAGGTTGCCCGATCGGTAGTGGAACGACTCAAGGGAAAGACCGCCATGGGGATGAAGCTTCCGATCATTATGGGCTCAGGTGGTTCTGGCGTGGTGGAGAAGGTCGGCAAAGGCGTCAGGGATTTTAAGCTGGGCGACAGAGTCTGCCTGTATTCGATTCAGTCTTGCGGTAACTGTTACAACTGTAGCCTCGAGAGGCCGGATCTTTGTTCTAACCAGAAATTCATGGGCTACCACTTTGACGGGACTTTCGCAGAATATATGAGAGTTCCAGAAGCGAACGCCTTCCGCATCCCTCCCTCCATTAGTTACGAGGAAGGGGCCATCTTCGGCAGCAGCTATGGAACTTCCTTTCATGCCCTGAAGAAGGTGGGCATCAAAAAGAACGATCTCCTGGTCATCTGCGGATTAGGAGCGTTAGGGCTTACGGCCCTCCAAGTGGCTAAGTCCTTTGGAGCCTATGTCGTAGGCATCGATGTCTCCGAATCGAAGCTTAAAGTGGCCAAGAATGTGGGGATTGACCAGGCGTGGAGCGCCAGTGATGATCTTCCCTTGAAGGTCAAGACCCTCTCGGGAAACAAGCAAGGAGCGGACTTTGTGTACATTGCCATTGGAAATTCGAAAGTGATGGAACAAGCCATCACATACACGAGGCGCGGTGGCAAAGTGGTCGTCATCGCCGATTCTCAGGACCCGATAAGGGTTCCCCCGATATCCCTCATTATGGGGGTTGAGTTAATGGGCTCGACCTATTTCCTGAAAACAGAGCTTGAGGATATGATCAAATTGGTTACCGGAGGGAAAGTCAACTTGAAGCCACTGATTAACCAGAGTTTCAGTTTGGACCGGATCATGGACGCTATATCTCTGCTGGATGAAAAGGGAGATCAACTTTATCGGGTGATCGCAAAGCCTTAAGAAAGAACTTAAGGTGAAGAAGGAATGATCCTTCTTTTCGTGGAGTGAACGATGCATCTTCCTGAGTTCGAGTACGTGGAACCAAAGAGTTTAAAGGAGGCAGCCAAAGCGCTTGCTTCAGACCCCAAAGGATCCGTCCTTCTTGCCGGAGGAACAGATCTTCTGGTCAATATGAAACACCGGTTGATGGAGCCTAGGCGACTAATCAACCTGAAGTCGATCCCTAAGATGGCCTATATTGAATCTGGTAAGGATGGGGTGAGGATAGGTGTCTTAACCACGCTCCATGAGGTTTCCTCTTCCCCGTTGATCCGGGACCAATACCCTGCTCTTTGGCAGGCAGCCCAAGAGGTAGGGGCTTATAGCCATCAGGTGATGGGGACAGTGGGTGGGAATCTATGTCAGGGAAACCGATGTCGGTACTATAATCAATCAGCGTTCTGGAGAAATGCGAGAGGCATTTGCTATAAGGCAGGCGGAGAAATTTGTCATGTGGTGGGGAAGCCCGGCGAATGCCACTCAACCTATTGCGGGGATTTAGCCCCTGTACTCATCGCCTTGGAAGCCCACGTAAAGGTCATGGGGCCCGAAGGAGAGCGATGCTTTCCCTTGAAAAAGCTTTTTAAACAGGACGGTAAGAAACCTCTCTATTTTAAAAAAGGGGAAATACTCAAGGAGATCCTTCTTCCCCAGCCTTTTGGGCAGAGTCTCTACCTAAAGTGGAGGTTGAGAGGGTCCATCGAATTCCCTATTGTCTCGCTGGCCATTCATCTGAACCTCGAAGACAATAACCGAATGGAGCAGGGAAGGATTGTTTTCAGCGGGGTCGGCCCTGGTCCTGTGGAAGCCTTTGAAACGGAGAAAAAACTAAAGGGAGCATCTCTGGATGCTGATCTGATTGAAGAAATGTCAGATCAAATGGCCAAAGAGATCACACCGATGCGTACGTCGATATATTCACCCGCCTACAAACGGAAGATGGCAGGAGTCCTCTTGAGAAAGTCACTCCTACAAATGATGTGAATTCCAAATTGGGATTGGAGATTTCAAAATTAAGCCGTAATCTAAAATCTTAAATCAGAAATCGAAATGAAGGGATTTTTATGAAACATGTCATAAGACTTCACGTCAACGGCGAAGAATTTGAAATTTTCACTGGCGTGCATAAGACTCTTCTCGAGGTATTGCGAGAGGATCTGGGCTTGATCGGAACCAAAAAGGGTTGCGACTTGGGAGGTTGTGGAGCTTGCACGGTTATCATTGAAGGAAAACCGTATCTCTCCTGTCTCACATTGGCTGCCGATGTCCAAAAGAAAAAGATCACTACTATTGAAGGCCTTTCTCAAAATGGTGAACTCCATCCCCTTCAGAAAGCATTTGTCGAGAAGGGAGCTATCCAGTGTGGATTCTGCACACCTGGAATGGTCCTGACAGCCAAAGCTTTCCTCGATGAACATCCCCAACCCTCCGAGGAGGAGGTAAAAAGGGCGATCTCTGGAAACCTCTGCCGTTGCACCGGTTATGTGAAGATTGTGGAGGCCATCCGATCGGTCGCAAAGAAAGAGGAGAGGTCGTAACCGAAAGTTTCTCTGGTTCCATCCTTGTTAAGGGAGGTTAAGCTGTTATGTTGCAAGATCCCAAAGATTCGCAAAAATCCCCAGTAACCAAGGCTTGCTGGGGGAGTGGGAACATACCACGGAGCGCTGGTCGGAGGTTTCTTGATCGGAATCGTTGAATAGGTATTCTCGGCGAGAATTTGAAACTAACCCATATGGTTTATCTGGGGGATATGGAAATTATCTGTTGAAGAAAAATCGTGTGAAGATCAGCCACTGTCCTACTGCCGCCATGAAACATTGTAAGAGCATCTGGAAGTACGCCAAGTTTCCTGAGATGGTCTCAGAGGGAATTCCTCCGCGCTACTCGACTTCTCAGCCAACTTATCTGTTGGCTTTCTGGCGGTTCACGTTTTGGTCTTCACAGTTGGAGGTAGCCGGATTTAACAAAAAAGAGCGGTGCAGGGGGGGTGTGAATATCTGCTATGAACCTTCTGTTTCCGACACCTCAAAAAAGCGAGGATTTAATTTCCATATATTCACATGGGATACATGATTTCTGCCAGTAATCCTCAGTCCAAGATGTCATCGTTGAGCGACGATTTGTAGGTGGAGTCGCCAGGCAAGCGTCAGCCTGACGATGCTTTGTAAATCAAGTTGAGACTTTTATGGGTAATCGCGTTTTCAATGCTGAACTGACCACAATGAGAATAAAAAGAACCCAGTA
>Ga0214473_10002955_pt1 | contig 20787 bp, 13 predicted proteins | sample RVTome_7_FD_203509 | JGI IMG/M metagenome (GOLD analysis project Ga0214473, IMG submission 203509) | Soil microbial communities from uranium-contaminated site in the Upper Colorado River Basin, Wyoming, United States - RVT98D197 | ecosystem: Environmental > Terrestrial > Soil > Contaminated >... | reverse complement strand
AAGATGGGGATGACTCTATTGATTTGTTTCGCCCACTCCGATACGAACGACGGAAGGGGAGCAAGATACTCCTCTTACGGTAGGAATACTTTTTTCTCTTGACAGGTGCCTTTTAATGGGTGACCCTTGTCATGATAGTGACCAAAATCAGGCAAATAATAAAGAAACTAAAATTCCAAGGACTCATGTTTTGCGAGGCTGCGGCGCCCAAGCTGGAGGTCGCACTGGCGCCAAACAAAATTCCCATAAAGGGCATCTTTAAAACTTATTCTATACTTCATGTTGCGACGAACTATATTTTTGTATGAGTACGTCATTCGGCACATCCTGTCAAACCCCTCGTAGAAGTCTGTTTCCGACATGCCCCTGAGGGTGTAAAAAATCTTTCGCCGAAAGAGAAGTGCCTCGTACTCGCGGTAACCATCAACCCTTAACCTACCCTCTTGTCTCATCTGATTGAACATGGGCGTGCCCGGTATCGGATTCAAGACCATGAAAGAGGGCATTTCGATATAGTTGTTGATGCAGAAATTTGCTGTCTTCTCAAAGGTCTCCAGAGTGTCACCATCCAGGCCAAGAATGAACGTGCCATTGATCCCTATGCCAGCTTCGTGAATGCGGCCCAGTTGTTCCTCCAGCCGATCCAGTTTGATCTTTCCACCCATGTAAGCTATGTTTGCGGGCTCTACTGTCTCTATACCTATAAGTAGACCGAAGCACCCGCTTTCCGCCGCAAGCTTGAGCAATTCCTTATCATCTGCTATCGTGATGGAGGATTGGCCCATCCACCTTATCTTCAGCGGTATGAGCGCTTTGAAAAGGTCTGCTGCATAGCGTGGAGAGCCCACGATATTATCGTCGACAAAGCAGATCAGCTCTCCTTCATTGAGGGGTCCGAGTTCATGAAGAACCTGCTCCACGGGCTTAACCCTAAATGTACCCCCAAAGAACGCCGCGACGCTGCAGAAATCACAATGAAAAGGACATCCCCTGGTGGCCTGGATGACATGCTTGAGAATATAGTGATTCATGTCAATCTCATCAAACCTCGGAAAGGGAGTATGTTTAAGGGGTAGGGAACTGTTACCATCATAAATTCGCTTGAGCCTCCCTGCGCGTGCATCTTCTAGCATCTCCCCCCAGACTGGTTCAGCCTCCCCTACGACCACCGCGTCCGCATGCTCCAGGGCTTCCTTTATCATGAAGGATACGTGGAAACCTCCCAGCACAACCTTGTGACCTTTTTTTCTGAACTGATCTGCAATCTCGTAACCACGACGAGCAGTATGAGCAAATATGCTTATCCCAACGAGATCCGCATCGTTATTCGAATTGACTCTACCGTTCACCTTTTCATCGATGATCTCGATGTCAATATGTTGCGGTGTGCATGCGGCGATCGTAAGGAGCCCGAGGGGAGGAAGGAAGACTCTACTGCCAGGGTCAAACCCCGGGTAAAAGAATCTCAGGATTTTGCTAATGTAAGAGGGCTTATAAACATCGAAGCTGCCCTTTGTATCAGGAAGAATAAGGAGTACTCTCATCTCGTCCTTTTTTCAGTTGCACATGAGCTAATCCAAGTTCAGGACCTGCCTGAAGTTGGAGTGTCTGTGTCAGGCTTTCTCCTCAAGAACGCCACAATGATGAAAATCAGAGAGACCCCGGCGCATATCCAAATCAACCAATCTCCGTATCGAGTATACAGCGTCTTAGACTCTAACGGAATGACGGTCTCGGTCAAGACGCCACGCACAAAGAGATCCTGATTCTTTTCGTCCTTTACTCGACCCACGACTCGGCCATACGGGTCGATGAAGCACGAGATGCCGGTGTTAGTGCAGCGAACCACGTAGACGCGATTCTCCACCGCCCGAAATACACTCGAGATGACGTAGTGTTGCGGACCAACACTCCTGCCAAACCAGGCTTCGTTGCTGATGTTGACCAGAAATTGTGCCCCTGCTCTCACGAAGCGTCTGGGCAGGTCGGGAAAGATGATCTCCCAGCAGATCGGGACGCTGAAACGGTAAGTGGGACATTGGAAAACGGTGAACTCCTTTCCTGGAATGGTAGATGTAACATTTGGCACGTCAATCCAGGACCAGGGGATGGTTTCTTTATAGGGCAAATATTCACCAAATGGTAAAAGATGAATCTTGAGATATTGTCCCAGCACCTTGCCATCCGGAGAGAAAAAGAGCGCCGTATTCCCGAATTGGTCGACTTTTAAAGGGCCCTTTTGAAACTTAGGGTACTCTGCGCTTCCTATGAGAAAATATGTGTTTATTTCTCGAATAAGCTGCGTGGTTCGTTGCAAGAGAGCGATATCCTTAAGGACAAAGCCAGGTGTAGCTGCTTCAGGCCAAATGATTAAGCTTGGCTGGTCTTTGGAGGTCTCCCTGCTGAGTTCTTCGTACCTGTCAATAATGTAGTTCCGGTAGCTGCGATCCCATTTCTTCGCTTGTTCTATGTTTCCCTGAACAACAGAGACCTTGAACTTTTTCCCCCCTGTCGGCTCGTACACAACCTTCATTCCGTAAAATAGAGTGAGGATAGTTAAAAATGCCGCCGCACCAGCTATTGAAACCAGCCCCCGATTCGAAATATGACGATTTGGCCGTAGATTGGGGTTTTTTGATCTATATAAGAGAGATAGGACGAATGCAGCAACTGCTGAGTTAACCACGGCTAAGAGCAAACTGACGCCGTATGCCCCGGCCACAGAGGCTATCTGAATGACCAGGGGATGCGCATGTTGGGTATATCCAAGGCATGCGAAAGGGAAGGCTATGAATCCCATGTTGGACCGGATATATTCCAGAGAAACCAAGATGAGGGGAGCTACAAAACCTGCCAAGGTAAAGCCGCACCGTTTTGTGATAAGGCTGACGACGAAGCCAAAAATACCGAAAAGTGGTCCAAGGTAAAGACCCAATATGAAGTGGTGAAGGATCTTATAGCCCGGAACTTCAAACACCCAAATAAAGATAACTGCAAAGGAAATGATACCTGAAATAAAAGACAGAACGAAACCTTGCCTCGGGTTCACAGTTGAGATGGCTATAAGCAGTGGCACGAGTGCCACCCATCCTAACCATCCAAGACTGTACGGCGGAAATGCAAGGATTAGCAAAACACTGGATAGGAGGGATCCAAGAACTGGCAGCAAGGGACGGAATATTTCAACGATTCGCAATACCGATATCTCCCTGTTTGCAAAATGAAGAAAAATCTATCAGTACACTATTTCAAAAACTTCCAGATTCCCTGTCTTCCCCTTGACTTCAGTGGGTGGAAGTTCTTTGTGCCTTATGTCCTGACCTAAACTTGCTAATGTCTCTTTGGTAATCAATATTTGTCCTGGTTTGGCCACATCTGAGAATCTGGATGCAATATTTACTGTATCGCCTATAACAGTGAATTCCATCCTTTCTGGGGAGCCGATGTTCCCTAAAAAGACCTCTCCTGTATTAATGCCGATGCCGATATCCATAGTAAACCCGTATTGATTTTTCCACCTATCGTTTAATGATGTCATCTCTTTCATCATCTGGACGGCAGCCTGGACAGCCGTTCGCCCAGGATTTTCTAACGGGATCAGACTGCCAAACACAGCCACAATCGCATCTCCAATATATTTGTCAAGGGAGCCCTGGTTTTCAAAGATGATCTTGGCCATCTCGGTGAAATACTCATTAAGTAGCTGAACCAGTTTATCAGGAGGCAATGACTCGGAAATCCGGGTGAAGTTTCTGATATCGCTGAACAAGACGGTTACAACTTTTCTATCTCCACCCAGATTCACCTGGACATTCTTTTTGATGACCTGATCTACAATCTGGGGTGAGAGGTATCGAGCCAGGTTTGCTCGCACCGCCTCTTCGCTCTTCATCTGATCAACCAGCCTTGCATTCTCGATGGCTACAGCCCCCTGGTTAGCTAATGTCCGCAGAAGATCAATGTCTTCACGGTTGTAGAATTTTCCGGATTTCTTCTCACCCAGATTGAGAAGCCCGATCACCTCACCCTGAAAAACAAGAGGAACCATAAGGCTGGCGCTGACGGTTTCAAAATTTCTGGTGCAGCCTTCACAAACAGTGCGATACTTGGGATCCTCAAGAACATCATATTTTGTAAGCTCTTTCTTCTCTTTTTCAATAATTTGTATAAGTGGTTCATCCTTCTTGAAGATGACCTTTTCAATCTCGTTCCTTCTCTCTCCATCTGCCAGGTAAACCTGATATTCTGTTTTTGCGGGGTTTAAAAGCATGACCGAACTCGTATTGATGAACATATCTTCCATGAATGTCCTGACCATTTGTTTAAGAATTTGTCCCAGATCAAGCAAGGAAGTGATGGCATTGCTAATCTTATCTATGATCTCTCCGTAGTCGTACTCTTTTCGGAAGAAGATTCGATCGACCAGGGATTGAATTCGATTTCGTAAGGGATTGAAGATCAAAATGATGATAAGGGTGAACACAATGGGAAAGACTTTTGATTGAGAGACTTGGTATTGGCCGAGGAAAACATTGAAGACGATGCTTACAAGAACGTAGGCACCTACGACGATGGCAGTAACCACCACATAGCCCACCGTTCGTCGGATGATGGCATCTGCGTCAAAGAGATTATGCTTCGCAATCGAATAGGCGATGGCCGCAGGGAAGAAGATAATTACAAAGACGAACAGGTTCCACGAAATGTAGATTTTGCTAAAAAAGGCGAGCGCTTGGCCCAAGACCGACGTCCCGAAGGCAACGCAGAACCCCAAAAGGATCATTTTTGCTCGCTGCCGTGCTTGGGGGGACGAAGCTGTAACGAGAGCATGAATAAGAGATCCAACGACAATCAAAACGCCGACAAGGGAAAAAACCCTTGCTATATGGGATAAGGTCTTGTAGTTAGGGACCCAACCCGAAAAAGCAGGGTTTACATTTTCTGGAAAAGTGATGAAATACGTCTGGTAGGCTATACAGAGGATGAAGCCCGGCAAATAGATCAGATATTCCAGGGCAGGGTATCGATCCAGAATACGCTTTCTTTCCGGAAATATTAGGGTAAGGTGGATGAACAATACTGGAAACAAGCTCAGGAATCCATAATGAAGGTACACGAGATTATAAGACGTAAGAATATCAAAGCCTGTAATCATATAAATCCCAACAGTCAGACAACACAGGAGAAACACCCAAGTGCTCGACTTGTTGGGTTTAAGCATATATACGATGAACCCAAGGCCGTAAAGAACAAGCCCTCCCAGGAATGTTGTTACATAGATTAGAAAAAAATCTCTGACGCTGAAGGTACTTACAGGAAGGGTGACTTCACGAATGGTGCCTTTTGATTCGACCACAAGATGTACTTGTGTGCCGGGCTTTTTTTGCCTGAACGCTTTGACCACATCTCTTCCTTCCAGGACAGGTTCACCGTTGATCGAGACAACACGATCAAAAGTCCTGAGCCCTGCCTGGGGGCCAGGCCAGTCCCGGCTGCTATAAGTTCCAACGTATGGCTCATCATATACTAAGAATCCAGCAAAGGGTGCGTTGATCCATGAAAGGGCATTAAAAAAAGAGATGATAGAGATCACAACAACCGAGCCGCTGATCCCATAAAATAGGATTGATGGAAACTTTAAGCGGAATTTCATGTCAATCCTTTTCTGGAGATTGGATTTCTGGGCCGCCAAATCTAACCACGGATAAGCCTAATTTCTCTCCGGCGTTTGCCATGACAGGGTCAGCCGTGGCAAGAACATCTGTCTGGATTTCCTTCGCAATTGCCAAATGCAAAGCGTCGATCATCCGGAGCGGAAGATCGCAAAGAACCGATAAGAGATTGACGGCACCCCGTGCCACGCCATCAGAAAGCGGATGACAGATCAGAAACTTCTGCCGGATGTCCTCTTCAAAGGTAGCAAAAACCTTTATCTCTGTGTTTGGATCAAGGTTTCCCTCCCTACGATGTCTCGCGAGAAGGTTGCGCATCTCCACCACAGTAAGATCGCTGATTACAACAGGACCGTGTTCTTGAATATATTTCTCAACTTCATTCGACTGTTCTTCCGGAAGGTACCATTTAGCAAGGGCGCTCGTATCAAAATAGATAACTTGCTTCATCTTTCATTCCTGTCCTTGCGGAGAATAGCCTCGCTTCCCTTGTGAATTCGCTTCATCCCATCGCGAAGATCACGATGAGATGGGATCGGTCTTTTCCTCCCAACTTGAACTACCTTGGCAATCGGGTCTCCACGACGAGTGATCATAACTTCCTCCTCGACCGCGAGCAACCGATCGAGATGTGAAAGTGACTGCCGTGCTTCCCGTATTGAAAGTTTCTTCATGTTTGCTCCATTTTAGTACATGTGACTCATTTTGGTTACATGTGGCACACCGGCTAAAAAAAATTGTCAGTAAGATGGATATTGAACTCTTTCGTAAAACGAAATAGCTTGATAGCTTGTCATGTCACATCAGAATTTCAGCAGAGAGCTAAACACCCTGCTAATCATGAAACCGTACAGCCGATACGGAATCATTAAAGAAAACAATCAGTCCCCTCCCTGTTATCCTAATATGAGAAAAGGGCTGATTGTACTAATGACTTTTTGCACCAATAAGCTGGGAAAACTCACTTGTAAGAATAGAACATAATAACAACATCTGCAATTTTGTAGCTGACGTAATCGGTCATTTTTACCACGTTGAAGATCATCGCATCGATTGTATTTAAATGCGAAGAGCAACCTGAAGGGAAATAATTAACTATACCATCTAATCGATTATGCGGTGGAATAGGCGGGTCAACTTTATTATTCCCTTCAAAGTATTCCACCGTGATACAGCTTAGATTATTACAGCCTGCAGGCATCGGAGCTGTTAATGTAAAATCTTCACCTTTGCATGTTGCTTCAAGTTTTGCTTGCAGGATACCACTACCACTACCACTACCACTAACACTAACCATTTCGAAAGTAATTGTTCCCACTATGGCAGGGCCAGCAATTTGGATAGGTGGTTCATTTGGTGCAGGATTCCCCCCAAACCCCATTGGGACCGAAATGAGCATCAACAAAATTATCAGACCAGTTCCAGTTAACATCTTATTCATTGTCTCTTTCCTCCTTTTTGATTTTTAAAGAATAAAGTTCACTCTTTATTTTGAATCTATAACCTATAACCTCAAACCTCAAACCTTTAACCTCTAACCTCAAACTTTTCTAATGTCACCTCCCTCCTCATAACGCATAGCGCATAGAGCAAATTGAAAAAACGTGACCGTGTCCGTTCTTCGTGTCCGTTTCATGAAGCATGGGAGATAGCCCGTAGTGCATAGCATTTAGCCTTCGCTTTCTATCTGGAATGCTGGAAGGACATTAAAACAAAGCCGTTATTCCAATATTCCATGATGGTGTTACTTCTTTCCTTTGTCTTCGTGGCCGAACTTACTCAGGCCTTTTTCCTTAGCCAGTTTTTCCGATAATTTAATTCCGACTTTGCTTTTTATGGTTTCTTTTTTCTTATTATGGCTAAGCCGAAAGGTTACGTCTGTGGACACCCACTTGCTTCCGACATCGGTGATGGTAAATTGTACTGCTTTTAACTGTGAAATAACTTCCGCTGTTAAACTATTGTAGTCTGCAAGAAACCCCTCAGGGGGGGCGAGTGAGGTAGTAACTGTCCACTCGCCAGCGCTTTCGAAGATAAACGGGTAGAGTTCCTGGGTTCCGGTCCACTCCACATATTCCGGCTCGATAATCAGCAGCTCAGAGCCTGTTATCTTGGTCGTCTTGCCGGGAACTTTCTTTCCATCTACCTTCACAATGAGTTGCAGGTATTTATTCAACGTCTCACCAGGATCTAAATCGTCAGCACCCGACCCAATATAGGTAGTATCATATAGGCCTATGACCAGATAATCCCCGGGAGGTAAGGAGGGGAAGCTCACCGTCCCCTTATTGGGTCCTTCGCTGGGTGTGATACCTTCACCAGCAAATGGACAGGTCCAAATTGAGGGATACTTTTTCCACGAAAATCCATATTGCGCCGCTCCATAGGGTGCAACACATTTCGGTTCCGCCTTGTTAAAAACTCTAACCAGAACGCCCCCCAAAGGCTCTTTGGTTGAGCCAGGTTTGCTCCCTCCTCCTACGGTATGTTTGTCCACTTTTACCTGGATGGTCCCGGTTTCAGAAACGGGTGGCGCTTGAGCGATATTAACGACATTAGACTCAATCTGATAGACGGGGTTGGAAGAACCCAAAATCGCAAAATTTTCATCCGTGCTCGTCTGATAGCTATTAAACGTCCTTATAGGTATCCATGCCTTGACCGAATACTTACCGCTTTTTGCTAATGCATAGTAATCACGTGCATTGAAAGTCATGGTCAATGTCCAACCTGTTTCTGAACCTGGCTGCTTGCCTTCGAGAAACTCAACAAGCTCCACCTGAATTAACTCTTCATTGATGAAAAACACTCGTGGAGGAGGAGGGGTGGAGGCCCCGGTTTCAAAGAGTTTGTTCGAGGTAATCAGTTTTCCATCCGGATCAGTGAAAAAGAGATGGAGGTGAAAGCTCTTTTCCTTAAATCCTTTTGAGGTAATGATCGCCGTTTCACTTACATTTGCAATGGTCAGGGTGACTTGAATAGGTTCGGTGGAATTATAATTGTTTTTATCAAGGACCAAGGCTACTTTTGGAACAGTCTGAGCCATTCCAGGACTAAAAGTCAGCCCTCCCATGAGCCCGAGGATCATTGATATGATAAATAGTTTTTTCATCATCTTCTATTCCTCCTCATTTGTTGTGGATCCGGATTTGAATCCTGGCATCGTAACTGAAATAGTTATCTCTGCTCCAGTTACTTGATTCAGATCTCATCACGCAGTTGACATCCGTGGTTTCGATATGAATCCCCACGGCGTGGCCAATTTCGTGCGTGATCACATGCTTCATGACCTGCTCCTTGGTGTACTCATAGGTAGCATTGACACTGTTTGGATTGGTGGCAACAGGAAGCTCCACCAGAGGCCTGTTCAAATCATTGTTGTAGAAATTATTATTGATGTTAAAAGGAGATAAGTCTTGATCAAACCTCCATAGCGGACCGCCGGCAGATGGGGTAACAGGAACGGCATAATCACCGTCAGGGGTCGGGGGTGATGCAGCATTAAGCTTGTTTTCGCCGCCATCAATCTTCCCGTTATCGTTTTTGTCCTCCACCTTCTCTTTCGGATCTAATCGTAAATTTTTTGTCGTCCAATAACTACTGTTACTCATCTGGGAAGTGGTCGTGCCAGTGAACGTACTTCCGTCATAATAAGGTTTTTCGTTAAAATAATTATTCAATGTTTTTTGAAAAATAGTACCTTCCCCATAGCCTATCTGTGTATCCAGGGCAAAAGTGCTCTTGCCCAGAGTCATAAATTTCCAATCCCTGATGGTACGCTGGGAGATATGCGCTTCCCCTTCAAAGCCATAGGTCAGAACTTTTTCATTGATTACCGAAACCACGTCAATTTTTGTTTCACCCAGACCAGTCCCGCTATCGAAATTGTCCGCAATGGTTTTGTCTATGACATGAACATCGATCCCCTCAGTTCGATAAGCTTCGCCAATCGCAAAAGGATAACTTGCGTCGAAATCTCTGTACTTGACAAAGAGATCTTTTCTTGTGGGGTCGGTTCGGATATGGGTGATTATGCCTTCGGGGAGAAAGGCCACTGTTTTGTAAAGCCCATTGGAGTCAGCCGGTTGTAACGGTGGGTTGAGTTTCCCCCACATGACTCCTCTATACTCATCAATATTGAACAAACCATCGCCGTCCGTATCCTCGAGGGCTCCATAATTAAGTGTCTGGAACTTTTCCATCTCCCATGAATCTGCCATTCCGTCACCATCGACATCCTTTGGCAGTCTCAAATCATTTTGGACAAGAGTCGCGCCAACATATGCCTCTCCTTGGAAGGTGATGGATGCACCGTAATCCTGGCATGTCAGGGTTACTTCATTCCCACTAATCTGAATAATATTCACATAGTCATTCGTGATATCCTGGCCGAAATCATTGGTGTATTTCCCAGGATGTTTTGAAACGTCCAATGCTGGGTTATATGAAAGATTTACGTTTGCGCCTGGAACAGGATTTCCATCGGAGGTATTTATCACTTTGGCGACCACTCTTATTTGGGCTCCATAGGTTGGAAGCCAGCTGTTATAGTTTACAAGCTGATTGTTAATGTATAGATCAAAAACGATTTCGTATGGTCTGCCCGTTGTAGCAGGATTGCAGTCATCGTCTTCGGGGGTATTGGGGTCTTCTGGAACCTCCGGGTTGATGGTTGGATCATCATCGTTACAATCACCGCTTGTGGCAGTTAATTGATTGGCTGCCTTGTAAGCAAGGCCTGTGCCATACATATTTGAATCAGACGGCTGAGTGCAGGCTTCACGAGTCGACCCATTGGAATATCCATCCCCGTCATAATCGCGATACCATACAGGAAGTTGCTGATTTGTATTAGCTACAGTGGGACAGTTGTCGCAGGCATCGCCAACGCCATCTTGATCGGTATCGAGTTGGTTGGCATTCGCTACACTCGGGCAGTTATCATTGGCATCGCAAATTCCATCCCCGACGCCAACATCGTTATCAGGACAGATCTGACTAGAAGGAGGTTTTACCAAACTTTCTTCCACACATCCAGCCCCTGGTTTTATGTTTGGGTCCAAATCATTACAATCGTACCCACCATAGTAAGTCGAGATAAACCCATCCCCATCAGCGTCTTGATCACAGGCATCGCCACCGGTTTTGGGGTCTACTGGATTATAACCATCATCGTCAAGATTACTTTGGTCAGGGTTCTTGATAGTTGGGCAGTTATCGCAGGCATCTCCGACCAAATCGCCGTCAGAATCCTCCTGGTTGGGATTAGCTATTGTTGGGCAATTATCGCAAGCATCGCCAACCCCGTCTCCGTCGATGTCCAATTGGTTGAGGTTAGCAACAAATGGGCAATTATCAAGTCTGTCGGGAATTCCGTCCCCATCGGAATCTTCATTCCCATCCTGAGTACCATTTCCATCCGTATCCGGGTTAAGAGGATCAGTCTTTGTTATATAGTATTCAACTCCGTCCTTGAGGCCATCCCCGTCCGTATCGGAGTTGTTGGGGTTGGTGCCCAACTGAAACTCCTGATGGTTCGTTAAGCCATCGTTATCCGGGTCATCGTTCGGCCCATAGGCGAGTGTCCCGAAGTTTGCCATTTCCCAACTATCCGGGAGGCCATCTAAGTCCGTGTCCATCTCAGTGATTACAACATTGTCAAACGTTGCAAGTACATAACCCCATTCTGTGGAATCAGGCTCGATCTCGCTCACACGGGTACCGATGCCCTTACGGCCTTTTGGAAGCCCCCAAATCGGCGCAACGGAAGTTGGGTTGTATGAGATTACATCGCCGTCGCAACCAAGGGTAATATTCGATCCATTCCAGGAAAGAGAGAATCTGTGAGTTTCATCAAGTGCAACATTTTTGAAGATTCCCGAGTAAAGAACATCGTATTCGCCTGGCAAGTTGCAGTTGGGTGCGGTGCACTTGGAAACGGCGTAGAAGGCCTGGGGACCGCTGCCCTGTTCTAAAACCCCAACTATGCCATAGACATCACCTGTTATATCACCCGGTGTACTGGTTCCTGTACCGTCGTTATAAAAAGAGCCATAAAGTCTGGCTTGTGGACGAGCTCCACTACTCTGGATGTCCACCACCTTTACATCTGCCTGAAGTCCCATGATAGGCTGGGAGTTGATTAAACTCATATTGTTGCTGCCGTTTGAGCCGTAACGGGTAAATTCGGATTCAAATACTCCGTTATCAACCTGTCTCACAAACTCCAGATTGTACCACAGGGCTCTATCGATCAAGCCATCGGCATCTTCGTCCAAAGCATAGCTCGCTCCATTCTTGAGAACATTATTGAAGGTGGCCCTTATAAACCCGCCACCGCTCGTCGGTGGGTCTGGATGGCTCACCCTCGTTCCAAAACCCTTGTATGGAAACTGGGGAAAATCATTGTAGGTGGCATCTCCAGGATAGGCGGCCGCATTACGGGTGATTTCGTTTCCACCGAAGTTGAATGTGAATTGGGTCCCTCCATCCCAGGAAAGTGATAACGTTTTAGTTTGCCCTGAGCTTACTGTCCATAGCGGTGGGTATTCCCATACAATGGTTGTTTGCGAATCTGGACCGCATGCTTCATCATGGCATTTTATTATACCGAAGTACCCTACCAGACCACCGCTTTGAGTGTGCCTGATGCCGATTTGCGCGTGGATATCTTTGCCTTCCGGATTCTTGTAGAACCTTCCTTCGACCCTTGCACGCAGCCACGCCCCTTCGTTTACGACATCAGTCACAGTGACGTTGGTCTGAATGGAGTTTACTGTATTGGGACTCACGAAGGACATGTTGTTGTTTGTCCACGTCCCATACGCTCTGAGTGCCGATTCTAGGGCACCGTTGTTGATGCGCCTGACGAATTCCAGATCCTTCCACATGGTCCGGTCGATCAAATTTGCAGAAAAATAATCACTGATAGGCAATGTTGGCGTGCTATTGGGATCTAAGGGATTTGTTCCAGCAGCCACCTCGATCCCGTCATTAATCCCATCCCCATCTGTATCAGGATTCCTGGGATTAGTTCCCGCCTGGTATTCTTGCAGGTTTGTTAATCCATCGCCGTCTGGATCAGCATTTGGATCAATGCCTATCGTACCGAAATAGAAGTACTCCCAGTTATCTGGAATTCCATCGCCATCTGAATCCTCACCTGCAAGAGTAAATATTGGGGTTACGGTATCATTAGCATTCATTGTCACGGTGCATGGTCCTGTTCCCGGACAGGCTCCGGACCAACCAACAAAGTAAGAACCCTGATTTGGTTTAACGGTCATCGTGACAGGAGAACCTTTAACAAAGGTGTCCGAGCAGTAAATACCGCAGTTGATCCCTGACGGGGAACTTGTTACTGTGCCGTTTCCTGTGCCTGATTTTGATATGGTAAGGGTATGGTAAAGCAGGTTAAAGGGATTGTAGAAGAAGGTCCGGGGAGAGGCATTTCGCATTGTATTGTCGGCTGGGTCATAAGTGCGGACATACCAGCGGTAATCCTTGCAATGTTCGAGGGCTCTCAAATTGTAGAAGGGAACTGAATAAGTATCGGTCAAAGCAGGAATAAATGGTGAGCTATAGTATTCTTTAGTATTATCACGACTCCTAATTCTAATGGAATAATTTTCAGATGTTACTCCTGAAGGAATTCCCCACTGGAAAATAATGCTCCCATTTGGATTTACAGTTGAAGTCATTGTTCCATCATCTACTATTTTGATTGGCACATCGTTGAGGACCCTCGAGACTGAATCCATAATGGCATCCGAGAATCGGACAGAGATGGTGTAAGAGCCATAAGGAAATACCGACCCAAATTCCTTATACCATCCCCTAGTAAACGAAGTTGCGGTAGACAAGTCCACAGCGTCAGTGAATAAATCATATTGATAAGAGAAACCGGGTGGTCCTGTTATAGTTGCTCGGGTTATTTCCTGCCTTAATCCTGGTTTGACATCAAAGAAGATGCCTAAGTTTCCATTCCTGACCTCGATAGCAAAATTTTCAATGCGTTGGCCCGGGACAAGCAGGGAAGGATTATAGGTGAGGAGAATATAGCTTGACTCGCCGGCGCTGTACATGGGAATCCCCTCGATGTACACTTCGGGAGTATTATAGTAGGCCCTGATCATCCATTGATAATTTTGCCCTCGCTCCATGCATCTAAGGTTACTTGCAGAAAGACTTAAGGACGTTGCGTCTTGCATGGCAGGCGATCTAAAGTACTCTGTTAGGCCATCTGAGCTTCTCACGATTACCTGGTAGTACTGACCGGTGACACTGCCGGGCAAGGACCAGCCAACATTGGCGCTTCCGTCGTTGTTGACGATTACAGAAATACCTGTCGCAGGACTCACCGAAACGGATTGAATATTTTTCGTATAGGTCTCAATGACACCATCATAGAACTGAAGGGTCAGGGTGTAATTGCCGTAGCCATAATCAATTATCGGGCCAAAGATATGGCGCCACCCCTCCATGTACCGACACTCATTCAACCAATCAAATTTATCGGCTTGAAGGTCAAAGGGGTAAGAGAGTCCTGGACCGGTTAAAGTGGCGCTTTGCAGAAGGTCCTTAAATCCCGGCATTAAATAGAAGACACCAACGAGATTCCCATTGTAAACACTGATCGGAAAAACATTCAACCTTCGGTAAGAGAAGTTTGCCGTAACCGTTTTATCGGAGGTTATATTTACAGTGCATTGATTACCCGAGGGGGATTCACATCCTGACCAGCTTGTAAAAGCGGAGGTCCCATCTCCCGTCGCAGTGAGGGTAATGACTGTGCTTTCAGCGTAAACCTCGCTGCAGTCAGGACCGCAATTGATGCCAGCAGGTGAACTTGTGATTGTGCCATTGCCCGACCCTACCTTGGTCACACTGAGAGTATAGGGTTGATCTGGTATGAGAGGATGGATATCAACTGCATCAATAATACCATCTCCATCCGTATCTGGATTCGTTGGGTTGGTTCCTAATTGATATTCTTGCAGGTTCGTTAAACCATCGCCATCGGAATCAAGGGCGGCGTCCGAGGGATCATTAGGATTCAATCCATAGGTTGTTTCCCAAGAGTCAGGAATACCATCACCGTCTGTATCCCCATCTTGCGAGACCGTAAACGTCTGGCCAGCGATGGTCATCGTTCCAGTTCTTGCGGGCCCGGAGTTTGCAGCAACCGAGTAAGTGACTGTTCCATTACCAGAACCGCTGGTCCCTCCGGTGATCCAGGCAGCATTGCTTGTTGCTGCCCATAAACACCCAGTAGGTGCTGTGACGTTGACAGATGCTCCGCCTCCTCCAGCGGGGTAGGAGGCACTGGTTGGGTCAATTGAATACGAACAAGGAGGTATCCCTGTGCAAACATCCCCTGGAATTACGGTGGTCGTTCCAGGTGTAACAGTAGTGTTGGTTATTGTTGCACTTGTATTCCCAATAGTCGGGGTAGGGGTGGTTACCGTTATGGTCGGGGTTCCAACAGTGGCTGAGGATGTTCCTATCAGTCCTCCTGGACAGCCAAGGATATTTCCGTTTGAATCGAGCTTCAGTACCCAGGAATCCCAGTTCCCTGCGCCGAAGGAATAAGTAGTTCCTGCCGCAATATATCCACCATCGGAGGTCTGCTCAATGGACATGGCCCATTCTTCGTCAATCCCGACGTAGGTTTTTTGCCATGCCACAGTCCCATCGACGTTAAGCTTCAGTACCCAGATATCCTGCCCTCCTGCCCCGAAAGAGTAAGTACCTCCTGCCACGATAAATCCACCATCCGAGGTCTGCCTGATGGAATACGCCCAATCACTGTTTGGACCGCCGTAGGTTTTTTGCCATGCCACACTGCCATCGGTGTCGAGCTTCAGTACCCAGAAGTCCTGGTACCCTGCCCCGAAGGATTTGGTGCGTCCTGCCACAATATATCCGCCATCCAAAGTCTGCTGGATGGAATTGGCAAGGTCCTCGTCTAAGCCGCCATAGGTTTTTTGCCATGCCACACTGCCATCGGCGTCGAGCTTCAGTACCCAGACATCACGGTTCCCTGCCCCAAAAGAAGAGGTATACCCTGCCACAATGTATCCACCATCCGAGGTCTGCTGGATGGAATTGGCGACGTCATCGCCTGAGCCGCCATAGGTTTTTTGCCACTCTACGTTACCATCAGCGTCGAGGTTTAGTACCCATAAATCGGAGGTCCCTGGACTGTAAGGACCGCTTTGTCCCGCCACAATGTACCCACCATCCGAGGTCTGCTGGACGGAATGGGCCCAATCACTGTTTGGACCCCCGTACGTTTTTTGCCATGCCACACTGCCATTGGCGTTGAGTTTCAGTAGCCAGACGTCCTCTAACATGGCCCCGAAAGAACCAGTAGCTCCTGCTACAATGTATCCACTATCTGAGGTCTGCTGGATGGAGTAGGCCCATTCCGATGCTCCGCCGCCATAGGTACTTTGCCATGCCACGGTGCCATTGGCGTTGAGCTTCAGTACCCAGATGTCGAAGACTCCTGCCCCGGAAGAGTACGTCTCCCCTGCCGCGATGTATCCACCATCCGAGGTCTGCTGGATGGAATTAGCATCATCAGTGTCGATTCCGCCATAGGTCTTGGCCCAGGTGGTAACTGGTGGTGGAGTCGTAGTAAATGTAGCGGTTACGGTCTTATCTGCATCCATGGTTACTTTACAGGTAAGAGCTTGACTTACACAATCTCCTGACCAGCCAGCAAAATAAGAACCGGTATCTGGTGCGGCAGTCAGAGTGACAACGGTATCTGTATTATAAGCTTCTATGCAGTCAGATCCGCAATTGATACCAGAAACTTGACTTCTGACTGTACCGGTTCCTGTGCCGGATTTTGTGACAGTGAGGGCATAGATTACTATATACTCGTAAGCCCCCATATCCACTGTAGCAGTTCCGTCACCGTTACCATCGACGATCCTTGGGTGACCGTCAAGGTCGACAGCTGGAATCCCTGGCGCGCTGTTGTTACCCGTATCTATGCAGGGCGAACCGGTTTGAAGGTGGAAGTCCCCCCCGCCAGGGTTAACAAAGAGTGGATCAGCATTGATATTACCCGTTCCTGTATAGCCTCCCTGCACATCACAGTAAGTTGTTGCGGTTGTGGAAGAAAAGATAACCTGCCCTCCCGTATTTCCCCACACAATACAGTTGGTCATGGCGGTGCCACCACAGCGGGTGTCGTTAAAGATTCCCCCACCCCCCGAAATCGACGCACTGTTCCCATAAACAGTACAATTGGTAATAATCGAAACGGACCCAGAATCGCAGATTCCGCCGCCAAACTGTGACGCAGTGTTAGCATAGAAGGTGCAATTGGTGATAGTGGGGTAGCAGAATTGGTTGTAAATTCCCCCGCCATGGATTGTGGCAGTATTATGATGGAAAGTGCAGTTAGTGATCATGGGCTCATTGGGGATGAAACCAGGTGGAAATGGCCAGGTTGATGGGCCGGGAATAGTGTCATTATATATTCCACCACCCCACTTTGCCGTGTTATTGTAAAGGATACAGTTACGAATCGTAGTGGAGAATGAGTCGTTATAGATGCCGCCGCCACAATTATCTGGATAAACGCTACCATTAGCGTTGCCCCCGGTTATCGTAAAGCCGTCTATGACGGCATTTGCAGTTACATAAAAGCAGTGATAGACACTAACCTGCCCATTTATTGTGGTGACATTTGCCAGCCAGTTCCTTTGACTCCTTGCCGTCTCACTCCCCGCAAACCCACCATAGATACCAACACGCTTATCCACATTGATCTGAGAAGTAAGGAGGTAGGTCCCTTGTTTCACCCAGATATCAGTGAGGGGAACAGTAGCTCCATTTACTGCCTCTTGTATGGTCTTGTAAGCTGTGGACCAAGTGAGGCCGTCACCAGACGCTGGGACACTGCCATCTACATGGCGAACCGGAACCTGTGCCCACACACTGCCTCCCACAAAAAACAAAGTGAGGGCAAAGAGAGTGGCCACCAATATGCTCGTTCGCTTTTTCTTGTGACATCCCAATGCAACATTTTTGCCTTTATTTATAGACATCTTTAGGCCTCCTTATCTTCGCCACACTTTTGTGACGTTCAGGTTAACTGTCCCAAACAAAGAACCTTGTCTCCCATTTCTGTCATCCCCACTTCGTTAAAGTAAGTGTCTGTGTCAGTGGTTAGTGTCAGTGTCCGTTGTGAAAAGACAGAAACGGAGATGGGGAGATGGGGGGATCGGGTGAAAAAGAAAACTAAAAATCTTAAAGATCACCGCCATCATACTCCTCATTTATTGCCTTTTGCTGATATTGAGTTCTTCGCTTTTGAGTATGCTCGCCCCATCCCATTGCCTTCGGTCTTTCTTTGCTTTGTCTGTTTCTCTTTTTTGTTTGGATTCAAGATATCCCAGAGCTCGTAGAGGGTATGGAATGCTTTCTTCTCCTTCACTCCAGGCTCTTCCACCACTCCAACTAACATACGCGGATTATTATCTGATTTACGGTAAATACGAACCAGGTAGCTATTCATGAAAAACTCCAACCTCAAAAAGGCATAGCGCCCGCCTGCGTTCAAAAGACTAATCTTCGGCGGGCAGGCATAGAGCCCACCTACGTTGGACATCCCAACTGCGGCGGGTAAACATGGCGCCCGCCTACGTTTGATATGCCTAACTTCGGCGGGCAGGCATAGCGAAAACGGAAAACAAAAAAGCCCGGCAAAGACATTCTCGATGCCAGGCTTTGGAAAATCCCCCCATTTACCCCCCATTGATTCAGTGATCAGTTACCAGCTTTGCTTAGAGAATTGGTTCCGTCTGACGGTAAGGGTTAGGACGCCCGTTCCGTTAAATCGAACTTGACGTTTGTCGTTGTCGAAGCTCGTATCGAATCTCGTATATGGATGCCGGATACTCGAACTTCTAACTCCGAGCTTCTTGCTTCGATACCAGCATCGTCACCTATAACCGATTGACGATAACCGAACCGGGCTTCGTAACCGTTGCCCTTACCCAAGAACTCCAAAAGTTGACTTCATCTATATCACAGACAGGTAACCAAAAGGTAACCAAATGACCTTATAGATTTTCTTGATTTTTGATCCTAACCCATTGAATATTTGGAAGAATCAACCTTTTACATGATTTGACATGTGAATTTTTTGATTTTTATCCGCCTACGCAGAAGACCACGGGCTTTGCCGTGGATGAATGCGTAAGCCGTTTCTGAATCATTCATGTGTCGAAGTACTGTTGCTTCGGCGGATTTCGCCACTCGCGGATTACCCTCCGAAGCCTTGGCGCAGGAGGGTATTTTATGGAGGGACCACGGGCTTTGCCCGTGGGGCTCCATTAAAGGGGAGGGAAGGGAGCGATAAAGGTCAAGGGCGTTAGATAAAAGGAAAGGGGTTCAAGGCAACACCTTAAGGGTGAATAAACCAGGTTGTTTTATGAGAGGGTAAAGAAGTAAACCCCGTTAGAAATTCCAGTCGTTCGACCCAGAGGCTCTCGACGGGCGGGGCATTATTTCTAACGGGGTAAACGAAAGATATTTATTATGGGGTCTTGAGAATATCATGGGTTCCGATCCTTCTCAGTATATATATTTCACCCGAAATCTGAAAAGTAAAACGATAACTCTTTGTGACTCTACCTTCCCAAATGTTTGGGTGGCCTTTGATCTTTTTTAATTGCAGGGATGGATGATGCGGATTCTCCAGAAGTAAAGCGAACTGTTTTTCAGCCCGTTCCTTAATGACTTCCGGTAGAGAATGGTAATCCTCATCAAAGGGCCTGGATATTTGAATTTTCATCGGGGTTTTCGGAGATGCCGAACCAATTCCGTCGTATTCTTAAACGGACCGGATACTTCTCCCCTGGCGATCGCTTCATCAGCTTCCTTTTCCTTCTTCTGCCACTCTTCAGTCCAGAACCAGGCTTGATCTTTGGAAATGAGTTTCTTTGGGATAAGAAGAAGCCCTTCTTCTGTTACATCCACTTCCAAAAAATCTCCCACTTCTAAGCGTAACTTTTCAAAGGCTTCCCTAGGAATTGTAATCTGATGCTTGGGACTGATTTTTGTAATTTGCATGAATTTCCTCCTGCTTTACTTCTTTACTGTAAAGAAATCTAACAATTCCCCAACCCCTTGTCAAGAACAATCATTAAACAGGAACTTATGAAGCTATTTTGGGTCATTCTGTTGATCCTTTGGTTGCGCCTGATATATTAAAAGAACAATATGAAGATCCCATTTGTTCCAAGGGCCTTTTCTTCTTATTGAAAGAGGGATGGTCAAAGGGCTATTTGGAGGAACTAAGAATACTATCCAAAACCTCTTTAAAGACAGGGTAGGGTTGGGCTCCCCTGATCCGCTTCAATGCTTTGATTCTGGAAGACCCCTGCTCAGGGATGCCTATCAGAAACGTAGGGGTTCCTTTTACCCCAGCTCTCTGTCCTTCCGAGATGTCTCTGCGGATATCATTGGCATACCTTCCGCTATCCATACATTCCTGAAACTTCAATGGATCCAGATTCAGGGTCGTGGCATGGCGGACCAGATCCGCCATCTCTAAGGCCGTAGAGTTGGCAAAGAGCTGGTCGTGCATCTCCCAGTATTTTCCCTGCTCGCCTGCACACCGGCCCGCTTCGGCGGCCTTCAGCGCTTTCTTGTGAATGGATTCGAGAGGGAAATCGAAGAATACATATTTGACCTTGCCGGAGGAGACATATTCTCTCTCGATCTGTGGCCACGTCTCACGGACGTGTCTCGCACAGTAGGGTCACTCATATTCTGAAAACTCAATCAGAATGACCTTAGCATTTTTTTCGCCCTTAAAGGGTTTCCCTGAGAGATCGATGAAAAGGTTTTGGGGGTCTTCTTCCAGGAGTCCTCGCGCCCGCAATATGCCCTTAATCTCCTGAAGGTCCTTTTGAATCGTCCTCTGACTTTCTTTTAAAACTTCTATCTCTTTCCTTAAATTCTTCAACTCATCACTGGTTTGAGCCAAACCAGGTCGTATGAAAAGGAAGATGATTAGAAACACACCAAGAATGATATTGACATAGCTCTTTTTCATGTCTGATCCTCCCGTATTACTTCTTCGTAT
>Ga0214473_10002954_pt1 | contig 20788 bp, 18 predicted proteins | sample RVTome_7_FD_203509 | JGI IMG/M metagenome (GOLD analysis project Ga0214473, IMG submission 203509) | Soil microbial communities from uranium-contaminated site in the Upper Colorado River Basin, Wyoming, United States - RVT98D197 | ecosystem: Environmental > Terrestrial > Soil > Contaminated >... | reverse complement strand
GGGCCAGCCGGGCGGATGTTCCTCACCTTCATAAAGTTCACCGGTCTCTGCCCGCTTGAGCAGACTGCGCGCCTGATCAGCCTCGCGCTGGCGGTTCCACATGGCGGCATAGACACCCTTCTTGCGCAGAAGCTTGTCATGGGTTCCGCGCTCGGCGATTTTGCCGCCGTCGAGCACGATGATTTCATCCGCCTCGACGACCGTGGACAGGCGATGGGCTATCACAAGCGTGGTGCGGCCTTTCGATACCTTGCGCAGGGCCGCCTGGATTTCCTGTTCAGTAAAGCTATCAAGGGCCGAGGTTGCCTCATCCAAAACTAGAATGGGCGGTCCCTTCAGAATAGTTCGCGCAATAGACACGCGCTGCTTTTCGCCGCCGGAAAGTTTCAAGCCCCGCTCGCCCACCATGGAGTCATATCCCTTGGGCAGGCTCAGCACGAACTTGTGGATTTGCGCCATCTTGGCTGCGGCTTCAACCTCAGCGTCCGTGGCATCGGGCCTGCCATAGCGAATGTTGTAGCGGATGGTATCGTTAAACAGCACAGTGTCCTGCGGCACCATGCCGATGGCCGCACGCAGGGATTTTTGCGTGACCTCGGCAATATCTTGTCCGTCGATGGTAATGTGCCCGCCGGTTAGTTCGTAGAAGCGGTAGAGCAATCGGGAGATGGTTGATTTGCCAGCCCCTGAAGGACCGACAATGGCCACCGTGTGTCCAGCCGGAACAGTAAATGACAGTCCCCGGATAATCGGCCTTTCATGATCGTAGGCAAAACTCACATTCTCAAAGGCAAGTTCACCCTTGGAGGTTTTGAGCGGTGCCGCGCCCGACTTGTCTTTGATTTCGGCGTTCACCGATAGCAGGGAAAACATGCCTTCAACGTCAATCAGGCCCTGCTTGATTTCGCGGTAGGATGAGCCAATGAAGTTGAGCGGCATGTAGAGCTGCACCATCAGGGCGTTGATCATGACAAAATCGCCGATTGTCGCCTGCCCCTTGGTGATGGCGAAGGCCGACATGGCCATGACAATGGTCAGCCCCGTGGCAAAAATGATGGTTTGACCGGCGTTCAAAACCGCCAGCGACACCCACGTCTTCACCGCGGCTTTTTCGTATTGCAGCATGGACACGTCAAAGCGGGCGGCTTCGTGTTCCTCATTGCCGAAATATTTAACGGTCTCGAAATTCAGAAGGCTGTCGATGGCCTTGGTGTTCGCGTCCGTGTCGGCCTCATTCATGTTGCGGCGGATATTGATGCGCCATTCGGTGGCCGAATAGGTGAACCAGAGATAGAAAACTACGGTGCCCAGGATGACGGCGGCGTAGATCCAGCCGAAAGACCAGGTCAAAACACCTGCCACAAGGGCAATTTCGAGGGCAGTCGGAAAGGTGTTGAACAGGGAGAAGCGCAATACCGTGTCAACGCCTGCGGTGCCGCGCGAAATGATCCGCGACAGGCCACCGGTGCGGCGCTCGAGATGAAACTTGAGGGACAGCGCATGGAGATGGCGGAAGGTTTTGATTGAGAGTTCGCGCACCGCGCGCTGGCCAACCTTGGCAAATATCGCATCGCGGATTTGGGCCAGCACCACCATCGAGATTCGGCCCACGCCATAGGCCACGACAAAAAAGAACGGAACACTGAAGGCAATCGCCGCCGGATTTCCCGATGCGGTCAAGGCATCGGTCGCAAATTTGAAACTATAGGGGGTCAGCACCGTTATGATCTTGGAGGCGATCAAGGCGATCATCGCCAGCACCACACGGACCTTCAAATCCATCCGGCCTTCAGGCCACAAATAAGGCAAGAGGCTCTTGAGGGTTTGCCATTGGTTTCCGTCGCCGCTGGCGAAGTTCGCAGGGCTGATCGGCAGTTTTCGGCTCATTAGATCAGCGACCTTTATTGCCCCGTCGTTGCCGCAGCAGCATCCGGTGTCAGGAAAATCTGGCCGGGATAAATCAACTCGGGCCTGCGTATCTGATCCTTATTGGCCTCATAGATCACGGTGTACATGATGCCCTTGCCATAGATCTGGCGCGAGAGCTTCCACAGATTGTTGCCGGGCTGGATAATGACTTGCGTAGGAGCCGCCGCAGGTTCCGCTGCTGCAGGATCCTGGGACGCCAAAACGGTAGGTTCCTCAGCAGGGGCTTCGACGGCGGCTGTCGCTTCCGGCACGGGCTCAGGGGCCTTTGCGACTTCGGTTGTCGGCGACGCAGCGGCGGGAGCGACTTCAACTTCTACAACTTCCACAGGTTTGACGGCAGCAGGTTCAGCCGCAACTGGTGCTGCGGGAACGCTGGCGACCTTGGTTGGCTCCTCGCGGTAGAATGGCATTTCAATGCGGCTTTTCACGGCGCCATCGCCGCCAATCTCATCGGCACGAAGGGCATGGGCTCCAACGGTGAGTGGTGAGTGGCCCGCAAAGGTCCAGGTTCCCTCGCCTCCGATTTCCGCCAGGCCGTAAGCTTTGTTGTCGACATAAAGCTGCACTTTGCTGCCCGCCGGGCCACGGCCGCCAAACACGATGTTTCCTGATTCATCATAGTCAACAGTATCGAGATTGACGGTCTTGGAAGGCGGCAAGGCGGGCTTTGGTGCCGCCGGAGCCTGGATGACCTTGGTTGGCTCATCGGGCTTCAGCACCGCCACAAGGGGGGTATCAACGGCACCTGCCTTGACATCCACGGCAACTGAATCTGCCGAGGCAACGACAACTTCATTGGCTTTGGCTTCGATCGAAAGGGCGCCGGGCCCTGATGGCAAGGGCTTCTCAGGAGTTACCACGAAGGCACCGTCGGCGTTGGCAATGGCCGTACCTACCGTCATGCCATTGAACTTGAGCACGACCTCTGAGCCAGGCTCCGCCCTGCCGGCGATCAGGGCCTCGCCTGTGGGCTCGACCCGCACGGTATCAAAAGTTGGAATAATTTTAGCTTTCTCAACGGGCTGGACCGGTGCTGCGGGTGCGGCGACTTTCGGCGGCTCGACTGCAGGCGGCTCTTCCACCTTTGCCAATTCAGTTGCGGGAGCAGTAACGGGTGCGGGGGCGGGTTCAACCTTGGTTACAGGCGCTGGTTCGACTTTTTCGGGTTCGGCAGGCTTGGGTGCTTCCAGCACGGCAAGCGGCTCAACCTTGGCCGTGGCCGCCAATTCCCCAACTGGAGCCTTGCTCCGCTCGACGTAGACGAGGGCAGCAAATGTGGCGAGGGTGAGGCCGGTAAAAATTACGAGTGGGTTTATTTTCATCGAAGGTCGTCCGTAATCATGAATACAAGATCATAGCCCCAGCTGCGGCGAATAGGCTATTAGATAATAGGAGTCGTCCACATTATTAAGGCCAATGTGGCGAATCAGCAAAGAATTGCTGCATCCACCAAAACGAGGCGAAAACTTTTGAGAAAACCAGCCCAAAATCTCTGTGTTTACTGCGGCTCCGGCCCCGGCAAAAATCCCATCTATATGGAGGCGGCGAGAGGCCTTGGGATTGCCATGGTGGAGGCGGGCATTGGCCTGGTTTATGGCGGCGGCAGCCTGGGGCTCATGGGGGAAGTTGCCAAAACCGTGTTGGGCGCAGGCGGCCATGTCACCGGCATAATTCCTGAGTTTCTTGGCACCAAGGAACGGATGCTTACGGGGGTGAATGAGCTTATTGTCACCAAGAGCATGCACGAGCGCAAGATGACGATGTTCGAGCACTCGACCGGATTTGTCGCCCTGCCCGGCGGCATCGGCACGCTGGAGGAACTCACCGAGATTTCCACCTGGGCGCAGCTTGGCCAGCACGCAAAGCCGATCATCATATGCAATGTTGAAGACTACTGGGGGCCATTCCTCTCGCTCATTGCCCATATGCGGGCCGAGCGCTTCATCCGGGACGGCATGGAATTCAGGCTGGATGTGGTGACATCGGCGGCTGAAGTTGTTCCGGCCTTTGAACACCGGCTGGCCAAGAGCCAACAGACGGTGCCGCTGGAACCGCTGCGCGAGATTCTCTAAGCTAGCGCCTCCGCCTCGCGGCGGCGGTTTTTTTCATCGCGGAGCGCCGAGTAGGAATAGATCGCAAGGCCTATCCAGAGAATGACGAAGGACAGGAGCTTCCATTTGTCCATGGGCTCGCCGAAGATAAATACGGCGGTGAGGAACACCAGGGTCGGCGAGATGTATTGCAGAAGCCCGGCGGTTGAATAACGCAACAACTTCAGTGACAGCGCAAAGAAAACCAGCGCCAAGGTCGTCATCAGTCCGCAACCCATGAGCAACAGGGTATCGGTTGCCGTGCCGCCGAAATGGGCCTCGCCCCGGTTCACCAGCCAGAATTGCATAAGCAAGAGGGGAATGGCGATGATGCAGACTTCAATGAAGAAGCCCTGGGTTGGCCCAACGGCAATGGTCTTGCGCAGGAAACCATAGAGGCAAAAGGTGGACGCCAGCATCAGGCCAAGCCAGGGGAACACGCCTGCAGCAAAGGTTTGAATAAGTACCGCGATCACCGCAAGCACAAGGGCCACCATCTGCAGGCGGTTGAAGCGTTCGCCCAGAAACAGGTAGCCCATTACCACATTCATGAGCGGGTTGATGTAATAACCGAGGCTTGATTCGAGGGTGCGGCCCACTTCGATGGACCAGACATAGAAGCCCCAGTTGAAAACGATGATGGCGCTGGTGAGTGTCAGAATGGCAAGGTTGCGCCTTGAGGCCGCGGCCTGCAAAACCTCCTTGTACTGACCAAGCCACCAGATGATTACGGCCGCGCAGGGAATGGACCACAGGCCCCGATGCACGGCAATTTCCAGCGGGCTGACATGACGCAGATAGCCGAAATAAACCGCCATCGCCCCCCAGGTGAGGTGGGCCAAAACAGCGTAAAGAACGCCCTTTTCGGCTGCGGTTAATCCGGGTTTTGAGGTCTGCTCGATGACGGCCATGCCCCGGGGTTTAGCTGCGCCCACCCTTGGCGGCAATCAGGGCACGGGCATGGGTCACATGAGCATCCCGCATGTCAACTGTCGCCGGTCACGCCATCACGCAGGAGCTTGTAGATGATGGAATCCGAGAGGGCCTGAAACGACGCCTCCACAATATTTGGCGAAACGCCAACGGTGAACCAGCGGTCGCCATGGGCGTCCCGGCTTTCGATCAGCACGCGGGTTGTGGCTCCCGTTCCGCCATTGAGGATACGCACCTTGTAGTCAGCAAGTTCAAGGTCATTAATATAGGGCTGGAATTTGCCGAGGTCCTTGCGCAACGCCACGTCGAGCGCGTTGACCGGGCCATTGCCCTCGCCCGCATTGATGAAGGTCTCGCCGTCGATCTTCACCTTCACTACGGCCTCGGAAATCATTTCCTGGTCGCGCTGTTCGACGATCACGCGGAAGGACAGCACATCAAAATAGTGAGGCACGCTGCCAAGGGTGCGCCGGGCCAGCAACTCGAAAGATGCATCAGCGGCGTCATAGGCATAGCCCACGGCCTCACGCTCCTTCACTTCGCGCAGCAGCGCATCAAGGCGCTTGTCATCCTTAGATACATTCATTCCAATGCGATGAAGCTCGGCAATCAGGTTGGATTTTCCCGCCTGATCAGAGACCAACATGCGGCGGCGATTACCCACAGTTTCCGGCTTCACATGCTCATAGGTTTCCGGTTCCTTCACGATGGCCGAGGCATGGATGCCCGCCTTGGTGGCAAAGGCACTCTTGCCAACGTAGGGTGCCTGCGCATTGGGGGCGCGGTTCAGCAGTTCGTCGAAGGAGCGCGCTACATGGGTGAGGTTCTGCAAGTGCTCGCCATCTACGCTGATGCTGAAGCGGTCGCGGTAGGACTTCTTCAGGCCGAGGGTTGCGATGATTGAAACCAGATTGGCATTGCCACAACGTTCGCCAATGCCGTTGAGTGTGCCCTGAACATGACGGCAACCGGCATCGATGGCGGCCAGCGAATTGGCTACGGCCTGATCGGTGTCGTTATGAGCGTGAATGCCGAGGTGAGTTCCGGGAACGGTTTTCGTCACGGTACGGACGATTTCGGAAATCTCAGCTGGCATGGTGCCGCCATTGGTGTCGCACAGCACAACCCAGCGCGCACCGGAGTCATGCGCCGCCTTGGCGCAGGCCAGCGCGTATTCAGGGTTGGCCTTGTAACCGTCGAAGAAATGTTCGCAATCAACGAGCACCTCCTTGCCGGCAAAGGTCGCGGCCTCCACGGACTGGCGGATGGAGTCGAGATTCTCTTCATTGCTGCAGCCCAGAGCAACGCGCACATGGTAATCCCAGGACTTCGCCACAAAGCAAATAGCTGCGGATTTTGCGCGGATTAAATCCTGCAAGCCGGAATCATTGGAAACCGAGCGCCCTGCCCGCTTCACCATGCCAAAGGCGGTGAATTTGGCCTTGGTCTTCCTGTCTTCGCGGAAGAGCGCCGTGTCGGTAGGATTTGCTCCGGGATAGCCACCCTCGATGTAATCAACACCAAGACTATCCAGCATGTCCATGACAACCAGCTTGTCATCCAGCGAAAAGTCAACACCGGGCGTCTGCTGGCCATCGCGGAGCGTGGTGTCGAAAAGGGAGATATGCTCGCGGGTCATGATTCAGTTCGCAATCTCAGGCATCTCCCTCCCCCTTGTGGAGAGGGATAAAGGGTGGGGGTCGCGCAGGCGGCAACAGAAAGGGCGGAGCTTAAGGTGATTGGTCTCGACCGACCCCCGCCCCTAACCCCTCCCCACAAGGGGGAGGGGAATGCTGACATGCTTGTCATCGCTTGACCTCCCAAGTCGTACCGTCTTTGGTGTCTTTGATGGTCACGCCCATGGCGGCGAGTTCATCCCTGATGCGGTCGGACTCTTTCCAATTCTTTGCTGCGCGCGCTACGAGGCGGTCGGAGATGAGTGCGTCAACCTTGACTCCATCAATTCCTGTCAAAGTTCCCGTGGCACTAAACTTAATTGAAGCACTTCCCCTCAAAGCTTTGAGGATTGGCAAACCTAAAAATGAAAGAGAGGCAGCTAACTCATCTTTCCTGCCTTCTCGTTTCAAGTCTTGGAGCACAGTGAATACGTTCCAAGTGTTCAAATCATCTCTTAGTGCACTGACTAATTCGCTTGCAACTGTTTGGCTTACATTTCCAGCGGCTTCTCCAAATTCAAGCAAATTCGTTTCTGCTTCGGAAAGAGCCGCTACAGTCCAATCTATCGGTTGGCGATAATGCGTTTTTAGCATTGCCAGACGTAATACAGCTCCTGACCATTTGCGTCCCCCAAATTTCTCCGTCTCCAACAACTCATTGATCGTCACAAAATTTCCCAGGCTCTTGGACATTTTCTGTCCTTCAACCTGCAAGAAACCGTTGTGCATCCAGACATTGGCCATCACGTCCGTGCCATGGGCACAGCGGGATTGGGCGATTTCGTTTTCGTGGTGGGGGAAGATCAAATCCAGGCCGCCGCCGTGGATGTCGAAGACTTCACCCAAATAGCTTTTGCTCATGGCGGAGCATTCGATGTGCCAGCCGGGCCTGCCCCTGCCCCATGGGCTTTCCCAGCCCGGTTCCTCGGCGCTCGACAGTTTCCACAGCACGAAATCGCCGGGGTTTTTCTTGTGGGCTTCCACGGCCACACGGGCGCCCGCCTGCTGCTCCTCCAATTTGCGGTTGGACAGCGCGCCGTAATCCTTCATGGACGCCACGTTGAACAGCACTTCGCCGCCCGCCTCATAGGCGTGGCCCTTGCTGATCAGTGTGCTGATCATCGCAATCATCTCGGCGATGAACTCCGTGGCGCGGGGTTGCGCAGTGGGTTCAAGGCAACCTAGCGCTTTCACATCGGCTTGAAACTGGTTGGCGGTTTTTTCGGTGACAAGCCTGATCGCTTCATTCAGCGGCAGTTTCGGGTAATCCTGCAAGGCGCGCGCGTTGATCTTGTCATCCACGTCGGTGATGTTGCGGATATAAGTGACTTTGTCCGCGCCATAGAGATGGCGCAGCAGGCGAAACAGCACGTCAAACACTATCACCGGCCGGGCATTGCCGATATGGGCGAAGTCATAGACCGTAGGGCCGCAGACATACATGCGCACGTTTGAATCATCGAGGGGTTTGAAGTCCTCCTTCTTCCGGGTCAGCGTATTGTAAAGGCGCAATGTCATTGTTTTTCCACGGGTTTCTGCCGGCCCGGGAAACGCTTAGAGATTGAATTTAGCTTAAGCGGCGCCCTGCCAGCAGTTTTTCAACTAGCAAATAATAATTATGCCGCAAATGTTAACGGCATGTGGGAGGGCGGTGTTCATGGCGCGCACCATGATGGAAACGCCCAAACTCGTCAAGCCCATCGCTGCAAGCAGGGTTGCCATGAGGTTTACGGCCCTTCCGGCTGGAACCCTGCAATTCTATGACAGCGCCATGACTCTCCTCGAACAAAAGCAGCATCGGCTGGGCCTGATCCTGGTGGCCTGTGCCGCGCTGGCCTGGTCATCGGCGGGGTTTTTCACCCGCCTCATCCCCAACGACCTGATGACCATGCTGTTCTGGCGCGGGCTGTTTGCGGGCAGCGCCGTCATGCTTTTCTTCTTTATTTCAGAGGGCAGCAAAGCCTTCAGTATCCTGGCGGGCTTGCGCTGGCCGGCCTTTGCGGTCGCCTGCCTTTCATCGCTTGGCATGATTACGGGGATTGGCGCGCTGCGCTACACCAGCGTGGCCGATGCCATGGTGATTTACGCCACGGTTCCCTTTGTGACTGCGGGCCTCGCTTATCTGTTCATCGGCGAACGCCCCAGCAGGTCTACGCTGATTGCCAGTGCGGTGGCACTTGTAGGTGTTTCCATCATGCTGGTGGGTTCGCCCTGGGGCGGTAGCATGTTCGGCAAATTCCTGGCCGCGCTCATGTCGCTGTCGATGGCGAGCTTCACCGTGGTCATGCGCAAGCATCGCGAGGTGGCCATGCTTCCCGCCATGGGCGCTTCTGCCTGGATCACGTCATTTGTCTGCTTCTGGTTTGCCTCGACACTTTCAGTCTCACCCTATGAGCTTGGACTCATTGCCCTGTTCGGCGTGGTGCAGAATGCGGCGGGACTGATTTTCTATGCCCATGGTTCGCGCCGTGTGCCGGCGGCGGAAGCCACGCTCATCGCAGCGCTCGAGGTTCCGCTCACGCCCTTTTGGGTGCTGGTCTTCATGAACGAAGTGCCAAGCGTTCCAACGCTCATTGGCGGCGCGGTCGTGCTGGTGGCACTGTTCTCACATATTCTGGGCGAGTTCCGGAAGACTAGTCCGCAAGACTCCCAGCCGTTCCAGGTTGCACCATAACGAAAACCGTAAACTTCCCTTCCACTACTCATCATGACCGCGCTTGACACGGTCATCTTCTTGCTCAGGCCAGACTGTGAAACAAATCATCCCAGTCCGGATTCATCTTTTCAACCAATTCAATCTTCCATTGCCGTGGCCAATGTTTGATGTTTTTCTCGCGCTGGACCGCGTCCATGAATAATGGAAACTCCTCATAATAGACAAGTCGTCGCAAGCCATATCGGCTCGTAAAGCCTTTCACGATTCCTTCGCGATGTTCATAAGCCCGCCGGCCGATGTCCGTGGTCACGCCTGTGTAAAGCACACCTCGCGGGCGGTTTGTCATGATGTAACAAATTCCAGACGACATGGCCTATTGGAAGCAAAGAAGATGACCGCGTCAAGCGCGGTCATGATGACACTGTGGATTGTCAGGAAGCGTCTACTCCGCCGCTTCCATCGACTCGTCGTCGTCAAGGCGGGGACGGGAAGCCATTTCCTTTTTCAGCTCTTCGGCCACAAGGAACGAGAGTTCCAGGGCCTGCGCCGCATTGAGGCGGGGGTCGCAGAAAGTGTGATAACGGTCATTGAGATCTTCATCGCGCAAGGCCCGTAGGCCACCAGTGCATTCGGTCACATCCTTGCCGGTCATCTCAACGTGAACACCTCCGGCATGCGTGCCTTCGGCTTGATGGATGGCCATGAAGCGGCGCACTTCGGTCATGATGGCCTCGAAAGGCCTTGTCTTGTAGCCCGACGTGGCCTTGATCGTGTTGCCATGCATGGGATCACAGGACCAGACGACGACGCGGCCTTCGCGCTTCACAGCGCGGATGAGTTCCGGCAGATGCTTTTCAACCTTGTCGGCGCCGAAGCGCGCGATAAGCGTCAGGCGGCCAGGCTCATTTTCCGGGTTCAGGATATCGATGAGTTGGATGAGTTCATCGGCCTTCAGCGACGGGCCGCATTTGAGGCCAATCGGATTCTTGATGCCGCGGCAGAACTCCACATGGGCATGGTCCGGCTGGCGGGTCCGGTCACCGATCCACAGCATGTGGCCCGAGGTTGCATACCAATCGCCGCTGGTGGAATCGACGCGGGTCATCGCCTGCTCGAAGCCCAACAGCAGGGACTCATGGCTGGTGAAGAAATCGGTCTGGCGCAATTGCGGCGCGGTGTCGGCATTGATGCCGCAGGCGCGCATGAAGCCCAGGGCCTCAGTAATGCGATCAGACAATTCCTGATAACGCTCGAAAGCTGGCGAATCTTTCAGGTAGCCAAGGGTCCATTTATGGACGTGCTCTAGATTGGCATAACCGCCCTGGGCGAAGGCGCGGAGCAGATTGAGCGTGGCGGCCGATTGGCGATAGGCCATGATCTGGCGTTCGGGGTCGGGCTTGCGGCCCTCAACCGTTACCTCTGAATCATTGATGATGTCGCCACGGTAGATCGGGTATTCGACACCGTTGATTGTCTCGGTGGGCGAAGACCGCGGCTTGGCAAATTGCCCGGCAATGCGGCCCACTTTCACCACGGGCTGGCCGCCGGCAAAGGTCATGACCACGGACATCTGGAGGAACACCCGGAAGAAATCGCGAATGTTGTCGGCGGAATGCTCGGCAAAGCTTTCGGCACAATCGCCGCCCTGGAGCAGGAAGGCCCTGCCCTCGGCCACGCGCGCCAGCTTGCGCTTCAGCTTGCGCGCCTCACCTGCAAAAACCAAGGGTGGAAAGCCCGCCAGGCGCTTTTCCACGATCTCGAGTTTCGCGGCATCGGCATAGTCCGGCACCTGCACAACGGGGAATTTCCGCCAACTATCAGGTGTCCAATTGGTCAACATTTTACTAACTCCAAAGGCAAAGGAAGGGGCTTATACACCTACTTCCTGCGGTATTCCAGTAATACTGCGGCCTGCAACCGAAAGTTAACTTCCAGATTTTATCATGGCGGATGGTGAATCTGGGGGGTGAGGTTTTGGCGCGGTAGACACTATGTTGGACTTGTTCAAGGAAGCGCAGTGGGACGAGCTTTTTGCCTTCTTTGCGAAAGGCAATCCCCCCTTGATGGCCCAGCTTCTGGCCTTGAACACCATTGTTTTCATGATTTTCATGGTCCGCCGCATGAGGGGCGCCCGCACCCTTAATGCCGAAACGGCCTCAATGGTCCAAAGCATGCTTCTGGTTGCAAATATGCTGGCTATATTCCAGGACAATATCCTGAATTCGTTAGAGTGGCTCCTTTAGAGCCTTGCCAGGAACTCGCCAAATGAGATTTCGGCAGAACCAAACGCAATTTGGCGCTCCACATCCCAATATTTGAGGTTTTCCAGCCTAATGGGCGTACCGGAGACGCCACAACGGACATAATCGCCCTCGCGAAGAACCTGGAAATCAGAATTGAGATATTTCAGCTTTGCCTCTCGCTGACGGGGCAAATTCGGGTCCAAATAATTCATCGCGCATCCTGTCTTAAAAAAGTTCGCCCTGGGAAGTCTTCTTGCGGGCGGTCACATCCAATTTGTCATCGGCAAACTGAATTTTCAAGGCCTGACCGGGGCTGACCGATGCTGCGCGTTTGACGGGTTGGTCTTTTGTATCCAGAACAATGGCAAAGCCTCGCGCCAAAACCGACGTGTAATTCAGGGCGGCAAAAAGTTTTGCTTCCGCGGAGAGCCTGTCCTTGAAAGATTGAAGGGCACGGGAAATAGCGCGGTTTTTACGAAGACTTACATCAAACAGACGGCGTTTCAAATCTTCCTGCTTCTGCACGATGGGCCGCAGCGAAAGCCCGCCTGAAATCTTTGCCAGATCAACCCGGTGGTGCTGCACATTGGCGCGGAGCGCCTGGGGCAATCTTGCCGCCACCGTGTCAAAACGCTGGCGCACGAGGGCCAGAAATTCATCGGGCTTGGGCAGTGCCCGGGCGGCTGAACGAAGCCTGGTGCGGCGTTCATCGAAATAGCGGCCGACGCCGCGGGACTGTCGGGCATTGAGGGACGCCAGTTCGGCCAGGAGATCGGCGCGCACCGGAACGGCCCGTTCAGCGGCCGCGGAAGGTGTCGGCGCCCGGTGATCGGAAACGAGATCAATCAAGGTCGTGTCGGTTTCATGGCCCACGGCGGAAATCACGGGGATTTTGCTTTCGGCAACGGCACGCACCACGATTTCCTCGTTGAAGCCCCAAAGGTCCTCGAGTGAGCCGCCACCGCGCGCAACGATCAGCAGGTCAGGTGGATTTGCCATGGCGTTGAAGCCACGGATGGCAGTGGTCACTTCCGCCGCCGAGGTTTCGCCCTGCACCCGCACGGGCCAGACGAGGACATGGCGGGGGAAACGGTCACTCAAACGGTGCAAAATATCGCGGATGACGGCCCCGGTTGGCGAGGTCACGACGCCAATCAGTTTTGGCAGATAGGGCAGCGCCTTCTTGCGGTCCGCATCGAACAGGCCCTCTGCCGCCAACTTGCGTTTGCGCTCTTCGAGCAAGGCCATGAGGGCGCCAACGCCCGCGGGTTCGATATTTTCAATGACGATCTGGTAATTGGATTTGCCGGGATACGAGGTAATCTTGCCGGTGGCTATGACTTCAAGCCCTTCCTGCAGTTTAGCGCGCAACCTGGAAAAATTACCGCGCCAGATCACGGCGTCGAGTTTGGCCCCCTCGTCCTTGATGGAAAAATAGCAATGGCCGGAGGAATGGGGGCCGCGATAACCTGAAATTTCGCCGCGTACCCGCACATGGCCAAAGGTTTCCTCAAGGGTTTTCTTCAGCGCGTGGGAAATCTCGGTGACCGAATATTCGGCAATATTGGGCTTCGGCTGATCTACAATTTCGCCGGTTTCGGGGTCATAGGGCCAATCGGTGGACATCTCGCCAGTTTCGCTTTGATTCCGCCCCATCAAATGCGAGAAGGCGGGGAAAGGCAAGGAAGAGTTCTGATGAATGTACTTTTGATCGGTTCGGGGGGCCGCGAACATGCTCTGGCCTGGGCCCTTTCGGCCAGCCCGCTGCTCACGAAACTCTATTGCGCGCCGGGAAACCCCGGCATCGCGCAAGTGGCCGAACTTGCTGCCGTCGACATTACAAACCATGGGGCAGTCGTTGAGTTTTGCAAATCCAAAGGCATCAATTTTGTTGTCGTCGGGCCGGAAGCGCCGCTGGTTGCGGGGATAATCGACGATCTTAACGCGACGGGCATCAAGGCCTTCGGTCCCTCAAAATTTTCCGCCCAATTGGAGGGCTCCAAGGGCTTCACCAAGGACATCTGCGCCAATTACAACATTCCAACGGCTGCTTTTGGCCGATTCACGGATTTTGAAAAAGCCAGAACCTATCTTGCAAGGCAGGGCGCTCCCATCGTGATCAAGGCCGACGGTTTGGCGGCTGGCAAAGGTGTCACCGTTGCCATGACACTGAAAGAAGCCGAGGCCGCGTTGCATGATATTTTTTCAGGCCGTTTCGGCGAGACTGAGTGCGTCATCGAAGAATTTTTGGAAGGCGAGGAGGCAAGTTTCTTTGTCTTGTCCGATGGCGTGCATACCCTGCCTCTGGCCACGGCACAGGACCACAAGCGCGTGGGCGATGGCGATACCGGCCCGAACACTGGTGGCATGGGGGCCTATTCCCCTGCCCCTTGCATGACGGATGCGCTGTGTGCCGAGGCATTGGAAAAAATTGTGAAGCCGACCGTCGCAGCACTTCGCGACATGGGCCACCCATATGTGGGCGTGCTTTATGCCGGACTCATTCTTACGAAAGATGGTCCCAAGCTCATCGAATACAACGCCCGTTTCGGCGATCCGGAAACCCAGGTTCTCATGCTGCGTTTGCGCGATGATCTGCTGACACTGCTGCTGGCCACGGTTGATGGAACACTCGACAAGGTTTCGGTGCGCTGGCGCAATGAATTTGCCCTCACGGTCGTCATGGCGGCCAAGGGCTATCCCGGCGACTACGCGAAGGGCACGGAAATCAGGGGCCTCGCTCAAAATTTCGGCGAAGATGTTCAGGTCTTTCACGCGGGGACCACATTAAAAAACGGAAAGCTTTTGGCCACGGGGGGCCGGGTGCTGAATGTTACGGCTCTTGGCAAAACCGCGCGGGATGCACAAGTAAGAGCCTATGCAGCAATTGATAAAATTGAGTGGCCGGGCGGCTTTTGCCGTAAAGACATCGGCTGGCGGGCTATGAACTGATGAAACCATGAGTGAACCCAAAATTGGTTTGGCCCTGGGGGGCGGCGGGGCGCGGGGCCTCGCCCACATTCCCATGCTGGAAGTTTTTGATGAATTAGGGCTGAAGCCTGCCATCATAGCGGGGTGCAGCATGGGGGCTCTCGTGGGTGCTGCCTATGCCTGCGGCATGACGGCAAAGGATATGCGCATCCAGGCGGAAAAAATCCTTGGCAACCGCATGGGCGCGGCGCGTTATGTGTTCGGCACGCGTGGGTCAAAAATCGGTGATATCTTTTCCCTGCAGGGGTTGCTGTCGCTTCATCTTCACGGCGAGAAACTGGTGGATCTGGCGCTACCCGATTCGCTGCCACAAAATATTGAAGACACGGCAATTCCCTTACGCATCATTGCCACAGACTTTGAGCGCATGGAGGAGCGGGTGATTTCGCAGGGCAACATGGTGCAGGCCATCGCCGCGTCTATTGCCATTCCGGGCCTTATTGTAGGCCCAAGTATTGAAGGCCACATTCATGTGGATGGCGGCGTTACCAATCCGGTTCCCTTCAATCACGTGCGCGAAGGCATGGACATTGTGGTCGCCATCGATGTCACGGGAAAGCCCAAGGCCCTGGCGCGCAAGCACCCCTCAAACATGGAGCTGGCGGTGGGTTCCATGCTCATCATGTTCAACCAGCTAGCCGAACTGCGCCGTGCCGCATCGCCGCCTGACATCTATATCAGGCCGGAGGTTAAGCTCTTCGGTACAGGTGATTTTTTCAAACCACGCGAGATTTTTGAAGCGGCAAGCCTGAGCAAGGACAAGCTCAAACGTTCGCTGGAACTAAGATTGAATGCAACGTAGATGTCTTCTCCTGCGAAACGGGAGAAAGGGGCCCACGTCACGAAGTGACGTGGGATAGATGAGGGCACTTTGTTGGCAAAGTGCCCTCACCTTCCCCATTGCTTCGCAATGGGTCCCCCTCCTCTCCCGTTTCACGGGCGAGGACAGTAGGCGCGGGCACGATGAGACTTGAGAAATCTTCGAATCAACAGAATCACTTAACGCCTGTTCTTGAAGAAATCTCTAAGTAATATTTCAGCCCGTTGCCCGCCAATGCCGCCATAGACTTCAGGTTTGTGGTGGCAGGTGGGTTGCGCGAAGAAAACCGGGCCATGCTCAATCGCACCCATTTTTTCGTCGGAGGCTGCGAAATACAGCCGCCGAATACGGGCAAATGAAATGGCCGCCGCACACATGGCGCAGGGCTCAAGGGTGACATACAAATCGCAATCGACAAGGCGTTCGGAACCCAGTTTGGCTGCGACTTCCCGAATAACGATCATTTCCGCATGCGCCGTGGGATCGTGATCAACAAGGGTCCGGTTTCCGGCCACGGCCAAAATATTACCCAATTTGTCGACGATCACCGCACCGACGGGAACTTCGCCCTGTTCGGCTGCCTTTTCAGCTTCGGTGAAGGCCCGCAACATGGGCTCTGGTAGTTTGTGCGTCATCGTGCGACATGAGCCCCAAACGAAGGTGCAGGTCAAGATGAGTGAATTTGAGGGCGAGCGGATTGCCAAGGTTATCGCGCGGGCGGGCGTGTGCTCCAGGCGCGAGGCCGAGCAGCTGATCATTGATGGCCATGTGACCCTCAACCATAAAGTCCTCAAAACCGCCGCCATAAACGTGACTGATGCCGACCAGATCCGCATTAACGGCAAGCCGCTGCCGCAAAAGGAAGAGTCCAAACTCTGGCGCTATCACAAGCCCGATGGGCTGGTGGTGAGCCACAAGGACCCGCAGGGGCGCCCCTCGGTGTTTGACAAGTTGCAGCAGCAATTGCCGCGCGTTGTGTCCATCGGACGGCTTGATATCAACACCGAGGGTCTGCTGTTGCTCACCAATGATGGCGAGATCGAGCGGCTCTTGGAGCTTCCCTCATCGGGCTGGATCAGGCGCTATAGGGTCCGTGCCTATGGCAAGATGGATGATGCTGGGCTGGCGCGACTTAGGGACGGGGTTGAAATTGATGGGGTGCGCTATGGCCCGGTGGAAGCCAAGGTCGAGACATCGCAGGGCGACAATGTGTGGATGACTGTGGCCATCCGCGAAGGCAAGAACCGCGAAGTGAAGAAAATCTGCGAATATCTCGGCCTGCAGGTTAACCGCCTGATCCGCACCAGTTTCGGTCCCTTCCAGCTCGGCGACCTGAAGCGTGGCGGCATTGAGGAAATTCCGCAAAAATTCTGGCAAGAGCAATTGGGCGGAAAATTCAGGAAGAATGATGCGGATCGTCGGCGGAAAGTTTAAGGGGCTCCATCTCACAACACCTGCCGATCAATCGACAAGGCCAACGTCTGACCGGGTGCGAGAGGCCGTGTTCAACATCCTGGCCCACGGGATTGCAGGCCTCGAACTTGAAGGCGCGCGGGTGCTGGACCTTTTTGCCGGCACGGGCGCTTTGGGTTTTGAAGCCCTGTCACGGGGCGCACGCCACTGCCAGTTTGTAGACGAAAGCACGGAGGCGCGCGGGCTGGTGCGCATCAACGCCGACAAGCTCGGTGTCATTGGCCAATGCAAGATCTGGCGGCGAGATGCAACGGATCTGGGTCCCTGCGCGCCCCTGCCGAAGTTTGACCTGATCTTCGCCGACCCACCCTATGGAAAGGGGCTGGGTGAGAAAGCCTTGGCCTCGCTTGTGCAAGGTGAGTGGATCAATACGGGCGGCATTGTCGTTCTGGAAGAAATTGAGAAAGCGGTAGTGGCTGAAGTTGCAGGGCTCACGCTCATTGATGAACGCAGCTACGGTGAAACGAAGGTGCGATTTTATAGACTGACTTGAATTCATTTATTCCCCTCCCCCTTGTGGGGAGGGGTTAGGGGCGGGGGTCTGGTGGTCTAACAGCGGAGCGACCCCCACCCTTAATCCCTCCCCACAAGGGGGAGGGAGATTCTCTTACCGCCTTCCAAACAGTCTTTCGATATCCGCCAGCTTCAATTCCACAAAGGTCGGCCGCCCATGATTGCACTGGCCGGAATTCGGTGTGGCTTCCATCTCACGGAGCAGCGCATTCATTTCATCGGGCTTGAGCTTGCGGCCGGAGCGCACGGAATTGTGGCAGGCCATGGTAGCCAGCACGTGGTTGATGCGTTCGTCGACAGCCGTCGTTTCACCGATTTCCGAGAGTTCATCGGCAATGTCTTTGACAATACCGGCCACATCGGCCCTGCCAAGGGCCGTTGGAATTTCGCGCAGCAGCACGGCGCCATCACCGAAGGCTTCAAGCACGAGGCCGGACTGGGCCAATAACTCTGCAGCGCCGTTCAATCGTTCAACATCGCTGGGATCAAGCTCGACGACTTGTGGCACCAGCAAGGGCTGGGTTGCAATGCCCTGCCCCGCCCGCTCGCATTTCAGGCGTTCGTAGACAAGCCGTTCATGGGCCGCATGCTGATCGACCAATACGATGCCTGACTTGGTCTGGGCGACGATATAATTGTCGTGAAATTGGGCGCGGGCTGCTCCAAGTGGAAAATCTTCCGTGAACGGGGTTTCGGCCACAGGTGCTGAGAGCGGCATGTCCATTTCAAAGGCGGCCTGACGCTCCGCGAATCCGCCATAGGCGGGTGTAGTCATGGGCCTGAAGCTTGAAACCGTGGCGCGGCCCATGTCCGTATTGGAGGTCATGCCCTTGGAGGCCAATGCGGCACGTATGGTAGAAACGATGAGGCCCCGCACGAAAGCGCCGTCCCTGAAGCGCACCTCGGACTTGGCGGGATGCACATTCACGTCCACGCGGTCAGGCGGACAGGTTAGAAACAGCACAAGAGCGGGAAAACGCGCGCGCGACATCAAATCCGCATAGGCACCGCGAATGGCTCCGGCGATCAACTTATCACGCACGGGCCTGCCATTCACAAAAGCAAACTGCATGTTGCCCTGTGCCCGGTTGTAGGTGGGCAGGCCAGCAAAGCCCTGCACACTTACATTTTCGCGTTCGCCCGCGAAGGTCACGGCGTTTTCCTTGAATTCGCTTCCCATGATGCGGGCGACGCGGGCCTCGCGCATTTCATTTGCCGGCGCGTCAATCATGCGGCGTTCTTCGGTGACAAAGGTAAATCCCGTGGCGGGATGGGCCAGGGCGAGCCTTCTCACCACGTCGGCTGCCTCCGCCGTTTCAGTCCGATCCGCTTTCAGGAATTTCAGGCGGGCGGGCGTTGCGTAGAACAGATCGCGGACTTCAATTTCAGTTCCCTGCGCGAGAGACGCTGGTTTCAAATCCTGTCGATGGCCGCTTTCGATGCGCAGGATATTTGCCTCACCCGCTCCCCGCAAACGGGAGGAAAGGCTCATGCGGCTGACAGAAGCAATGGAGGGTAGTGCTTCTCCCCTGAAGCCAAGGGTTCGGATATCAACGAGATTATCATCGCTGAGCTTGGAGGTGGCGTGACGTTCAACGGACAGGGACAAATCCTCAGGCGCCATGCCAGAGCCATTGTCGGTCACGCGGATGAAGGACTTGCCGCCACCCCTGAAGGCCACATCTATTTGCGTGGCACCCGCATCAAGGGCATTTTCCACAAGCTCTTTCACTACGCTTGCGGGGCGCTCAATGACTTCGCCCGCCGCAATGCGGTTGATGGTGCCCTCTGAAAGCCTATGGATTCGCATGGACGCAATCTAGCCCAGCCCAAACGAAAAAGGCAGCTATCCGCCGGAGCCTGTGGATTTCAAGCCTTCTGGCTTGCCCACAACAGTCACAATCAGATTATCACTGAAAATCAGGCGTTGGGCCTGGGCTTTCACTTGATCAAGGGTCACGGCTTCGACCCAGCCGTTACGTTTGTTGATGTAGTCTATCCCCAGGTTCTGCTGCTGTATTCCCAGGAGCTGGCCGGCAATCTTGCCGTTGGTGTCAAAACGCAGGGCATAGGAGCCGGTCAGAAAGGTTTTCACGTCATCAAGCTCGGACTGGGTCGGCCCCTCATCGGCCATTTTCTTCATTGTTTCCTTCACAACGGCAAGGGCCTCTCCCGCCTTTTCATTGCGGGTGCCGAGCGAACCCACATAGAGCCCCGCATGGTCCAAGGGGGAAAGGCCAAAACCGATACCATAGGTGAGCCCGCGCTTTTCGCGCACTTCGGTGGTGAGGCGCGAGGCGAAACCACCACCGCCCAGTATCTGATCCATGACAAAGGCCGGAATGAAATCCGGATCGTTCCGCAGGATGCCCTCATGGCCAAAGATGAGAATGCTTTGGGAAATGTCGTAGTCAATGATCCTTACAATCGGGCCCTTGGCCATGGTTACGGTGGATACGGGCTGGGGTGGCTCAGTATCGGGCAGGCCGCCAAATATTTCATCCAGCGATGCGGCGAGGGTCGCGGCATCAATGTCACCCACCACTGCTACCTTCAGGCCCTTGCGGCTGAACAGAAGCTTGTGCATGGCGCGCAGATCATCGGGTGTTATGGCAGCAATTGACTCCGGTGTGCCATTGGATTGGCGGGCGTAGAGCTGATCGGCAAAAGCCAGTTTCATCCAGGCCCGCGAGGCGATTTTTTCCGGGTCCCGTTCATCATTTTGCGCCGACAACAGAAATTGCTGGCGCACGCGCTCCATCGCCTCTTTTTCAAAATGCGGCGCGGTGACCACTTTTTTGAGAAGCGCGAAGGCCTCTGCCCGGTTTTTTGACAGCGTTTGCAATGAGCCTTCAAATTGATCCATGCCGTTATCGAAACTGATCCGCACGGCGAGTTCATCGCGCAGGGCCTGAAAAGCGGCACTATCGAGATCGCCTGCACCCTCATCCATCATGCCGGTTATGAAATGCGCAGTGCCTTCCTTTCCCACGGGGTCGGAGGTAGAGCCGCCCTCAAAGGAAAACTGCATGGCGATGAGGGGAATCGTGTGGTTTTCCACCAGCCAGGCCTTGATGCCGCCGGGAGTTGTGACTTCCTTGATTTCAACGGCATTGGCGGAATTGAACCAAAGAACCAGAATGAAGAAACCGAAAACGATCCTGAGCCGTGAAGCGCGCATGGGTAAGCCTTGCATCAATTTAGCGTTTGAGTTTCGGGCAACAGAATTCCGGTGACGGAACGTCTCAGCACAATGAATTTTGCAGCGGCCTGCCTGATGTCATCAACGGTCACTTTTTCAATTTCAATATCGCGGTCAAAAATACTGTGGGCCGAGAGTCCCGTGGTGAGCGCCACGCCTGCCATGCGCGCCAGCGCTGCCTGGTTATCAAGGGTATAAACCCGTTCGGCAATGGCCTGGTTGCGCACCCGGTCCAGCTCTTTTTGGGTTACGCCATTCTTCA
>Ga0214473_10002953_pt1 | contig 20791 bp, 14 predicted proteins | sample RVTome_7_FD_203509 | JGI IMG/M metagenome (GOLD analysis project Ga0214473, IMG submission 203509) | Soil microbial communities from uranium-contaminated site in the Upper Colorado River Basin, Wyoming, United States - RVT98D197 | ecosystem: Environmental > Terrestrial > Soil > Contaminated >... | reverse complement strand
AGGTGGAGCGTGGTCAGGTCTTGGCGAAGCCCGGCAGTATCACGCCGCATCGGAAGTTTAAGTCTGAGGTATATATCTTGACCAAGGAGGAGGGTGGTCGGCACACTCCTTTTTTTAACGGCTATCGGCCGCAGTTTTATTTTCGTACGACGGATGTGACGGGGGTGGTGGCGTTACCGGGGGGTGTGGAGATGGTGATGCCCGGGGATAATGTGACCTTTCAGGTGGAGTTGATAACGCCCATTGCGTTGGAGAAGGAGCTGCGGTTTGCCATCCGTGAGGGTGGCCGCACCGTCGGAGCAGGGGTCGTCACCGAGATATTGGAGTAAGGACGGAAAGAGATGCGGACCATAATCACCCTTGCCTGTACAGAGTGCAAGAGGAGGAACTACACCACGACGAAGAATAAGAAGACCAAACCGGATAAGCTGGATTCTAGGAAATATTGCCGTTTTTGTCAGCGGCATACCATTCATAGAGAAATACGATAGACTCGGGGCATGTAACAGGGGAAGGTTCGCTGCCTTCACACCGAACAAACTTGAGGCCAGTAGCTCGAACGGCTAGAGCACCGGACTCCAAATCCGGGGGCTGGGGGTTCAAATCCCTCCTGGCCTGCCACTATTTATTCTTCATTGTTCCCGAATTCCTTGCTCATCCTGAGTCCAAGATTAAGGGAAGGGAGTACTATGGCTGGTACTATACAAAAGGTTACCCAATTTTTAAAAGAAGTCAGGTTTGAACTCAAGCGGGTTACGTGGCCATCTCGCAAGGAGACGTTGGCGGGAACAATGGTGGTTTTGATTATCGTCTTTATTGCAGCCTCCTTTTTGGGAATCGTCGATATGGGCCTCTCCGAATTGATCAGGCTGGTCCTCAGCAATTGACCTCCGGGAGGATACCGCAGGAAAACGAAAAGGTCGCATAATGTCGCAAAAATGGTATATCGTTCATACATACTCCGGATATGAGAACAAGGTGAAGACCTCCCTGGAGGAACGGGTCAGGAAATTCGAAGAGGAGAAAGAGAGACAGGGTGAAAAGGACGCCCACGGGAAATATATCTCCGAAATCCTAGTCCCTACGGAAACGGTGGTAGAGCTGGTCAAGGGGAAAAAGAAGACCTCTTTACGCAAGATATTCCCCGGTTATATCCTGGTTAAGATGGATCTCAATGATGAAAGCTGGCACGTGGTAAAAGATACACCAAAGATAACAGGGTTTGCCGGAAGCCGAACGCAGCCGACCCCGCTTTCCGACGAGGAGGCTCAGACGCTCATTACTCAGATCACCGAAGGTGCCTATACACCGAAACCGAAGGTCACCTTTGACGAAGGGGAGAACGTGAGGGTAATCGACGGTCCCTTCACCAATTTTGTGGGGACGGTGCAGGAGGTAAAGGGCGATAAGAGAAAGGTGAAGGTCCTGATCAGCATCTTCGGCAGGGCTACCCCCATCGAATTGGACTTCATTCAGATAGAACGCAATTAGTTGTTGTTATTTAAGGAAGGAATTATGGCGAAGAAAAAAGAGGTCATGGGATCGATCAAGCTGCAGATACCGGCTGGACAGGCGACGCCTTCCCCTCCGGTCGGTCCTGCCCTGGGGCAGTATGGTCTCAATATTATGGACTTTTGTAAGGCCTTTAATGAAAAGACCAAGGGACAGGAGGGAAGCATCATTCCGGCAGTCATCACGGTATACACCGATAGGACGTATTCCTTTATAACAAAGACCCCTCTTACCTCGATGCTCCTAAAGCAAGCCGCCAAGATCGCTAAAGGCTCGGGAGAACCCAATAGGACGAAGGTAGGAGAGATTACGCAAGAGCAGATCAGCAAGATCGCGCAAATCAAGATGGCCGATCTCAACGCGACGACCCTCGAGGCGGCCATCAAGATGATCGAGGGGACGGCCAGGAGCATGGGATTAAAAATAGTATAGGGGAAGGGTGCTATGGGCAAAAAATACCGGGAAGCCAAAAATAAGATCGACAGGACCAAGCGGTACACCCTGGAAGAGGCGTTACAGCTCCTGCCCGAAACCGCCTATGCCAAGTTCGATGAGGGTATCGATGTAGCTATCCGTCTCGGGGTGGATATCAAGAAGTCCGAGCAGATGGTAAGGGGAACGGTGATACTCCCTCATGGGACGGGAAAGAAGGTGAAGATCCTGGTCTTTGCCCAGGGAGAGAAGGAGAAAGAGGCCCGGGAAGCGGGGAGCGATTTTGTGGGCGGAGAAGAACTGGTAGAGAAGATACTACAGGGATGGTTGGAGTTCGATAAGGCCATTGCCACTCCCGATATGATGAAGGTGGTCAGCAAGCTGGGCAAGGTCTTAGGGCCACGGGGTCTGATGCCCAATCCCAAGGTGGGGACGGTGACCTTTGAGGTGGGCAAGGCGGTACAGGATCTCAAGTCGGGCAAGGTAGAGTTCAAGGCAGATAAGGCAGGGAATCTCCACATATCCGTGGGAAAGGTCTCCTTCGGTCAGGAGAAGTTACGGGAGAACATCCTCACCCTGTTGGACGCCGTTATCAAGGCAAAACCCGCCTCCAGCAAGGGGACCTATGTTAAAGGGCTTGCCATTTCTACGACGATGGGGCCGGGGATCAAGGTCGATCCCCTTTCAACACGGACGTTAATGAGGATGTAGTGAACCGCATCAACAAGGGAGGAAGCTAGGTTGCAGAGAAGAGAAAAAGAGGCGTTAGTAGCGGATCTTCACGAAAAGTTTAAAGGGGCCAAGGCCGCCATCCTGACGGACTTTACCGGATTAAACGTCGAACAGATAACCCAGCTTCGCCGCACCTTGAAGAAGAGCGCGGTGGAATACAAGGTAGTAAAGAATACCCTGTTGCGGCGTGCCTCACACGACACCGATATCGAGCTCCTGGCGGAACACTTCGTCGGTCCCATTGCCATTGCCCTTGCCTATGAAGATCCCGTGGCACCGGCAAAGATATTGCTGGAGTTCAGCAAGACGCTACCTGCCCTGGAGATCAAGGCGGGGATGGTGGCAGGCGCCGTCATGACCCCCAAGGATATCAAGGCCCTGGCCTCCCTCCCGAGCAAAGAGGTCCTGCTGGCACGGTTCTTATCGCTGTTAAAGATCGTTCCCACCCGCCTTGTCCAGACCCTGAACGACCCGCTCAGGCGTTTGGTAACGGTATTGGACGGGATAAAGAGAACAAAAGAGAAGGCATAAAAAAATAGAGAAGTCTTAAGGAGGTAACGAGGAGATGACAAAGGCTAAGTTGACGAAAGAGGAGCTGATCAAGTACATCGAGGAGATGCCCGTATTGGAGTTGGCGGAATTGGTCAAGGATTTGGAAGATCGTTTTGGGGTGACCGCAGCTCCCATGGCCGTGGCGGCCGTTGCTGCGCCGGGGGCAGCTGCGGCGCCTGCTGAAGAGGAGCAGGCGGAGTTTGATGTCTTCTTGACCGGTTTCGGCGACAAGAAGATACAAGTGATCAAGGCGGTACGGGAGGTGACCAACCTCGGCCTCAAGGAGGCCAAGGATCTGGTTGAGGGAGTTCCCAAGGCAGTAAAGGAAAAGGTTACAAAAGAGGAAGCCGGCAAGGTCAAGCAAAAATTGGAGGAGGCCGGGGGAACAGCAGAGATCAAATAGCGGTGCACAAGGATACAATGTCTATTACAAGGGGGCTTCTCACAGATGCTTGGCTGCTGGGAACCAGCAGGTAAAGGGAGGGGTCCCTTTTTCCACCTTGTTTTAATATAAGAAGAGGATTGTTATATGGCACGTTCTATTATCGATCGCCGGAGGCTCCGAAAGGACTACGGCAAAATAAAAGAGATTCTGGAGATCGCCAATCTCATTGAGATCCAGGTGCGGTCCTATGAACAGTTCCTCCAAAAGGACGTCCCGCCGGAAGAACGCAAGGACGTCGGCTTACAGGGAGGATTACAGGGGGTATTTAAACAGGTCTTCCCCATCAAGGACTTCTATGAAACGGTGGAGTTACGCTTTGTAAAATATCGCTTGGGGAGACCCAAGTACGATGTGCAGGAGAGTCTCTTGAAGGGGATAACCTATGCTGCCCCGTTACGGGTGACCATCCAACTCATCATCTATGACGTCCAAGAAGGGGTGAAGACAGGGCAGATAAAGGCCATCAAGGAGCAAGAGGTCTACTTCGGTGAGATCCCGCTGATGACGGATAACGGGACCTTTATCGTCAATGGCACGGAACGGGTGATCGTCAGCCAACTTCACCGCTCCCCCGGCGTTTTCTTTGATCAGGAGATGCCCAAGACCCATATGGGGAGACCCCTCTACTTTGCCCGGATCATCCCCTATCGGGGTTCCTGGATCGACCTGGAGTTTGATCAAAAGGACGTACTCCACGTACGCATCGACAGGAGGAGAAAGATCCCGGTAACGGTCTTTCTCAAGGCCCTCGGCTATTCCACCCAAGACCTCTTGGACATCTTCTATCATAAAGAGCGGATCTTTGTGAATCCCCATGGCTTTCACAAGAAGGTGGTTCAGAGCCTCATGATAGGGCAGCGGGCGTCGGCGGATATCATAGATCCGCAGACGAACGAGGTCATCATCAAAAAGAATAGGAAGATCACCGAAGCGAATATACAACGGCTCGAGGCAGCCGGCATCTTCGAAGTCGCAGTCGAACCCGACACCTTGGTGGAAAGGGTGGCGGCGCGGGATATCGTTGATCCTAACACACGAGAGATCATCCTTGAGATCGATCGGGAGCTGACTGAAGAGAAGATTCAAGAGATCAGGGAGCGAGGAATAGGGGAATTTGAAGTCCTCCTCATTGAGGAAGTCAAGAGCAGCCCCTCCATCAGAGAGACACTTTTGGCGGATAAGATTGCCCTGACGGAAGAGGAAAGGAAACAGCTGCCCGGTGCCGATGCCGCTGTCATTGCCCAAAAGGAACAGGAAAAGGCAAGCATCGAGATCTACCATCGTTTGCGCCCCGGGGATCCACCCACGTTGGAAACGATCAAGAATCTCTTTACCAACCTCTTTTTCAACCCGGAGAGGTATGACCTCTCCAAGGTGGGGCGGATGAAGATCAACCACAAGTTAGGTCTCGACGTCCCCCTCGATGTTACCACCTTGAGACGCGAGGATATCCTGGAGGTGGTGAAATACCTCATCGGCCTCAAGGAGGGTAGGGGGAGCATCGATGACATCGACCATCTGGGTAACCGCCGGGTGAGAACGGTGGGGGAACTGCTGCAGAATCAATTTCACATCGGTCTAGTCAGGGTCGAGAGGGCCATTAAGGAGCGCATGAGCCTCCAGGAGGTGGAGACCCTGATGCCCCACGACCTCATCAACTCGAAACCCCTCACGGCGGTGGTGCGAGAGTTCTTCGGGAGCAGTCAACTCTCTCAATTCATGGATCAGACCAATCCCCTCTCGGAGATCACCCATAAGAGGCGGCTCAGCGCCTTGGGACCGGGAGGTCTCACGCGGGAGCGGGCCGGGTTCGAGGTGCGCGACGTTCATCCCTCCCACTACGGGAGGATCTGCCCCATCGAAACCCCTGAAGGTCCTAATATCGGATTGATCGTCTCTTTGAGTACCTATGCTCGGGTCAACGAGTACGGTTTCATTGAGACACCCTACCGCAAGGTAGAGGGCGGACGGGTGACCGACACGATCGACTATCTCTTTGCCCTCGATGAGGAGAAATATACCATCGCCCAGGCCAACGCCCCTCTCGATGCGGAGGGAAACTTCACTGCTCCTCTCGTCTCGGCGAGGAAGGCCGGGGAATTCGTCATCGTAAAGCCCGAGGAGGTGGACTACATGGATGTCTCGCCCCGGCAACTGGTGAGTGTGGCGAGCTCCCTCATCCCCTTCTTGGAGAATGATGATGCCAACCGGGCATTGATGGGTTCCAATATGCAACGGCAGGCGGTCTCCCTCCTGCGCACCGAGGCACCGCTCGTAGGAACCGGTATGGAGCGCATCGTCGCCAGGGATTCAGGAGTCACGGTAATTGCCAAGAGGGAAGGCGTCGTAGAAAGTGTCGATGCCTCCCGGGTCGTCGTTAAGGCTGAGGAAGATGGCAAAGGGGTGGGGGTGGACATCTACAAACTCACCAAGTATCAGCGTTCAAATCAGGGAACCTGTATCAATCAGAAACCTATTGTCGCTAAAGGTGAGCGCATAGAAAAGGGAGAGGTCATCGCCGACGGTCCCTCTACCCACCTGGGGGAGCTGGCGTTGGGTCGCAACGTCCTGGTCGCCTTCATGCCCTGGGGCGGCTATAACTTTGAGGACTCCATGCTCGTCAATGAGAAGCTTTTGAGGGAAGATATATACACCTCCATTCATATTGAGGAATTGGAGTGCGTGGCGCGCGATACCAAGCTCGGCAGGGAGGAAATCACCCCCGATATCCCCAATGTGGGGGAAGAAATGCTGAAGGACCTCGATGAGAGTGGGGTCATCCGCATTGGGGCAGAGGTGAAGCCGGGGGACATCCTCGCCGGCAAGATCACCCCCAAAGGGGAGACCCAGCTTTCCCCCGAAGAGAAACTGTTACGGGCCATCTTCGGCGAGAAGGCAAGCGATGTCAAGGACACCTCGCTTCGGGTGCCCCATGGAATCGAGGGGGTCGTGATCGATGCCAAGGTCTTCACCAGGAGAGGAACGGAGAAAGATAAGAGGGCCAAGGACATTGAGGCAGACGAAGAGAAAAAAATCATCGATGACCGAGATGCGGAGATCTCCATCATCGAGACCTACACGAAAGAGCGTATTCGGGGGCTGTTGATAGGCAGGAAGGCTGCCGCACCGCTCGTGGATCCCCTCACCGGGAAGAAGCTGGTGGAAAAAGGAGTTAAGCTTACCAATGAGATCATCGAGCAAACACCCTGGGAGCGATGGCGGGAGATCGGCCTTAGTGACGAGCGAATCGCGACTGAGGTGGATCACCTCACCACCGGCGGCATCAGGGAGATCGAGGCGATAAAGGAGAGGGCAGAGGAGAAATTAAAGAAGTTGGATGCGGGGGACGAACTCCTCCCCGGGGTAAGTAAGGTGGTCAAGGTCTACGTCGCTATGAAGCGGCGGCTCTCGATGGGAGATAAGGTCTCCGGACGCCATGGAAACAAGGGGATCGTCTCGAGGATCCTGCCTGAAGAAGACATGCCCTATCTCGAGGACGGTACCCCCATCGATATGGTCCTTAACCCCTTGGGAGTTCCCTCGCGCATGAACCTGGGCCAAATCTTAGAGACCCACCTTGGTTGGGCAGCCAAGGGGTTGGGCAATCAGGTCGATGAATATATCAGCGCAGACAAGGGGATCGATAAGCTCAAGGCGTTGCTCAAGGATATCTATACCACGGAGGAGGTCGGGAAGGCCATCGATAAGGCCACCGGAGAGGATATGAAGAGGTTTGCCGAACGATTGCGGGGAGGGGTTTTTATGTCCGTCCCCGTCTTTGACGGGGCATCGGAGGAAGAGATCAGGGATGCCCTGAAAAAGGCCGGTCTTCCTGTCACCGGACAGGCCACCCTCTATGACGGCCGCACTGGCGAGCCCTTCGACCACCAGGTCACGGTAGGCTACATGTATATGCTCAAGCTCCACCACCTCGTGGATGACAAGATCCACGCGCGGTCTATCGGTCCGTATTCGCTGGTGACGCAGCAACCCTTGGGTGGCAAGGCCCAATTCGGCGGCCAGCGTTTGGGTGAGATGGAGGTATGGGCCTTGGAGGCCTATGGGGCTGCGTATGCATTGCAGGAATTTTTAACGGTAAAATCGGACGACCAGGCCGGCAGAACCAGGGCCTACGAGGCCATCGTCAAGGGGAAGGATGTCCTTGAACCCGGTATTCCGGAATCCTTTAATGTCCTGGTCAAGGAACTTCAGGGGCTCAGTCTTAATGTGGAGCTCCTGGAAGAAGAAAAGAAGACCACCAAGAAAGAATAGCATATAAGGAGGTTATACCTTGGAAGATTATGTACTGTCGTTTTTTGAAAAACCCAAGGACCCGTCGAGTTTTAACGCCATCAGGATCGCTGTGGCCTCGCCGGAGCAGGTCAGGGGTTGGTCTCACGGCGAGGTAAAGAAACCGGAGACGATCAACTACCGGACCTTTAAGCCGGAGCGGGACGGTCTTTTTTGCGCCAGGATATTCGGGCCGGTAAAAGACTATGAATGCAACTGCGGAAAATACAAGCGGATGAAACACCGGGGGATCGTCTGCGAGAAGTGCGGCGTAGAGGTTATTCAGACCAAGGTCCGCCGAGAGCGTATGGGGCATATCGAGTTGGCTGCACCCGTGGCCCACATCTGGTTCTTAAAGAGCATACCGAGCAAGATCGGGATGTTCCTCGATATGACCTTGAAGGAGCTTGAACGGATTCTTTATTTCGAATCCTATGTCGTCATCGATCCCAAAAGTATTCCCCTCAAGAAAGGGGATCTCATCAGCGAAGAAAAATACCGCGAGCTCAAAGGGAAGTACGGTGAGGACGCCATAGAGGCCGGCGTCGGAGCGGAGGCTGTCAAGCAACTCCTGCAAAAGGTGAACATAGGAGAGATGGCCGAGCATCTCCGTTCTGAGATGAGAGAAACCCAGTCCGAGGCCAAGCGCAAAAAACTGGCAAAGCGATTGAGGGTTATCGAGGCCTTTCGGGATTCCGGTAACATACCGGAGTGGATGATCTTGGACGTCATCCCGGTCATTCCACCTGATCTGAGACCTCTGGTTCCCCTTGACGGAGGGAGGTTCGCCACCTCGGATCTCAACGACCTCTATCGCAGGGTGATCAACAGAAACAATCGCTTAAAGAGGCTGTTGGAACTAAACGCCCCCGATATTATCATCCGCAATGAAAAGCGGATGCTTCAGGAGGCGGTCGATGCCCTCTTCGATAACGGCAAGAGGGGCAGGGTGATCACCGGTGCCAACAGAAAACCGCTTAGGTCATTGAGCGATATGCTCAGGGGCAAACAGGGAAGATTCCGCCAGAACCTCTTGGGCAAGCGCGTGGACTACTCCGGGAGATCGGTCATCGTCATTGGCCCGGAATTGCGCTTGCATCAGTGCGGCCTGCCCAAGAAGATGGCCTTAGAGCTTTTCAAGCCCTTTATCTACAATAAGTTGGAAGAGCGGGGCTATGTGACGACGGTTAAGAGTGCCAAGAAGATGGTAGAAAAGGAAAGACCTGAGGTATGGGATATCCTCGAAGAGGTGATTCGCGAGCATCCTATCCTCCTCAATAGGGCCCCGACGCTGCATCGGCTGGGCATTCAGGCCTTTGAGCCCCTGCTCATAGAGGGGAAGGCCATTCAGCTCCACCCCCTGGTCTGCCTTGCCTTCAACGCCGACTTTGACGGCGATCAGATGGCCGTGCACGTTCCTCTTTCCGTAGAGGCCCAGACTGAGGCGCGGGTACTGATGATGTCCACCAACAATATCCTCTCCCCTGCCCATGGGAAGCCCATTATCGTCCCCACCCAGGACATCGTCTTGGGTCTCTATTACATGACGCGGGAAAAGGCGCATGCGAAGGGAGAGGGGAAAATCTTTGCCAATCCCGAGGAGGTACGGATTGCCTATGATGCCCGCGAGGTGGACATGCAGGCCCGCATCAAGGTTCGGATGAACGGCAACGTGGTGGAGACCACCGCGGGCAGGATCATCCTCAGAGAAGTCGTCCCGTCGGAGGTTCCCTTTGAATTGATCAATAGGGTGATGAATAAGAAGGCAGTGGCTAACCTCATCGACTATACGTACCGGGTGGCGGGGAACAAGAAGACCGTAATCTTGGCGGATAAGTTGAAAGATTTGGGCTTTGCCTATGTCACCAAATCAGGCATATCCATCGGTATCAATGATATCCGCGTCCCCGGCCGCAAGCCGCACCTCTTGGAACAAGCCACCAAGGAGGTGGAACGGATCAGACAACAATACGTCGATGGCTTGATCACCGATGGTGAGCGGTATAATAAAGTAATCGACATCTGGGCTCAGCTCACCGAAGAGATTGCCGATGAGATGATGAAGGAATTAGGGACGGAGAAGATAAAGGACCCCGAGGGTAAAGAAAAGGCAGTGCCCAGTTTTAACCCCATCTTTATGATGGCCGATTCAGGTGCAAGGGGCAGCGCCCAGCAGATACGTCAGTTGGCTGGGATGCGGGGTCTGATGGCCAAGCCGTCAGGGGAGATTATCGAGACCCCTATCACGGCAAACTTCAGGGAAGGGCTCAGTGTGTTGCAGTACTTCGTCTCCACCCATGGCGCACGCAAGGGATTGGCGGATACCGCCCTAAAGACAGCCAACTCCGGATATCTCACCAGGAGATTGGTTGATGTTGCCCAAGACGTCATCGTTAACGAATACGATTGCGGCACGATGGACGGGATATACGTTTCCTCCCTGGTCGAAGGCGGCGAGATCATCGAACCCATGGTGGAGAGGATCTTGGGAAGGGTGGCCCTTGAGGATATCAAGGACCCCTTCACCGATGAGGTCATCGTCAGGGCAAGCCACGAGATCAACGAGGAGTCGATACAGAGGACCGCCGATGCGGGATTGGATCGTGTCAAGATCCGCTCCGTGCTCACCTGCGAGTCCAGCCATGGTGTCTGCGCCCTCTGTTACGGAAGAGACCTTGCCCGCGGACGTATCGTCGATATCGGCGAGGCGGTCGGAGTCATAGCTGCCCAGTCCATCGGGGAGCCGGGAACCCAGCTCACCATGAGGACCTTCCATATCGGTGGCACGGCGAGCAGACGGGTTGAGGAGACCGCCCTCGAGGCCAAGATGGACGGGACCGTCAAGTTCATCGATTTGCGGACCGTCCGCAACAGAGAGGGTATGCTCGTGGTGATGAGCCGCAAGGGCGAGATTGCCATCCTCGATGACGAAGGAAGGGAACGGAAGCGGTACCCTGCGGTCTATGGGGCGAAATTGGCTGTCGCAGAGGGGAAAAAGGTAAAGGAAGGGGAGCTCATGGCGGAGTGGGACCCCTATACTATCCCCATCATCACCGAGGTATCCGGCTTGGTGAAGTTCGGCGATATCACCGAGGGGGTCACCATGCAGGAGCAGGTGGATGAGGTGACCGGTCATGCCCACAAGGTGATCATGGAGAGCAAGGAACTTGACTTGAGGCCCCGTATATCCATCAAGCAGGAACGGGTCGATGCGGTAGGGAAGAAGGCCATGGAGACCGAGGCGCGATACATCCTGCCCGTCGGCTCCCATATCTATGTGAAAGAAGACGAGCCTGTGGAGGCAGGCGACGTCTTGGTGAAGATACCGCGGGAGACCACGAAGACCAAAGACATCACCGGCGGGCTCCCCCGCGTGGCAGAGCTCTTTGAGGCGAGACGGCCCAAAGAGTATGCCCTCATCAGTGAGATAGACGGAGCAGTAAGCTACGGCAAGATGCTTAAGGGAAAGCGAAAGGTGATTGTTACCCCCGAGGTAGGCGAACCGAAGGAATATTCCATTCCCAAGGGGAAACACATCAGCGTCCACGAGGGGGATGTGGTCAAGGCGGGAGAGCCCCTCATGGACGGCAGCTCCAACCCGCATGATATCCTCAAGGTCTTAGGAGACAAGGAGTTGGCCCGATTTTTGGTCGATGAGATCCAGGAGGTTTATCAGCTGCAGGGCGTCAAGATCAACGATAAACACATCGAGATCATCGTGAGGCAGATGCTCAAGAGGGTGAAGATCCGCGACGTCGGGGATACGAAGTTCATCGTGGACGAGCAGGTGGAAAAACACGTCTTTAAGCAGGAAAACGAGCGGGTCCTCAAGGAAGGGGGCAAGCCGGCCATTGCCGACCCCTTGTTCCTGGGCATCACCAAGGCCTCGCTCATCACGGATAGTTGGGTATCGGCCGCTTCCTTTCAGGAGACCACCCGGGTCCTGACCCAGGCAGCGGTCGAGGGGAGGATCGATACGTTACGGGGACTTAAAGAAAACGTCATCATGGGGAGATTGATCCCCGCAGGCACCGGCAACCCCCGCTATCGCGATATCACGCCTCTTGTAGAGGGGGGATATCCTCCTCCCTTGGAGGCGATGGAGATAGCCGGAGAAGGCAAGGAGCAAGGAGAAGAGGATGCTCCGAGAGCAGATTAATCTATTGTCTTTAGTTTTTTGGCGGCAATCTCCGCCTGGGGTGATTGGGGATATTGCTTGCTCACCTTCTGAAAGAGGAGTTTGGCATTTACCCGATCACCCAGGTCCAAAAAGGCGAAGCCTTCTTTTAACATGGCGGAAGCAACCTTGTCCCCTTTGGGATATTGTTTTACCACCTGCTCATACTCAAGGATGGCCCTCTCATAATCTCGCTGCTGATAGTAGGATTCACCGATCCAATATTGGGCGTTATCCGCGTATTCCGACTTGGGATAGGTGCTGAGAAAGGCCTTGAACTGCTTCACGGCGGTGGGGTAGTCGCCGCTCTTGAAGGTGCCGTATGCTTTCTGGTAGGCACCTTCCATATCCTCCTTGGGCTCCTCCTTCGGCGGGGTCGGTGAGGCAGGGGGCACCGATGCTATCACCGTACCTTCTCCTTTCTCCTTGTTCAAGGCAGAGGTCCGCGCCTCATAATCCTTCTTTAATGCCTCAAGATCGTTAGCGATTTTATTGAGGAGCGCCCGATCCTCTTCAATATTTGCCCTGAGGATCTTGTTCTCCTGGCGCAACTGGTCAAGGGAGGTTTCAAAATTGACCCAGTTCTGCTGCATCTCCGAGCTTACCCTCCCCCTCAGGATATCGACCTTTTGCTGTAAGTCAGTGATCTGCCCCTGCAGGGAGGCCGCCTGCTTCGTGGTAGCGCAACCTGCAAGGAGAAAAAAAGCTACGGGGAACACCAGCACGGCACGCGTGAACAGCTTCATCGACACCCTCCTTTCTCGCCTATCGTTATCGCGAGAGGATGACAAAGTGGCACCTCCTGTTTTTGGTCCACGCCTCCTCCGCATGTCCTGGGTCGAGCGGCCTCTCCTTTCCGTAGCTTATGGTGGAAAGCCGATTTTCTTGCACGCCGAGCTTGATAAGGTATAGCTTTACACTCGCGGCCCTCCGCTCTCCCAAAGCGAGGTTATAGGCACTATTTCCGCGTTCATCACAATGGCCCTCGATCTGTATTTTGAGGCTTGGATGATTCGACAATACCTTGATATTTTCCGTCAAGAGCTTCCTGGCCTCCTCCGTGAGATCATACTGATCAAACTGAAAATGGATATCTTTCAAGAGGGTGCTCTCCCATACCTCTCCCTGGATCCCAGGATATTTCTGCTGGGAAAGGCTCTGCTCAAAGTTCTTCTTCTCCTGCTCCTGCTGCGCGGCCTTTTCTTTCTCTTGTTGCGCGGCCCGTTCCTCTTCGGGGGTGAGGGCCTGTTTCTTCTGTAACGCAGCGCATCCCGAAACGAAAACCAGGAGCATAATTGTAAGCATGACAATCCATAGCCGACCCTTTTTCCTCACCATCGTAAAATCCCCCTTTCTCCTTCTCCAAGCATTATTCTCATTGCAGCCACGGTGACCACGCCGGTTCCGTCTCGTTTGATTCGGAGGTGGTCACCCTCCATGGTCCGCCACCATCTGCCGTTGTAATGTATATGTCGGAGTTCCCGCCCCTGCGGGAGGAAAAGGCAATATGCCTGCCATCGGGGGCCCACGAGGGGTTCTCGTTGTTGCCCTCCCGCGTTATTCTCCGCACATCGGTCCCATCTGCTCTGATCGTATAGATGTGAAACCCATTTTCTTCCTGACGCGCGAAGGCGATCTTGTCTCCCTTGGGGGACCAGGCAGGGGAGCAATTATAGCCGCCCTCATAGGTCAACCTCCGCAGCTTTTGCGAGGCCAGGTCAAGGATATAGATCTGGGGGCTTCCAGACCGGTCGGAGACAAAGGCAATCTGCTTGCCATCGGGCGACCATGCCGGAGAGGTCTTATTATCCCAGGAGCGGGTGAGCTGTACGGGATCTTTACCCTGTGGGCTCAGGAGATATATCTCCGTGTTGTCCTTTCCCCGCATCATCAGGGCGATGCCCTTGCCGTCGGGAGACCATGCCGCGGTGGCATTGGGTCCCGGGACTGCGGAAAAAAGAACGCTGCTCCCCGTCGCGAGGAATACCTGATAGAGATCCGGGTTGCGGCGCTGAAAGCAGGTGTATAACAAGCTCCTGCCGTCCGGATGCCAGGCAGGGGAGATGTTGATGGAGCCATTCTTCGTAACCGTCTTTTCGTTGTGCCCATCGACGTCCATGAGGGCGATCTCTTTGTTACCGGTACGGTCGGTCACGAAGGCGATCTTTGTCTGGAAGATCCCCCGCTCGCCGGTCAACTGCTTGATCACCTCATCGATCGTCCTATGGGCCATGGCCCGCACCTCTCCCTGCGATCCCTTGTACCTCTTGCCCGCTATATAGATGTGCTGGACGACATCGAAGAGCCTAAACTCAATCGAGATCGTATCTCTCTCAGCCTTGAGGCCGATCGAGAGCAAGAACTCGATACCCACATCCTCCCATTGCTTAAAATCCACATTCTCCTCGGTGATGTAGGCCGCCTGTGGGGGCAGCTTCGCCCTCTCCGGGAGGTAAAAGAGATCTGCAACGGCGAGATCCTGCGTTATGGTCTTTTCCACTTCTTCCTTCATCCCCTGGGGGAGTTGCCCTAATGCCGTGATTGCCGGCAGGGCCAGGTAGAACTTGCGGGTCTCAGCGGAGTTGATATCGATGTAGATGATGCCTCTGCCCGTGTCGGGGTGCACGAGGTGAGTTACCAGCAAGAGTAGAAAAAAGAGTAATAGTTTCTTGAAGGGCCTCATACCTCAAGACCTCTGCGTTTGGAGAAACTCCAGAAAGCGGCGCGCCGGGGGTGAGAGATCTCTTCCTGCCGGGACCACGGCAAAGAACCCCCTCTCCATGACACCGTGCCCTTGAACACGGACCTCCTTTATGCCGCCCCCTTCCATATCTTCTCGAACCGCGAGATCGGAGATAATACCGAGGCCTATTCCGGCCTTCACCCCTTCCTTAACGGCGGTGGAGCTCCCCATTTCACCTATGATGCGGAAGTCGTCCATTCGCAATCCGGCTGCTGCCACATGCTGCTCAAAGGCCTTGCGAGTGCCCGAGCCCCTTTCCCGGATCAGTAGAGGGGCTGCGCGCAGCTCCTCCCACGTTATCTCGCCGCGGCGGGCAAGGGGATGCTGGGCAGGGGCGACGATGATCACTCGATCGCGAAACAGGGGATAGGCATCAATCCCCTCTCCATCGAACCGCATCCCCACCACGCCCACCTCTATTTCTCCGGCACGCAGCATATCGATGATCTGCTGAGAATCCGCGATGACAAGTCTGATGGAGATACCGGGTGCCTCCGTTTGAAACTTCCCCATGACCCTGGGGAGGAAATATTCGCCGGGGATCGTGCTGCCTCCGATGGTTATTCTCCCCCTGATGAGATGCGAGAACTCATAGATGGCATTGAAGGCCTCATCGCGGAGCCTTAGGATCTCCTGGGCGTAGCGATAAAAGATTTGTCCCCCATTGGTGAGCGCGACCCTTCTGCCCAAACGGTCAAAGAGCTTAAGCCCCACCTGCTGCTCAAGTGAGGCGATGTGTCCGCTGACAGTAGGCTGGGTGAGATAGATTGCCTCCCCTGCTCGAGAAAAGCTTTCCGTTTCAGCCACCTTGCAGAAGGTTTCCAGGTGTTTCATGTCCATAGGCCCTTGGACTGCGGCTTGCTTCAGGATAGGTAACTTGCTAGTATGATATCGGCTTCACCGGGAAAGTTCAAGGGAAAAATACCTCTTGCTCGGGAGGCGAGAGGGGGAGAACTGCGGATGGCTAAGATCATTCTTGGCATTCATGGGCTGGGGAATAAACCGCCGAAGAGGCTTTTAGCACAATGGTGGCGAACTGCCCTGGAAGAGGGCCTTAGGGCCATCGGCCATCCGCGGCGGCTCTATCAATTCAGATTGGTCTACTGGGCCGATTTCCTCCACCCCAAACCGTTGGATTCTGAGGTGCGAGACAAAAAAAATCCCCTGTATAATGACAACCCCTACATCCCCGCCGGCACCAGCCGAGAGAAAAAGCAGACCATAAGCACAAGGGTTCTGGACTATCTTGAACGGCAGCTCTATAAGATCATTTTAAAAGAGGACTTGTCTCTAGACTACGCTGCGGTCACGGACCTCGTTATACGCCGTTATTTTAAAGACCTCGACATCTACTACTCCAAGCAATGCCGCAACAGAAAAAATAACTTATGCCGAGCACGAGATGTGATACGCGACGATCTGGCCCGCGTGTTGCGAAAATATAGAAGAAAAGATATCCTGCTCATCGCACACTCCATGGGATCCATTGTCGCATATGACGTCTTGACGCAGTCCGTACCGGATATCCGTATACACACACTGGTAACGATGGGGTCTCCCCTGGGATTGCCGGTGGTATTGAAGAAGATTCTATCCGAACAGCGAAAGAAACCTCAAAAACATCTCGCCGCCCAGACACCGGAAAATATAGTAGGAACATGGTACAATTTTGCCGATCCCCAGGACAAGGTGGCGACAGACTATAAGCTCAGCGAAGATTATAAAGAGAACTCGAGACACGTCAGACCTATTGATATAATCATCCATAATGACTACGCACATGAGGGAAAAAGAAATCCGCACAGCGTGTACGGGTATTTGCGGACGCCGGAAATGGCGCGCGTCGTCTATAATTTTCTACACCATGGCCATCCTAAAGCTCGCATCTGGTTGAGCGACAAAATAAATCGGGTATTCAAGAGCTAGATCCGCCTTTACAGCAGGCTTGACTCTTGACAGTGAGGTCCTTATCATGCATTCGTACGATAACGATTTCGTTGGCTTATTGAACGCGTGAAGAGGAGATGGCCGGCAAGGATATTTTTGGGATCCGGATGTAAAAAAGTGAGACATGGATAAAAGATCAAAGAGATTAATCCCTACACTTATACTTATAAGTTGTATGCTCCTGTGTGCGGGGTGCAGCTATCTGGTTAAGAATGACCGGGAACTCGTCTATGCTAAATCGAAGTACGGGATGGATCGGTTTGTCGTGGTCTCGGGTCGCCATATTCATTATATCGAGGCAGGCGAAGGAGAGCCGGTATTGCTCATCCCCGGGGCATTCAGCACATATAGGGACTGGAATAGAATAACCCCCTTCCTCTCAAAACAGTATCGCGTCCTGGCTATTGATTACCTCGGCGTCGGCGATTCGGACAAGCCCCGATCCGGAGCCGGTTATACGATCGAGGCCCAGGCCGATCTGATAGTGAACATGATGGATATATTGCACATTCCGAAGGCGGCAATCGTAGGGGTCTCCTATGGAGGTGGCATTGCTCTCAACATCGCCACCCGCTATCCTGGTCGCGTGCATAAGATCGTTTGCATTGAGGGAAACGGCCTCAAGAATGAAAAGCTGCCGTATCGGCCTATGGAGGCAATCTTGCGGTGGCCGGTAATCAGTGATGCCGCCATCGGCCTGATAAGGTCCGGCCTGATTGACGAGGTCGGTGTAAGGTCAATCATGGGTAGAGCATGGCATGAAATGGGCGAGGAGGACAAAAAAGAGGTCTTCGGAATCATATCGCAAAATAATAAGACGGCATCCCGTTTTTCATGGTATCACATCTCCCGGACCATGAAGACGTCGAAAGATTTTACCGAAGAAGTGAAAAGGGTGCAGCTGCCCATCCTCTATCTTTATGGCAAAAAATCACGGTATCGTTTTATGGCCGAGACCAATGCGGAATTTTTAAAAAAGCATCTCTCCGATGTCACGATTATATGTTTTGAAGACGGTATCCATGACTTGGAACTACAGAAGCCGGCAGAGGTGGCTGACCTCATTGTGGGATTTCTGGAAGAGCGCAAAAAGGACGAGCCACTGATAAGCGCCCTGTCGCGAGGGTGCGGCGAATAATGATGCCAGGCCTTGATAGTGGATGGATCCGTGCGGTACGGGAGAAGATGCCTCGGGTGATACTTGATTAATAGATCAGTGGAGGCAAGGGACTGTTTATGAATGTGAGATCATGATGTTTACTTTTTGCGGCGAAGGGGTATACTGGTGCCGTTTTGTGGGGAGTGTGTCGCGTAGCGACACATCCCCTCTGGCCAAACCTACGGTGATCCTTTGGTCAGGGCCACCTTCGGCCGTCGTTCCTATTTTTATAGTGGAGAGCGGGAGCGACATCCCCTCTTCTATAAAAGAGTTATCTAACAGTGTCACCTTGTGACATCTCCCGCTTGCGGGACCCCGCATTCCTTATTTTGTGTTGCGGGGTGGGGCTGCCTTCCTTAGACTCTAAAATTAAGGGGCAGGAGTGGGGGAGTTTAAGGTACTATAGACAGCCATGCCATGCGAAGCCAAGGGGTTTACGGGATGAGGCAAGAGGATGGTGAGGGAAGATAACGGGCAAAGGTTTCAAGGGGCATCTCTGCCCCTTTTTTGTTTGAAGCGCATCAGGAAGAAAATGAACACTATCATTCACCACCCGGGAGGAGGGCCATGAAACTCAGGATCATAGGGTTTATCGCCATCTTTTTTCTCTTTGTTGTCCCCTGCGTCTTTGCAGCGGGGAAACCAGCGGTGGAGATCTTCTCTCCGCAAGGCACGGTAAAGGGGGTCCGTCAGGTAACGGTACGCTTTTCAGAACAGATGGTACCCTTTGGCGATCCCCGAGGCGCTATCGAGCCCTTTGCCATAGACTGCCCTGAAAAAGGAAGAGGCAGATGGGCGGATGGCAAGAACTGGGTCTTCGATTTTGAGAGAGACCTCCCTGCCGGGGTACAGTGCACCTTTCGCTTAAAGTCGGGCATAAAGACCCTTGCCGGCAAAGAGGTTGAGGGGCAGAAGGAATTCTCCTTTTCCACGGGTGGGCCCGCTATCAGAAACTCCATTCCCTATGAAGGGGGCCGCATCGACGAAGAACAGATATTCATTCTGACGCTGGATGCCGAGGCGGATAATGCGTCGGTCTTGCAAAAGGTCTTTTTCTCGGTGGAAGGGATACAGGACCATGTCGGTATCAGGATCATCGAAGGGAAAGAGAGAGAGGAGATACTAAAGTCACGATTCAGATATCGGGACGCAGCGCACACACCGCTGATCCTGATCCAGTGTAAACAGAGATTTCCGACGAAGGCCAAGGTCAGCCTGGTCTGGGGCAGAGGGGTGATGTCCAGGAGCGGGGTAGCGACAAGCCAGGGCCAGATCCTCCGGTTTCAAACGAGAGAACCCTTTACCGTCACCTTCAACTGCGAACGGGAAAATCCTCAAGCAGGATGTATCCCCTTGTTGCCCATGACCCTCAATTTCTCTGCCCCCATTTCTCAGGACCAGGCACGACGGATCGTCTTGAAGGGTACACAGGGGAAGGTATGGAAGCCCTCCCTGGGGGATGCGGCAGACGGCCAGCCCTTGACACAGGTCTCTTTTCCCGGTCCTTTTCCCGAGGGCACGAATTTTAAGATCGAATTGCCGCCTCAGCTTAAGGATGATGCGGACAGGCCCCTTAGTAACGCGGACAAATTCCCGCTCGCTGTTCGCACCGACAAATACCCGCCGTTGGCAAAGTTTGCCGCCCGCTTCGGGCTCTTGGAGCTGAAGGCAGATCCCGTACTTCCCGTGGCGTTACGAAACCTGGAGCCGGAGATAAAGGCGCGCATGCTCAAGGTGGGCAAAGAAGGGGGTTTTATCGAGAAAGTGACCGGAAAGATCCTGAACATTGCCCCGGGGCAGGGCGCGAATGCCCAGGGGTGGTTGCGCAGGGTGGCCTCAGCCACCAGGGAGCGGTCTCTCTTCAGCAACGAGAGCGGGATCAAGGATTTTAAGGTCCCCAAGCCCGCGGGCGCGCGCACCTTTGAGGTCGTCGGTATCCCGCTCAAGGAGCCCGGCCTCTATATCGTGGAACTCGAGAGCGCCATCTTGGGGGCATCGCTCCTGACTCCGCCGAGGCCCCTCTATGTGCCGGCCGCCGTTTTGGTGACCAATCTCTCGGTCCACTTCAAATGGGGGAGGGAATCGTCTCTCGTATGGGTCACTGCCCTTGATACGGGAGCGCCGGTGAAGGATGCGGCAATTGAGGTGAAGGATTGCCAGGAGAAGGTCCTCTGGAAAGGGCGGACCAATGTCAACGGCATAGCCCGGATTGAAGGACCATTGCCCACTGAGGATAAACTCGCGCACTGTCGCTACGAGAGGGACTATGATAACTACTCCCAGTTGGGGGCGCTCGCAGAACTCGGGAGCGGGATCTTCATCATAGCTCAGACTGCGGGGGATATGGCCTTTGTCCACTCCAGCTGGGACCAAGGCATCGAGCCATGGAGGTTTCAGCTCCCCCAGGACTATTACCAAGATCCCTCCATCGCCCATACCGTCTTTGACAGAACCCTGCTGCGGGCGGGCGAGACCGTCCATATGAAGCATCTCTTTCGGCAACACACGATGAAGGGCTTCTCCACGCCTTCCAAGGAACGACTGCCGAATACCCTCTTGATCGAGCACTATGGCAGCGAGGAAAAGTACGAATTCCCCTTGGTATGGGATGCCGAGGGGGTGGCCGAGACGCAGTGGCAGATTCCCCAGGGGGCGAAACTCGGAAACTACGAGGTGGCCTATGTGGAGAAACGAAAGGCCTTTTTTGGCTTGCTCTCGATAGGGGCCCAGCAATGGCGGGCAGGTGAGTTCAGGGTGGAAGAGTTTCGGGTCCCGCTGCTCAAGGGGATCATCAAGCCCCCT
>Ga0214473_10002951_pt1 | contig 20794 bp, 18 predicted proteins | sample RVTome_7_FD_203509 | JGI IMG/M metagenome (GOLD analysis project Ga0214473, IMG submission 203509) | Soil microbial communities from uranium-contaminated site in the Upper Colorado River Basin, Wyoming, United States - RVT98D197 | ecosystem: Environmental > Terrestrial > Soil > Contaminated >... | reverse complement strand
ATTGGCCCACGGACATTCAGAAATGCACCTCCATGCGAGTGGGGAACAAAAGAGGCTCCGGATGTGGAACCTGTATTACGGTCTGCCCGGCGAACAAACCTTACACCCTTTTTCACCGGGCTGTAGGCTGGGCGGCCAGACACTCCTCCCTGGCAAGAAGCGTTGCGGTCCGGGCAGATGATCTCTTTGGGTACGGAAAACCTAAACCCCAAAATAAATGGTGGTTTGACCTGGAGGAAGTGGATGGCGTACTTGAAATTCCGAAGAAAGCAGGCGGCGAATGAGTTCGTAAACGACAAAGATTATTTTCGCAGGTTACTTGTCTTGTGAAAGTCAGAATCTGATTGTACAGACATTACCAAGTGTGATGGTGACTTCTTTCTGTAATCAATGAAACGCCACTCTTCCCTTCCGATGCAGATTTCAACCAGATATCTTCAGTTTGGGCAAAGTGCAGATATTGGCAAGCTATATTCAGTTTAGAGTCTAAAATTTTCCGTTCCCACCTTAAAAAAGGGGACAATTCAAATTGGGAATTACAGGAAGTTTTTTACAGGAAGTTTTTTATTGACATCTATCGACATAGGGGGTAACATCCGATACGTTTTCGCCGATGAAAGGAGAGGTTCGATGGAAAAAAGAATCTTTCGTTGCTTTGTGGCCGGGAAGCAGAAACCTTATGCCAACGCTGTAGTGGTCGGGAATACAATTTATATTTCAGGGATGAATGGAAGATCTTCCGAGACGGGAGAAGCCGTATCGGGCACGATTGAAGGTCAAACCTGGAGGGCTTTTGAGCAGATCGAATCGGCTATGAGAGAGGCCGGAAGCTCTCTGAAAAATCTTGTCAAGACAACCACCTTCTTAAAAGATATGAAGGATTATCAGGGATATCGGGATACGGAGCGAAAATACCTCTTAGAACACGCACCTGAACTTGTGGAGGAGCCTGTGGCCAGCACCGTCGTACAGGTAGCGTCTCTTCCGAAGAAGGAGTTTCTCATCGAGATCGAAGCCGTAGGAATAACTCAAGACTAAGATCATCTTCTTGTTTTTTAGCTGATTCCAAATGAAAAGTTTAGATGAGCCAATAGGGGAGGCCTTCTTCCAGAGAGATCATGCCGTAAAGGTTGGGCTTGTTGGCCTTGGAAGCTGGTCATTGATCATTGCTGATGCAGTACAAAGAAGTAAAATGGTCGAGCTGGTGGCCTGCTTTTCGCGGGATTCGAAAAAGCGAATAGCCGCTGGTCAAAGGTATGGATGTGACCCAGAAGAGAGTTACGAGCGGATGCTAAAGAGAAATGATATAGACGCGGTTATTCTTACGACCCCAAATGCAGTGCATGCTGAACAGGCGGTCATGGCGGCTCAATACGGGAAACACGTTTTTGTGGACAAACCGATTGCGAATACTTTGGAAGACGGGAGAAAAATCATTGAGGGCTGCCAAAAAGCCGAAGTAATACTAATGGTCGGACATGATATGCGCAGGCTGGCGGGATTTCGAAAAGCAAAAGACCTCCTCAACAAGGGCATCATCGGAAAACCAATCATGGTTGAGGCAAATTTTTCTCATAATATAGGATTTCGTGTGATCCCGAGCGATTGGCGATGGCATGGAGATGACTCCGGGTGCCCCGCAGGGCCGCTCATGACCATGGGCGTTCATCATGTGGATACCCTCATGTATTACTTCGGTCCGATAAAGACGGTTTTTTCTTATTTCAAGAAACTCTACATCCCGGCTGATGCTGAAGATGTGACGGCAACGATTTTCCAATTTGAATCAGGCATCTTAGGCTATCTGGGCTCGAACTATGCCTCCCCCAAAACGAATTGGATCAGCATTTACGGCACTGAGGCAAATCTGTTATGCACTGTTTCTATCCCCAATGTGCCTTATGAAGAATACCTAAAGACCTCACACATCTGGGATAAACATACTCAAGTGAAGCTTTCCAGGAAGGACCAAGTGACCCCTGAAGATGTCCCCTTGTCCCTCGGAGATCCTATCCTGGAAGAAATAGAGGAGTTTGCTTCCTGCATTCGCACAAGGAAGAAGCCAGAAACGGACGGCCAGGGAGCCCTGGCCGCTTTGTCCTTCATTCGGGCCGCAATTGAATCAGCTCGAACGGGAAAAGAAGTGAAATTAGAGTCGTAAAAAAAGAGAGCGCGACGAGCAAAACGGCCTAAGCATGATGTGCGTTCCAGGATGAGGGCGACCGGTAAGGAGGATTCAGAGCAATGAAGACCGAAGTTATTTATTCAGTTCGCGGACCAAGAAATTTGCCAGAAATGACGTGGGAAGAGGTTGCAGAGGCATTGAAACTCACAGATCTCATAATTATACCTGTCGGTTCAACGGAAGAACATGGGCCGCATCTGGCGCTTTCCGCGGACACGATCCAAGGGACTGAAGTATCAAGGAGGATCGTAGCCAAGCTCTCAGAGGATGGAATACACGCGGTTGCAGGACCACCCATCCCTTTCGGTGTCTCTTCTGAACTCATGGACTTCCCCGGGACGATTACTCTGACCCCGACGACGCTACAGACAGTGATCCGAGAGGTTAGTGAAAGCCTCATCAGGCACGGCTTCCGGAAGTTTGTCTTGCTCATGCCTCACGATGGGAATTTCGGAGCCATGTACTCGGCCGCCCAAGAACTCGCACAGCGGTCCGATGTGCGGGTGGTGGTCCTGAATTGGGTACCAGCATTGAAAAAACCCCTCACGGAGATCTATCTATCAAAGCAAGCTGGTCACGGTGGGGAAGGCGAAACGGCAAGGGTACTCGCTTCCATTCCAGAATTAGTGCACCTGGACCGAGCACAGCCTTATCATCCGAAAAAACGAGATAAACTGGAAGGTGACGAACCCATGCACTTTGGAGGTGGAGTCCTGGATCCTCCACATGGGATGAAGGAGGAAACGCCTATAGGGTCAATTGGTGACCCAACGGTGGCTACGGCCGAAACCGGGGAAAAGTGCTATGACCTTATTGTCGACTGGTCTTGTAAAGTCATTAAGAGGCACTTTGGACTTTGACGGTAGGATAGTCCTTGCAAAGGCGAATAACGGATAGGAAAGACGCCTCCGTAACCTTCAAAGGGACTTGTGGTGCAAGGAAAGACGGGATCATTCTGGCAATATCATTTAACGAGGAGGAGATCATGAAAAGGACAATCTTAATTGGCTTATGTGCAGTCGTCTTCGGATTAACGTTGGATGCATCCATAGTCCAGGCACAACCCTACCCTAATCGCCCCATCCAGCTAATCCTTCCGCAGCCTCCAGGTTCCGCATTGGACACAACTGGTCGTCTGCTGGCTGAGGAATTGAGCAAAATTCTTGGGGTACAAGTGATGCCTATAAACAAACCGGGTGCAGCAGCTACCCTCGGTACGGATCAGGCGGCGAAAAGCAAGAAGGATGGGTATACCATCGTTTATACAAATACCTCTGCGATGGTCTATACCCGGGTTCACCATCCAGAAACAGTTCCGTACAACCCGGTGAAGGATTTTGAACCTATTGGTTTACACCTTTTCTTCCCATTAGTCACTTCCGTCCAAGAGGGTTCGCCTTGGAAGACTTTTCCCGAATTGGTGGAGGATGCCAAGAAAAACCCTGAGAAAATTCGCGTGGGGACATCCGGACAAGGTTCCATAGATCATTTCAACGTCGAGATCATACAATCTCTGACGGGTGCCAAATTCACAGTGATTCCCTTCAAAGCAGGTCAAGCATTGATTCCCGCCCTTTTAGGAGGCCATGTTGAGGTTACTTTTGACGCCTTCAGCCAGGTACTGCCCCATGTCGGAAAGCTCAAGATGCTCCTCATATCTAGAAAAATGCCTGATTACCCCATCCCTCTTATTACGGAATTGGGCTACAAACAAGGGTTGCTTTCTGCATGGTATGCATTGTTTGCTCCGGCTGGTGTACCTGAAGAGGTGAAGGTGGTTTTAACGCGAGCCTTTGAAAAAGCGGCTAAGAATCCAAACCTGAAGGCGAAAATAGAGAAACTTGGATTTGCTGTGGACTATAAACCTCCACAAGAATTGAGGGACTTGATCGTAGACGATTATGAGAGAGCAATGGCAATAGCTACCAGGATTGGCTTGCGCAAGTAACCGTGTCCCTTAGTCCTAAGAATCTGCAAAAGTCAGGGAGGGATGTCCATAAAATTTTATGAATCTTGAAATGAATTTAGATCATCCATAAAAAAGTTGCCCCTAACTTCTGAGCATAGCGTGTTTACGGTTGCAGGAGAGATTACGTTCAAATCAAGATAGAGACTGACGATTTGTAAAATATTTTTGCTAGTTTTAGGACTACCTGCGGGTGATAGTACTGTGCTCAGATATTTTTTCAGACTATACGGAGCCTAATGTCGGCCTGATGAATATAATCATTTAAGAAAAGTGATTATGAAGAAAATTGACGTGCATTGCCATTTCTATCCTGCAGAATATGTAAATGAAATCGAGAGACGAAAGCTATTTGAGGTTCGTACACGGCCCAAAATTTGGGAGTCTGTTGACGCACGCATCGCTGACATGGATAAGTATGGGATCGAGCGACAGGTATTGTCGCTATCCGCTCCTTTTGTCTATTTTGAAGATGATGAACTCAATCTGCATCTGACCCATATGATCAACGAGTTTCTTGCCGCTACCTGTCGTGAGCGTCCAGATAGATTCTCCGCATTTATTGCTGTGCCCCTTAGAAACATTAAGCACGCAGTGGACGAGCTTAAACGCGCCACAAGAATTCCGGGGATGCTCGGCGTAGGGATAGCGGCTCATATCAAGGGGAAGGCGCTTACCTCACTAGAATTCGCCCCCTTTTTTGAGGAGGTGGAACGTTTGGCCATTCCAGTAATGATTCATCCAGAATATCCCCTCGGCATTGGGAACGTTAATGATTACCAGGATTTTTACCGTTCCCTGGGGTTTTTATGGGAAACAACGATGGCCGTTGGCAGGATGGCTCTGAGCGGATTCTTTGAGAAGTACAGGAACATACATTGGATTTTCTCTCATCTCGGAGGGACTCTGCCATTTGTCTATACGAGTATGGATATGTGCCAGAAAAGAAATCCGGCAAAGGAGTACATGGCTCCGAAACCTACGAGTTCCTATTTTAGGAATCTTTATGTGGACACCGGAAGGCTGATAACGGCTCCCATCCTAAACTGTGCTATTGATCTATACGGCAAGGAGCATATCGTGTTTGGCTCCGATCTTCCCTTTGCATATGACGTTACCTCATTGAATCTCCCAAGACTGGAAGGATTAGATTTCCCCGGATTAACAAAACAGCTGATCTTCTTTGAGAATGCCAAAAGGCTTTTGAAGCTTTGAATAAAATATTGGGCTAGACAATTCCCCATCGCTGTCGGGCCGTTGTTTGACGCCGGACATTGGGCCTTCAGTCGCATTATGACCGCTGGTTACCCAGCGTCCCCATCCAGATCCCGGTGTGCAGCATTGCCGCATGCGGGACCTGCCCCTGGTGATCACTCCGAGACGCGTAAAAAGTATGGATGACAAACACGGGTGGGCGCCATCCTTGTCCGAGGCATTTCATCCGATCCCAAACAAATCTCTGTTTGTGGTTTCGGTGCTAAGTACATTCCCCGCAATTGACATACTTCTTTCCGGAAAAACGAAACGAGGGACTGTTTACGGGCACCCAACAGTAACGAATGTATCCTCTGGCGACCGATTGTAAGAAGGCTCCTTGTTCCGGAACCGGGTCAAGTATGAGCGGCTTCAGTTTTCGATGGACTTCGATGGGGTTCGCCTTGGCCTCCTTGTGGAAATCGTCTTCAAAAAGACCGTGAACAGTACTTTCCGGGTTGGCTACAGATGGATTAGGGGATAAGAAATAGCCTGTTTCTTTCGGTAAGTATGGATCAGTGTCGAAAGCTACTGAACACACGCCCCTTAATGTTTCAGGGCCGTGGTGATATACAGGTGTCCCCGACATGGGAAGAAAACCCTGCAATTCACTTTTTGCTTGACCTCCAATGCCCTTTATCATATATTCAACCCGCATTGGAATGAGTTTTTATCAAAAAAGATTTAATTATTTCGGGGCGCTGGCTGCAACGGGTCTTTTTGAGACATTGGCGTGGGTTTAAAATAAATGATGTGGCGAAATCTTCAGAGTACAAAAGGAGGAAATCATGAAAAAGGTACTGATGGCTTTAGTATTGGCTATTTGGGCGGTTTTCTTGCTAACACCAAAACCAGCACTGACCGCGCCAGAAGAGATTAGAATAGGATTAAATGCAACGATGTCAGGTGCTGGAGCACAATGGGGAATAGCCTTCGACAGAGCAAATAGGGGAAGGATTGAGGAAATCAACAAAGAAGGCGGTCTCATGGTCGGGGGCAAGCGGTATACAATAAAATACTTCAGGTATGACAACAAAGCTGACCCTCCCACATCACTGGAAAACGCCAAAACACTGATTAACGTTGACAAGGTGAATTTCATCTTCCACCATGCTTCTGCAAACATTCTCCCCTATTTGCCCATAACTTCAGAGAAAAAGATCATCAGTATGGACCTCAGTGTGGGGAGTAAGACGCTCGGGTGGCCTTACAACTTCAACTTGTTGCCCGCAGGTACCGGCCGTGCCGAGCAAGCTTTTAAGTCCTTTGTCAAGAAATTCGGAATAAAGAAGGTGGCTGAGATTAACCCGGATAATGAATCAGGGCAAGTCACGAAAGCTGAAGACGGTATGGCAGCGAAACAACAAGGTGTAGAGATTCTCACCAGCTTGTTCTACACCCCAGGGACCACCGATTTCTATCCGATTTTGACCAAATCCTTAATTGCTAAGCCAGAGATGCTTGTCCTCGGAGTACCGAGTCCGCGAGACGTGGCTCTCATTGTTAAGCAGGCCCGTGAACTGGGCTGGTCCGGACCTATAGGAGGGGCTCAGTGTGTAGCTCCGCCGGCGGTAACTTTTGCCCAAATTGCAGGTAAGGCTGCTGAGGGTTTTATGTGGTCGGCTCCCTATAGCACTGACAGTAATTTCTGGACAAAGGAAGAGGCGGCATGGGCGACCTACTGGAAAGAGCATTGGACCGATCCATTCATAGCAGATTCATTCGGGGGTTGTAGACAGATCGGCTTTTTGGCCGAAGCCATAAAGAAGGCTGATAGCCTAGACCCGGATAAGATAGTCAGGGTTTTGGAAACAAGCAATTTTGTCATCCTGGGATGGAAGATGCGTTTTGGAGTTACCCCAGACTGCTACCAGGGCCGGCCTCGCTCCTTGGTTTCCCCCCTCTGTCTGAAGACTATTAAGGATGGAAAGGAGATGGTGACCGAGCTAATACTTCCTACAGGAGTGGAAAAGGTTCATTAACATACTCAGAGGGAAGTGACCTAGTCCAGGCGGGGAGGTGTTTTCAATCAATGGGGCTGTTATATGCTCAGATTCTAGTAAATGCGCTTGTGTTAAGTTTGACCTACATCCTGATAGCTCTCGGTTTAACCCTTGTGCTCAGCGTCATGGACATTTTGAATTTTGCCCATGGCGCTATATATATGCTCGGGGCATACATATTTTACACCTTCCTCATGAAAATGGATTTCCCTTATTTCGTATCTGCCATCCTGGCAATAGTTGTTACCGGGTTTCTGGGTGTCGTGCTTGAAAAATACGTGCTGCGCAGGCTAGGGACAGCGCATCTTGAAGTTCTGGTTCTTACCTTCGGGTTAGGAATGGTATTAGAGAGTCTGATCACGGTAATATTCAGCGGACAACCACTACCCGTCACGGGACTGTTCAGCGGAGTCATAACTGTTTTTGGAGTGACCCTTAGCCTGGAAAGGCTTTCCATAATCCTGGTTTCCATAGTCTTAGTGGGTGCGTTGTTCTTCTTTGTTACCTGGACCAAGGAGGGACGGGCTATGCGAGCGGTAACCCAGAACCGGGTGGCAGCGCAACTGCAGGGGATAGACCCTCATCGCATATCTGCACTCTGTTTCTTCATCGCCTGTGCTCTGGCCGCGGCCTCAGGAGTATTGACGGCCCCTATTTTCGGCATCGAACCAACGATGGGACTTACACCTTTGCTAAAAGGTTTTTGTGCAATGATTCTTGGTGGGTTGGGCAATATCACGGGCTGCGTTATGGGAGGATTCATCCTCGGGTTCGTGGTCAGTTTCGGCTCCACCTTGATCGACCCTACGATGGCCGACATGATCGCTTTCGCACTAGTCCTGTTAATTTTGATATTTAGACCAAGAGGGATCATTGGACATGTCCAGAAGTAGCTTTCGCCAGTGGACTTGGTTTTTGGGTCTTTTGGCAATCTTGTTGTTAATGCCGGCTATGGTGAGTGGTATTGGGATCCTGAATATCATAAACATGATGTACCTCATGATCATAGCCGCCATGGGGCTTAATCTGATCCTGAGAACAGGGCATGCTAACTTTGCTCATGCTGCTTTTTTAGCTATTGGAGCCTATGCTTCCGCGTTCCTATCCCTGAGGGCGGGCTTAGCTTTTTGGCTTTGTCTTCCTATGGCTGGATTAACGGGGGCGCTCATTGCTTGGGGACTGGGGCGGATCATTTTGAAGGTAAAAGGAGCATATTTCTTTCTCATAACGGTCGCCTTCTCAGAAGTGGTCAGACGCTCGTTGGCATATTTCAGTGATGTAACGGGCGGTCACCAAGGAATTGAGAGGATACCCAAGCCCTCGATCAATATTCCTGACCTGGCGACCGTCAGGTTTGGATCTGAGATGTCCTTCTATTACTTACTGTTGGCGACAATGCTTGTGAGCCTGGTCATTATGTACAGGTTACAGCGAGGCCACTGGGGATTAACTTGGCGGGCTTCCCGGGAGGCAGATATGGTAGCAGAATCTGTCGGCGTGGATGTCCTGCGATACAAGATTACAGCCTTCGTCACCGGTTGTTTTTTTGCTGCCATATCCGGAAGCCTTTATGCCCATTATGTCTCATTTATAAACCCGGACACCTTTGGCCAACCAATGATGATGGGTTTACTTTTCGCTGTCGTTGTGGGAGGTCGAGATTACTTTTATGGCCCTATCATCGGCATTATATTACTGAGGGGCTGCTCAGCGGCTGTGGCACGTATGGCTGAATATCAGCCAATGGTGTACGGCGTCATCCTTATATTAGCGATACTCTTCTTCCCTGCGGGCTTCGCCAGCTTGCCTTCCAGGTTTTCGGTGATGTGGCAAAGAATTCTTCATTTTAGGAGGCCGAGTGAAGTTGCTGGAAGTTAAGAATCTAAGAAAGCAATTTGGTGGGTTGGTTGCGATAGATGATCTCAGCTTTCATATCGAAAAGGGTAAAATATTGGGGTTGATTGGCCCGAATGGGGCCGGTAAGTCAACGGCGTTTAATCTAATCACGGGATTTTATTCTCCCACCGCCGGTAAAATAGAATACAAGGGCGAAGACATTACCGGGCTTAAATCGAGCCAGATAGCAAAGAAAGGTATTGTTCGAACTTGGCAGGTGTCGGGTCTTTTCGCCAATATGACCGTTGTGCAAAGCCAGATCGTTGGTTGTCATTTGGGAGGAAGGATTGGCTTATGGCAAACCATTTTGGGGAATCGCGCAGTTCGAGAGAAAGAGGAGGAGGTGCAAGAGAAAGCAAACAAGATACTCGATATCGTGGGCCTGGCTGAATTCAAAGGAATGCTTTCCAAAAACTTGCCGCATGGATTGCTAAGGCGGCTTGGGATAGCCATTGCCCTGGGTGCTGACCCGGAGCTTATGCTACTTGACGAGCCCGTTTCTGGCATGAATCCCGGAGAAATCCAAGAAACGATGGCCCTCATCAAAGGCCTAAACAAGGAAGGAATGACTATTTTGTTAGTAGAACATAATATGAAAGCAGTTATGAGTACTTGTGACCATATCATCGTTCTCCATTACGGGAAGAAGATAGCAGAGGGCTTACCCCAGGAAATAGCTCAAAACCAAAGAGTTATTCAAGCTTATCTTGGAGGATCAGCCAAAGTTGCTTGAACTTAAACATATAACTGTACACTATCAAAGTGCAGAGGCCTTGAATGGTGTCTCATTAGAGGTCTCAGCAAGGACAATTGTAGCTCTTATAGGGACTAACGGAGCAGGCAAGAGCACTGTTTTGAGAACCATTTCGGGATTGAAAAAACCCACAACAGGGGAAATCTGGTTTCAAGGGAAAAGGATAGATGGGTTATCCCCAGTAGAAATAGTCCGAAGGGGCATTGTTCACGTGCCGGAAGGTAGCATGCTCTTCCCGGAGATGACTGCAAAAGAAAACCTCTACATGGGGGCCTACCTTCGGAAGGAAAAAAGGGAAATCGCCAAGAGCTTAGAAGACGTATTTGCCCTTTTTCCAATTTTGAAGAATAGAGAAAGGCAAACAGCGGGAAGTCTCAGCGGTGGTGAACAGAAGATGCTTGCGATAGGGCGAGGTCTAATGGCAAAGCCAAGACTCCTTCTATTCGATGAGCCCTCTCTTGGATTAGCTCCACTAATTGTGGAAGAGATTATGCTCCTTCTTCCCAGAATCAATCAACAGGGAATAGCGTTGCTTTTGGTGGAACAAAACGCGTATGAGGCTCTCAAACTGGCGCACCGAGCTTACGTCCTGGAGGTTGGCAGAATTCTGATGACTGACCAAGCGAGCACCATCCTTAATGACGAATACGTCAAGAAGGCTTACTTAGGAATGTAAGTTCAGTGTCCGTGCGGCTAGGATTGTGAATCAACTGATACCAACTGGGGAAATAGAGGCTTTGAGGGAAAATACGCCCAAATGAGAATAGTGATCATAGCATCCATATCCCTACCACAAATTCTCGAATATCTATGACTTAAGGAGGTTTCCGAAATGGGCGACCCAAAACTCAAAAAATATTCTGGCTACAAATCGTTTCAGTACCTGGAACCTGGAAAGGATTACAAGAGCTTTAAACTGGTAAAGCAAATTAACAGAATTGAACCATATTGGGTCCCCTTAACAGAAAGTGAAGAGAAACGGGTTAATCAACTATATGAAAAATGCGTGGTTGTTGCCATACATGACCATGCCAAGGTTCTCCCCGAAGAGTCGAGCGAGATAGTTGAATATAACAAATTAGGGAGATGTGCCACGGCATACGAAGGTCTCAGCCACTCATGTATCGATGCGGTTTTTGATAATTTATCAGGGGGTACCGCCACCATAACCTCCAAAAGCGGATGGCATTTTGAAGATGTCTTATATGACCTTGGTATGAGACTGAGTGACATAGCACACCAAGACTTTGTCGTGAGGTGTGAAAACATTAAAGATATTCTGGGTGCTTACAAACACGGGAAAGTGGGCTTTATCCCAGCTATGGAATGTGCCACTCCGATTGAAAATGAAGTGGATCGGATAGATGTACTTTATGGATTGGGGATTAGGATGATGGGTTTAACGTTCAACGAATCGAACATGTTAGGGTCAGGTGTGAGGGAGGAGCTTGACGGAGGGTTAACATATTTTGGTCAACGGGCGGTTGAACGAATGAATAAGATAGGGATGGCAATTGACCTCTCACATACCGGGGAAAGAACGTCTCTCGACGCCATAAAGGTAAGCAAAAAGCCAGTATTCATATCTCATGCAGGTGCCAGGGGCATTTGGAATTCTAAAAGGCTAAAATCTGACGATGTAGTAATAGCCTGTGCTGAGCGAGGTGGACTTGTCGGCGTAGTAGCCGCACCCAGCGTGCCTTATAGCAGAAAACATCCGGAAATGGATATCGAATCTGCGATGGATCATTTTGAGTATTTGATAAATCTCGTCGGGGCAAATCATGTGTGCCTCGGTTTAGACCTCTTCTATGGCGACCATGTTGCTTTTCACAAAGCCTTCCGCTCAGGGAATATATTGAATGTTGGGCAGGTCAATTTCGACATTGTAACGGGAGAACAGCCTCCCCATGTCGACTATGTCAAAGGAATGGAAAACATTACAGAAGGCTATAACAATGCTGTCAGATGGTTCGTCAAGCATGGGTACTCAGACGATGAAATTAGCAAGCTCGTGGGAGGAAATGCACTAAGGGTCTTAAAGGAAGTGTGGTTCTAACTCTAAATAAGATAAATAGATAACGACCGGGGTGTCCCCGTTCGTAATAAGGCCGGAACAAGCAACGGCGGGAGATTGTCAAATGTCGATTGATCCTGCGCACAAAGACAAAGTTCGAACAGGCAGTCAATATTCAGGGAAGGAGATTACTGGCAATTCAGGAGACTTTAAGGGGCTGGTTGCGAAGGAAATAGAGAATAACAGCAACCAACTAAAGGAGCTAAGCCTGAAAATCCATGCTAACCCCGAAATAGGTCTCCAGGAAATAAAGACAGCCGCCCTGATCTGCCAATTTCTTGAGCAAAATGGTTTTGCAGTGGAACGAGGTATTTGTGAACTGCCTACTGCGTTCAGCGCTTGCTACGGTCGGGGAAGACCGGCCATTGCACTGATTGCGGAGTATGACGCCTTACCCAAGCTTGGTCATGCCTGTGGTCATAATATCATATCAGCTATTTCCGTTGGAGCAGCGATAGCCTCTAAGTTGGCGGTCGATCAGTTCGGTGGTTCTATATTTGTTATTGGTACTCCCGCGGAGGAATTCTGGGGGGGCAAAGTCGCAATGGCCGCCAAGGGAGCCTTCGATCATCTGGATTTTGTCATGATGGTGCACCCGGGATGGGAAGACAGAGCAATTCACTATACCTATGCTTCTCAGGCTCTCGAGGTTGAATTTTTTGGTGTGGCCTCTCATGCTTCAGCGAGACCTGAGTTGGGTATCAATGCTCTGGAAGCCATGATTCAATCCTTCGTTCATATCAATTCACTGCGGCAGCATATAAAACAGAATGCTCGTATTACCGGAATTATTACGAATGGGGGAGAGGCTCCTAACATCGTACCTGCTTATAGTGCCGCGAGTTTTACTATACGCGCTGCTGATGATGCTTATTTGGAGGAATTGAAGCAAAAGGTGTTAAATTGCTTCGTTGGGGCTGCTACATCTACTGGAGCACGCCTTGAGTACAAGTGGCCAAACGAACCCCGTCACTCTATGCGCACTAACTTTACCCTGGCTGAACTTTTTAGCCAGAATCTGCAACTCCTGGGAAGAACACCAAGAATACCGAATCCGAACGAACTTGGGGGCAGCGCCGACCTAGGTAACGTCAGCCAGTTAGCGCCAGCCATCCATGCCTGGATAGCGATAACTTCCGGGGCAAGGCCCCACGACCCTGAGTTTGCCAGTGCGGCGGCTTCAGAAGAAGGCATGCAAGCGCTAATCGATGGCGCTAAAGCTCTGGCTCTGACTGTGGTTGATTTACTCGCTGCTCCTGACATCCGCGTGAAGATCAAAGAAGAATTCCAGGGGAAAAAATAGCGCAGATGTCGTCCTCAGAGGCAATAGGGAACGTAAAATAAGAGCATCAGTGATATGACTCTTTCAATCGCAAATCAAACCCTTAGTCTTCGCTCTTTGTAGGTGGAGGGCATAACCAAGTAGGTTGTACTCATCTCTCCTTTTGTAGGCAGAAGTTTCGGTTTCTGCTATCTATCCTCTGTTTTCAGACTCTTGAGAATGTTTCAATTTGATTCTCATATATTGAAACAGTATGCATGATTTCCGGAAATCCTCGACTCTTGAAGCATGCCTCGATTGCGGATAAGTAGGTGTAAATTGCGAGAAGGGTTTTCTTGACACTGTCCGTCAACTCAAATACTTGTCAGTACACAGTTACTGACTAATAGACCTCGCTTCCTCCCTTGCGTTATTTAGAAATATTATATTTCTCATAAATATCTCTCAAAAGCTCATTACCTCTTGAACCATAAATGTTACATATCTTGTTGGCATTTTCTTGAGCACCAGAGTTATAGAGAAACTCCATTATCGAGCGGATGTGCTTCTTGTCATAATCCGGACTTCCCTTATCAAGCATCCTTAAATAAATGTCTCCGATGTATTTAGCCGTTTCATTGGGGTCTCCTTTATCCTTAAGACCATCTAGGTTTTTGATAAAGAAGGATGAATTGAAATCCTCATGGACGTAAGTGGCTGATAACTTGAACCATTCATAAGTTTCAGTTTCTATTTTTGGCAAAAATACTGCCAACCTTGAGACAGAAGACAGAATCTTCTTGTCTTGCTGTGTTAAGGACTTCTCGTCTCTGCTCTTATATTTCCCGTAGAGATTTCTCCAGAACTCGATTATCTTCTCTTTAATCTTTTCGTTCTCTTCCGAGCTTTTCGTCAGGTATTCTCTCTGCATCTCGAAAAAACCGGTCACTTCCATTATCTGTTCAAGCTTCCACTCATCAATGATCTTTCGAAAAAGGCTATTACGATCTTCAATCTTCTCGTGTCCCCCAAGGTACCCAATGCAGATATGCTGAATCAGATGTTCCCTGTTACGTTTTTCCTTGAGACCGTACGAAAGGCCATACTGGTAGTATGGCCTCATCAGCTCATAGAAGTCATCGTAAACCTTGCCAATGGAAAGATAACCGTCCATAAAGGCTTCCCAATATTTGCTGCCACTTTCTGAAGCCAAGCGCGTAACTTTATCGGTTGCCCAACTTTTATCTAAGTAAGCAAGGTTAGGAAGATACCGGCCTAAGTTTGTATAGGCCTCAATAACCTCTTTCTCTAACATTTCATCGTACTTGTTTTTATACTGTTCATCCCATTTCGGTTCTTTCTGAATACCTTTTTTGCCATTGAGACGGGCAATTCTCAGGGCAAGATATACCAGGGCGGTTATCAATTTGCCGTATGGGGTATTTAAGGTATAGGTAACATAATCAGTGATATCATCTTTTTCCTTTTCAGGTTCCCTCAGCAAGGTGAAGATAATATCCCTTGTCCTTTCAAAGTATTCTTCTGAAAACGCCCATGAATCGTCTCTTGTTCCTTCCTGTAATAGCTCTGCAATTATCCCTATGACCCATTCATGGGTAGCACCTCCTAACCATTCATCCCTCTCGACAATATATTCATCTTTCCAGAATTGGTCTTTCTCAATATATCGATTGATAAAATCAAATACTTTGCCCCAGTTAAAATCCTTCTTCTCCTTATAGGATTCTTTAAGCCCGTCTAATACCTTATAAATATAAATAAAACCAACGTTTTCAAGTGGCTCCAGATTATCAGCAAACTTATTTGGATCTGCCTTAACCGCTTCCTTCAATGCATCTGACAATCCGCCGACAGTAGGACCTTCCCAGGAATCCCTCGTCTTGAATTTTGACAAAAACTCTGCAAGTTCCGTATTAGTGATTCTTAATATTTCCTCTTTTGTCAGAGGTGGCGGGCCAGTTCCCCAACGAGTTCTAACCCTCCCTATAGCTGGATGTAATTCCGTATCTACATTAGTTATTTTTTTCATTTCCTCGTAGAGACCTTTGAAATAAGGGTCGTGCGAAAGGGCCTCATAAATCTCCTGTTTAAATAGAGCAAAGTACCTTTTGGTATCTTCTTTTGGGGCGTGCCGTTTTATACCTCGCTCAATTTTATTTTCCAGAATAGTTTTTTGTTTGTCGGATAATTGTTTGAGATTTCTCAATAAGTATTTCAATTCATCTCCAAAATATAAAGCATTTCCCAGGATCAGCACACCGGTTTGACTTTCCAATGCCTCCCAGAAGAGCGGGCCGTAATGATCTATGTCTTGCCCGATGACATAAATCGCCATCTTAGGAAAGTATAAATATTTATCCTTCAGAAAACCTCCTAATATTTCCTTAGCCGTATCCACATCGGTCTTAGCTTTAGCGAGTAAAACCCTTTTCAAAATAGATGTAAGCACTTCTAATGCGTCATCTACAGGATGTTCCGATTCTTCGTAAAACGATTTATAAGTACCATCCTCCACTCGTTTGAGTAAACCCTTTATCTTGTTTGCCAGGCCCTCAATGACTCTCTTTGAACATCTTACACCGATAATTTCCGAGTTTTTACTAAAGCCTTCGTTTAACCAGTATGGGGCAACAACAAGCCTTTTCTCTTCTTTTTCTCCAAGTATTTTTGCCCTTTCTTCACTTAATGCATAAGTCTTAATTGCTGTGATGCTTTCAATAATCTTCTCAGCTTTCTTTATGTCTTCTGGGTTATCAGTTAAGAATTTGGGTAGCAATTTAGTTGCGATCTCTGCCCCTTGAAGCGTTGTGTCAAATTGTGAATCAAGCCAGACGGGAATTAGCTCAATTATTTCTTCACTAATCCTCTCATTGGGCAGATTCTGAAGAATCTTTATAAAATAATACCATGTGCGGTAGTTGTCTACGCGCTTTCCTTTAGCGTCTTTGTAAGTTGATACGTCTTTCATTACTGATAACAATTCACTAATGTATTTCTCATTTCCTGGCAGATTAGCTTTTTGTGACACTGCCTCAAGGTAAAAAAGGACATTCCAAACAGGTATAGAGAATAATCCCTTTTCTTTTGCTTCCTGAGGCTTGGTCTTTTCAGATGGTTTAAAGAAACCTTCTTTTTTTAGAACGGTAAACCAATGTAATGCGGTAACTTTCTTAAAGAAATAATTGCTATAGTGTTCCTCTTGCATCAACTTTAAAATGAATTCCACTTCATACTTTGTCGGTTGTTCTTTATTCAAAATCAGGTCAACATGCATGATGTTTTCAAAATATATATCCTGATATTTCGTCAACCCATCAGATTTCACCTTCTCTCTAATTGGTTCTATCAATTTTTGGTATTGAGTCTCATTCAACACATCTCGGGGGAATTTAATACTATATATGTCGCTAAGTAAAGGAGGCAATTCTTCAGGTTCTGCTTCAAGCAGTATTGGTAATATCTTAATATCTTTTTTAGTTAATTGACGCATTAAAGCTGAATTCAGTTCCCTTAATACCCAGTCACTCTTGATCGAATGCTCTGAGAAGATAATTATTAAAAAGCTGCTTTCTTCTATTCCTTGATTTATTTTTTCAACAATTGAATCTCCAGCCTTCAGCTCCCAGTCGGCAATCCAAACATCTATCAAATCCTTCCTAAGTTTGTCAGCAAGTAGCAATACAAAATCATGATCTTTAGATGAATATGATATGAATACTCTCATTCCTAACCTCTCTGCTAAATAGTCATTATTTTATATAATGAGTCGATCACTTCGTATAGTAACTCCTGGCCTTCTGCATCAATGTAATATGGTATGAGGGTGATATTGTAAATTTCTTTTAAACTTGTACTACGAATTTTCAAATAATCCTCAACATTTCTTTTACTACCCTCAATCCAATAGTGCGTCTTCCTTTTGTTTGTTAATGAAATGGCTCGCGTTATGTCATCTTCCCTCAAGCCGTATCCCACAAACAGCACACTGTAGTTCTCAAAAATATCCACTAAAAAGTTCAAACAAGGAGGGGGTGTTTCAACATATCCTTTGTTATATTGTGAGCGAGTAAGAATCCATGTATCTTCTAAATCTATCTTTCCGTGTAAATAACTAATAAGCTTTGGTGGATTGTGAAAGTTAGGATGGATAGAAACGTTTCCATCACTTATTCCCATATATTTTTGAAATCCGTCATCAATATTTGTAGTAACGAAGAAATTGTTGCCATTATTTAGTTTATCTAATATTTGGTAAACTTTATTTGAGACTTTCGTGCTATCAACGTAGAAAATATCTTTTATGCCTGAAATGAAAAGATTACTACTCAGAAAATATAGGTAATCAAAAGGTTCAATTATATCTCCATGCTTTTTCAGATTTTCACATAAGCTTAGATCCAAGTCACGCCTCTTTTTAAAAGGTAATTTCCCTTTATTCATCCAAAAATAATCTACCATTTCATTCTTTAATTCGTCCCACAATTTATAACCTCCGAGTTTAGATATTCCTGCACCAGTAAATATGCATGTGCCTTTTTGTAAAGATAGAACTAGATTCTCATACTTAGGGACGCTGAAATCCGGTATTCTACGTTTTAGATCAGGAGGCACTTACAAACTCCTATCTTTACTTTTTAGTAAAAAATGGTTCGAAAGGGATTCCGGGTTTTCTCACTTGTCGTCTGGCCTTTCTTGCCTCTTTGATTACCCTATTAATGTCTCTTTGCCTCAAATCCTTGGACCCTAGTTTTGATCCGATTCTTTTCCACAGGTCATCGATATAGGTACGGGTATCCCTTTCTTTTATGTAATTTTCTATTAGCTCCCTCAACGCCTGACCTGGGGTCTTCCCTTCTGCTCTGACAAGTTTGCTGGACCTCTTCTTAATTTCGGGGTTTATCCTTATTGTCATCTGTAGTAACATTTTCCTATCTCCGGACCCGTATAATAGCTTGTACATATTGTATATCCGCATTGTGAATTGTCAATTTTATTCCATCAGAATCAACTCAATATAGCATTGATACGAAGTGTGGTAGAATAGGATTAGTAATTCTTTGCAGGAGGGAAAACCATGAAGGTCATTTTTCATCCGCAATTTTATGAAGTCTACACCTCCGATCCGGCAGCGGCTCCGGGAAGGATGGAGCCCATGGTAAAAGCTCTGGAGAAGGAGTTTGAATTCGTCGAACCGGGGCCAGCCTCAGACAGGGATCTGGAGAGGGTCCACGGAAAGAACCACGTTCAATTCGTCAAAGCGGAGCCTCAGGTCTATGAATTGGGGACCCTTGCCGCTGGAGGGGCTATTCTGGCAGCGGAAATGGCTTACGAAGGCCAGCCCGCTTTCGGGTTGATCCGGCCCCCAGGACACCATGCCAGTCCCCATTCCTGCTGGGGGTTCTGCTATTTTAATAATATTGCCATTGCCATTAAGAAGCTCCTCAGCGAGGAAAAAATCAAAGGCGCCCTCATCCTCGATTTCGATCTTCATTATGGGGACGGCACGTCCAACACCTTCAGCGGCTCAACATCAGTGAATTACTTTCATCCGGAGGGAAACCGTCGTGAGGAATTCTTAGAACAGGTTAAACGATCTCTCCAAACAGAAAAACCCTACGACATCATCGCCATCTCCGCAGGATTTGACCGCCACGAAGAAGACTGGGGAGGGCTTCTTAAGACTGAAGACTATTTCACTATCGGAAAATGGGCCAAAGAGGCCTCCCTCGAACACTGCCAGGGAAGACGATTTGGTGTCCTCGAAGGAGGTTATAACCACTCTGTTCTTGGAAGAAATATGAAAAGTTTTCTTCAGGGATTCAGTGACTGATACCCTTTTGGTTGACCATGGCGGATATTATTGTATAATTTTTTAGGTAGCTGTTCGAGACGATGACCGAAGAAATTTTAACGAATTTATATAAAATCGAAATTCCTCTTCCCGGGAATCCTCTCAGGGCTGTTAACTCCTACGTGATAAAAGCATCCGACCGAAATCTGATCATTGATACTGGTATGAATAGAGAAGAGTGTTTAAAGGAGATGCAGGCTGGGTTAAACAGTATCGGAATCGATTTGAGAAAAACGGACTTTTTTATTACCCATATGCATACCGATCATCTTGGCCTTATATCGAACCTCGTGACAGATGGTTCAACAGTATATTTCAATCAACGAGATGTGGACGGGATTGAATTCTTTGATCGTCGCCGGGATGACTTCATGCATTTTGCTCGGATGAACGGTTTTCCAGAAGATGAGCTTCAGACAATACTTAATAACCATCCCGGTCATAAATACCGATCGAGAGGCCACTTGGCCTTCACTTTTTTGAGAGAAGACAACACGATCAGTATCGGGGATTACGTTTTTAGATGCGAGGAAACCCCTGGCCATACCAGGGGCCATATGTGCCTTTACGAACCGAACAGAAAGGTATTCATTGCAGGAGACCATATTCTTAACAAGATCACCCCAAATATTCAATTGTGGTCTGATGAATGGAATCCCCTCAAGGAGTATCTGGCAAGCTTGGAGAAGGTTTATCAATTGGATATTGAGCTTGTACTGCCCGGCCATGGACCCGTTTTCAGAAACTGTAAAGAGAGAATTAACGAATTGAGATACCACCACGAGGAAAGGCTCGGTGAGGTTCTTTCCCTTTTAGAAAAAAGAGGCATAACTGCTTTTGAGACGGCATCCGGGATGAGTTGGGATATTGCCGCTGAATATGATTCATGGGACCGGTTTCCCGCTCTTCAGAAATTTTTTGCCACCGGAGAAGCGATTGCTCACCTGAAATACCTTGAGGCAAAGGCAATCATACGAAAGGAAACTAAGAGAAAGAGGATTATTTGGAGTCTGAATGAAGAAGGGTTTTGATCTCCCATCCTTTTTTTGGATCTCTCTTTTCCCGAGGAGGAACTAAAGGCTAATGCTATAATCTTTTAGTTTCTTGTAAAAGGTCGAGCGAGGGATACCAAGGAGAAGGGCGGCCCTACGCTTGTTTCTTTTTGTGCGTTCCAAGGCTTGGAGGATTAACTTTATTTCCTTCTCAGCCAGCTCCTTTTTAAAAATTTCTGAGGATGTAACAACGGTTGTTGATGAGGACGGATTATGTTGCGTGGGAGAACCGGCGAGTTCATAGGGTAAACTGGTCATGAGAATCTCTTCTCCTTCCCATTTCTTCAAACATGCTTGTTCAAGAACGTTTATGAGTTCCCGAACATTTCCCGGCCAGTCATAATTCATGAAGCAAAAAAGAGCCTCATTGGACAATCTTTTGAATTTAGTACCAAAACGCTCATTGACGGTCTTCAAGAAATGATTGATGTAAATGGGTATGTCCTCTTTCCTTTCCCTGAGAGGGGGAATATA
>Ga0214473_10002950_pt1 | contig 20796 bp, 18 predicted proteins | sample RVTome_7_FD_203509 | JGI IMG/M metagenome (GOLD analysis project Ga0214473, IMG submission 203509) | Soil microbial communities from uranium-contaminated site in the Upper Colorado River Basin, Wyoming, United States - RVT98D197 | ecosystem: Environmental > Terrestrial > Soil > Contaminated >... | reverse complement strand
GCCTTCGCGTTCGCCGTGGCGGACCAGGGGAGCGAGGAGCAGAAGCGCGCCCATCTTCCGGCCTTCTGCGGCGACGCGTTCCACGCGGCGTCGCTCGCGCTCGTCGAGCCCGGTGCGCTCTTCGATCCCGCGCTTCCGCGGACGCGGGCCGAGCCGAAGGGCGAGTCCGGGTTCGTGCTCTCCGGCGCCAAGAGCTTCGTCCCGCTGGCCGACCGCGCGAGCCACTTCCTGGTGATCGCCCGCAACAACGGCGGTCGCGGCGCCTTCATCGTGCCGCGCGAGGCCGAGGGGCTGCGCATCTCGGAGCCGGAGAAGAACCTGGGCCTGCGGGCGCTCCCGACCGCGACGCTCCACCTCGACCGCGTCGAGGTTCCCGCCTCGGCCCGGCTCGGCGGGGCGGCCGGATGCGACGTCCAGCGCATCGTCGACGCCGGGAGGACGGCGCTCGCCGCCGTGCAGGTCGGCCTCTCCCGGGCCGTGCTCGACTACGCCGTACCCTACGCGCGCGATCGCCGGGCCTTCGGCCAGGCCATCGGCCAGAAACAGGCCATCGCCTTCCGGCTCGCCGACATGCAGATCGAGACGGAAGCGCAGCGCTGGCTGGTCTGGAAGGCGGCGAGCCAGCTCGAGCAGGGCCTGTGCGCGACGCGCGCCGCCCACCACGCGCGCGTCTACGCCGCACAGCAGTCGACCTGGATCGCGGACCAGGGCGTGCAGGTCCTCGGCGGTCACGGCTTCATCCGCGAGCACCCGGTGGAGATGTGGTACCGCAACGCGCGGACCCTCGGTGTGCTCGAAGGAACCCTCTCGGTCTGAGGAGCCCGTCATGATCAACTTCGAACTCTCCGACAGCGACAGGAAGGTCCTCGATCACGTGCGCGAAGAGGCGCTCGTGTGTCGCGAGTACGCCCGCCACTACGACGAGAACGAGCACGAGTTCCCGCCCGACGAGCTCCCCGAGGCGAAGGGACGCAGCAACGCGTACGCGTTGCTGCGCGACCACGACGAGCTCGATTCGAGCCTCGGGGTGATCAGCATGCTGATCACGATGGGCGAGAGCTGGGGCGACTACTCGGTGCGCATGCGCCGCGGCAAGGGGGGGCTCGGCAACGCCGCCCTGCGCGCCGCGGGGACGCCCGAGCAGCAGCAGAAGTGGGGCCAGCTCACGCTCGCGATGGCGATCACCGAGCCGGGCTGCGGCTCGGACCCCTCGCAGCTGCAGACGACGGCCGTCCTCGATCCGGCAACGGACGAGTGGGTCCTGAACGGGGAGAAGATCTTCGTCACCACGGGCTGCCGCGCCGAGGGCGTCGTGCTCTGGGCCACGCTCGACAAGAGCGCCGGCCGGGCGGGGATCAAGTCCTTCCTGGTCGAGAAGGGCACCCCCGGCTTCGTCGTGGCCCACAAGGAGAAGAAGCTCGGGATCCGCGCCGACGACACCGCGGCCTACGTCTTCCGCGACTGCCGCATCCCGCGCTCGAACCTCCTCGGAGGCGACGAGTCGATCTCGAAGGAGAGCTCCGGCGGCTTCCGGGGCGTGATGAAGACCTTCAACATGACGCGCCCCGCGGTGTCCGCGATCGGCCTCGGCATCGCCGAGGCGGCGCTCGACTTTACCAAGGACGAGCTCCGGCGCGCGGGGATCGAGATCGGCTACGGCGGGGGGATGGCCGGTCAGTCGGCGATCGTCGAGCGCTTCGTGCACCTCGAGGCGCTCTTCGAGGCCGCGAAGCTCTCGGTGCTGCGGGCCGCGTGGCTCTCGAGCGAGGGCAAGCCCAACAACCTCGAGTCGTCGATGTGCAAGGCGAAGGCCGGCGCCGCCGTGCGCGAGATCACGCAGGGGTGCATCGAGATCCTCGGCCCGATGGCCGTCTCGCGCGACCACCTGCTCGAGAAGTGGTTCCGCGACGTGCGGATCACCGACATCTACGAGGGAACGGGCGAGATCCAGCGCATGATCGTGGCCCGCGGCCTGCTCAACTACACGCGCGAGGACTTGAGCTAGCAAGGAGGCCGACTCGTGAGAGTCGGCCGACGCGCAGCGAGCGCAAGCGAAGCGCGCAGCGAGCCGCAGGCGAGCGAAGGCAGGCACCTGCCGGGCCTGCGAGCGGAGGTCCATCGGGCTAGTCTGCCGCAGTGAAGGCGGTGGTCCTCGACGGCTTCGGCGACGAGTCGGTGATGCGCGTCGCCGAGGTGCCCGCGCCGGATCTCGTGCCGGGGGGGCTGCGCCTCCGCGTCGCCGCGACGGCCGTGAACCGGGCCGATCTCCTGCAGCGGCAGGGCCTCTATCCCCCGCCCCCCGGCGCGTCCGAGATCCTCGGCCTCGAGTGCGCGGGCGAGGTGGTCGAGGTCGCCTCCGACGTCCGGGGCTGGCGCCCGGGCGAGCGTGCGATGGCGCTCCTGCCGGGCGGTGGCTACGCGGAGGAGGTCGTCGTCGATGCGGGCTCGGCGCTGCGCGTTCCCGGGCGGCTCTCTCTCGAGCAGGCGGCGGCCGTCCCCGAGGTCTTCCTCACGGTCTTCCTGAACGTCTTCCAGCTCGGCGCACTCCCCGAAGGCGGCGCCGCGCTCGTCCACGGCGGAGGGAGCGGGATCGGCACCGCGGCGATCCAGCTCGTGAAGGCCGCCGGCGCGAAGATCGTGGTGAGCGCGGGCTCCGAGGCGAAGTGCGCCCGCTGCCGCGGGCTCGGCGCCGACCGCGCGGTGAGCTATCGCGAGGGCGACTTCGTCGCGGCCTGCAAGGAGCTCACGGGGGGGCGCGGTGTCGACGTCGTGCTCGATTCGATCGGCGCGCCGTACCTCGAGCGCAATCTCGCGTCGCTCGCGACCGGGGGGCGCCTGGTGCTGATCGGGCTGATGGGCGGCGCCAAGGCCGAGATCGGCCTGGGACCGCTGCTCGTCCGCCGGCTCCAGGTGATCGGCTCGACGTTGCGTGCGCGCCCCGTCGCCGAGAAGGCGCGGATCGTCGCGGGCTTCGAGACGCGCTTCGGAGCGGCGCTCGCGCGCGGCGAGATCGGCCCGGTCGTCGACCGCGTCCTCCCCCTCGCCGACGCCGCCGCGGCGCACCGCGTCGTGAAGGCCAGCGAGCACTTCGGCAAGGTCGTGCTGCGGGTCGGCTGACGCCGGCTCAGCGGCCGCCCGCCAGACGCGATCGGCGCCGCGAGCGCTTGACGGCCCGAGGGCCGGGTCGGATCCTGCCGCGGATGCCGGAGCCCGAGCCGAGCCCGTCCCCCGCCGCGCGGGTGGGGCTCCTGCTTGCGATCCTCGCCGTCGCAGCGGCACTGCGCTTCGCCGGAATCGGCTTCGGGCTGGCCCCTCCGGACTCCGGGCCGACGCTGCATCCGCTCGCTCGGCCCGACGAGCAATACCTCTGGAACCTCGGCCTCGGGATCTACGCGGGCGACCCGAATCCGCACTTCTTCCTGTACCCGACGCTGCTCCCCTACCTGCTGGCCCTCGCCGATTCGGCCACCGTCGCCGCGGCCTCGTGGGTGCAGGGCTCGCGGGAGGCCGTGGAGCTCGCCCTGCTGCGGGATCCGCGCGCGCTGATCCTGATCGACCGCGGCATCGTCGCGACCATCGGTGCGGCCACGGTGCTCCTCGTCCATCGTCTCGCGGCCGTGGCCTTCGGATGGGGGACGGGGATCGTCGCCGCCGGGCTCCTCGCCGTGGCCCACCTCCACGTGCGCGACTCGCACTTCGGTGTGACGGACGTGCCGCTCGCGGCACTGGTCTGCGCGGCGCTCCTCCCGGCGCTGCGCATCACGTCGCGCGGACTCGGGCGGGACTACGCGCTCGCGGGCCTGCTCACGGGGCTCGCGATCTCGACCAAGTACTCCGGCGCGTTGCTCCTTCCGGCGATCGTGGCTGCGGATCTCCTCGGTCGCGCGGACGGTCCGGCGCGACCGCTGCACCGGCTCGCCACGGCACTCGCCTTCGTCCCGGTGGGATTCCTCGCGGGCACTCCCTTCGCGCTGCTCGCGTGGCCCGAGTTTCGCGAGGACATCGTCGCGCAGCTCCAGGCGCAGGCCGGCCCGGACTGGCTCGGCGTGGATCTCGGGAGCGGCTGGTCGCACCACCTGCGCTTCACGCTGTGGCACGGGCTCGGACCGCCGCTGCTCGTCGCATCGCTCGCGGGCATGGTCGTCGCGCTGCTCCGCGCCCCGCAGCCTGTGCTCGTGCTGCTCGCGTTCGCCGTCCCCTATACCCTCGTCCTCGGGCGCGGACCGCTCGTCTTCGCGCGCTACATGATCCCGCTCGTGCCGATCCTGTGTGCGATGGCGGCGGTCGCGATCGTCGCGGCGGTCGGGTGGCTTCCTCGCCGGCGCCTCGCGGTGTCGCTCGCCCTCGCCGGTCTCGTCGCGGCCCCGTCGCTTCGCGACGCGATCGCGTTCGACCGCGTCCTCTCGCGACCCGACAGCCGCGTCCTCGCCGCGCGCTGGCTTGCTGCGCGCGTGAGCCCGGACGCGACCGTCTTCCTCGTGGGGGCCATCTTCGCGGACCCCCCGATCTTCCTGCGCGGGCGCAAGGCCTACGATCCCTTCCCCTGGCCGCCCCGCGCCTGGGCCGGTCGCCTCTCCGTGCCGTCGGGACCGCGTCACCGCCGCGTGCGCAATGCGATGGATCCCGCGTTCGACGCCATCGCACGCGACGAGCAGGTGGGCTGGGTCGTCGTCGCGGAGTCTCCGCTGCTCGCCTACGGACCCACCGCGTCGCTCGAGCGGCGCCTGTCGGGGTTTCGCAAGGTCGCCTCCTTCGAGGGCGTCGGCCGCCACCCCGAGATGCGCTTCGATCTCCAGGACGCCTTCTACGTGCCCTTCGCGGGCGCGAGCCACGCCCTGCGCCCCGGCCCGAACGTCCACGTCTACGCGCGGGAGCGCGAAGGGCCGTGAGCGGCGCGCGGGCCGGGAGGGTTCGATGATCTTCGATCAGGCGCGCCGCGATCCGCAGGGCCTCGCCCTCGACGACGGGGTCCGGCGGCGAGCTCGACCCAGCTGCGCCGCCGGATCGGGCTCGACGGCTCGGGTCCGCATCTCGTCACGGGTCCGCTCTACCACGCCGCGCCGCTGATGTTCGCGGTGTACGACCAGGCCTGCGGTGCGCCGATCCTGGTCATGCCTCGCTGGGACGAAAGGCTCGCGCTGCACTGGATCCGGGAGCGCGAGCTGCCGCGCACGCCGGCGGGCAAGCTGGCCGTGCGCCGCCTCCGCGAGCGCTACTGGCAGGGCCAGGGCCGGCGGATCTAGACCGATCCGAGGCGGGCCGCGCCGCGGTGCTCCGGACGGCGGACCCCCGCACCTTCCGCTAGTCTGCCCGCCCCGGAGGATCTGCCATGGCCGCGCCCGAGAGGACCCTGTCGATCGTGAAGCCCGACGCGGTGGCCAGGGGCGCCACCGGAGAGATCCTGACCCGCTTCGAGAAGGCCGGCCTGCGCATCGTGGCGCTGAAGAAGATCCGGCTCTCCCAGGAGCAGGCCGAGGGCTTCTACACCGTGCACCGCGAGCGCCCCTTCTTCAAGGACCTCGTGGCCTTCATGACCTCGGGCCCGGTCGTGGTGAGCGTGCTCGAGGGAGACGGCGCCATCGCTCGCAACCGCGAGCTGATGGGACCGACCGATGCGAAGAAGGCCGCGAAGGGCACCCTTCGCGGCGACTTCGGGACCGACATCGAGCGCAACGCCGTGCACGGCTCCGACGGGCCAGACACGGCGCGCGTGGAGATCGTCTACTTCTTCAACGCCATGGAAATCCTGGGACCCGTGGCCGCGCTTCCCGCCTGAGCCGGCGTCGGCCGTCGCGCGCGCGGGGTCCGGTCCGCCGTCGGCTTCCGCCCGGCTCGTCGCCGGGATCAGGCGTAGGTTCGGGCCATCAGGAGGATCAGGCCCACGTAGACGAGCGTCAGCCACAGGCCGGGTTGCTTCAGCGCACGACTCACATGCAGCAAGGGATCGGTTCCTCCGGGCTCCGTGTGGGGGAGCCCGGGAAGACGTTTCGAAACCTGACGCGAACTCTTTAGTCCCTGTTCGGTGGCGTGGCAAGAGGCATGCTGAGCGGCGTCACCCATCCGACACTCGGGAGGGAACCCATGGGTCTGCGCGAGCGTCTCGAGGCGGACATGAAGGACTCGCTCCGGAGCCGCGACGCGCTCCGCCTCGAGACGATCCGGGGCGTGCGCGGCGCCGTGCGCAATCGCGAGATCGAGGCTGGCGGAACGCTGGACGACGAGGGCATCTTGCGTGTGATCCGCGGCCTCGTGAAGCAGCGGGCAGAGTCCGTGGAGCAGTACCGCGCCGGGGGCCGGGAGGATCTCGCCCGCAAGGAGGAGGCCGAGCGGGCGGTGCTCGAGGCCTACCTGCCGGCCGCCCCGGATGCGGCCGAGGTCGAGCGCGTGGTTCGCGCGGTGATCACCGAGGTCGGGGCCCAGGGTCCCCGCGACGTGGGCCGGGTGATGCGGCCGGCCCTCGAACGCCTCGGGCCCGCCGCCGACGGGAAGCTCGTGAACGCGACGGCCCGCCGGCTCCTGTCCGAAGGCTAGGAGGCCAACTCACGCAAGCGCTGCAGGCGCGCGCAGCGAGGCGAAGCCGAGCGAAGTTCATCGAGCCGGGCGGGTGCTCAGCGGCCCTCGAAGCGCGGGCTGCGCCGCTCTCGCGCGGCCGCGAGGCCCTCCTGCGCGTCGCGCGTGGCGAAGCAGGCGGCCTGCTCCTCGGCCTCGAAGGCGAGCTGGTCCTCGAGGCTCGCCCCCGCCGTCCGCGCGAGGGCGCGCTTCACGGCCCGGTTGGCGAGGGGAGCCGTCGCCGCGAACTCCGCCGCGAGCTCGCGGGCGACCGGCATCACCTGCTCGGCGGGGACGGCGCGGTTCACGAGGCCGATCGCGGCGGCCTCCTCCCCCCCGAGCAGGCGCGCCGAGTAGAGGAGCTCGGCCGCTCGCGCCGGTCCCACGAGACGCGGCAGCGTCCAGGTCGCCCCCATTCCCGGATGCAGCCCGAGCGCGGTGAAGTTGAGGCCGAGTCGCGCCGTGGCGCTCGCGATCCGGAGGTCGCAGGCCAGGGCCAGGCACAGGCCGGCGCCCACTGCGGACCCGTTCAGCGCGGCGATGGTGGGGCAGGGCAGGTCGCGCACCGAGAGGAAGAGCCGGTAGAAGGAGCGCATCCCGTCGCCGACCACCCGCCGCGCGCGCTCCGGCCGGGCTGCGGCCTCGTCGGCGCGCCCCTGGATCATCGCGAGGTCGCCCCCGGCCGCGAAGGCGCCGCCGGCCCCGGTCACGATCACCGCCCGCACGGCGGGATCGCGGGCGAGCTCGGTCGTGCGCGCGACGAAGACCTCCCCCATGGCCTCGCTCATCGCGTTGCGCCGCTCGGGGTCGTTCAGGACGAGGGTCGCGACCGCCCCGTCGCGCTCGAGCAGGACGAGGCGGTCGGACATGACTCCCTCAGTCGGCCGAGCGCCGCAGGAAGGCGGGCTCCTCGGCCTCGTCGTCGGTCTCCGGGTGCCCGCCCCGCCGGATGAAGGTCGGGACGTCGAGCTCATCCTCGAAGGGCGAGACGAAGTCGTCGCTCCCGCGCCGGCGAGGCTCGCGGACCGGCTCCCGGACCGCGCTGCCGAGATCGAGCTGGCCCTCGGACGCCGGCGCACGCTCCGCGCTCGCGGCCGGCGCGGGAGCCTGCGGGCCCGGCGGCGCCTCGCGGCGCAGCGGCATCACGTTCGACCGCGACTCGGCCGTCTGGTCGGGGATGGGCCGGCGCATCCGGCCGTCGTCGAGGCCCGTCGCGATCACGGTGACCCGCATCTCGCCCTCCGGCATGCCCTCGTCGATCACGGCGCCGAAGATGATGTTGGCCTCCTGATGGGCGGCTTCCTGGATCAGGGTCGAGGCTTCGTTCACCTCGTAGAGCGTCAGGTCCGGACCGCCCGTGATGTTGATCAGGACCCCGTGGGCGCCGTCGATCGAGAGGTCCTCGAGCAGCGGGCTCGAGATGGCCGCCCGCGCGGCCTCGACCGCGCGGTCCTCACCGCGGGCCATGCCCGTGCCCATCAGTGCCACGCCCATCTCGTTCATGATGGTGCGGACGTCGGCGAAGTCGAGGTTGATCAGGCCGTGGATCGTGATCAGGTCCGAGATGCCGCGCACTGCGTTGAAGAGCACGTCGTCCGCCAGCCGGAAGGCGTCGCGGATCGCGGTGTTCTTGCCGGCGAGCGCCAGCAGCCGCTGGTTCGGGATCGTGATCACGGTGTCCACGACCGCGTGCAGGTCGTCGAGCCCCTGCTCGGCGTTGCGCATGCGCACCTTCCCCTCGAAGAGGAAGGGCTTGGTCACGACGCCGACGGTGAGCGCGCCGAGCTCCTTCGCGACCTTGGCCACGATCGGGGCCGCTCCGGTGCCGGTCCCGCCGCCGAGACCGGCGGTGACGAAGACCATGTCGGTCCCCGCCAGGAGCGACTCGAGGCGCTCGCTCACCTCGAGGGCGGACGTGCGCCCGAGATCGGGCCTGGCCCCGCAGCCGAGGCCGGTCGTCGAGTCCGGGCCGAGCTGGAGCTTCACCGGGGCCAGGCTGTGCTGGAGTGCCTGGGCGTCGGTGTTGGCGGCGATGAACTCGACGCCCTGGAGCCCCGAGCGGATCATGTTGTTCAGGGCGTTGCCGCCGCCTCCGCCCACCCCCAGGACCTTGATCGAGGCCCGCAGGCGCGACGAGCCGTCGAAGGCGAGCATGTCGCCGTCGCTCGCGCCGTCGTTGCGATCGTGATCGGACTGCTGCGACGCGGGCAGCTTTTGACCGGCCTTGCCGGACTCGTAGCGATGCGTCCTGGACATCTCACACCCCCCACGCGCGATGTCTCGCGGAATAGTACAGGAAATACCCGATCTTGTGCGGCTTCGCACGGGCCCTCCGCGCCCGCCGCCCCCCGCTACTCGAGCCCTTCGTAGAACCAGTCCCGCATCCGCTGCTTGACGCGGCCGAAGATGGAGTCGTCCCGGATCCGGAAGCGCGTTCCGGCGCGCGACCGGATCTGCGACGCGCCGTAGAGCACCAGGCCCACCCCCGTGGCGTACATGGGGCCGCGCACCACGTCCTGGAGGCCCCCAACGTGCGAGGGTGTCCCCAGGCGCACCGGCGCCTCGAAGATCTCCTCCGCGAGGTCGGTGAGGCCTTCGAGCGCGGCGCAGCCGCCCGTCAGCACGACGCCGGCCGGGATCTGCTCCTCCAGCCCGGCCTTGACCAGCACCTGGCGGGCGAGGGTCAGGATCTCGTCCACCCGCGGCTCGATGATCTCGCAGAGGATCTTGCGCGAGACCTGCCGGGGCCGGCGCCCGCCGACGCTCGGCACGCTGATCACGTCGTCGCTCGCGAGCTGGCGGGCCGAGGCCACCCCGAACTTCTTCTTGATCCGCTCGGCCTCCTCGAAGGGCGTCCGCAGCCCGACCGCGATGTCGTTCGAGATGTGGTACCCGCCGAGCGCCAGCACCGAGGTGTGCTTGATCGAGCCGTCGGCGAAGACCGCGATGTCGGTCGTGCCGCCGCCGATGTCGGCCAGGCACACGCCGAGGTCCCGCTCGTCCGGTCCGAGCGTCGCTTCCGCGGAGGCGAGCGGCTCGAGCACGATGTCGATCACGTTGAGCCCCGCCTTGTTGGCGCACTTCACGATGTTCTGCGCGCTGGTCACGGCGGCGGTCACGATGTGGATCTTGGCCTCGAGGCGCACGCCGCTCATGCCCACCGGCTCGCGGATCCCGTCCTGCTCGTCGACGATGAACTCCTGCGGGATCACGTGGATCACCTCGCGGTCCATCGGGATCGCGACCGCCTTCGCGGCGTCGATCACGCGCCGGACGTCGCCGTCGCTGACCTCGCGCTCCTTCACCGCCACCATGCCCTGGCTGTTGAAGCCGCGGATGTGGCCGCCCGCGATCCCGGCGTAGACCGAGGTGATCTCGCAGTCGGCCATCAGCTCCGCCTCCTCGACCGCGTGCTTGATCGAGTCGACGGTGGCGTCGATGTCCACGACGACGCCCTTGCGCAGCCCTCGCGAGGGGTGCGTCCCGATGCCGACGATGTCGACGCCGGTCTCCGTGCGTTCCGCCACGACCACGCAGATCTTCGTGGTGCCGATGTCGAGGCCGACGAGCAGCCCGTCCTTGCGTGCCATGTTCGCTCTCCCCCCATCGTTTGCGGCGGCCGGATCACCCGGACCGCCGCCCCCTGGACGGAGCCGCGATGCTTCGCGGCTCCGCCGCTTGTGCCGCCCCTGCCTGGGGCGGCTCGTGTCGCAGGACCGCCTGGTCCTGGAAACGCAGATCCACCGTCGCCGCGAGGAGCACCTGCGGCGGGCCCGAAGCGAGCAGCCTTGCCAGGCGCGGCAGCGCGGCGTCGACGTCGCGGCCGAGCAGGAAGCGCGGCGGCAGGCCCCGCAGGCGCAGCACGCTTCCGTCGGGATCGGCCGCGAAGCCGATGGCGACCTCCTCGGCCGGCGGGAGCCCGAGGCCGGCGAGCCGCTCCGCGAGCTGCACCGCGGCGGCCAGGGCCGGGCTGGGCTCGCCGGGCACGAGCGGCGCCGCGCAAGCAACGCGCGGCAGCTCGGGGAAGGCGCCCTCCGCGACCGGTGCGAACGGCGTTCCCTCGGCGTCGACCGCGTGCGGCCGCGGGCCGGTCAGCACGGCGCGCGGCTCGCGCTCCTCGATCGCCACCACGAGGATCCCGGTCGGAAGCCGTGCGGCGTGGGCGCTGCGCACCCAGGCGTGTGCGGCCAGCCGCTCCGCCACCGTCCCGGCGTCGATGGCCCGGAGGTCGTCCCCGCGCGCCACCCCCGCCGCCGCCGCGAGCTCGGGGTCCGAGAGCCGCGCGGCCCCGGTCACGTAGAGCTCGCGCAGGTGCGGCACGGGCGCGATGCGATCGGTCAGCAAGGTGCCGGCGAGGGCCGCGAGCGCGATCACGCCGGCCCCGATGCGTCCCTCGCGGAGCCGGCCCCGCGGCGCGGGCGCGCGCCGGGTCACCGGACGCTTCTTCCCGGTGCTGCGCGGGCGTTGGGCCTTCTTCGCGACAGGAAACCTCACGCCGCTCCCTCCGCGGCCGGGGCGCAGCCCACGATCCGGACCTCCGGCTCGAGCTGCCGGCCGGTGGCGCGCAGCACGCTGGCGCGAGCCTCGTCCATCAGCGCGAGCACGTCTCCCGCGGTCGCGCGGCCGACGTTCGCGATGAAGTTGGCGTGGACCTTCGAGATCTCCGCGCCGCCGATACGGCGCCCCTTGAGACCCACGGACTCGATCAGGCGCCCGGCGAAGTCTCCGGGCGGATTCTTGAAGACCGAGCCGCACGAGGGAACGGAGAGCGGCTGGGTCCGGGCGCGGCGCTCGAGCAGGCGCTCGACCTCGGCGCGAACGGCCGCGGGCGTCGAGAGCTCCACCGCGAACAGGGCCGAGACGACGACCGAGCCCACGGCCAGCCCCCGGAGCGCGCGGTAGCGGAAGTGCAGCGCCTCGCGGGCGAGGTGGCGGATCCCGCCTCCCGCCGGGCTCGCGACCTCGATCTCGCGCACGACGTCGCCCATCTCGCGGCCGGGGATGCCCGCGTTCATTGCGACCCAGCCGCCGACGGTACCCGGGATCCCGGCCGCGAACTCGAGGCCGGCGAACCCGCGTTGCATGCAGAAGTTCGCGACCTGGCTGTGGGAGACGCCGGCCTCGGCCCGCAGGAGCCGACCGGGACGCTCCTCGAGCCGCCGCAGCCGACCCAGGTGGATCACCACTGCGTCGAGCCCGCCGTCGAGGCAGAGCGTGTTGAACCCGGCTCCGATCAGCGTGTGCCGCAGCCGGTGGGCGGCGCACAGCCGCAGGACGCCCCGTAGCTCCGCGCGGTCGGCGGGCTCGGCGACGGCATCGGCTGGTCCGCCCACCCGCAGCGACGTGAAGCGGGCCATCAAGACGTCGAAGCGCACGCGCTCCCCGAGGAGATCCTCGAGCCCGCGGCGCGCGATGGGTGAGATCACGGACGCTCCTCGAGCTTCGCGAGCAGGCGTCCGCCCACCTGCGAGATGCTGCCGGCGCCGAGCGTCAGCACGAGGTCTCCGGCGCGCGCCGTGGCCGCGAGCTCGGCCAGCACGTCGTCCAGGTTCGCCGCGAAGCGCACGTCGTGGTGGCCGTGGGCGCGGATCGCCTCCGCCAGCGGAGCGGCCTCCATGCCCGGGATCTTCGCCTCCCCGGCCGAGTAGATGTCGGTCAGCACGAGGACGTCGGCGTCGTTGAAGGCCGTCACGAAGTCGGCCCACAGGTCCCGGGTGCGCGTGTAACGGTGCGGCTGGAACGCGACCACGACCCGGCCGGTGTGGATCTCGCGGGCCGAGGCCAGGGTGGCGCGGATCTCGGCGGGATGGTGCCCGTAGTCGTCCACGACGCGGACACCCGCCGCGATGCCCTTCGTCTCGAAGCGCCGCTCGATGCCGAGGAAGGCGCTGAGCGCTTCCGCGGTCGTGGCGAAGGGCACGTCGAGCTCCTGCGCGACGGACACGGTGGCGAGCGCGTTCAGCACGTTGTGGCGGCCGGGCAGGCGCAGCCGCACGTCGCCGAGCCGCTCCGCGCGGCGCCGCACCTCGAAGCGGGTCCCGGGCGCCTCGCTGCGCAGGTTCGACGCGACGAGGTCCGCCTGCGATGCGAAGCCGTAGGTCGCGGTGCGCCGGGTCATGCGCGGCACGATCGCCTGGACACCGGGGTGGTCGAGGCAGAGCACCGTGAGACCCCAGAAGGGGACCCGGTTCGCGAACGAGACGAAGGCTGCCTCGAGCGCCTCGTAGGAGCCGTAGTGCTCGAGGTGTTCGGGATCGATGTTGGTTACCACCGCCACCACCGGGGCGAGCCGGAGGAACGAGCCGTCGCTCTCGTCCGCCTCGGCCACCAGCAGATCGCCGGCTCCGAGCCGCGTGGTCGAGGGCGCGGTGTCGGGCGCGAAGACGCGGCCGCCGATCACCGCCGTGGGGTCGAGCCCCGCCGACGAGAGCACGTGGGCGATGAGCGAGGTCGTCGTCGTCTTGCCGTGACTGCCGGCGACGGCGATGCCCTCCTTGAGGCGCATCGTTTCGGCGAGCATCTCGGCGCGGGGGATCACGGGGATCCCGCGCCGCTCCGCCTCGCGAAGCTCCGGGTTGTGGGGAGGGACGGCCGAAGAGTACACCACGACGTCGACGTCGCCGAGGTTCTCCGCGGCGTGTCCGACGTGGACCGGGATCCCGAGCGAGCGCAGGCGTTCGACGGTCGGTCCCTCGCGCAGGTCCGAACCGCTCACGCGGTAGCCCTGGTTGTGCAGGAGCTCGGCGAGGCCGCACATGCCGATGCCGCCCGCACCCACGAAGTGAACGTGCTTGATCCGGCGGCGCATGCGGCTACCTCCCGGCTCCGAAGAGCGCGGCGCACTCCTCGACGATCCGCTCGGCGGCGTCCGGTCGCGCGAGGCGGCCGGCGGCCTGCGCCATGGCGGCGAGCTCCGCGGGCTTTTCGAAGGCGCTGGCCAGGGCGCGCGCGAGGTCCCCGGGCGCGAGCGGCCGCGCTTCGAGCAGCTGGGCCGCACCGGCCTCCGCCAGCGCCCGGGCGTTGGCGCGCTGGTGGTCGTCCGCGGCATGCGGAAAGGGAACCAGCAGGGCCGGGAGCCCGGCCATCGCGAGCTCCGCGACCGTGAGCGCGCCCGAGCGACAGACCGCGAGGTCCGCCCACTGGTAGCGGCGCGGCATGTCGGGCTCGAAGTCGACCACCTCGGCGCGGATCCCGGCCAGCGCGTACGCCGCCGCCACCCGCTCGCGGTCGGCCGCGCCGGTCTGGTGGAAGATCTCGACGTCGCGCGGGTCGAGGCCACGGGCGACCTCGAGCATCGCCTCGTTGATCTGGTGGGCACCCTGGCTCCCGCCGAAGACGAGCAGGTGGAAGGGCGGGGTCGGGATCCTGCGCGGACCTGCCCCGGTGAAGGCGGCGACGAGCGACCGGCGCAGCGGGATCCCGCTCACCACGACGCGGCGGCCCCGAGCGGCGGGTGCGAGCGCGCGTGCCGTCGCCTCGAAGCCCGCGAAGCAGACGCGCGCGAGCCGCGCGGCCGCGCGGTTCGCCCGGCCCGGCACCGCGTTGGGCTCGACGAGGGCGATGGGCAGGCCGCGCGCCGCGGCCGCGACGACCGCCGGAACCGAGGCGTAGCCTCCGACCGAGACCACGAGACCGGCGCGCAGCCGCCCGAGCATCGACCACGCCGTCGCGCACGCGGCGGCGATCGCCGGGAGTGCCAACAGGCGGCCCGCCGCGCCGCGACCCATCACCGGGCGCGCCGGAAGCGCCACCAGCTCGAAGCCCGCCTGCGGAACGAGCCGGGTCTCGAGACCGCGGCGTCCCCCCATGACCACGACCCGGTCACCGCGCGCCGCGATCCGCTCCGCCAGCGCGAGCGCGGGCGTCACGTGTCCGCCGGTGCCTCCGCCGGCGACCACCCAGCAGCGTGCGGTCGTCCCCGTCACCGCGTCACGATCCCCCGCGGTCGCGCGTCGCCGATCTTCGCCCGCGGAGCGGCCCCCTCGCAGGCCGCGACCCGCAGCAGCACGCCGACCGCGAGCCCGCACACGAGAAGCGAGTTGGATCCGAAGGAGAGGAAGGGCAGCGTGAAGCCGGTGGTCGGGAGCAGACCCATCACCACCGCCGCGTTCACCGCCGCCGGCACGACCACGAGCGCCGTCATGCCCGAGGCCACGAGTAGCGCGAAGGGATCCCGCGCGCGCGCGGCGATGCGCAGACCGGCGAGCGCGAAGGCGGCGAAGGCTCCGAGCACGAGGAGCACCCCGGCGAGGCCCAGCTCCTCGGCGACCACGGAGAGGATGAAATCGGTGTGCGCCTCGGGCAGGTAGAAGAGCTTCTGGCGCCCGTCGCCGAGCCCGGTGCCGAAGAGCCCCCCGCGTCCGAAAGCGACGAAGGACTGCACGAGCTGGAAGCCCTCGTCGCGTGCGGTCTGCCACGGCGCCAGGAAGCCGCGCCAGCGGGCGAGCGCGTAGGGGCGGGCCGCCACGTACGCGGCGACGCCGAGCGCAGCGAGCCCGGCCGGCGCGGCGAGCAGGCGCAGCGGCGTCCCCGCCACGAAGAAGAGCAGGCCCATCACGGCCACCAGGATCGCGGCGCTCCCGAGGTCCGGTTGCAGGAGCAGCAGCGCCACGGGGAGCGCGACGAGGCCGATGCAGCCCGCCAGGGCCCGCGGGTGGGGTGTCGCGCGTCCGGAGCGGGAGAGCAGGGAGGCGGCCGCGAGGACCCCGGTCCACTTCGCGAACTCCGCCGGCTGCAGGTTGATGCCGAACAGGCGCAGCCAGCAGCGGGCGCCGTTCACGTCCACGCCCACGAGCAGCGTGAGGGCCAGCAGCGCGACGCATGCCCACCAGAGCGGGAGTGCTGTGCGCTGCCAGACGCGCAGCGGCACGCGGAGCGCCGCCACGCCGCAGCAGAGCGCGAGGACGATCGCCACGACGTGCCGCACGAAGTGCGGAGGGACGGGTTTTCCCATCGCGAGCGGGGCCGTCGAGCTGTAGATCATCACGACGCCCACCGCGAGCAGGGTGACGACGCTCGCGAGCACGCCGCCGTCGAGCGCAAGCGCCGTGTGGGTCCGCTCGGGGCGCGCCGCTTCGCGTCGCGGGCCCGCCGGCGGAGCGCCCGTGCGCCGGCCCGGAAGGCGCGCCATCGGGCGCCGCCCCACCACCGCGGCGCGGCGCGGCAGCGGTCTGCGGCCCCAGCGCTTCATCGCATTCCTCCTGCGCCCGCGAGGGCGGAGACCGCCTGCCGGAACCGCTCGCCCCGTTCCTCGAAGTCGCGGAACTGGTCCTGGCTGGCGCACGCGGGAGAGAGCAGGACGACGTCCCCGGGACGAGCCAGCTCGGCCGCGCGCTTCACGGCCTCGTCGAGCGCGGCGGCGCGATGCACCTCGACGCGTCCGGCGAGGGCGGCGGCGAGCTTGTCGGCCGCCTCTCCGATCAGCACGACCGCGCGCACGCGGCCCTCGGCGCAGGCGGCAAGCTCCGAGAAGTCGAGCCCCTTGTCCCGGCCGCCGGCGATCCACACGAGCGGACCCGCGAAGCCCTCGAGCGCGCGGCAGGCCGCGCCCGGATTCGTGCCTTTCGAGTCGTTCACGTAGAGGACTCCCCGCACGCTCGCGACCGCCTCGGCGCGATGCGGGAGCCCCTGGAAGCCCGCGAGCGCGGAGGCCGCGCGCAACGGGTCGACGCCGAAGGCCCACACGGCGGCGAGTGCCGCGAGCGCGTTCTCGCGGTTGTGGGCGCCTTCGAGGCGCAGATCCGCGAGCGGAACGCGCAGCGGCGGGCGACCCGGCTCGCGGAGCAGCGCCGCGCCGGTGTCGAGGCACGCGCCGCGCTCGAGCGGGCCGCGGGTCGAGAAGGGGACGACGCGGGCGCGGGTCCGGTCCGCCATGGCGCGCACGAGCGGGTCGTCGAAGGAGAGCACGGCCGCGTCGGTGGGCTCCTGGCGGCACAGGATCCGCTCCTTCGTCGCGGCGTAGGCTTCGACGCTGCCGTGGCGGTCCAGGTGGTCCGGTGTCACGTTCAGCACCACCGCGACGCGCGGCCGGAAGCCCTCCGTCGCCTCGAGCTGGAACGACGAGACCTCGAGGACCAGCGCGTCGAGCGCCTCGCCGACCAGGTCGAGCACGGGCGTCCCGACGTTCCCCGCCGCGCGGGCCCGCAGGCCGGCCGCCCGCAGCATCGCCTCGACGAGGCGGGTGGTGGTCGACTTCCCGTTGGTCCCGGTGATCGCGAGGATCGGGATCTCGAGCGCCCGCCACGCGAGCTCCAGGTCCCCCCAGGCTCTGCGCGCGCGCTCGCGCCAGCGCGCGGCCGGAACGCCGGGGCTCGGCACGACGAGGTCGAAGGGAGCGGGGTCGGGGAAGGGCGCTCCGAGGCGGAGCTCCACGCCGGGCGGGATGGCCTCGAGGCCGGCGACGCGGTCGGCCGGCCGCTCCTCGGCGGCGACCACCTCGGCACCGCGGGTCGCACAGAAGCGCGCGGCGCTGCGCCCGGAGAGGCCGAGGCCGAGCACGAGGACGCGCTTGCCGCGGAGCTCGAGCATCAGCGCAGCTTCAGCGACGAGAGGGCGACGAGGCCGAGGATAAAGGAGATGATCCAGAAGCGGACCACGATCTTCTGCTCCGGCCAGCCCACCTTCTCGAAGTGGTGATGGATCGGCGCCATCAGGAAGACGCGGCGTCCGGTGAGCTTGAAGGCGACCACCTGGATCATCACGGAGAGCGTCTCGAGCACGAAGATCCCGCCGACCACGCCGAGCAGGACCTCCTGCCGGATCAGCACCGCGATCGTCCCGAGCGCGCCCCCGAGCGCGAGGGAGCCGACGTCGCCCATGAAGAGCTGAGCCGGGGACGCGTTGAACCAGAGGAAGCCGAGCCCGCCGCCGATCAGGGCACCGCAGAAGATCGCGAGGGCGCCGCTGCCCGCGACGAACTTGATCCCGAGGTACTCGGCGATGCCAGCGTGCCCCGCGACGTAGGAGAGCAGCAGGAAGGTCCCGGCGGCGACCATGATCGGACCGATCGCGAGCCCGTCGAGCCCGTCGGTCAGGTTCACCGCGTTGCTCGTCCCCACGATGATGAAGGTCGCCACGGGGACGTACACCCAGCCGAGGTGGGGGCTGAAGTTCTTGAAGAAGGGCACCGAGATGCGCGCGTCGAAGCCGGGGTCGTGGTAGATCGCCACCGCGACCGAGAGCGCGATCGCCGTCTGCCAGAAGAGCTTGGTCTTGCCCGAGATCCCGGCGCTGTGGCCCTGACGCACCTTGCGGTAGTCGTCGATGAAGCCGAGCAGGCCGTAGCCGACCGTTACGCCGAGCACGGTCCAGACGAAGCGGTTGTCGAGGTTCGACCATAGGAGCACCGACACCAGCAGCGAGAGCAGGATCAGGAGCCCGCCCATGGTGGGCGTTCCCGCCTTGGCCTGGTGCGCGGGGCCGATGGCTCGAATCGGCTGACCCACGCGCAGCCGCGAGAGCGCGCGGATCAGCGGCGGCCCGACCAGGAACGCGATGAAGAGCGCCGTGAGGGTCGCCGCACCGATGCGGAAGGTGATGTAGCGGAAGACGTTGAAGGCTCCGACGTCCGACGCCAGGGGATAGAGGAGGTGGTAGATCATTCAGGTCCGCTCCCGGGCCCCCAGCAGCTCGGCGACGCGCTCCATGCGCATCGACCGCGATCCCTTGACGAGCACCCAGTCGCCCGCGCCGAGCTCGCCGCGCAGGCGATCGGCCACGTCCTCGTGGCTCGCAGCGACGTGCGTGCGCGACGCGGCCATGCCCGCCTCGCGGGCGCCCGACACCACGCGCTCCGCGTTCTGGCCGAGCGCGAGCAGCCAGTCGATGCCGAGCTGTGCGGCGAGCCGGCCCGCCTCGCGGTGCGCCTTGTCGCTCGTCGGGCCGAGCTCGCCCATGTCGCCGAGCACCGCGATGCGCCGCCCCTCGGCGGGGCAGCTCGCGAGCATGCGCAGGGCCACCTCCATCGACTGCGGGTTCGCGTTGTAGGAGTCGTCGATCAGCACGGCGCCGCAGGGAAGCGCGCGCCTCTCGAGGCGCCCCGCCACCGGGCGGTAGCCGGCGAGGCCCAGCGCCACGTTCGCGAGCGAGGCGCCGGCGGCGAGGGCCGCGGCGGCGGCCGCGAGCGCGTTCGAGACCGCCGTCTCGCCGAGCCCCGCCACCCGGACCGTCGAGCGGCCCGCGGGCGTTGCGAGCTCGAAGCGGAACCCGGAGGCCTCCTGGACCGGCTGCTCGGCGCGGACGTCGGCGCCGGGGCCGCGTCCGAAGCGGAGGATGCGTCCGCGGATGCGCCCGGCGAGGGCATCGGCGTAGTCGTCGCCCGCCGGGATCACGCCGCTTCCCTCGGGACCGGTCGCCGCGAGCAGGTCTCCCTTCTCGCGCGCGATCTCGTCGCGCGAGCCGAGGTGCTCGATGTGGGCGGTGCCGACGTTCGTGACCACGGCGACGGAGGGGCGGGCGATCGCGGCCAAGGGCGCGATCTCGCCGCGGTGGTTCATGCCGATCTCGACCACCGCGAAGCGATCCTCCGGCGAGCGTCGCAAGAGCGTCAGCGGGAGGCCGTACTGGTTGTTGAGGTTTCCGACCGTCCGCAGGCACGGGCCGGCGGTCGCGAGGATCGCGGCGCACATCTCCTTGGTCGTGGTCTTGCCGTTGCTGCCGGTGATCGCGACGACGGGACCGGAGAAAGCGGCGCGGTGGCCGGCGGCGAGGGCCCCGAGTCCCAGCGTGGTGTCTTCCACCGCCACGACCGGGAGGGCCTCCGGAAGCCCCTCCGGAAGGCTTCGGCCGCGGGCGACCATCGCGCCGGCCGCGCCGGATGCCACCGCGGCCGCGAGGTGATCGTGCCCATCGTGGCGCGGCCCGCCGATCGCGACGAAGAGCTCGCCCGCGCCGAGCGTGCGCGTGTCGATCGAGACCCCGCGCAGGACCGCGTCGGCCGAGCCGCGCACGAGCGCGCCCCGCGTCCAGCGCACGGCGTCGCTCGCGCGGAAGGGAGCGCCCATCATCCGGCCCTCCGCCGCAGCGCGCGCCGGGCCTCGTCGCAGTCGCTGAACGGGAAGCGCTCGCGGCCGATGATCTGATAGTCCTCGTGGCCCTTGCCTGCGAGTACGACGGTGTCGCCCGGACGCCCGATCCCGATCGCGAGGTCGATCGCGCGGCGGCGGTCGACGATCACCGTGTAGGCGCGCTCCGCGGCGTCGAGCGCTTCCGGGTCCACCCGCTCGAGCTTCCCGAGCCCCCGCTCGACGTCCGCCAGGATCGCGACCGGGTCCTCGGAGCGCGGGTTGTCGCTCGTGGCGATCACGCAGTCGGCCCAGCGCGCGACCGCCTCGGCCATCAGCGGGCGCTTCGCGCGGTCGCGGTCGCCGCCGCAGCCGAAGACCGCGATCAGGCGCGCGCGCGTGAGCGGGCGCAGCGTGCGGAGCACCTTCTCGACGGCGTCGGGCGTGTGCGCGTAGTCGACGAGGACCGTGGGCGCCTGCTCGTCCCCGACGTCGATGCGCTCGACCCGGCCGGGGACCTGCGGGCAGGCCGAGGCGCCGGCGGCGATCGCCTCGGGCGGGAGCCCCAGGGCCACGGCGATCCCGCTGGCGACGAGCAGGTTCTCGAGGTTGAAGTCGCCGAGCAGCGGAAGGGTCACCTCGAGCGGTCCGGAGGGAAGGCGCAGCCGGGCCTGCGTTCCGTCCATCCGCACCTGCGCGTCCTCGATCCAGACCGAGGCAGAGCGGTCGCTGCGCGAGACGCGCACCAGCCGGGCGCGTACCGTGCGGGCCGCGGCCTCGAAGGCGCCGGCCGCGGGATCGTCGGCGTTCACGACGGCCCCCGCGCCGGGGCGCAGGTGGCGCTCGAAGAGCAGGGCCTTCGAGGTCCGGTAGGCGTCCATCGTGCGGTGGAAATCGAGGTGGTCCTGGGTCAGGTTCGTGAAGGCGCCCACGTCGAAGCGGCAGCCCTCGACGCGGCCGAGCTCGAGCCCGTGCGAAGAGACCTCCATCACGACGGCCTCGACGCCGTGGGTCCGCATCGAGCGCAGCGTGCGCTGGAGATCGAGGCTCTCGGGCGTCGTGTTGAGCGAGCGCTGGCTCTCGCCAGGGTGACGCACCTCGACGGTTCCGATCAGGCCGACGCGCCGGCCGGCGCGCGCGAGGATCGACTCGACGAGGTAGGTCGTGCTGGTCTTGCCGTTGGTTCCCGTGACGCCCACAAGCTGCAGCTCGGAGGCGGGGTCCCCGTAGAAGCGCCGCGCGATCG